>FWPV01003296.1_pt1 | contig 32317 bp, 30 predicted proteins | sample 2228371 | NCBI WGS metagenome assembly FWPV01 (sample SAMEA103939776, study PRJEB20133) | metagenome
CGATATTCCGGATGGCCCAGCTCCTATTATTATTACTTCAAATTTGGCTTCTTCAGCCATATCTTGCACCTCCATTACCTTAAAATTTTACTCTTTATATCTTATAGAAATAAATAAAATATATCAAGAAAATAAGAAAAAGAGCTTTATTTTTTACTTGCTAATTCTAATCTTGCTAGAGCTCTCTTTAATGAAGCCATAGCTCTATCTATGTCTACATCTTTATCTTTAGAAGATAATCTTTTTTCTGCTCTTTCTTTTGATGCTTTGGCTCGCTCAATATCAATTTCTTCCATTTTTTCAACAATTTGAGCCAAAACTATCACTTTGTTAGATAATATTTCAGCGAACCCACCACTTAGAAATAAATAATATTTTATATCTTTTTGACGATAAGTTACTATGCCTGTTGATAAAGCAGTTAATAGAGGTGCATGTCCGGGTAGTATTCCTATGTAACCTTTGTGGGCTGGTAAAACAATTTCATCTACAAGTGCTTTTACTATTTGCCTATCCGGAGTAACAATTTCTAATAATAATTTATCAGGTAATTTGGTCATAAGGATAATTTTTTATAATTTTTCAGCTTGTTCGATTGCTTCTTCAATATTTCCTACCATCCAGAATGCTTGTTCAGGATAATCATCATATTTACCTTCAATTAATTCTTTAAATCCTTTTATAGTTTCTGCAATAGGAACATATTTACCTTCTCTACCTGTAAATTGTTCAGCGACAAAGAAAGGTTGAGAGAGAAATTTTTGAATTTTGCGAGCTCGATTAACAATTATTTTATCTTCTTCAGATAATTCATCTAAACCAAGTATAGCTATGATATCCTGCAATTCTTTATATCTTTGCAGTATTTGTTGTACTTTACGAGCAACTGCATAGTGTTCTTGACCGACTATTCTTGGATCAAGAATTCTTGAAGTAGATGCAAGAGGGTCAACAGCAGGATATATACCTAATTCTACTATTCTTCTTGATAATTGAGTGGTAGCATCAAGATGAGCAAAAGTAGTAGCAGGTGCTGGATCAGTAAAATCATCGGCTGGAACATATATAGCTTGAACAGAGGTAATGGAACCTTTTTTAGTTGAAGTAATTCTTTCCTGTAATTCTCCCATTTCAGTAGCAAGAGTAGGTTGATAACCGACAGCAGATGGCATTCGACCTAATAATGCTGATACTTCAGACCCTGCCTGAGTAAATCTAAATATATTGTCTATAAATAATAATACATCCTGTCCTTCTTCGTCGCGGAAATATTCAGCAACTGTTAAGCCAGTTAATCCTACTCTTAGTCTTGCACAGGGGGTTCTGTCATTTGTCCATATATTAATGCAGTTTTATTAATAACACCTGATTCTTTCATTTCTAACCATAAATCGTTACCTTCTCTTGTTCTTTCTCCGACACCGGCAAATACTGAAAAACCACCATGCTTGGTAGCTATATTATGAATTAATTCCATAATAATTACTGTTTTGCCTACGCCGGCGCCCCCAAATAAACCTACTTTGCCTCCTTTAAGATATGGTTCTAATAAATCAATAACTTTTATTCCTGTTTCCAGCATTACTAATTTTGTATCTTGTTGTTCTAAAGGTGGAGCAGGTCTATGTATAGGATAATATTTATCACTAATTATAGGTCCTAATTTATCAGCTCCTTCTCCTATTATATTCATTACTCTTCCTAAGTTTCCTCTACCGACTGGTACTTTAATAGGATGACCAAGATCATATGCATTCATTCCCCTTACTAGTCCCTCTGTTGGTTTCATAGATACACATCTTACTTTATTTTCTCCAAGATGTTGTTCTACTTCTAATATTATATCTATTGGATGCATGGATAATTCTTTATCATATATTCTAATTGCATTATATATAGGTGGTAATTCCCCTTCTTTAAATTCTACATCAACTACAGGTCCAATTATTTGCTTTATTTTTCCTATATTTTTATATTCAAAAGGAACTTCATTCATCTATTAACTCCTTTAAAAAAATTAAATTTTAAATAGCTTCTCCTGTGCTTACTACTTCTATTATTTCTTTTGTAATAGCTGCTTGTCTTAATTTATTCATTGTTAGAATTAATTGATCTATTAATTCATCAGCGTTTTTAGTTGCTAATTCCATTGCAGACATCCGAGCTGAATGCTCTGCTGCTGATGATTCTAAAAGTGCATGATATATTTCTATCTCTATATAATGAGGTAATAATATATCAAATATCTCAGCAGGAGATGGCTCATATATATAATCTACCAGGATTTCTTTTTCTGGTAATTTTAATCTTTCAATAGGTAAAAGTCTTTCTATTACTATATTTTGTTGAAGGGCTGATTTATATTCATTATATAATAAATATAAAGCATCTAAATTTCCTTCTGTATATGATTGAATTATTCTTTTTGCTAATACCATAGCATGCTTATAAGTAATTTTTTTAAATATATTTATAGAGCTATTACGCTGATTTTAATTATTAAATTATTGATAGACTTAAATTATTAATAGAATTATACTCTTCCCGATAAATTATTATAGGTATATATATCTTTTTCCGTTTTCAGAGCTCTTGACTATCCTTTTTGTAGACCTCAAAATAAAACTGATGGATCAAGATATTGATGATAAATTATATATTTATACCAAGGGTAGGGTGGTTTTTGACAACAAGCACAGATTATATCTTGCCGGAGGAATAATCTTCTCGATAGTTCTTATTCTCATGGCTTTAAATATTGCTACCCAACGATCGTCATATTTTGGTCGGGCAAGCGCTCCCGGTGGAACATCTCTGGGGAATGCCAACTTGTCTTTGGAGAACTCCTACGTTTTTGCTTCACCTATTGCCGCTACTGCCGACGGTACTTCCATTATCAGGATAACTGTTTTTCTACTGAATAACCAGGGATTGGGCGTTGCGGGAAAAAATGTCAGCCTCAAGATTACGGGATCAGTAAATGTCGCCAACACCCAACCGACGAGTGACAATATGGGTCGGGCTATTTTTGACCTGACCTCAAGTACTCCTGGAAGTTATACAGTAAGCGCTGAAGTCGAAGGCGTGCTCTTACCTCAAACGGTTTCAATTTCCTTTCGTTAAACCTTACCAAGGCGCGTCTTAATCTTTTTGTTTTTGATTCCATATAAGCAAGGTAGAGAAGAATAAAAAACAGGAAAAGGAAAAGAAATATTTTGGGAATGACATATCTCCACAGATATTCGGCATAAGGATTTACCTGAAAGATCAGTGTTTGGCTTTTTAGAGTAGGAGAGTTTTCAAAATAAGCTTTGGCAAAAATGCGGTAAGTTAAAGGCTTATAATTAGGCATGTTTACACTGAAGTTTCCCTTTGCGTCAGTTTTGGCAGATATTATCGGTATTCCGGCAGCTTCAGCGGTAGGATTCAAAATCTTTGAGAGTGTGTTGAAGAAAGCCTTTGTATTGGAAATAGAGCTGGCTGTTTCAAAAAAAGATATTTCCACAGTGGTGTTTGGGATAGTTTGTCCCGAGGCTTCCGCAAATTGTTTTTGCCAAATTGCACCCTGTGAAAGCGATAAAGTTGGAGATAGGAGTATTGGTCCAATTTCTGTAGGTTTTTCAGTATCGGGTAGCTCAAGGCAAAAGGGGAAGCCGGTTCTTCTTTCAGTATCAATAGTAGTGACACAGATTTCCAAAGCTTCATTGGCAACAGGTAGGGGATCAATAAGGAAATATCCATCTTTATCGGAAGAGACTTGGGCAAAAGTGCGTACACCAGTTGCTTGAACAATAACGCTTGGTGCGGTATAGCCAAAAAGCCGTAGGTTGTAGCGGCTGGGAATTGTGGCGGTGACCTGCGTTTTTCTGCCGCTTTGATTTACCGCAAAAACTTGAGGAATACTTGATACATTTAATAATGTTAGTATAGTAATAAGATATAAATATTTTTGCCAAGTCTTCATATTTTTACCGCATAGAAAAAATTATTCCACAACCGACAATGATTCTATAGATACCAAAAGGAATGAGAGAATGCTTCTTCAGGTAACCAATCAGCCATTTCATAGAAAGGTAAGCAAAGAAACAGGCTGTGGTAAAACCAATAATTAGAAAAATAAGATTATCTGCCGAAGAAAAAAGCACTTCTTTACTTTTATAAAGATCAAAGATGGAGGCAGCAAAGATGGTGGGGATGGCCAAGAGGAAAGAGTAGTAAGCCGCTTCATCGCGTTTGTAACCCATAACAAGTGTTACCAAGATGACGATACCAGCGCGGGAAACACCAGGAACAACAGCAAGTGACTGTAACAAACCGATTATAAATGCATCTTTATATGACAAGAAAGAGAGAGATTTTTTGGGAACTAAGATACTTTTTTTTACTAGCATTTCTATAATAATAAATATCAATCCGATCATTACAAAAGTGCCTGTCATTAGCATATTTGATTCAAAAAAGACGCCTTTTATCGTTTTATAAAGGAGGAAACCGATTATTGCGGTAGGCAAGAATGAAACAAGGATTTTTTGTAGCAAGGGGCGATTTTTTCCTGCGTTTTTGGCATAAAGCAGTAAAACAGCTAAGATTGCGCCGGATTGGATAGCCACCTCAAAAAGTTTAAGGAAGTCAGAATTAGATACACCCAGTAATTTAGACGTGTAGATGAGATGGAAAGTAGAGGAAACAGGGAGAAATTCCGTGATTCCCTCAACAAGACCCAAGATAAAAGCAGAAAAAAAGATCATAATATTTGCGTGTTCTATTACTTAAATCTTTCAAACTGTTACAAAACAATACTTCAGATCGCTTAGGATAATAAGCTTCATCATATTTACCATAATTTCTTAATTATTTATTCTTCCTTCGCTGAAGCTATGCTTTGGAAGTATTCGCTTAACTTACCCGCTTTTTTCTCCGTTTCCCTAATAAAAAGATTAGCACGAGTAGTAGAGATACTACAACGCTTGCTTTTATGGGTAATGCATAAAAGGTCTTTTTAGCAGTAATTCGGCTTTTCCCCTCATCTAGGGCAAAGTTCAGCTCCACCTCATACCGGCCGATGAAAAAGCCGGAAAGAGTAAGCGTATGCCTTTGGTTACCTCTTTCACTGTTTATTTCTGTGAGGAGTTTTTTTCTTTCTCCGGCAAGGATAACACTTGGATTTATCTTATAACTTGCTTTACCAATTAGGCCTTTAAGCTCTATTTCTCCGTTAGGATGAAAGTAAATTTTTCCAGTATTTTGCACCTCGGCATCTATCATAAGAGGGCCAAAGGAGTCAATAAAACTGGGAACCTCAAAACGAGTCAGAGCCGCTCCTTTTGGGACGAGACCGGTTGAGGTAACAGTTATAAGGATTGGTACAGCGAGAGTTTCAGAAATTTGTGAAGAGGTAGAGTTGCCGGCTGGATTAGGAATGGTTGAGAAAACCAAGGCACGGTAATAGTCCTGTTCTGCAGTTTCAGGCGGAGGGTTGATACGAAGAATGATCTGTTTAGTTTCTTTACTTGGTAAAAGAAATGGCTGGTTAAACTTTATGTCGGTATTGAGGAGATTAAGCCATTTTTCTGCATTAAAATTGGGATCTTCCTTTATTTCTCCTGAAGAAAGGGCGGCAAGATATATATTTATAATGACAGGCTCGCCATTATTGGTAAGTTTATACACCTGTGTTACCGACTTGCCGGGTTTGATAAATACTTCAAGCATAGGAGGGGAGACTGAAAGAGAGAGGGATTGGGCACAGGCTATAGGCGGATTAGAAAATTTCCCAATACAAAAATTTAATACTGATGAAAGTAGAAATATAAAAAAAATATATTTTTTATTTTTATATAATTTGTTGACTCGAGATTTGAGATTTGAGATTTGAGATTGCATTTTAGATTCCTGCAATAGCCGTAAAGCTTAGGACATTTTTATAGACTCCAACGGGCTGTTCTGGGCTTATATTTAGCCGAAGAGTCATATTAGCCTCGTCTTTCACCTTTCGTGCTTTTGACTGCATAATTACCGCCGCTTGTTCGTTTCTACGGGTTGCAGGGAAAGGTCGGTAGAAGCCATCTTTTGCAAAATCCGTCGATACAGTCATACCTGTCATTCGATAGCCAAAACCGTAAGTAGTGTTTTTTATCCATTCGGAGGCTTGTGAAGTGGTGCATGGATTTTTTGCCGTATCACAAGCAGTGTCTAGTATCTCGGAGCCTACCGAAGTGGAGAGTGGTTGGTTTTCTGCTACCTTGACGATGTAACCCGGGACATTACCGTTTTCGATTTTGATCGTTAACTGTTTTTCAATCGGTACATTAGGAAGGAGGCTACCGAAGTCAACAACAGGCGGGATCACTGTAAAAGAAAAAACCTCGCCGGCAGCTGCGTTAAGAAAACCTGCTTGGATAAGATAGCCTTTGGAAGCAAAAAGTCCTGCCGCCGTCTGGCCGACTACATCAGTCAGTTTAAAATTGGTGGAAGCTTTTTCCCCGGAAGTCATGTTGAAATTACCGCCCTGTATTTTGAAATTCTGCGAGCTCATCTCTTGGGCAAAAATATTGTTTAGGTTTAAAAAACTAATTAAAAAAAATAAGGTGATAAAACAAATTGGTTTTCTTATGTTTTGATGAATGTCCGTATATGATTTCTTCATAGTGAAATTATTTTTTTATTTAATTTCGTAATTAAAAATTACATCTTAATTCTAGCCTAGAATAAAAAAATTGTCTTGTCCAGAATTAATAAGGCACGAGTTTTGCTTTATTATATTTTGGGTTCTGCCGCTTATATCTCCAAAGCGAGCGCTCGAGATGCTTGTAATCTGCGTGCTTGCTTGGATGCCTTTTTAAGGCACTCGTTTAATTATTGAGGCGTGTAGGAAACTCGTGTATAAGTTAAGAATATGGGAAATTTGCATGGCAACATCAGACAATCCAACCAGTCTCACTACGACAAAGTTTGGGAAAATTATAATATTTCTTCTCCCGATCGGTGGCCGGAATGGCGAATAATTAGCAAATACAAAGATCGAGTGCTATTGGAAATCGGGCCGGGGACAAGACCACGAATTCCCATCAAAAATAGCTATTTTTTAGATATAAGCGGGACGGCGGTTGCAAAATTGAGATCGTTGGGTGGATACGCTTTAAAACATAATCTTTGGGGAAAACTACCTTTTGAAAAGGAAAAGTTCGACCTTGTTTGCGCCTTTGAAATACTAGAGCACCTTCCCAATGACCGGTTTGTTATCAGAGAGGTATCAAGAGTGCTAAAGAAAAATGGAATTTTCTTTTTTTCAATTCCTTTGAAAATGGATTATTGGAGCGCTTACGATAAAGCAGTTGGCCATTTTAGGCGGTATGAAATTAGCAATCTTGATAAGTTATTTGCTAATACGGGATTGACAATAAAAAGCTATGCTAAAAGGAATATCATTTGGCCCAGAGGGTTGGTTGGCAATTTCAGTGCTTATCTTTTGAGAAAATTTCCCGTTTTTATTTCCAAAATAGGCGAGTTAATTGACTTACTTCCTATATCGGCTGTTCGTCGGCCACAGATTTTCAAAAAATGGAAAAAAGACGCTGAAAAAGATTTCGCCAACGCCAATACTGGTATCTTTCTAGCTGAGAAAACCAGCTAAAAGTTATTACTGGTTCTTACTCACAAGAGATTCCTGCTTCTTGTTAGTTATAAATCGTGCTTGTCTGTTAATTGGTAGACTAAGCGGTGGGATTGTTCGCCTCGTCAACTTTTATTTCAGTTTCAAGTAGTAATTTTCTTACTTCCTAGCTCTTCTTCTACCAATTCTTCCTTAAGCTCCTCGACTTTGTGCCGGAGATTAGCAATTTCCTTTTTTTGATTTTCTTCCTTTTGGTAAATTTTTCCAGCAAAATAGGCAAGGGGTGTTATAAAAGGAAAAGCTAAAAGCTCAAGAAGCTGAAAGACGGAAGTTCCGCTTTCACTAGTGAGAAGATAGTAGCCGATAAATATAAAGGCAAGAGCCACCGGAATGGCGGGTTCAAGAAGCAAAGAGAGAGCAAAAAGAAGAAAATAGTTTAAGAAAAAAAGGGGAGAGGAGATGCCGCCTGTTTCCGAAACTACTATAAGAGTAGCCACCACAGTTGTGAGGCCCTCAATAATCCTGAAAGTTTCCTCATCCATCAATCTTTTTCCCAAAATCAAAGAAATGATAAGGAGAGCCGTAAGCTGTAGGGAATAGTTGGAAAGAAGTGGTGTTGTTACCCAAAGGAAAGTCGCAGCTACTCCGGCAAAAAGTACAAAAATGTGAAGGGCAGTTTTATTAGACATCATAAAATTTATATAGACTCTAGTTTTTTTAGTATAGCATATCTGCATTTACTAAATATCGCTTTTTTAGTATCATAAGACCTAAGTTCTTTAAACGACTTGTAAAAAATCAGGTATGAAAAATCAGGAAAAATTCCAACCAGCTAATTTTGAATCGTATTGGCAAAAAATCTGGGAGGAAAAGGGTATCTATCAGCCGGATATGAAAGGGGCAAAGCGTCCTTTTTATAACTTAATGATGTTTCCGTACCCTTCAGCAGAAGGACTTCATGTGGGCAATATGTATGCTTTTGTCGGTGCGGATATTTACGGTCGTTTCAAAAGAATGCAGGGTTTTGATGTTTTTGAGCCGATCGGACTTGACGGTTTCGGTATTCACAGCGAAAATTATGCCCTGAAAATCGGTAGACACCCTAAGGAGCAGGCAAAAATTAGTGAAGTTCACTTTTATCATCAACTTCATACAATAGGTAACGGTTTTGCTTTCAAAAATAGCCTTGAGACGTATGATCCGGACTATTACCGTTGGACACAGTGGATTTTTGTTCAGATGTTCAAGCATGGTTTAGCATACCGTAAAAAATTTCCTCTGAATTTTTGTCCTTCATGCAAGACTGTTTTAGCTGATGAACAGGTAATCAACGGAGCTTGTGAACGTTGTAAAAATACAGTCGAGAAAAGAGAGATGGAACAGTGGTTTTTTAAAATTACCGCCTATGCGGAACGCTTGTTACAAAACACTTTTAAAAAATCTTTCAGATGGTCGGAGAAAGTTAAAATCGGCCAAAGGAATTGGATCGGGAAAAAAGAAGGTATAAATATTACTTATCCGGTAGTAAGTGCAGAAGTAGGAGAGTCTGCTGGGAAGCACTCGTCTACCTCATCCGCTAATATTGATCATATTGTTTGTTTCACTACTCGTCCTGATACCAATTTCGGAGCGACTTTTGTGGTGATAGCACCGGAGCATCCATTCGTGGATTTTGTTTTACGATTTCTTTCGCATAGATCACCTAAGTTATTTAAAAAAATAAAAGAATACGTCGGTCAGGCTAAAGCCAAATCTGAAGCAGAACGGATAGCCGAAGGCAGGAAGAAAACAGGAGTTTTTACCGGTTTTTACTGCGTAAATCAGCTGAATAATTACAAAATGCCTCTTTATATCTCGGATTTTGTCCTTTCAGAATTTGGAACAGGTGCAGTTGTTGGCGTACCGGGACATGACGTTCGTGATTTTGAGTTCGCCAAAGAGTTTAACCTCCCAATTATCAGGGTAGTGGTTGGAGAAAATGGTGACAAATCAGAAATTAAAAGAGTAGAACAAGTAGAAGAGGGCGAAGGAATAATGATAAATTCCGGATTTCTTGATGGTTTGTCTACGCAAGAGGCCAGAAAAAAAATAATGGATTATTTTGAGGAAAAGGGTTGGGGCAAAAGGATGACTACTTATAAACTTCGCGACTGGTGTGTTTCTAGACAACGTTACTGGGGTGCACCTATACCGATGATTTATTGTCCATCATGCGCGAAAAAAGGTATCGGGTGGCGCTCTATTTATGGAGATTCTTTCCCTAAGTCACCCAAGTCATTTAGTTTAGTTAAAGATGATCTCATGCCTGGTTGGTATCCTGTCCCTGAAGAAGATCTTCCGGTGCTTCTTCCTGATTTAATTGACTGGAAGCCGGAAGGTACTGGTCGCGGGCCGTTAGCTAAGGTCGAGTCATTTATGAGAGTAGCTTGCCCCAAATGCGGTTCCCCCGCCCAAAGAGAAAGTGATGTTTGTGATACATTTCTTGATAGTTCGTGGTACTTTTTCCGCTATCCTAGTATAGGTACGGATTTTGCCAGTTTACCTTGGGATCCAGAGATTACTAAAAAATGGCTTCCGGTCAACCAGTACATTGGCGGAGCAGAGCATACAGTGTTGCATCTTCTTTATTCCCGTTTTGTCACGATGGCTTTTTATGACTGGGGGTTAATTAGTTTTGATGAGCCATATTGCAACTTTTATGCCCACGGTCTTATTATTGCTGAAGGCGCTAAAATGAGCAAATCCAGAGGGAATATTGTTGTTCCCGATGAATATATTGCTAAATATGGAGCTGACACTTTGCGCACTTATCTTATGTTTCTCGGGCCTTTTGATCAAGGAGGAGATTTTAGAGACACGGGAATTGCCGGAATGTATAGATTTTTAGGAAAAGTTTGGAGACTAGTGACTGATTTACTAGCTTCTTATCCCAACTCCCTTAAACCGCTTAATTCACTTAAAGAGGAAAAACATATGGTTAGAACTATGCACCGGACTATCAAGGAAGTTACCGAGGATTTGGAGAAACTTCGTTACAATACGGCTATCGCGCATATTATGGAATATGTAAATCAGATGACAGATAACAGACAACAGATAAAAAGGGAATATATAGAGACTCTTCTTCTGCTTCTAGCGCCGTTTGCCCCGCATATGACGGAAGAACTGTGGCAAAGACTCAAAAAGATCTCGGATGGTGGTCTTAAAGAGCAAGAATACCTTCAAGTTAAAGGAATAAACAAGGTGTTTTCTTCTATCCATCTTCACCCTTGGCCTACCTATAACCCGAAATATTTGGAAGAAGATATGATTACGATTATCATCCAGATAAACGGAAAAACACGTGAGACAGTAAAAGTCAAAAAACAAGAATCAAGAATCAAGGAAAAAGTAGAAGAAATAGCTAGAAAATCAGAGAGGGTAGAAAGATACCTTACGGGGAAAACTGTCCGCAAAATCATCTTTGTCCCCGGTAAATTGCTAAATTTCGTGGTTTGATATTTTCCTATTGCGTTAAAATCTTTATTGTGATAATGTTTGTATCTTATCGACTATGGCAAGTCTAAGAGAAAGAGAAATTTCCTCAAACAGGCCAAAAGAGTTAGCGGCAAATAGCCTAGAGAGAGGTTTTTGGATTCATCCATTTAAACTGGCTTTGGGAAACGAGCCGAAACAACCTCTTGAGAATGCTCTTTTAAAGTCTCTTGTTGCCGATCTTATCAATGATGGATCAATCACCGATATAGTCGATCTTCCTAACAAGGATACACCTCCTGACAAAGTACCGCAAATGATAATAATAAACGGCAACGGCTGGGATACTTACTGTACAGATTCTTTCAAACTGTATAAAAATGCACCTAATAACGGTAAACCCCGTTTTTTTATGTTAAATTTTAGCCCAGAATTGCCTGAAAGTATTACTTTAGATACCACTAGACAGCAGCTTGCCAGATCAGCTTGTCATGAGGGAGTAGTTTTTATCGGTGATCCAGAAAATGGGGTTGAGAGTGTTAAAGCAGCCATATGGATTAGCATGCAAAGAAATTATAGAGTTTTTGAAGGCACCCCAGATGAAATCATTAAGCAGGTATCAGAGCGTATTCTTTATCATTTTGGTACAGACTATATGGACCAGCGGAAGTTATACGAAGGAGAAGATGGTCCTACCTGGCTAAAATGGGAAGAGTGGAAAAATGCGTCTTTTCATAAAGAGATGAAAAATTTTGCTGTGGCTTTATATAAAGCTAGGATAATTAGTAATGAGGTTGATTTACGTAAGTATTGCCAAGACAACAAGAGACATGCAGAAATTATTTATCGTTTGATCAATAAGACTCTTGGAGAAAGCATGATGGGGATAGGTTTGGGTGATTTTAGGGTTTATGCTGTTTCTAGTTCTGGTGCTAATAAGGCGACTTGGGATCCGGATCCAATGGCAGGCTATTTGGTGCCGGTTTCCCATATCACTGGCAAAGGCTACCTAATTATGAGGCCTAACGGAACGCCGGAGGTGGTAACTTATGGTGAACCTTCTGTAGAGAGTCGTGAAGGGGCACTTGCACAGATTGCTAAACAGTTAGTTGATAGAGGAATAGTAAGAGATTTTGAAGGTTTTTACCGCTGGCACGAAAATACTTTTGCTGATCCAAATATGATAATGCCTGTTTTCCTGCCTGGTGTAGAATTCCCAGGTTTGGTGATTGAGCATAATCATAATCATGTTGTGCGTTACAATCCCGCAAAAGTAGAGGTAGCTATACCTGATGAAAGTTTATTTACAAGTGCAGATCAACCATGTGGAAGTGAGGGAGGGCAGTGGAGTTTACTTCAAGGATTATTTAAGCTAAGATGTTTTACCTCTCGTGGTACTTTTGATCATCCTTTAAGTGGAAGAGTCGGAGTAGTTCAATTCCCAGGTCACGGTATGGTGGTGGTTGCCGAGAACATACAATCAGCCCAGGATGCGCTTTTGAACGCTATGGAATTAGCCGAGCCGCCTCCAGCCTAAATATTTTATGGGACTTGAACAATTTAAAACAAGAGGTTTTTTTTCTGCCTCAAAAGATACCGTCGGACTGGAGGAAAGACCTGATCTTTTTGTAGAAAAAACAATAGAACTTCCTTATATTTGCGGCTTTGCCGGAGCAGTTGTACCCTTGGGGAAAGCCCTGAATAATGAGCAAGCGATAGCCGAACTTAGTTTGACTAAAACAGATGGAATAAATCCTCTTACACATAGCGAATTCGAAGAATTGACCGGTTTTAGGAAGAGATTTTGGGTTGATGGTGTTCCGGCGAAGGATGGATTTTTCAACGAGACTGCTTACCGGACATATCTACGTGATCACTATCTAGTTCCGGCGGGAAAAGCGGCAATTGTTCAGGGATCGGAGGTTACCGGTATGAAAGAGGATGAGATAGACAAGTGGTTTATAGGTTCGGCCGCCGGCCCAGAGGGTTTGCCGGAAGCTCTTCTTCCCGGGAGAAAACCCTTTTATATTTGGGCCGCCTGTCCGGGTGGAGGATTAGTTCTTCACGAACTTTGGCAGCATGAAAAGGAATATCAAGGAAAAAACATCGGAGTAGTTTTTTCCGATATTCTTACTCCGCTCACTCCGCCTGATTCTACCCGAGCCATCTTTACCGATACGGCCACTTTTTTTGTGATAAAAAAATACGGTAGTGCCTTCCGGGTCCGTCATAGCGAGTTGCAGGTGATGCCGGATGAGGGGCAGATTTTGAAAGTCAGACCTTTGTATGATTCTCCCGCGGATTTTGACCCTTACAATCCTTCTTACATCTTACAAATTACCGATGGTGGAATGACCGTAAATTACTCTCCTTATGAGGGAAAATATGCAGTGGTTATAAATGGCGCAGGGTTAGTAAGGTGGGTAGGGAATGTAATAGCTCCAGCGATTACCAATTTTATCGAAAATTATAATCAGTATCATCCTGATGATCCGATTGATACAAAAAGTCTGGTCGTTGTTTCTCATCAAGCAAACGGAAAAATGCTGGAAACAGGTCTTCAGAAAAAACATTTAAATAAAAAATTTCCTCAAATAAAGGTTCCGTTTGTGATGGCCGATATCGGCAACAATAGTGGCGCCTCGCTATTGGTAGCAATAAACAGGATTTTGAGAGACCCGCAATATTTTGACTTTTCTGACGGTAAACCAAAGAGGTTTCTGGCAGCGGGTTTTGGCGCAGGTCTGGTGTATACAATATCATTGGTAGAGGTATCTCCGTCTATTGTCTCCCCGTCAATTTAGAGATCTCTCTAAAGAGCGGGTATTTGTCAAAGCATATAATCCAGATACACACAAGGTAGAAATCGTCGCAGTAGTGGAGAAAGAAAAACCTGATTTCCTCAATAATACCCCTTGACAAACATTTTTGGCTTTATGCTATGATAGTATTGTTATGGCAAAAACTGCCCGAAGTCATAAGAAACAAAAGTCTTTTGTCAAACACGCCCACACTTTTGGTGTTTCCGACAAAAAGATACAGGCAGAAATCATCGGATTTCTTATCCTAACTGCCGTTCTTGCCGTCATCCTCTTTTTCTTCTTGAAGTAAAAAAAATAGATTGGAAGAAAACTGTAGGATTTAATGTTGGAAACTATACTCTGGAAGGAACATAGGAGAAAAGAAGTATTGATCTGTCATTATAGAAGAAAGCTATTTCTTCAGGAATAAATAGTTGCGTTAGGCTTTCATCCATTCTCCCTCCCTCATAGAACAATTCCGGATAAGCTGAAGTATGAATTATATCAAGTGATTGCCAAATACTAGGTATAGGCTGATCAATGCTGGTAAAAGTACCATATTTTTCAATTGAATATTTAATTCCGTCTCGATGGTTATAAGGCCGATGTAGTATAGAAGCTCCGATTATAGGGATATTTGAGTTTTCGACCTCTTGTTTATTTGGGGTATGGATGAAAGTAGATCCTTTTGTGCCTTGTCTTAAGGCTCCTAGTCTATTTCCAATTTGCTTACCCATTTTCTCAAAAAAATCACTCCAAGGTGAAAGAGAGTTTCTATCGGCAATCCCGATTATCGGCACCTGAATTTTATAACCGTCAGCTTTAATTAGTGATACTGTTGGAATAAATTTTCCTTCTTGATAATCTGGAGTGTAGAAAGTTGCAGTCGGAAAACTTCTTTGATATTCATTGATCTTATCAATCGTGGGAAGATAAAAACATTTTTTCAGTTCTGTCAACATTTTATTCATTAATTCTGGATCGGTAATCTCCCTCCATTGACTCCATGCTTTTTCTGTTTCAGATCCAGCTTCTTCGCGAAAGAATTTTGGACCCAATTTATTTTCAAGTGAGTTGTTCATAACGGCGTACTTATAGCATAATAAAAGGGCTATTGCAACTTACTGAATTTCAAATTATTTCATAGACTTCTTTTTTTCTTTATGCTATACAAAATTTGATGATCGAAAATGGAGAAAATCAAAAAAATACATCCATAATCGATACGGAAAAGATTTCTTTGATTTTTTCCCGGTATAAGTATCCTTTTATTTTTGGCGGTCTCGGACTTTTGCTTTTTGTATCATCCCTTATTCTTCTTTTGAAAAACCAAGCGGAAAAGGGAGAGGTTGTTTTTTCGGTAAACAACGAATCCACTTCTAGTGGCGATTTAAAAGTAGATATACAGGGTTTTGTAATGTCACCTGGAGTTTATAGTTTAAAAAACGGGAGTAGGGTGGTGGATGCATTGTCTGCTGCTGGTGGATTGTCTGCAGAAGCAGACAGAGACTATCTTGCCAAAAATCTTAATCAAGCGGCAAAACTTACTGATGGGCAGAAAATTTATATTCCCTCAAGAAAAGAGGTTGCCGGCAGTCAGTCTTTTAGTAACTCTCCAAATTTACTCGGGGGAAGCTTAGATCAGAAAAAGCTTAATCTTAACACCGCCTCCTCTTTTGAACTTGAAGCTTTGCCGGGAATTGGAGCAGTGACTGCAGCCAAGATCATTTCCGGAAGACCATATCAGACAGTTGATGATCTTCTTAAGAGAAAAATCGTGGGCAAGACGGTGTTTGAAAAGATTAAGGATTTGCTTACAGTTTTCTAATCTGCTAAATTATTATTTATGCTGGCAAGCATCATACTTACCGCGCTTATTGGATTTATAGGCATCCTTCTTCACCGCCGGACTAAACTTGAGGAAAAAGTATTCAAAAACATCCCTCTTTCTGAATGGCTTTTGATTTTTATTTTCCCTTTGTGTTTTTACATCTGCTGGGCAGTTATTGTTAGAAACATTGTTAACAGATCCTTTATTCCGCTTATACCTTTGGATGATTTGGATATTTTGGCAATGATGATGTTTTTTTTAATTTATGCTTTTGTGGGTAACGCCATTCATTTTACCGGAAAAATCCTCTGGCGTTATCTTCGTCATGATCGAGAAACGATGGCTTATAGGATTAATGAAATATTTCATGGAAAATTAAGTCATTACATCATCTATTTTAACAGTCTGATTATCCTTCTCCTTTTTTCTATACTCGAGATAAATCATCCCTTGGAAAATCCTCTGTCGGAAGTTTATATATTGCTGGTTATTGCCGCAGGGATCGTTTTTGGAGTTTCAGCCACGAAGGCAATCTTTTATACCAATGAGTGGTTTGGTGGTTACAATAAGCCGCTTTTTTTCCTCACTTTTATAATTCTTACTATGTTATTAAGTATCTCCAGAGTGCTGAAATTACAATATCAGTATTATCCCATTAAACTTTTTATTACTGCTATTTATGGAAGTATAGTTGCCGCTTTTATCGTCAGGCAAGTAATTATCTATTCTAAATTGAACAAAAAAGCAAAATTGCGCTTTTTGGCAAAAATACTAAGCGCATAAAATGTCCAATCCTTTCCTCTCTACGATAAACTCTCTTCTTCCCGAACCCCAGGCGTCGCTTTTATCAGGAATTCTTTTCGGAACAAAGGAGACCATGCCTAAGTTTTTTTATAATGCCCTTATTGATACCGGTACGCTCCACATTATTGCTCTTTCCGGCATGAATATTTCGATTTTAACCAACCTTACCGGCAAAGCAACGCTATTTCTTGGTAAAAAGACATCGATCATCATCACGATTCTTATTATTACCACATTTACGCTTTTTGTCGGTGCTTCTCCATCTATTGTGCGGGCGGCAATAATGGGCAGTATTTCTTTACTAGCAGTTTATTTCGGAAGGGCGAACTGGAGTTTTTTATCATTAATTCTTGCGGCGGGACTAATGCTTCTTTTTAAGTTTTCTTTAATAACCGATCTTTCGTTCCAACTTTCTTTCCTAGCCACTTTGGGAATGATTCTTTTTGGCAGTAATAAAAACAAGATTGCTAGCAAACTATCAGATAGAGTGCTTTTTCCTTTCATTGAGAATCTACGAATGACCTTGGCGGCACAGATGTTTACTTTGCCATTGATTCTTTACAAATTCCACAGAATTTCCTTCATTTCACCCCTTGCCAATCTTTTGGTAGAGTGGGTGATACAACCACTTATGATTCTTGGGTTTATCACGGTAATTTTAGGTAAAATCTGGTTGCCTTTGGGGGTTATTCCCTCATGGTTTACTTGGTTACTTCTGACATATATGATAAGCATTATCGAGGCTCTAGCAAAAGTTCCGGGTGCTTCAGTCAGTTTTTAGAGTTATTCACTTAAATTGGTTAAATGACTTAGGTTTCTCTTGAGCGAAATCAAGGGGTGACTTAAACTACTTATGAGAAAAACATTTTTTACCAGTCTGGTGCTTACGGTTTGTCTCGTTTTTGCCTTCATCTTTTCCCTTCCGGATGGGAAGCTTCATCTAGTTTTTTGCGATGTAGGTGAGGGCGACGCAGCCTATATTCGTACTCCAAACGGTCAGGATATGCTTATAGACGGAGGGCCCAACGCGCGAATTTTAGATTGTCTTGGCAAACACATGCCTTTTTATGACCGGACGATTGACCTAGTTCTCCTTTCACATCCACAAAAAGACCACTTTGGCGGGTTGAAAAGTGTAGTTGAAAGATACAAAGTGAAATATTTTATTAGTAGTCCTATTGCTGGAGAGGGTGAAGCCTACCAGAGACTTTTTAATCTCATCAGGGAGAAAAAGATTCCGGTAAAGGTGCTTTATGCCGGCGATAAATTTATGCTTGGAAAAGTAGAGTTTGATGTTTTATGGCCGGAAAAAGAATGGGTTGTTGAAAACTTAAATCACACGAGTGACTTAAGTTACTTAGGAGAAAGCAACAAGATCCTTGGCTTTTCTACAAATCGCGATTTAAACGATTTTTCCTACTACCTTCATCTTTCTTATGGTCAGTTTGATGTAATTTTTACCGGAGATGGCGGAAGGAATATCCAGTCAGAGATAAAATTTGATGGTTTACCACCGGATATAGAGGTTTTGAAGTTTCCCCATCATGGTTCAAAAACCGGTGTTTTGCCCGATTTTCTTGAGGCAATCAAACCGAAATTAGCGGTGATTAGTGTTGGTAAAAATAGTTATGGTCATCCTTCAGACGAGGCATTAAAATTATTGCTTGAACATAACGTGAGGATAAAAAGGACCGACCAAGATGGAAATGTGGAGATTATAAGCGATGGAGAGGAATGGGGAGTAAATTAGCGACCTTCAAGGATTAAGTAATATTATTTAAAGCTATTTATGATTCTTCATACCACATCTTAAATCTGAAAAGATGTCCAGGGACAGGACGTTTCCAAGGCGAACCGGTGTTATAAGCGGTTGCAAGCTGCAAAGGTGTAAGTTCGCCGTAGGTATCAAGCATATGGCGGTGATATTTACCAATTAGGTCGATGCAGATATTCGGTTCATACATTTGTTGTGGATCGCCTTTAAAACCAAGAGATCTTGCGGTTGATATCAGTATCTGCCCCATACACAAGGAGGCATCACGGATATGCGGTTCATACCGGTAGGCATTTTCGTTACCCTCGGACTCCGTCATGATTGTGGCATAAATTACCTGTGGGTCAAGGTTATATTCGGAAGCCACTTTTTGAATGATCGTATTATACTTAAAGCGCGTCCACGACCTAGTGTCTTTTGAGAAAAATTCCTTCTTTTTAGCTAGAGGTGAAAGCAGAGAGGGATTGGCAGAAGGAGTAGGTTTAGGAACGGGATTTTCCGGCGTTACCCCGTTTTCTTCAGCATGAACTTGTCCCGCCAGAGAAAAGGAAAGGACAAAAATTATTACTATAAGTTTAATATATTTAGCTATTTTAGCCATAAAAAAATCTTAACCTTATAGAGGTTAAGATTGTATTAATAAATTAAATATATTTTTCGGAAGGAGAGGTATTATACTAAACTATAGGATTTAAGTCAAATCAATAGACACGCTAGATGTTGTTGCTGCAAATTCCCTTTTTAAGCAAGTGCGGCAATCTCCAAACGATCGGAATTTTCTGCCCCTTTTTGCTCGGAAAATTGCTTTTTGTCCAATTATGTTTTTTCACGATAAAAGTTTTTTAGAGTTGCAATTAAAAGTGAAGTAGGTATAAAATAGCAGCGTTTCTATGAGTGTCGAAGTTTCATCGTATCTTTCATCTCACGCGATTTTGCGGGAGATTATACCCGAAAGTGGGGCAAAAGAGGTCTTAGAGCCGGAGTTTAATCTTAACGAGGTTCCTCTTGCCTCAATTGCTCCGCTTGAAACTGTCAGTATTGACAGTGGTTCTTTCTCTATTGCCGCCCACGAGATGAAGCATATTTTAGCCGCAAATGGACAGTTTCTTTTTGCCTCAATTATTCCCAAAGGCGATTCTTTGGGTAGGACTGTTTTCGACGGCCATATAGACCTTCATAATTTTCGTATTGCCGCAGCCGGAAGTCTGGTTAGTGACGTTTTAGGAAATCCTGTAGGGACCTCTGGTGATGAAGCCGTACTGGCCGGTACGAATAGAGAGTTGGCTATACTCGAAGCTTCATCAAGAATTAGCCGCTATCCGGTAGAAATAAGAGGAAACTTAAGTAAGTTGTTAGCCATAAAACGCGAAGTGTATGGTCATGAATTTGCGCAGTTGAAAGCCAGGGCTGAGTTTGAAGAAAGACTAAAAAGAGAGGGTAGGTATGGTGATTTTATCAAGGCGTATTACCGGAAAAACAAGAGAGAAAAAGCAAGCACGCAACAAAAAGGTGATCTTCAGGAAATTATCAATTCTCTGGAGAAATGTTACGTGATTGAGACTTTGGAAAGCGGTTATGAGGTGATTACTAACTATCATTATGGTCGGGAAATTGATTCCATTATCCGTTGCGCCATCTGTGGGGGAATTAATGGTGTGCACAATATTGAAGTTCACCGGTTTCGTCGGCAAGAAATACGACCTTTTGATCTTACTAAAATTGATTCTAAGAGGAGATTACAGGAAGAAGAGATGTCTCCTTTTGGATTAGGGCGACAAGAAGATCAGCCGGAAGAAAAAAGAAGCGGAATAATATTTAGAATCAGCAAGAACTAATTACAACCGACCAGCATTTTCTTTTTCTCTTCCTCACTTTTTCCTTCCATCTGTTGTTTTATTTCTTCGCATTCTTTAGCAGGGCGGAAATAGCACTGTTTGGTGGGTACTTTATCGGCGGTGAAATATTCTATTTTTTCCTGTGGACAATTAGGACATGTGAGAAGACCGTTTACCGCGCAGATTTTAACAGGGATAAGTCCGGAAGGTTTAGGAAAATCCTTGTCAGGTTTATCAGCTATAAGCGAAGTCATTACCTCATTCCAGATGGGAGCAGCACCTGTAATCCCGGAAACAAGATTTTTGTTCATAAAGCTTCCATCATTATTGCCCACCCAGACAGCGACAAGATAATCAGGCGTAAACCCAATTGTCCAGTTGTCACGGAAATCATTTGAGGTGCCTGTTTTTACCGCTACTTTGTGGTTGGGGATAGTGAGTTTGGCATAGGGGCCAAAAGCAGGAAGACGAGCCACGTTATCGGCAAGAATATCGGTGACCCAGTAGGCGGCAATTGGCGAAATAACCTGTTGGTTGTCTGAGGCATAGACGTTAATACCGCTTACATCAGTATTATTATTTTTGTAAAAAAGCTCGGTAATGTCGTTTCTATTATTGTCCCTTATTTCCTTGATCGGACGGAGTTCTTTTCTGATGCCGAGGTTAGCTATGGTGCCATAGACTCTAGCCATATCAAGCATGGTGACTTCCGCGCCTCCCAAAGTCAGGGAAAGTCCAATCTGCGGTGGCGGGTTCCAAGATCTTATACCCATCGCCTGTCCGGTTTCGATCATTTTTTTGACGCCATAGCTATTTAGAAGTTTAACAGCAGGGATATTATAGGAATTTGCCAAAGCAGAGCGCAGTGTGACTACACCGTGAAATTTGCCGTCATAATTTTTTGGTATATAGACCTCTTTTGAATCTTTGGCAGTATAGACGACAGGACTATCTTCGATAGTTGAATTAGGGGTCCAGCCGTGGTCGAAAGCATAGGCATAATTTACTGGTTTGATTGATGAACCAGGTTGCCGGCGTGAGGTGGTAACATTGACATATCCTTTATTTTCTATATCAAAATAGTCAACAGATCCTACCATAGCCAGAATTTCACCGGTTTCGGGATTAGTGACGAGAACCCCGGCGTTATGAATGTTATATTTGTTTTTTATCTCATTAATATTCTTTTTGACTATTTCCTCCGCTTTCCGCTGGATTGAAAGGTCGAGAGTGGTTGTAACATCCAGGCCGCCTTCTTCAATTACTCCTTCACCGAACTGGTTTACCAGCTGGTTTTTCACATACATGACAAAATGTGGTGCGGCAATCTCAATTTTCTGTGGAGCCAAAGCAAGTTTTTCTTCCAAAGCCTTTTTATACTGTTCTTGGTTAATCATTTTAAGTTTGTACATTCGCTCGAGTACTTGTTTTTGTCTATCGGTAGCTAGTTGCGGATTGCCACCAAAGGGAGAAAACGTAGTAGGTGCCGCTGGTAACCCCGCTAGGAAGGCCGCCTCTGCTAAAGTCAAATCCTTTGCCGGTTTGTCGAAATACATTTGTGCCGCGGCCTCTATACCGTAAGCCGGACCGCCATAGCCGACTTCATTAAGATACATTGTGAGTATTTCCTTTTTGGTAAAAAGCATCTCGGTCCAGAAAGCCAGAATAATTTCACGTAATTTTCTTCTGTAGGTTTTTTCTGAGCCGACTAGTCTATTTTTGACCAATTGCTGGGTGATTGTTGAGCCTCCTTGATAGAGATTGGTATTTTTTTGTCCGAGGTTTCTGATAAAAGCCCGGATAATTGCTTTTGGTTCGATGCCGTAATGACGAGCAAAGTTGGCATCCTCAATAGCGATGGTAGATTTTTTAACAACCGCAGGTATTTCCTCCCAAGTCAGCCAAGTACGGTTGGCATTTTTGTAAATTCGGTAGAGGATCTCGCCATTCCTATCCCTAATAATAGTACTTTGGGGAGGGTGAAGAGTGGTAAGTAGATTGGGATTTGGAAGATCTTTCAGAACATATATATAAAAGAAAATGCCCCCTATAACAAAGAGGAGTGTCAAGGTTACAAAAAACTTCCGGTGATATTTCCAAGGTTGGATAGCACGAAGGATAAATGGAGCGCCTTTCCAAGAGATGATTCTTTGTTTGAGGTTCCTTAGAAAATCAGCCACTCTTCCTTTGCTGCTTACATAGTGGGGGTTTACGATATGGAAAAGTTCTTTTATCCTTACTTTTTTAATCCTTTTTTGCAGGTTCTTTTTGCGTGCTACAAAGAAACGATGGTATTTCCTAAAGATTTTATTTTTTGATTTTCTCGCTCTCCTTTTTCTAGAAGAAGGCATAGAAGAAGGTAAAAGAGGCACATTTATATTTGCTGTCTCCGGAGGCATATCTGGAGAAGCGTGTTCAAGACTAAGATAAAGCTTGTCGTAATCAGACTTAACAGTCGTTTTTCTCTTTTTGGCATTTTTAGCCATAATTTTTTTAGTTTTTTTCACCATATAAACTCCCCACAGAAAATTGGGGTCCTCTTATCCTAGCAAATCATAGATTTAAGGTGCTTGTCAAGATGTGAAAAATAATTTTTTTCACATCAAGGGAGAAAGGAGTTTTATAATTGATATTTTTTGTTTCATTTAGATATATTTTTTTAGCTTAAGTTATTGCTTGACAAGTTATATAAATTAAGAGAAAGTGGATATATAACTCATGAAAAAAATTTATCCTCTTCTTTCTATTTCTTTATCAGTATTAGCTCTGGTTAGTCTTTCCGCGCTTAAACCATCAAGCGTTGCTGCAGGTTACGGTGGGCCTGTTCCTACAGCTCCTACAAAAGTGTCAGCTGTTTCCGGTCCGGGTAGCGGGCAAGTGACGCTTTACTGGGACACTTCAGAATATGCCGACCACTACGGCGTTGTTTACGGCACCGCAAGCAACAATTATATATATGGCTCCCTTAATATAGGTGGAGAGAAAACCCGGACATCCACTATCAATTATCTTACTCCGGGAGTAAGATATTACTTCAAAGTCTTAGGGATAAGAGACGATACTCCCGGCCCAATGTCTATTGAAGTTTCGGCCGTGGCTGGAGGTGGCGGTATGTCTGCCGAGATCGTGAAAGAGGCAGTTTCAACTCAAGTTTCAGTCGGTTCTCCCTCACCTGCTGTTTCCGGTCCGGTGGGTAATCACAGACTTACTGCTTTATCTGGTCCCAACGTGGGGGAGGTAACGCTTTCTTGGCAGCATGGAGATATAGCAGACAATTACCATTTGGTTTATGGTACCAAGCTTGGTAGTTATGAGTATGGTGCTTTAAATATTGGCAAAATTAATTCATTTACAGTGCAAAAACTGACGCCGGGAGCAACATATTACTTTGCCTTAGTGCCTGTTGTCAACGGTCAGGGTAAATATACGACAGAAGCGGTAATGGCAAAAGCTAAACCGGTTTACATAGAGGTGATTGAGACTACTAAAGAAGCTTTAATTCAACCTCCTCCATCAGTAGTGGTGCCGCCGGAGGCTAGCACTCCCGAGCCAATTGTTACTATTCCGCCTTTAGAGAATCCACCGGGAGAGTCTCCGACAACACCAGAGACAAATATAGTTGAACCTTCACTAGAGGAAGAAACGCCAGTTTCGCCGATAAATTAATCTTTTAGGCAAATCAGGAATTAAGAAGCGTCCCCTTAAAAGGGGGATTTTTTTATGAATAAATTACTATTAAAATATTGTATATTATATTTTGATAGGTTAGAATACTATTTCTATGGTTTTAATAGAGAGAAAAGTAGTTGATATACTTCATAAAGCTGATAACTTTGTGGATTCCCAAATTAGTCCTGTCTTGAAAGAAAAAATGGATTATTGGTTGAACCCGCATTTTCATGGCAGGAAATTACTCCAGAAAGTCTTGCCTCTTTTTTTTCCGCATGAAGTTATACCTCCTGATTCAGATGTTTTTGACAAAATTGCCGAGAATATTAGAAGAGGCAGGGGTACTATCATCTGTCTGACTCATTTTGACAAAGGAGAGGTTCCTTCCTTGGCTGGGATGTTTGCGGAAAGATTAGATGATGGGATTTTGGCTAGTGGTGTAAAAGTAGTAATTGCTGCGGCAGACCATCAAAGAAAAGCAGCGATATTAGGCTGTTTAGGTGATCTTAAAATAGTATGGATAGTGAACGAGGACACCATAAGATTTGAAGAGGAAAAACGTCAAAAGTTAGAGAGGAGACAAGGGCTTATTTTTCACTGGAGAAAGCAAAAACAAGGTCAGAGAGAATCAAAAAGAAAGCGTCTTGGGATGGGTCTTAGGGAATTTATTATAAAAGCCAAAGAGGCGGTTAAGGATAAAAACGGTGGTTTGATTTTTTTGGCTTTGCAGGCCGGCAGACGAGCTACTTTAGGAGAACCGGTGGGAACGTTAAGTTTGCTCTTAAAACATATGGAAAAAGACGAACATGATCTTGATTATGATCTTTTAGTAATTGGATCGGCTCTGCGAGATCAGGTTTGGGAGACGATTGAAAAGCCGGGCGAATCAAAGCAGGTGAAGACTTGGAAACCGGTAAGCACCTATATTGGTAGGGATGGGTATAACGTTGGAAGCCTTCATTTATTTCGTCTTGGTCCGATTGTAAGTCGGGAAGAATTAATGGCGCAGTTGCATGGTGACTTAGACAAAGCCGATCAATGGGCCTTTGGGATAATTCGTCAGTTCGGGCTAGTTGATGAAATTTATCTTTAAAAAGATATGAGTAAGAGAGAGCGAATAAGAGAAACAGTAGATTTAGTTTTTAAAAGACTCAAGGAAAGATGGAGAATTAAAGGAGATGAAAGAAGAAGGGAAACGTTTCTAGGTTCTGATTCCGATCACAAGGAAAAATTTTTATTAACCCAAGCAAGAAAAGCCGTAAGAAAAAGATACGAGGGGAATAGAAAACGAGCTGAAGAAATTTTAAGACAACCTCATTTAGTAATTTCTTTCCCTAAAGAGTTTGATGTCCGTGGCATAAGCGGCGCAATTTTATTTGGTGGAATTACACAATATGAACTGGGTGAAGTTGTCAAAACTAATACCCCTAATTTTAATCGTGTTATCAGATTAAATAATAAAGATGATCCTACTCGTGGAATTATGATTTTTATAAACGATCCCACCCCCCGTTGTCCTTTTGAAGGGAAGTTTATTTCCTACATTGGTATGGAATTTTTTACTACACCAGGAACCCAGCCGGCACATCCTTGGCCTGCTTATATGCCGGTAGTTTTAGCTAAAGAAAGAAACCATATTGACAAAAAAGATATAAGCAATCGACCAGTTATCACAGAAAGCATTATGATTGGAATTTTACCTTCTGATATAAATAGCGAGCAGAAAGATATTATTTTTCCCTCTCCTCGTATTGAACAGTTTTTATACGTTACCGCAATAAGTTAAAAGCTTTATTAATCCTATTAGTCGCTTATAAGATTAATAAGAAGGAAAAAGCAGGGTTAGGTATTCTCTCTAGTGAAAAAGTAGATTGCAAAATCAATTTATTGCAGTATAATACATTCGATCTGTCCAAAAACCATGTCGACAGTTTTTCAAGAGAGAGAGGAAATTCTATACCGCGGGGCATTTCCAGATCCAAAGGAATCAAGAGAAGATTTATCTTTTGAAATCAAAAAAATTTTGGATTCAACAAAAGAGGGAATAGAGGCAGCCTGCGGATCTCTTGCGCGTGAAATACTAGCACATAAGTGCATAGCGGTTATTTTTTCTCCTCAAATGAAAAAAGCAGCAGGGATGGAGGGTATAGAGGGTATAGTTATCATTGGCGATGATACTTCTGATTTGACTTTAAAAGAATTTGATACAGAAAGAAGAATATTGGAATTGGCGGAAAAAAGCAATCCTTCGACAGGATACAGATTGAGAGTGCAAACTAAGGAATCTTCCGCTGGTCCGGTTTGTAGCCTTTTACACGAAGCGCCACTTATAAAAGGTCTCCAGACTGAAAGATTCTACCCCGAAGGTGAAGAGATTGTTACTAATACCTTTCCAATTTCCGGTGTTTTTTCCAAGTCAGAAGGATTGAATGGACGAAAAGAGTTATGTCTAAAAGCAGGTGTTTTGGAAGTCTCAATTAAGGCAGGCGTCTTGGTTTTATTTTCCGATAAGCTTAAAAAGGAAATTACAACAGCTATCAATGATTTTTTCTTTATTACGTCGATAAATCAAACTATATTAGGATAAATAATCTTCTTTTAGTGCATGGGAGCAGCATAAGTAAAGAATAATTTTGTTAGATAATTTGACACAGGTTAACTTCTAGGTTAGTGATCGAATTCTTTATTTCCCAGCATCAATGGTTCTTTTTGTAATAAAGTAAGAGTTTGGAAGATAGATTTTGTGCAAAATCTTTTGATAATTTGTATAATGAGATGATTAGGTTCTTGGAGAGTGGGAATTAGATATACTAGTTTAACTTTAATTATATTAATTAATATTTTGATATTTACAATTTTTGTATGCTAATAATAGAAGATAAAAATAAAACCAAAGCTTTGCTCCGCGAGTTTATCTTTCAAGTTGTTTCGGAAGTTTTCGGAAACAGAGTGAAACTTGTTTTAGAAGATATTCATCTTGATAACCCCAAGATAGAAAACTATGGGGATTATACGACAAATATAGCCATGAAGTTAGCCGGACAATTAAAAATGAAGCCTTGTGACGTTGCGAAAATTATTAGCAATGAAGTTAATGAGTATATCAAAGGCGATAAAAGGATAACATTTGAACCCGATAGTAAAAACTCTACGGAAAAAAGCTTTTCTATATCAAAAATCCTAGAAGATGTCGACCTAACTACTATAGGCACTGGTTTTATAAATTTTAAACTGAAGAAAGATTATCTTATCAGTCAAATCCGGGAATTGCTAGAAAATGAAAATGTTGTTAAAACAACAAAAAACAAAAAAAAGAAAATCATGGTGGAATTTGCTCACCCCAATACCCATAAGGAATTTCATATTGGGCATCTTCGTAATATTTCATTAGGTGAGTCAATTGTGCGCATATTAGAATCTTGCGGTTTTAAGGTTTTTCGGGCAAATTACGAAGGCGATGTAGGTCTTCATGTGGCCAAAGCGATCTGGGGGGTTAGGAAAAAAATAGCTTACGAGAAATTAGATTTGGCCGATCTTGAGAAACTTTCTCCAGCCAAGAAGGCTGAATTTCTTGGTGAGGGATACAGTCTGGGAAGCAAGGCCTATGAGACTGATGAAAAAGCGCGGGTGGAGATTATAAATCTGAACCTTGCGATATACAAAGATCCTTACCAAGTTGATCTTTGGGAAAAAACTAGAAACTGGAGTCTTCAATATTTTGATACGGTTTACAAGAGACTAGGGACGCATTTTGACCGTTTGTTTTTTGAAAGTGAAGTGGAAAAAGCAGGAAGACAGAAGGTGATAGAGGGGGTAAAATCAGGGATTTTCATCAAAGATAAAGATGGTTCAATCTACTTTCCCGGCAAAAATTATGGTCTGAATAATTGTGTCTTTGTCACAAAAGAAGGTTACGCTACCTATGAGGGCAAGGAGATTGCCCTTGAGGAGCTTGAATATCGGGTTTTTCCCTTTGACTTGGATATTCACGTGGTAGCTAACGAGCAGAAAAATTTCTTTGCCATTGCCTTTGCCGCCGTAGAGAAGGTTTATCCCCATCAAAAAGGCCGTCAATATCATCTGGCTTATGGTATGGTAAATCTGAAAGGCAGTAAACTTTCGTCAAGGATGGGTAATGTGGTGACTGCAGATGAACTTATAGATAGTGCGCGGGAGAAGATTATAAAAATCATCAAAGAAGGAACTGACAAAGAAAAAGAAGAGATTGCAGAAAAGGTGGCAATCGCCGCAGTCAAATACTCGATGCTTCGGGTAAATCCCAAGATGGATATTGCTCTTGACTTGGAAGAATCAGTGAGTTTAGTCGGTGACAGCGGGCCTTATCTTCTTTATACCTATGCTCGGTGCAGAAGTGTTATGAGAAAAGCTGGTTTGGAGGGTTTTTCTCTAGACTCGCTTAAGTTATTTAAATTGCCTATTAAGATTAACTACGAAGAACAGGCACTTCTTCGCGCTCTTTATCGGTTTCCCGAAGTGGTAATTGAGGCAGGAAACATGCTTTCACCGAATATAATTTGTAGTTATCTTTATAATTTGGCGCAAAAATACAATCTGTTTTACCAAAAACACAAGATATTAAGCGTAGATAACTCTTTGAATCTGATTGAGAAAGATAGTCAGCCGCCAAAAGATAAGAAAAAAGAGGATTCTGATTTGTCGCAAAAAACGACTTTTTTCCGATTATTTTTGACCTTAGCAACAGCCGCTTTATTAAAAAGAGGCCTCTATCTTCTGGGGATTTGGACGGTAGAAAAAATGTAGCTTGATAGGTTCATTTCGTGCTAAAATATCTTCATGCTTACGGCGCAAAATGACCTTGGCCAAAATATCATTACCACTATTTATCTTCTCTTTTCCCACAACTATATTGCCTTTGCTTATTTTATCGGGCTTCTTATCGGTATTAGTTTGGCACTTTACCGCCCGTCCCGCTTTGCTACTTTGATTCTTTTAGGCTTTGCTATTCTTCTTTTTTCCTTTGAATATGATAAACATATCATTGAGGGGTTTCGGGAACAGACAATCAAGTCTTTTATCACTACCCAGCCTCACTTTAGACTCCAGAGAATTATTGATGTTCTCATTTCGGAAATATTACCTATCGTTTTTTACATTACCGGCTGGGCTTTCATTTTTTTCTCAATAATTTACGCAGGTCTTAAGATGGGGAAGGGAAGAAAGTAGGATGGTCTTACTGGATTATGGCGTTTACTAGGGCAGAAAGGACAGCTATTACAATTGAGGCGATAATGGCTGTAAAAAAAGAATCGATACGAAAGCCCGGAATGAAACTTGAGACAAGAAAAAGAAGTGTGGCATTGATTACAAAGAGGAAAAGACCAAGAGTGAGGATAGTGACAGGAAGAGTGAGTATTACCAAGATAGGCTTGATTAGGGCGTTGAGAATAGCCATAACTAGGGCAACTAAGATAGCTGTAAGGAATGAGTCAATCCTAAACCCCGGGACGATGTATGTCGTTAAAAGCAAGATAAACGCTCTAAGTACAAGTTCGGCTAAAAACTTCATAAAGCTAGTATAACAATAGTGGTACTCTACAATCAATCCACAGGTGGATTTAAAGCTATCAAGCTAGATATTTTCCCTCTTGTATCTTAAGAGGTCTTTTTGTATCATAGTCTACTATTAATCCGTTAATCCGTACTCGTTTATGGACTACCAAAGGCAGGTATTGCCTAAAGGTTTAAGACTTCTTACCATTCCCATGCCGGGTGTTCAATCAGTTACTGTTATGCTTATGGTGGGAGCCGGCAGCCGCTATGAAGAAAAGGAAATAAATGGCCTTTCTCACTTTCTTGAACATATGGCCTTCAAAGGGACCGTTAAGCGGCCGACCGCTTTATCAATTTCAAGCATCATTGATGGTATCGGTGGGGAATTTAATGCTTTTACCAGCAAGGATCATACAGGGTATTACATCAAGGCCGCTACCAAACACTTGCCGCTTCTTATAGATGTGCTTTCCGACATGCTACTTCACTCCAAATTTGATCCTCAAGAAATAGAAAAAGAAAGAGGAGTGATCATTGAAGAAATCAATATGTACGAGGATACGCCAATTAGAAGGATTGGAGATCTTTACGAAAATCTGCTTTACGGAGATACCAAGCTTGGGCGTGATATTGCCGGCAGAAAAGAAGTTATAAAGCGAGTTAAAAGAGAGGATTTTCTCTCATATATTGACCGTTTTTACCGTGCCAGCAATACAATTGTCGCAGTGGCAGGAGGAATCGACAAAATTCCAAATTACAAACTCCAAATTTTAAATTTAGTTGAGAAATATCTGGGCGCGTGGAACGGAAGGAAGGTGGAAGAAATTGAAAGAGTAGACGATCGGCAAAAAGAGCCGGGACTTTTAGTCAAATACAAAGATACCCAACAGGCGCATCTTTGTCTAGGCTTTCGTTCCTATTCTCTTACCGACCCCAGAAGATTTGCTCTTTCGGTTTTTACCAGTATTCTTGGGGGTGGGATGTCATCGCGGCTTTTTATTGAAGTAAGAGAACGAAGAGGTTTGGCGTATTATGTTCGCTCAAACAATGAACAATATGAAGACGTGGGCAATTTTGTGACGCAAGCCGGCGTAGATACGGTGAGAATTGAAGATGCGATCAAAGTGATGCTTGAGGAGTTTGCTAAAATCAGGGAGGAAAAAGTGTCGGAAGAGGAACTAATTAAGGCAAAAGAATACGTCAAAGGTCGTTTTACGCTTGAGCTTGAAGACAGTCGGAATGTAGCCGCTTTTTTTGCCAGTGAAGAACTCTTAGAAAATGAAGTGCTTACTCCAGAGATGATTATGAAAAAGATTGACGCGGTGACCGTGGAGGATGTTTTAGAAGTGGGAAAAGATATCGTCAGACAAAACACCCTGAATCTTGCTATAATAGGACCATATAAAGGAGAAGAACGTTTCAGGAAGCTAGTTAATGGAAATAAATTGGTTTAGTTAGACCCGGTTTTGGCATAAAATATGGATAGAACCGTCATTCTTATCAAACCAGACGCTGTAAAAAGAGGTGTGATTGGACAGATTATTACCCGTTTGGAAAAGGAGAATTTCACGCTTATCGCCGCTAAATTCCTGCGTCTTCCCGATGATTTGTTAGATCAGTGGTACGCCCATCATAAAGATAAAGCATTTTATCCAGAACTTAAAGCCTTTATGACCTCCACGCCAGTTATGGCTATGCTTTGGGAGGGAAGAGAGATAGTTTCTAGAGTGCGTGCGTTATGTGGTCCTACAGACAGTAAGAAAGCAGAGAAGGGAACGATTAGGGGAGACTTTGGCTTTGATATACAAAGAAACGCCATTCACGCTTCGGAGTCGGAGGAGGCGGCTAAAAGGGAGATGGACCTCATGTTTTTACCTCATGAGATTCACGAATACCAAAGGTAATTGCAAGTTGAACCAATTAAAACCTCTCTTAAGACAAATTTCTGTTAGATAAGAAAATAAGAGGGGGTACGAAAGTAGAGGAACCCAACTCGTCCTGAAACATTTACGACGGCGCTTTGTATCTAATGTTGGTCCTTATCGGCTGGGAATTGGGGAAGGATTTGAGATCATTTCCCGCCGGAAAATGGGTAAAACCTTCTCAAGAGGCAGGCCGATCACGTTTGATATTGAGCCTTCAACTTTGGTGATGAAATCTTGTGCAGAAGCAATCGCATAGCCTCCAGCATAACGAGTGTAATCTATTATCGAAAGATATCTTTTGATATCTTCTTTTGAAAGCCTGCGGAAGGTGACGCGGCTTACTGCGTAAAAGTCAGTTGATTTTATAACGCTTAAATCTTTTTTTAAGTAACTTAAGTAGACAGCCGTGGCAAATTTATGCGTCCTGCCGGAGAGGGTGGTAAGGATTCTTAAAGCTTCTTGGTAATTTTTCGGTTTGCCGATAAGCTTACCGTCGATTATGACGCCGCTATCAGCAGAAAGAACAATTATAGGAGTCTTTTTGCTATCGTTTGATTGCTTTTGAGCGATTAATTTTTGACAGACATCTTGGGTTTTGAGTTTTGCTCGTAGCTTAAGTGTTGCTAAGGGGGAAGTGGCGATTATTTTTTTCTCATCAATAGTACTGGGTATTACTTCAAAAGGAATCTTAAGATAAGAAAGTAGTTTCTTTCGGCCGATAGAGGCTGATGCAAGAATAAGGCGCATATTAAAATTTTCGACTGAAAGATCTGTCGAGATTCGTTTAGTAATTGCGGGGGCGAGCGAGCCAATAAACTGCCCACAAAATTCGCAATGTTTAGAATGGTCGCAATTACTGAACGAAGTGCGAACCCATTTTGAGCAAGAATTTCTGCCCTGACGGGCAGAAACCCGCCCCAGCGGCTCGCCGCCTGACGGCGACCAGCAAAGCCCGCAAAAATTGACACATCTTTTAGAGGGCGCGCGCAAAAATCTTTTTCAATTAAGGAATCAATTTTTGCGGGCTTTGCTTCCTTGCTGACGCAAGGACGAGGAGCTT
>FWPV01003980.1_pt1 | contig 32305 bp, 33 predicted proteins | sample 2228371 | NCBI WGS metagenome assembly FWPV01 (sample SAMEA103939776, study PRJEB20133) | metagenome
CGATAATAAGCGGACTGATATTGATTGCATTTGGTGTAATGCTTTTGACAAATCAGATGAGCCAGCTTTCAACACTATTCCCTGATTTGGGAGTCAAGTTTTAGAGGAGATAAATATGACTGATAAAGAGATCGAAGAACTCTATCAACTCGTTAAAAAATTTCATGAAGAATATCTGAAGAAGCATGGCGTAAGATTGCCGAAGTTAAAGGACGTTAAGGGCAATTATGTCAAAGATGCGTTAGTTTTGGTATATCTCGCAAGAGGTTATCCGAACACCTTCTCTGTAATGAAGGGGGAACTTACAGAATTCATCAGAAAATTTTATCCAAAAACTAATGATGTCCAGCAGGCAAGACATCTCAGCATGCAAAAAGGGTGGTATATTGTAGCAGGCGGCAGAGATAATGTTCATGTAAATAAAAGCGGTGAATATCGTTTAATCACACTGCAAGAACCATATCCTCACTTTAAAGGCCATAGAATTGAAAAAACTGGCAGTTGGGAAGAGATAAAGAAGCAGTATGGAAATAGATGTGCCACCTGTGGCTCGAAGGAAGGCAAAAAAAATCTCCATTATCCTAATACAATAACGAAATTGCAAAAAGCTCATATAGACTCGTCAAAACCCTTGATCGAAGGAAACATCATTCCTCAATGCCAAAAATGCAATCGCGCATATAGAGATTTCTGGATATTTGACGAAAGAGGACGAGTTAGAGGCATTGCAAAGCCGACAATAATTAAAAAGTGTAATGAACAAGTAAAAAAGGGCATATATAAAATTTTATATAACGAGTTTAAAGGTGAAAATCCAAATGAATGGTAAATATTTAAATAAAATTATACATGGCGATGCACTACAAATCATGACTGATATTGCTGACAGCAGCATTGATTTAGTTTTAACCGACCCGCCGTATTTCCTGGATAAAATGGATAACACATGGAACAGCCAGAAAGTAGCAAGCACTAAATATCATCATGTTGTTAAATCATTGCCGGCAGGAATGAAGTTTGATAAAGAACAGGGCAAGAATTTCTATGACTGGTATTATAAAGTTTCTATGCAGATTTTAAGAATATTGAAACCCGGCGGTTTTTTCTTTTCTTTCTCCAGCCCAAGATTGTATCACAGAATGGTATCCGCAATAGACGATGCCGGGTTTTTGATACGGGACTGCTTTATATGGCTATATACCCAAAACCAGCCCAAGGCAATGAGCATGAATCACTTTATTGATAAATTAAAAGAAAACAGGGAAACAAAAGATGCCCTTAAAAAGCAATTAAACGGCTGGAAAACGCCTCAAATCAAATCCTGTTTTGAACCAATTGTAATGGCTCAGAAAGAACCGGAAGGAACCTTTTTAGAGAACTTCAGGAAGTATAATGTCGGCTTGATCAACACTAATATAAAAATCGGTGAAGATATGTTTCCGTCTAATGTGGTTTCGACAGATGAAATCAGCCCGATACTTGACAGATGTTTTTTAATTTCAAAGCCTGATAAAAAAGAAAAGGGAGATTTCAATATACATAAGACAGTAAAACCTTTGAGCTTATGCGAGTATATTATAGGGCTAACAACTTATTCAAACAAGGCAGTTGTTCTTGATCCGTTTTGCGGAAGTGGAACGACCCTTATTGCAGCAAAAAAATTAGGCAGAAAATTTATTGGCATTGATATAAACAAGGAATATATCGAGATAGCAAAATTAAGGATTGAAAAAACGAACGGAGATGCTGCGAAATATCATGCCACAAGGACAGAAAAACAATTACAATTATGCGAGAAAAAAGCAGTATATAAACTCTCAAAAAAATCAGGCAGCTATTAATAAATTCATTAGTGAGATCTGGCTGCACAGGGCAGAATTTTGGAGGTAGCTTTGCTGGAAAGATATAATCCGCAGGAAATAGAACTAAAATGGCAGAAATACTGGGCTGAAAGAAAACTCCACAAGACAGATGCCGACACGTCGAAGGAGAAGTTTTACTGCCTCGAGATGTTTCCATACCCATCAGGCAGGATACATATGGGACATGTGAGGAATTATGCAATTGGTGATGTTATAGCAAGATATAAAAGGATGCGCGGCTTTAATGTGCTTCATCCAATGGGATGGGACGCCTTTGGTCTTCCAGCAGAAAATGCTGCGATAAAACACGGTGTTCATCCTGCAAAATGGACATACGAAAACATAGACTACATGAAAATGCAGCTTAATCGCATGGGATTGAGCTATGACTGGGATAGGGAGGTCACAACATGCAGTCCTGATTATTATAAGTGGAACCAGTGGTTTTTCCTTAAGCTCTTTGAAAGGGGGCTTGCTTATAAAAAGGCATCATTTGTCAACTGGTGCCCATCGTGCGTAACTGTTCTTGCAAATGAGCAGGTAATTGACGGTAAATGCTGGAGGTGCGACAGCAAGGTTATTCAAAAAGAGCTTGAGCAGTGGTTTTTCAGGATTACAAATTATGCAGAAGAACTCCTTCAGGGCTGTGATGCTCTAAAGGGCTGGCCTGAAAGGGTTGTCACAATGCAGAAAAACTGGATCGGAAAGAGCGAAGGTGTTGAGGTTGATTTCTTGATTGAAGGAACAGATGACAAATTGAGGATATATACAACAAGACCGGATACTATTTTTGGCGTTACATATATGTGCATTGCCCCCGGACATCCACTCGCAGAAAAACTGGTTGAGGACAAAGAAAGGCTCGATGTCATAAAGGCTAAATACGGCAAAATGGAAGATAAAGAAGGTCTGTTTACAGGACATAATGCAATCAATCCATTAACAGGGGAGAAGATACCCATATATGTTGCCAACTTCGTATTAATGGAATACGGGACAGGTGCGATAATGTCTGTGCCAGCCCATGACCAGAGAGACTTTGAGTTTGCAAAAAAATACGATCTACCCATAAAGGTTGTAATAGTTCCAGAAGAAGCTCAAGGACAGGATTCAGGAGACTTGAAAGAGGCCTATGAGGATGAAGGGGTGCTTATAAATTCAGGTGATTTTAGCGGGCTAAAAAGTTCTGAGGCAAGGAGCAGGATATCTGAATATATTGAAGGGAAAGGTCTTGGAAGGATAACGATTAATTATAAGCTAAGGGATTGGGGTATATCGAGACAGAGATACTGGGGTACACCCATACCGATAATTTATTGTGACAAATGTGGTATTGTGCCTGTGCCAGAAAATGACCTTCCTGTAATACTTCCAGAGGATGTGAGATTCTCAGGCACTGGTGGATCTCCACTGCTTGATTCAGAAGAATTTATAAATGTCAGATGCCCTGAGTGTGGTGCAATGGCAAAACGAGAGACTGACACAATGGATACATTCGTGGACTCATCATGGTATTTTGTGGCTTATTGCCTTAAGGATGGCATTGACCTGAAATCCCATATCTTAAATCCTGAATCTCCAGTTAATTACTGGATGCCTGTTGACCAGTATATTGGTGGAATAGAGCATGCTGTCCTTCATCTGCTTTATGCCAGATTTTTCACAAGGGTAATGAAGGACCTCGGAATCATCGAAGTGAGCGAGCCATTCATGAATCTCCTTACACAGGGAATGGTCTGTAAGGAGACACTTAAATGCCCTGAGCATGACTGGCTATTTCCGGAAGAGGTTAAGGATGGAAGGTGCATTCATTGCGGAAAGGTTGTCGAAAAGGGAAGGGTCGAAAAGATGTCAAAATCAAAAAAGAATGTGGTTGACCCTGATGCACTCATCAAAAAATATGGGGCAGACACAATAAGACTATTCTCTCTCTTTGCTGCACCACCAGAGAGGGACCTTGAGTGGTCTGATAAGGGTGTGGAAGGCGCCTATAGGTTTCTGCATAAGGTATGGGGAATAGTTTATAAATACAATGGGCAAAGGGCAGAGATTCCTATTGCCTATAGCCTGTCGCCTATAGCCTCGTCTTTGTTGAGGAAGACCCACCAGACCATCAAGAGGGTTACAGAAGACATCGAAAGGGATTATCACTTTAATACAGCCATTGCAGCACTCATGGAGTTAGTAAACGAAATATCATCCTTTACTATCGAAACCGATCAAGACAGAGAGGTCGCAGGAAATGCCATAAAAAACACGCTGCTCATGCTTGCTCCATTTGCACCGCATATTGCCGAGGAATTATGGGAGGCTATGGGTCAGAAAAACAGCATATTCGAAAATACATGGCCAGTGTGGGATGAAGAACTCGCAAAGGAAGAAGAGATAGAGCTTGTGGTACAGGAAAATGGTAGGTTAAGGGCAAAAATAGTTGTGCCTGCTGGACTTTCTGATGAAGAGGCAAAACAAAAGGCAATGAGTGACCCAAAAATCGTACAACTACTTAATGGCAAGCAGATAAAAAAAGTTATTGTCGTAAAAGGCAAACTTGTGAATATAGTAACAGCATAGGATAATAAAGATGCAAAGTGGAAGATTAAAAATACATTCACTTTTTAATACTCATAATTTATGGCTCAGGGTTTTATTTCTTGCCTATTTAATGTTGAGCTTATTTGGCTGTGGTTATTCTATTGAAAAACGCTCAGGTCTCCCATTTGACTCTATCTCTATCGGAAGGATAGAAAATAACACATCAGAGCCAAGACTTCAGGACAGGCTTACCAAATCACTTGCTGAGACATTTATGCTATACGGCTTTCAGATAAATCCTTATTCTCAATATAAGATTGAGGGAAGGATTGTAAGATTCGAGATGAGACCAGTTGCAGAAAAGGCATCTTCAGCAACACAATATGAGATAATGATAAGGGCAGATTTCAAATTAATTAATACAGCGAATGGTTCTTTTCAGACATTTTCGATCAATAATCCATATTATGTTTTTTTCGGTTCTGTGGGCAGTATCGAACATATCCTTGCACAAAAAGACATAGCCTCCGGGAGGGCATTAGATGACCTGTCGCAGGAGGTTGTGAGGCGGATAATTTACTCTGAACTACGGGATTTTTGATGAGCGGACATAAAATATTTGAGCAAGAGCTTTTAAATGGATTTCCTTCTCCTGTCTATATTATTTATTCAAAGGATGATTTTCTTATTTATGATGCTGTTTCAGCGATAAAAGATAAATATCAATCAGATGCATTTAATTTTGATATCTTTGATGCACAATCTTCTGATTATATAAAGCCAATCGAAGAGATTCTTGATATCTTAAATACACTTCCATTTATGTCACAAAAGAGGATTGTCGTGATAGAGAATGCCCAGAGGATTTCAAAAAAGGACATCCAAAGGCTTCAGAATTATGCATTGAATCCATCAAGCACCACTGCCCTCATAATGTTTTTTTGTGGGACATCCCGAAAACCATTTGAGACAGATGGCACAAGGTATATAAAAATGATAGAGATTAATATTCAGGAGAGGGCAATCCCTTTATGGATAAAGGATATTGCGGGAAGAAAGGGCATGGAACTTACAGAAGGTGCTATTGAGTATTTAATAAATTTTGTCGGGACAGATCTCGGAATGCTTTATTCTGAGATAGAAAAGTTCTCATCCTTGAAGAAAGGCAGGATAGATGTTGAAGATATAAAGGGCATGGTATATGCAGGTGCTGAGTATAATGCCTTTCATCTTATAAATGCACTCGAAAAAAAGGATACCACCAATGTCTTCAGGATATTTGAGAGCTTGGGGAAGGGCGTAGAACCCCAGATGCTTCTCGGTGCGTTAAATTGGCAGTTTGAACAGATGCAAGATAGAGCCCCAAAGAATAAGGGTGAGTATTTCAGGAATATCTTCAAACTCCTTCATGAAGCGGATATTGCTATAAAGAGCTCTGGTTCTTATGTTATAGAAGACCTTTTAGTAAAGCTGATCAAGAATAGATATTAGCCTAACAGGACTGTATTAGCCTTTTGGGTAATCCTTGATATCTTTCTTGATGCAGTGTTTTTGTGGATTATACCTTTTGATGCCGCACTGCTTATAACCTTTATAGCCTCTTTCAGAACCCTTTGGACATCCTCTTTGTTTTTTGAAAGAATTGCTTTATCTAACTTTGCTATATAAGTTTTTATCCTTGTCTTTGTAGATTGGTTACGAAGGGTCAGTTTTTTTGCCTGTCTTACCCTCTTTAGTGCTGACAGATTCTTTTTTGGTTGTGTTTTACCTGCCAATTTTGTCCTCCTGATTTAGCTCATAGTTCATAGTTGATAGTTATGATATTTTGTTGTTAGCAACAGCCCTATCAGCTATGAGCCAATAAAAATACCATAAATCTTAACAGAAAATCAATATTTATGCTAAAATTGCTGGATATGAAATACAGACAGATAAACCTTGAAGGAATCAAGACATATTCAATCAGAGACAGAGTTAGCAAGGTCTCGATGGAGAGATCAGCCATTCCCCATAAAAAGGGTGGTTCTTTCCTTGATTTTGTTAAAGGATTACCTGATTTCCTTGGCGCAAGGGACCTGAATGAGGTTGCAAAGGCTATTGTAAGGGCTCGACAGAAGGAAAGACCTGTAGTCATTGGAATGGGAGCCCACCCAATTAAGGTTGGACTTTCTCCATTAATTATAGACCTCATGCAGAAGGGCATAATAACAGCAATTGCGACTAATGGTGCGTGCATAATTCACGACTTCGAGATCTCCTATATAGGACAGACATCAGAGGATGTGGCAAAGGAATTATGTAAAGGGACATTCGGAATGGCAAAAGAGACAGGGCAGATGTTGAACATGGCTATTAATAATGGAGTAAAAAGGGGGTATGGAATAGGAAGGGCTGTAGGTGAGTTTATCAAATCATCTGATTTCGCATTTAAGGATCAAAGTATATTCAGTACAGCATATGCCCTTAATATACCAGCAACTGTGCATATAGCTATTGGCTCAGATATCATTCATATGCATCCTGATGCCGATGGCTGTAGCATAGGAGAAGGGAGTATGAGGGATTTCAGGCTCTTTAGTTCGGTTATTGCTGACCTTGAGGGCGGAGTTTATATAAATCTTGGCTCTGCTGTTATACTCCCTGAGGTATTTTTAAAGGCTTTAAACATAGCAAGGAATCTCGGCAATATTGTTGAAGAATTTACTACTGTTAATATGGACTTCATACAGCATTACAGGGCTCAAGAAAATGTCTTAAGGAGACCTACAATGCTTAAGGGGCAGTATTTCGCCCTTACAGGGCATCACGAGATAATGTTTCCTTTGCTTTGTGCAATGATAATGGAGGGGCTTTGATGGTTGTACTGGTTGATGAAGATGCATGCATTGGTTGTGGAAGGTGTGAAGAGATATGTCCTGCAGTATTTCATGTGGATGAGGCAATAGGAAAGTCTCGAGTCATAGACCCTGATGCCTGTGAGTTTGTCGGCTGTTGCGAGGCTGCAGAAGAGAACTGCCCTGTTAATGCAATAACTGTTAAAGAAGAATAGTCCTGACATGATAAGAATTTATGTGCCACCAGAACATCTAATTAATAAGGTTGGAATTAAGCTTGCCGATGATAAGGCTCACTATATTTCCTCTGTTGTGAGATACAGGGTTGGAGATGTTATTGAGCTAATAGATGGGAAAGGAAATGCTTACAGTGCGGCAATCTCCCTTATCTCTGGAAGAGATGTATTTGTGGATATAATCGGTGAGGTCGAATCATATGCTGAGTCTCCTTTAAATATAGCCCTCTGTCAGGCAATTTTAAAGGGAGAAAAGATGGACATGATCGTTCAGAAGGCCACAGAGCTCGGTGTTAAAGAGATATTCCCCATCATCACCGAAAGGTGCATTGTCAGAGAGACCAGGAAGTTAAAGAGGTGGAGAAAGATAGCTGAAGAGGCTGCAGAGCAGTGTGCAAGAGCGGTCGTTCCCTATATACATGAGCCAAAGGAGTATAACCATTGGCTTATGTCACAGAATACAAAAGAGTTAAATGGCTTTATCTTCTGGGAGGAGGGTGGAATATCCTTGAAAGAGGCGGTTGCCAGGGTTTCCCCTACAAATATATATATATTCATTGGTCCAGAAGGTGGCTTAACCCCTGATGAGGTGGTTATGTCAGAGGAAAGGGGGCTTATAAGGACGAGTCTCGGTAAGGGTATACTCCGTGCGGAGACAGCAGCAATAGTATCTCTGGCATTAGTAAAATTTTTATTAGAGTAGAGTGATAAAATGGGTTCCTGTTCTGTTATAATACAAAAAACCGAAAGGAGTTACTCATAGAAAGCAAGACAAAGGCAATAAATGCTGCAAGGGCAGCATTGGATAAAAAGGCAAGAGATACCATTATCCTTGAACTAAAGGAGATCACCACCATTGCCGACTATTTTGTTATCTGTTCTGGTGATAGCTCTACCCAGGTTAAGGCGATAGTCGAAAATATAGATAAAAAACTACGTCAGCGCAGGCAAAAACCATTAAGTATAGAAGGATTGAGTGCTGCGCGATGGGTATTGATGGATTATGGGGATGTAATTGTGCATGTGTTTGAACAGGAGGCAAGGTCCTATTATGGGCTTGAGAGGTTATGGCTTGACGCCCCTAAGGTATCTTATGAAATTCAAAAAACATTTTCGGAGAAGGATAGTTGATGGGTAAGCTGGTTGTATTTATATTCCTGATCTTCCTTGCAGTTCTTGGGCTTTTTGCTGTTGAAAATAAAGATGTGGTTTCTATAAAGGTACCTTTTGGTGACATTTATGAAGTGCCAAAGATCGCATTAATACTTCTTTCAACAACCGTTGGGGCATTGACAGTCCTTATGGTTTTTTTTATAAGAGATACCAAGCGTATTATAGATAATCTCCAACTACAAAAAAGGCAAAAGGTGGAGGCAAGGATTCAGGAGTTTTATTCAAAGGCGTTAAATGCCCTACTGGGAGATAAAGGGGATGAGGCGAAAGAGGCGCTTGAGGAGATACTAAAGGAAGACCCCGAACATATAGATGCACTATTGAGGTTAGGAGATATAAGTTTTAAAGATAAAGATTACAAAAAGGCGTTTGACTACTACAAAAAGGTAGTGGAAATTTCTCCAAAGAATATGCAGGCACTCCTGTCTTTGGAGGGCGTATGTGAGAATATGAATAGGCTTGAAGATGCGATTAAATATACCGAAGAGATCCTTGATATAGACTCTGGAAACCTGACAGCCCTGTATAGAAAGCGAGGGATTTTTGAACGACTCGGAAAGTGGGATGAGTTGATGACGATTCAAAAGTCTATCCTCAAGCTCGTCCGTAACGAGGACATGCAGAAAGAAGAACAGAGACTTTCTGGTTACAGATATGAATATGCGAGGACGAGCCTCGAAAACGGAGAAGTTGAAAAGGCAGAAAAGGCATTCAGGACTATTCTCAGATACGACCAGAGATTCATTCCTGCATACCTGGGTATTGCTGAGGTTTTATTGACCCGTGGTGAACAGGAGGAGGCTATAAACCTTCTCGAAAAGTCATATGACCAGCTCGGATCCCCAATTTTACTCGCAAGACTGGAAGACCTCCTTATTAGCGTAGGAGAACCGGGAAGGCTCATAAGATTTTACAGAAATGCGATGCTTAAGAACCCTAATGATCAGGGACTAAGGTTTCTTTTAGGTAAGTTATATTACAGACTCGAGATGATTGACGATGCATTAGAGATATTGAATTCGATTGATGTCAATACCTTTTCGATACCTGAATTTTTCAGCTTGAGAGGCGAGCTTTATATGAAGAGGAGCCAGATTTCGAAGGCTGTTGATGAATTCAGGAAGGCGTGCGGAATTAAGAGATATATAGTAATGCCTTATTGCTGTTCAAGCTGTGGTTTTAAATCAGATGAATGGTCGGGTAGATGCCCTGAGTGTATGCAATGGAATACATATGAGCTTGATTTATATGGTGTCTGCAAGGCATAAAAAGACCCCGAAAGGGCAGGGTAACAAAAAAGCGGAAGGGGAAAAGCTAAAGACTCCTGAGCCCTCATCTCTTCAGGCATTGAGGGTTGTCCTTGACACAAGCCTCTTTGTGAATCCAGATGTAAGAATGAGTCTCGGAAATAACCCAACAGAGGCATTGGAGACATTTCTTTTCCTTGCTGCCCAGATACATATTCTTGAATTCTATATGCCTCCCTCTATTTTTGAGGAACTCCTTAATTTTATCGAAATGGATAAGATACCAGCAGACCTTCTATTGGTTCTCCACCAGAAGCCCCCTAAAAAACATGAACTAAAGACCCCTGCTTTTCTCTTATACGAGCTGATAGAGGATATCAGGGAGAGGGTTAATAAGGGTTTGAGGGTTGCTGAAAGGGCAGTACGAAGTACTCAGCACAAAAAGATTGAGGAGATCATACAGGACATGAGAAGGAAATATAGAGAGGCACTCAGAGAGGGGATAATAGACAGCAAGGAGGATGTTGACCTGCTTTTGCTCGCAATGGAGCTCGATGCACTGCTTATTACAGCAGATCAGGGTCTGATAAAATGGGCTGATAAACTCGGTATAAGATGGCTCTTCCCTGAAAAGTTTAAGGAATATCTTATGAGCGCTATAAAGAGGACTGAATTAATCAAAAAAGCCTTTGCCCATGAGCCTGTGTCTTAGCTCCTTTGTGCCCTTAATATAAACCCTGTAGAACCTTGCCCTGTAATAATCTCCTGCCTTTTCGACAGATTGAAGTTGTGTCCTCACCCCAGAGCGATTCAGGTGATGTATAAGCTCATCTATGGTATTTCTGTTTTTGACCATTATATCGAAATACTCCCTCACATCCTGTCCATTTGCAATGTCCTGCAATGTATTCTGAGGAATCAGATACAATGCCCTTGAGAAATTTAGAAGATATTCGTTACTCAGTGAGATATTAAATTCGTGACAGAAAAAAACAGCCCTCAATATCCTCTGGGTATAAAATCCTGCTGGTAGTTCAGCAATTAGATGAGCCGTAGCCTGAAGATCCCTGAGACAGGAAGAGAGAGTAACATATTTAGCCTGTTTTGTGCCCGAGAGGTTTTTTATAACAATGCCCTCTCTCCCGTCTCTATCGAGTGAAAGGACGATATCCTTTATTTTATTAATATCTGATGCGATAAAAGGACCCCATCTGTTTACCTGATTTATTTCAAAATCTCCTAATATCTTGTATCTATCATCTGCTGGCAGACATTTTTCATTTTTTTTAATAATGTCAAATGCAAAAAAATCTACATCCTCATCAATATAAGGTATGACCTCGGTATTGTAAGGACTACCAGGACCAACCACCTCCCCGCATATTATGTAATCAGGGTATGTGTCAAAAAAGTTGGTATTAATAAAGTCGGTGAGTCTGTCTGTAGAAAATGGGCATACAAATCCACCTCTCGTAAAAGATACTAAATGTCCATTTATGATTGCTATCCTGATATTATATCCATCAACCTTTTCTTCTATATAAAACCTGTCTTTGAAATAACGGTTTAAGCCGTTTTCGAGATGCAGTATCCGCATTATTCTTGGATAGCCAGGTAAGATACCATCTTCGTAAAAAACAGTACCACGCCAGAGTCTTTTATACTCTTGAGATAGCCTGACAAAGGTGATATCTTTATAGTCATATGCATGGAGGGCATCTCTTTCTTTAAGAACCTTTATATCCTGTTCAGAAAGGAATTTATTTAAAAAATCAGGATAATACCTCTTCATTTTTCTGATTTCTTTTAAAAATGCCGAAGGCGGGAGTCGAACCCGCACGGCCTTTCGACCACCAGACCCTGAACCTGGCGCGTCTGCCAATTCCGCCACTTCGGCTGGTTTTATTTTAACATAATCCCGAATTTCTTGTTGTGAAATTAAATGTGTTAAAATAATCAGGAATGGAAATAACACCCTCTAATTTCATACGCAATATTATTACAGAAGATGTGGCTTCAGGGAGGTTTGGCGGTAAGGTAATCACCAGATTTCCCCCAGAGCCCAATGGTTACCTTCACATAGGTCATGCCAAATCCATATGCCTTAATTTCGGGCTTGCAGCAGAGTTCGGGGGTTATTGCAATCTCAGGTTTGATGATACAAATCCATCCAAGGAAGAACAGGAATATGTTGACGCGATCATGGAGGATGTCAGATGGCTCGGCTTTGACTGGGGAGATAGATTGTATTATGCATCAGACTATTTTGAAAAGTTATATGAATGGGCTATTGAGTTGATAAAAAAGGGAAAGGCTTATGTCTGTGACCTTTCGACTGAGGAAATAAGGGAGTATAGAGGAACCCTTACAGAGCCGGGTAAAGAGAGCCCATACCGTAACCGCTCTGTGGAAGAGAATCTTGACCTCTTTGAGCGTATGAGAAACGGTGAATTCCCTGATGGCTCAAAGACCCTTCGCGCAAAAATCGATATGTCATCTGGCAATATCAATATGCGTGACCCTGTAATGTACAGAATAAAGCATGAGGAACACCACCGCACAGGGAACAGGTGGTGCATATATCCCATGTATGACTGGGCACATGGTCAGTGTGATTCAATCGAAGGCATAACACATTCTATTTGCACTATGGAATACGAAGACCACCGCCCTCTTTATGATTGGTTTTTGGACCAGCTGGGCATACACCACCCAAGGCAGATAGAATATGCCCGTCTTAATTTAAGCTACACTGTTTTAAGTAAAAGAAAGCTTCTGAAACTCGTGAGTGAAGGATATGTGGATGGATGGAATGACCCCCGTATGCCGACCATTGCAGGTATGAGAAGGCGTGGATATACGCCTGAGGCAATAAGAAATTTCTGTGAACGCATAGGTGTGGGTAAAAAAGAGAGCCTTGTCGATATAGCCTTGCTCGAATTTTGTGTAAGAGAGCATTTAAATAAGATTGCACCACGGGTTATGGCGGTGCTGAATCCTCTCAGAATAGTGATTACAAACTACCCTGATGGGCATGAGGAGTATCTTGATGCCATAAACAATCCTGAGGATCCCGATGCAGGAACAAGAAAAGTCCCATTCTCAAAGGTGCTTTATATAGAAAGGGATGACTTTATGGAAAACCCACCCAAACAATTCTTTCGTCTTGCCCCAGGTCGTGAGGTTAGATTGAGATATGCGTATTTTATAAAATGCGAAAATGTTGTTAGGGATAAAAACGGAGATATAGTCGAACTACACTGCACCTATGACCCTGCCACAAGGGGTGGAGATGCCCCGGATGGCAGAAAGGTAAAGGCAACCCTTCACTGGGTATCTGCCAAACATGCAATCGAGGCAGAGGTCAGGCTTTATAATAATCTCTTTATTAAGGAAGATCCAAACGATGTCGAAGAAGGTAAAGATTTCACGGATTACATAAATCCAAAATCCCTCGAAGTACTGAAATCATGCAAGCTTGAGCCTTCCTTGAAAGACGCAAAACCCGGAGACAGGTTCCAGTTCGAGCGTCTTGGCTATTTCTGCGTTGACACAGTTGATTCAACACCTGGAAAACCTGTCTTCAACCGCATAGTTACCCTTAAAGACGAATGGGCAAAGATCCAGAAGGGGAAGACAGATAAATGAAGTTTTTATTGAATCTGCCCCGATAGACTATTGATAACCTCTGTTAGCTTTTTTATAAATTTAGATGCATTATCAAATGCTAACTGTGCATCTGTCTGCTCAATGATAACATAATCAGCATAATCTACATCTTCACGCTCAGAAAGAAGTTCTCTAAACCACTTACCATGTTCTTTAGATATGTAACCATCCATGACGAGCTTTTTATTTACCATTGTCTTAACGCCTTCATGACTTTTAGGGTCTATCCCAAACAAAATGAGGGCAGCCCTAGCAGCATTAAGAGCAGCGTAATAACTCCTGTTTATAGAAGATTCCCATCTTCCATCTTTCAGTAACAATTCTGCATCAGACAATAGCCGTAAAGCCTTATCGAGACGATACCTCGACAGGACTTTCTTTTCCTCTGTGTTTAGAGTCATAAAAAATTACCCCTTCGGTGTTAATAGATTTGATAAAAGGACTTCCAAGTTTTTGATTAAACTCCAGCTCTTCAGTAGAGAGGATAACAATAGAGAAAGACATGTCAGTTTTTAGTTCATAAGAGTAAAATATTTCGATGATTTTATTTTTGATATATTTATTTTTTTTATTCACTACCACGAGTACATCTATATCCGAGTCACCTCTATAATCTCCACGAACCCTCGAGCCATAAACATATGCCCTGATTATTTCTGGTTCTTTCGAAAATAACTCCGCGATTTCGTGCAATATATCTATTTCTTTTCTGAACATGTAAAGATTGTATCACAACCAATGAAGCTTTCTCTATCTGCACTCCCCTACTCTCTTTCCGCTCATGCGTTGTGTCATCTTTGTCCTGCCCTGCCCTGGCTGGTTAAATGTAATATCGACTATGCCATCGAATCTATCGCCTCTGTAAGTAACTTGACCAGAGCTTTCGGTAGTAGTGCCATCCTTGTCACGACATTGAATAACCCATGATACTGTATTGCCGCTTGTCTTTGAACTTATTGTCTTACAGTCCAGATTTTTCTCTGTTTTATGGGGTATCATATTCTTTTTTGTTATACACTGGGTATGAGTCATCGCAGGCATTTGCACAGGCATGTCAGGCATGTCCATTTTTACCGTAATTTCCCACAGCCCCTCGTGCATCTCCGGCTCTGCTAAAGAGGGAGATGCGAATGCAAGAAAAACGATGATTGATAAGATAGGTGTTATTCTGATAAACATTTTAATTCCTCCTTTTCCAATCGATAGTTTGGAATTTTTATTTTATTTCTATCGCCTCGTCGATAAGCATCACAGGAATGTCATCTTTTATTGGATACATGAGCTTACATTTTTCGCAAATCAGACCGCTTTCTTCTTTGTAAATCAGATCTCCTTTGCATTTAGGGCAGGCTAATATTTCTAACAACTCTTTGCTTATTGCCATTATATTCTCTGATTTATTTAAAGTTGTTTCTATTGCCTATTGCCTTCTATTACCTTAGATAATCTTTTCAATACCTTTTCTTTACCCACGATCTCAATGACCTCAAATAACCCAGGGCTTGCAGTGCCACCTGTGATTGCAACCCTCACGGGCTGGGCAATTGAGCCCAATTTCAGCCCGTGCCTTTCAGCATAAGACTGAAAAACCCTTTCTATTTCTACTGCTGAAAAGTCTGTGAGTTCTGATAAAAGTCCTCTTAGTTCAGAGATGTGTTTGATATTTTCTTCTTTTAAAAACTTTTCCTTAGCCTTTGGGTCGATCTCAACATATTCATGTATATAGTATCTCAATGAACTGGCAAGCTCCACAAGTGTTTTTACCCTTTCTTTGAGAGAGTTTACTGCCTTTGAGAGCCATTCCATATCAAGCCTCTGCCCTTCAGAGATGACACCTTCCTTTATCAAGAATGGAATTACCATTTCTGCAAGTCTTTTCCCATCCTCTTTAATAATATACTGGCTGTTGAGCCAGAGGAGCTTTTCAGGATTAAACACTGCAGCAGATTTTCCGATATTTTCGAGAGAGAAGTATTTAATCAACTCATCCCTTGTGAATATCTCCTGGTCTCCGTATGCCCAGCCGAGCCTTGCGAGGTAGTTGACGAGTGCATCTGGAAGATAACCCATATCTTTATATGCCATTACAGATGTAGCTCCATGTCTTTTGCTCAGCCTTGTTTTGTCAGCACCCAGTATCATGGGAAGGTGCCCGAAGGCAGGTGGTTCCCAGTCAAATGCCTTATAAATGTGTATCTGCTTCGGTGTATTGTTCAGGTGATCGTCTCCCCTTATTACATGGGTTATCTTCATGTCTATGTCATCAACAACGACCACAAAGTTATAGGTAGGTGTACCATCTGAACGCATGATTATAAGGTCTTCGAGCTGGTTGTTCTCGAATTCGACAAACCCTTTTATGAGGTCATTTACTAATGTACGACCTTCCTGTGGCATCTTGAACCTTACAGCAGATGGTTTATCAGGCATTGGCTCTGAAAGTTTCCTGCACCTTCCGTCATACCTTGGTGTTTTGCCTTGTGCAAGTGCCTCCTTTCTCCTTTGCTCCAGTTCTTCGGGGGTGCAATAACATCTATATGCCTTTCCTTCATTCAGGAGTCTTTCGACATAGCTCCTGTAAATATCGAACCTCTCTGTCTGTCTGTATGGTCCTTCATCCCAATCGAGTTTTAACCATTTCATGCCCTCTATAATAGCCTCAATATACTCTTCTGTGGAACGACTCCTGTCTGTATCCTCTATCCTGAGGATAAATACACCATTGTAGTGTCTTGCAAACAGATAGTTGAAAAGGGCAGTCCTTGCCCCGCCAATGTGCAGATGACCTGTCGGGCTCGGTGCGAATCTTACTCTAACATGGTCAGCCATTTATGACCCCTTATGATTTTATTTCATTGAATGATAACCAAAACATATATGATGATTCAATATGAGAGATTGTTTATTCGATTTTTCTTATCAATGTCTTAAGCCTTTTGAGGTCTCTACCGTATATTTTTTTGTCCATGTAGTAAATCTTTTCGAATTCATTTACGAATTCATATGCACTTTCTTTCAAGTGAGGTTCCTTAATGCGCATTGTAAGTTCTTCAAGACCCTCTGATGGCCGTCTTTCGTATCCGTGTCTTTTTAATCTCTTTTCAAATTCGCTAATAATCCTCTTTTCAACAGGGGCTTTTTTGCGAAACCTCCGATAGAGGATTAATATAGGAATTAAGAGCACAAATGAATATTTGATAATGTCTTTGGGGGTGAGGTCCAAAATCAAATTCGGTTTTTTTATGCTGAATCTGATCTTTTGGAACAATGAAAACTGTTTCTGTAGATCGTAATTAATAATAAGATTATTCCAGTAGTAGTTTATTGTATCGAGAAGGAGCCTTAACCTTATTAAATACCTGTCCAGAGATGTAAACCCTTCAATGCTTAGAGGTGTAGGATCTATCCGTATCCATCTATCTTTTATATAAGCCTCTACCCATACATGGGCGTTTTTCTGCATTACCATGTAATATCTCCCTGCATCATTATAATAACCCCCTAAATAGCCACCAACCAATCTTGATGGGATATTGATAATTCTGAGCATTACTGCCATTGCTGATGCAAAGTATTCGCAATTACCATATTTATGGTTGAGTAAGAAGTCTCTTAACGGCATTTTTGAGACAGGCAGTTTTTTTAGTGAATACCTGAAGTCTCCATCTCTTAGAAACCTTAATAATGCCGTTATTTTTTCTTCTTCTTTCAGTCCATCTGTGATATTGAAGGTTAATGCCCTGATTTCTTCAATGCCTTCAATGTCAGGCAAATCGAGATATTTTCTTGTATCTATCTCTTTTTGTATAAATGTATCTGATATAATTGATACCGCCTCGTATTTTGTCTTCCTGAAGATATTTTCGGGCATATAGTAGGTAAGGTCTTCGGTCTTGATTACATCTCTTAATGACACATTTATGGGTTTATCAAGGGCAAAGAGGTAATTATTTTCATACGGCTCAAGGTATATGGTCTGCTTGGTGAGTCTTCCGGATGTTATAGATTTCCCCTGTGTTGATTGATTATCAACCTTCGCTGGCTTCCATGATATTCCGTCAAATACTTCAAGGGTAATGCCTCTCCAGTAAAGCTCGCTTTCATTGATTTTATTCATACTTGCCCTGAATATTACCGAGTTATCTTCCTGTAAGCCAGATATTGCTCCGAGCAGTATGTTGTCAGTAAAACCTGTAGTTGCATAACCTCCCCTGTTCAGGAAGTCAAAGAAGGGATAAGATGTCCTTGGAAGTATTACGAACATCAAAAGTGTTGCTGGTATCGATATTAGAGGGATTAAAGAGACCTTTGAAATGATTTTTAATATATGTTTTTTATCCATTGATATAGTCTTGTCTTCAGAGAAGTAGGAAAGCATCACTATTGCTATCGTGACAAGGAATATTAAGACAAGCAAGTATGCAAGGAATATCATGTCAATAGACATCAATGCAGAGCCTGATAACAAAAAGACATTAATTGCATATATCTGCATGTAATCTCTGAATTTCTTGTCCTCAAGATATTTTATTGCAAGCAGTAAAAGAAGGGCTTCAACCGTTGGGACGACTGGGTCATCAAGGTTAATTTTGGGAATCGTCAGTAATATAATAAATATCGATATCCCATTGACAGCCCATCTCGGTATGTAAAAAAGCCTTTTGAAATCTATATATATAGCCAGAAAGAATAAAAATAGAAATAAAACAGAGTATATAATGCCAATGTGCCGAAACACAGATGCAAATCCTACAAGCCCTATGAGATAGGCAGTTAACTTTGTTAAATCCTCAATCCTTATTTTCTTTTCCATATAAAGCGAGTTCCCCCAGCATCTTCAATTTGTGCCTTTTAGATGTGTCTGGATTTAATAATCTCCCGTTTATCCTGAGCCCAACGGGCATATTATTTTTCAACATCCTGATGATTGTGTAAGTTACACATGATATTCTCTTTTCGATGTTTTCTATTTCTATCTTTTCAAGGTCAATAATCAATGGATGTTGAACAGACGAAGCCATTTCCTTTGTCTTTAACTCCCCTGTTTTAGCAGATGCCTTCCAGCTTATGTATTTTAGTGGATCGGTTTTGATGTATTCCCTGACGGATATCACCTCTGGCTCATAACCTGTCATGGTTGAATGCAACTCTTTTCCTGATGACTTGCGATGTTGCATGATGCTAATCATGTCGCACCTTTGTGGAGTCGGAAATACAATGACCGTAAATGCCTTTTTTATTCTCCTGTACCTCTTAAAAAAACTGAAGGGAAAGACAGAGCTTATGTAAACGCCATCAATCCTGTGTTCACCCCTTGAAGAAAATGAGGTTGTGACATTCCTAAGGTCAAATCCATTTGAGTTTACAAATGGGAATAGAACCTCTATTTCTTTGATTTTTACCCTTACAAGAAAAGCAGGCATGAATCTTTTATTGTTAAAGATTTTTACTCTAATTAGAGTCTCTGTATTTGCAAACATTTCTTCAGGAAATTCTACATCTACATCGAGTCTTGAAAGATTCCCCCTTCCGAAAAAGCCAGAAACCCCCATAAAACTGAGTAATGCAGATGCCACGAGATAGACAAGGTTATTGCCTGTATTGATAGCAGAAAAGCCGAGAAATATTGTGAGCAGTATATATATCCAGCCTGCCTTTGTTATTTTTATTAAACTGGTTGAGGTATCTGATTTATTATCGAATTTACTATCTCCTTTTTATTGATGCTGTCATATTCTTCTCTAAATACTAACCTATGAGGAATGGTGTATTCAGACAGCTCCTTTATGTCTTCTGGAATAACAAAGTCCCTTCCTTTAAAGTATGCATTGGTCTTCGCTGTATGGGTAATTGACAGGGCGCCTCTTGTGGAGATACCAGCAAAAATATATTTATTCCTCCTCGTTGCCTTTGCTATATCAAGTATATATTCCAGTATCTTATCCGATATATAAACCCTTTGTTTAATTTCCTCCTGTAATGCCAAGACATCTTTTCTGTCCATGACCGGACTTATGGAAGAAAGCTCTTCCCTTGCATCTCCTGATTTTAGTATCTGTATCTCTGCATCCTTTGATGGATAGTCTATGCTTATTTTCATAGTGAATCTATCCATTTGAGATTCAGGTAGAGGAAATGTACCATAGTGCTCAGAAGGGTTCTGAGTTGCTATTACGAAAAATGGGTTCGGGTGCTGGTATGTCTTTCCTTCAATTGTTGTTTGTCTTTCTCCCATTGCCTCCAGCAGGGCGCTCTGTGTCTTGGGAGTTGCCCTGTTTATTTCGTCAACCAACACTATGTTATGAAATATTGGACCTGGATGAAACTCAAACATGCCTGTTTCTTTGTTATAAATTGACACACCTGTAATATCTGAAGGAAGGAGGTCGCTTGTGCATTGAATCCTTCCAAAGCTGAGATTAAGTGCCTTTGCAATTGCGATTGCAAGGGTTGTCTTACCCAAACCCGGTAGGTCTTCAATAAGCAAATGCCCCTTTGAAAAAAGTGTTATGAGTGCCAGTTTTAGTGAATTACTCTTTCCGTGAAGGCATACAGAAAGGGATTTTATAATCTTTTCTATTTTTTGATTTAACAATTCCATCTGCCTTTTAATATTATTATAACTGAATTTAGACTATATTTTGGTTATATATAGATGCCTAAAGCCTTTTTGAGGAGGTAGATGTTGCAAAAAAATGTTCGATGATATAGAATTAACATTTATGAAATCTCCGAATGTTGTCTGGCATGACGGTTATATAACAAGGGAAGACAGAAACAATGCATATGGTCACAAAAGTGGCATTATATGGTTTACAGGACTTTCTGCCTCAGGGAAGTCAACTGTAGCCCACCTTCTTGAAAAGATGCTTTTTGAAGAAGGAATAAAAGTCTATGTCTTTGACGGAGATAACATAAGGCATGGACTCAATGCCGACCTTGGTTTTTCTCCAGAGGACAGGAAGGAAAATCTAAGAAGAATAGCAGAGGTTGCAAAGTTATTCGTTGATGCAGGGGTAATCGTCCTTGCATCATTTATATCTCCCCTTGAAAAAGATAGGGAGTTGATTAAATCAAGGTTCCAAAAGGATGAGTTTATAGAAGTATATGTAAAATGCCCTGTAGAGGTTTGTGAAGCAAGAGACCCTAAGGGTATGTATAAAAAGGCAAAGGCAGGAATAATTAAGGGTTATACAGGAGTTGATGCACCATACGAAGAACCAATATCTCCTGCCCTTATTGTTGAAACAGATAAACTTACTCCTGAAGAATCTGCTAAAATTGTTTATGATAAATTAAAAGCAAGAGGATGGATATGATTAGAAAAATACTTGCTCTTATATTTATTATGACATTTTTTTCTTCATGTTCATATATCATTCCACAGTCAGGACCATCAACCTCAACAATAATGCTAAGTGAACTCACGGATGAAAACCTCACCGTCATTCAATTAAACCCTGCTTTTGCATCTCTTTTAAATCAATCAAAAGAAAACATAAGCGAAAAGATAAATTTATTTAAGACAGAAAGATACTCTCCAGTTATAGATAAAGGAGATGTGCTTCAGGTAGTGATATACGAAAGCCCGCCACCTGTTCTTTTTGCAGAGTCTTCTACCCTTACCTCTGGTGGTGTTTATGCATTCAACGTTCCTCCTCAGATCGTTGATGATAAAGGATGTATAACTGTTCCATTTATTGGAAGGGTTTATGTGAAAGGGAAAAGGATTGATGAGATTATAAATGATATAGAGGAAAATCTGAAAGGCAAGGCAAATAATCCTCAGGCCGTGGTTCAGATAGTTGATTTTGGTTCGTCTTATGTGACAGTCTTTGGTAATGTAGCTCAGAGTAAAAAAATTTCCCTAACATATACAAACTCAACACTTCTTGATATCCTTGCATCAGCAGGTGGAGTTACATCTCCAATTAATAAGACGATTATTCAGATTGACAGGGGTGGCAGAAAGTTATCTATTCCTCTGGAGGATATAATTAAAAATCCAGAACTCAATACAAATGTAAGACCTGGTGATATAATAACAGTGGCATTTAAAACTCAATCCGCAACATTTCTTGGCGCCTCCGGGAAGAATGATGAGTTGGAGTTTGAGGCAAAGGGGATTAATCTCTCTCAGGGACTTGGAAGGGCTGGAGGACTTCAGGATGACAGGGCACATGCAAAGGGTCTTTTTGTTTTTAGATTTGAAGACAGAGACATACTTGAAAAGGCAGGAATAAAACCAAGAGGAGTTGCTCAAGATGGAAAAGTCCCAATAATATACAACATTGACATGACTGATACAGTATCTATCTTTACATTGAAAAACTTTTATTTGAAGGATGGAGATATTATTTATGTTGCTACAGCACCGCTTATTCAGTACCAGAAGTTCCTCCAGATGATAAATGCAACAATATCGCCCATCTTTATGATAGAGAGGATGGGTAAATGAAAGGAATTCTACTTGCTGGCGGGAGTGGGACAAGGCTTTATCCTGTTACATATCTCGTAAATAAACACTTCCTTCCAATCTATAACAAGCCTATAATTTATTACCCTCTTTCAATCCTTATGCTTGCAAAAATAAGAGAGGTTTTGGTTGTATGTAATCCACAGGATTTAGCTCTTTACAAAAAACTTTTCAGAGATGGTTCGCATTTAGGTATGACCATTGATTATGCAGTACAGGAAAAGCCAAAAGGTTTAGCAGACGGACTACTCAGGGGTGAAGAGTTTGCCTCTGGAGACAATGTTTGTTTTATTCTCGGAGATAATATTTTTTATGGTCATAACCTTCAGGCAACCCTATTTGAGGCTAAAGAGATGGTTGCTAAAAATAATGGTGCAGTTGTGTTTGGTTATCATGTTCCAGATCCACAGAGATTTGGCGTTGTGGAATTTGACAAAACAGGTAGGGTCATATCCATAGAAGAAAAGCCAAAGGAGCCAAAATCTAATTATGCAGTAGTAGGTCTTTATTTTTATGACAAGACTGTCTTTCAGAAGGCGAAAAGGATAAAACCCTCTCACAGGGGTGAACTCGAGATAACCTCTGTAAATGAGGAGTATCTAAAAGAGGACTCTTTAAGGGTGACTTTACTTAGTCGTGGTTATGCATGGTTTGATACAGGCACTTATGACAGCTATCTTGAGGCGAGTGAGTTTGTGGGAACGATAGAAAAGAAAACTGGGCTTATGATAGCATGCATAGAAGAGATAGCCTTTAGAAACGGCTGGATCAGTGGAAAAGAGTTTTTAGACCTTGCAGAGCCTTTAAAGAAGACAAAATATGGAAGATATCTAATAAAGATTGCAGAGGAAGAGGGTGCCATTTAATACTAAAAGATTGGAGATTCCGGATGTAATCCTTATTGAACCTATTATCTTTAAAGACGAAAGAGGCTTTTTTATAGAGACTTATAAAAAATCAGACTTCGAAAAATTTGGCATCCCTTTTGATCTTTATCAAGACAATCACTCAAGATCAAAAAAGGGAGTTTTGAGGGGTCTCCATTATCAGCTCCATCCTAAGGCACAGGGGAAGCTCGTAAGGTGCATAAAAGGAAAGATCTGGGATGTAGCCGTTGATATAAGAAGAGGCTCACCATGGTTTGGTAAATGGGTTGCTGCAGAGCTTTCAGAAGATAATCATTTAATGCTGTGGATTCCTCATGGTTTTGCCCATGGATTTGTAGCCCTTGATGAATCAGAGGTCTTTTATAAAACAACTTCAGAGTATGCTTCAGAACTCGATGCAGGGATCAGGTGGAATGACCCTGAGCTCTCAATAGCATGGCCCATTGAGATACCCAATTTATCAAGAAAGGATGCAGAGCTTCCTTTTCTAAGGGATGCTAAAAATAACTTTATCTACGGAGAAAACTCATGAAGGTCCTTGTCACTGGTGGATGTGGATTTATGGGAAGTGACTTTGTCAGAGAGGCAGTGAAGAAAGGGTTTGATATTACAGTGGTTGATAAACTCACATATGCAGGAGATATCGAAAGAATAAAGGATGTCTATGAGAAAATAGATTTTTTCAAAATAGACATTGCCAGTTTAAATCATCTAAGAGAGGTATTTGATGCTGTAAAGCCAAATGTAGTAATCCATTATGCAGCTGAGACCCATGTCGACAGGAGCATACTTCAGCCGGAGCGTTTTGTAAAGACAAATGTCCTTGGAACATACAACCTTCTTGAGCTTTCAAAAAGATATGAGGTAGAAAGATTTATCCATATATCTACTGATGAGGTATATGGAGAGCTCCCTAAGCAAAAAGATTTAAAGTTCAAAGAGACAGATCCCCTCAAACCGAAGTCTCCATACTCAGCATCAAAGGCAGGTGCAGAGCATATGGTATTTTCTTTCATAAATACATACCATATACCTGCAACGGTTGTCAGGGCATCAAACAACTATGGAGAGTGGCAGTATCCTGAGAAACTCATTCCCCTTACAACTGCTAAAGTCCTTTTAAATGAAAAGATTCCTGTGTACGGAGATGGAAAGAATGTGAGAACATGGCTTTATGTCAGAGATTTTACTGAAGCGGTTTTTACTGTAATTGAGAAAGGAAAGACTGGTGAGGTTTATAATATTGGAAGTAATGAAGAAAGGGAAAATATCGAAGTTGTAAATGGGATCTTAAGCCTTCTTGATAAAGATGAATCCCTACTCTCATTTGTCCCTGACAGGCCTGGACATGACCTGAGATATGCCCTTGATATAACTAAGGCAGAGAAAGAACTCGGCTGGAGGGCTAAAACAAGTTTTGAGGAAGGACTTGAAAGAACAATTCATTGGTATAAAGAGAACTCCACATGGCTTTTTAAAAAGAAAAAAGTGGTTGAGAGGTTTGTGAATAAACTGATTAATTACTTCTCTCAAAGAGAAAGATGAAGGTTTTAATCTTTGGCGCATATGGACAGCTTGGGAGTGACTTGAGAAAGACCATACCAGCAAATATAGAGTTAATTGCACCAAAAAGGGCAGAGGTTGATGTAACATACTATGGATCTTTAAAGGAATTCTTCAGTAATGTAAAACCAGATACAATTATAAACTGCTCTGCCTATGTTAAGGTTGACCAGGCAGAAGATGAACCAGAGGAGGCATTAAAAACAAATGCAGTTGCTTTAAAATACATAATTCAGTCATTACGAAACAACCCCAAAATAATTCATATTAGCACAGACTATGTATTTGATGGGAAAAAGCGCGGAGAACCATATTGCGAAGATGATATACCAGATCCCATAAATATCTACGGACTCTCAAAATATGCAGGCGAGACAATCCTCAGAAACTATTATGAAAAACACTACATAATTCGCTCATCAAGTCTCTATGGAGTATCAGGTGCAAGTGGAAAGGGAGGAAATTTTGTTTATACAATCCTTAAAAAAGCAAAGGCAGGAGAAAAAATAAGGGTTGTAGATGATATATTTATGGTTCCGACACATACGCTCCAACTTGCAGATGCAATATGGAAGTTAGCCTTATATGATTATCCATTTGGAATCTATCACATTACACACACAGGATATTGCAGCTGGTATGAATTTACAAAAACTATCTTAGGAGTTACAGGGATAAATGTTCACATAGAACCAATAAAAAGTCACGAATTCCCAATGAAGGCAAAAAGACCTCTATGGAGTGTTCTTGGAACTAAAAAAGGAATGGAGCTTTGCCACTGGAGAGAAGGACTTATGGAGTTTATAAGAATAACCAAAGAAGAAGGAAGAATATAAAAAAGTGATTGGAATATTTCAAAAAGGAATACTGAAGACTGTTCCTAATATTGAGGAATTTTTAGGATACAAGATTGTTTTTAACCCAAAAAAACCTGATGGTTTGGTGGCAATTGCTGGATGGGGATATAAAGAGACATCAAAAAAGGCGATTCAAAAATCAAAAGAATGGGGACTTCCATACTGGGCTTTTGAAGAGGGTTTTATAAGGGATTTTGAAGGATTTCCTTCTCCTGTCTCTTTAGTTGTTGATCCTGTTGGCATCTATTATGACTCGACCAGACCCTCTCTCCTTGAAAACTTGCTTAATACATATGAGTTTAAGAAAGAGGATTTGCTTAAGGGAAGAGAAATAAGGGAATGGATTGTGAGAAATAAAATCAGTAAATATAATAATTATGAAAAGTTAAATGAGTCATGGTTTATTGCGGAGGAGACATGGTTGGACAAAGAGAAGGTTTTGGTGATAGACCAGACACTTGATGATATGTCTGTAGTATTAGGTGCTGCTGATAAAAAAACCTTTAAAAAAATGCTTGAGAGTGCTCTGGATGAAAATCCCCAGGCTATAATCTTTGTAAAACTACATCCAAGAGTTTATCTTGGTGAAAAAAAAGGTTATCTGCAAAAGGTAAAAGAAAATGACAGAATAAAAATCCTATGGAAAAACTACAATCCCTTTGATATTTTGCGTTATTTTGATAAGGTTTATACAGTTTCTTCTCAGATGGGTTTTGAAGCTTTAATGTTGGGTAAAGAAGTCCACTGTTTTGGACTTCCTTTTTATGCGGGCTGGGGGTTGACCTTTGACAGAATAGAATGTGAAAGAAGAAAAAGGTTGTTAGACATTTACAGAATGTTATTTATTGTGTATCATTGTTATTTAAAATTTGGTTGTGGTTTCCTGGCAGTGGTAGGGAGGACAAATGTTCAGGGTTTTTAAAAAAGACAATAAGATTCATCCATCTCTCAACAAACCTGATAAAGATGGAGTCTATGGATGTGTAGACTACATAAACGAGGAAGGCATTGGTGGCTGGCTTCTCCATATAAATAGCACAGAGCCTCAAGTGGTGCAGGTGAGGATAAATGGGGTGCCGGTGGCTGAGAAGGTAACAAGTATTCCAAGAAATGATATAAGTGCAATAATTGGAAGACCTGCAAACTGTGGCTTTTATATTAAATGGTCAGAAATAGCCGGTGTTAATTTATGGACTCATGAAAATTTTAAGTTAGAAATTTTTGATAAGTTGACAGGAAGAGTAATAAGTGAACCGAAGAGAGATAATTTAAACTTTAAATTATCAAATATAAGTAAAGTTAACAATTTATCAATGATAAATATTAATCCAGGACAAGATGATTTGAAAGTAATAGAGTCTTTATTTGATGAAGAATGGTATAGAAGAAACTATCCTGAAGTAGATGAAGAGCTACAGACTATGAATATAACAGCCTTTGAACATTATTTAAAGATAGGTGGTCCAAAAGGTTATAGCCCTAATCACTGGTTTGATGAAGAATTTTACAGAAGTTTTTATGAAGATGTGGACGCCTTAGTTGAGGATAGATTTTATCTGACAGGGCTTGAGCACTTCATTAAAAAAGGAAGGTTTGAGCAGAGAATTCCTAAAAAGAAGAGTTTTGATATACTAAATTACAAATTCAATTATGCGATATCACCATCAGGTCTTGAAAGGTGGAAAGAACTTGATAGAAAATTATCTTATCTTTCCTTTGAATATACCCACTTGGATAAGCCAAGGCTTAACTTTATTGTCCCTACAATGGACAGAACAATAATGTTTGGAGGTTATATAAGCCTTTTGGAATTTATAAAAAGGGTATTAAAAATGGGAATCAATATCAGAGTCTTGACTCACGATGATCATCAAATAAACGAAAAATACTTTTATTACAACATAAAAGACATAATTGATGTAAAAAGATATGCAAAACAAATAGAATTTCAAAACATAATAAAAGACCCAACAATAGAGATTGGAGGGAAAGACAGATTTTTTGCATACTCGGCATTCTCTGCCTTAATAGCCCATAACATGGCAAAAAACACAGAAGAAGAGAAAATTATCTATCTCATTCAGGAAGATGAAAGGGTTTTTTATTCAAATAATTCCTTCAAGGCAATGATAGATTATATCTACTCTTTACCAATGGTTGCGATATTTAATACCAGGGATTTGATGGAATATTTTAAGAAAAACAAAATTGGGAGTTTTGGTAATGATGAAACTGTTTCTCATGCATATTATTTTGAACCTGTTATAACTCAGATAGAGTTAGAGCCTTATAGTCAGACAAGATTAAAAAATAAAAAGTCCAGAAGGCTTCTATTTTATGCAAGACCAGAAATCCATGCGGAAAGAAATCTTTTTGAATTTGGTTATCTTGGCTTAAAGAAGGCTATAGAAAAGGGATATTTCGATAATAGATGGAAATTTGATGGGATTGGTTCAGCGAAGGATTATAAAATTGAATTCGGAAATGGTAAGGTTCTTAATATAAAGGCTAAGATGACTCTTGATGAATATAAAAAGGCACTTTTAGAATATGATGTGGGACTATTTCTTATGTATGCTCCACATCCTGGGCTTGTTGGATTTGAGATGGCATCAGCAGGTATGATAGTTGTTGTTAATAAGTTTGATTATAGAGATGAAAACTATTTTTCAGAAAAATCTAAAAATTTTGTTGTTGCTGAGTTACATCCTGATTCAATATCGGAGAAATTAAGGATAGCAGTTGAGATGTCGGAAAATTATCCCAAAAGGATTCAGAATGCATACATACCGAAGGTAAGAGATTGGGATGAGGTATTTAGTGAGGATTTTATAAGGGAAGTTTTAAAAGTTATCAACATGTAAATTTAATTAGGAGTATAAAAATGAAAAAAATTTGTATAATTTCAGCAAATTGTCAAGGTGCATATTTAAAGGCTTTACTGGAAAAATCAGAAGAGTTTTCTGAGGAATATCTGGTATTTTTCTTTGTTAACTATAAAAATGAAATTGTACCGGAGGATTTACTAAAAAAATGCGATTTGCTTATTTATCAGCCTTTATCAAAAAAATGGGGTAATCTATCTACAGACTATTTATTACAAAATATTTCTTCTAAATGCCTAACTTTATCAGTCAGTTATTTAACATTCCCTATTTATTGGCCTTTCTTTATACAGGATCCACGAAATCATGTTTCGAACCGTTTTCCTTTTGGCCCATTTCCTTACGGAGATAGTTTCATATTAGATATGATCAGTAAACATAATTATTCGTCAGATAAAATCCTTGAAGATTATTTTAACATAGAATTATTATTACAGCATAAAGATCCACAGAAAGTTATAGATGAATATGTTTCAAAACAGGCAGAGATAGAAACAAGAAGAGATCAAAAGCTTCTTCCTTTTATTTTAGAAAATTATCAAAAGGTAAAGCTTTTCGAATCATACAATCATCCTTCCCAGCTTTTGGCAGAATATCAAGTTAATGATATTTTAAAAAAACTCGGTTATTCTCCATTGCCTAAAGATAAGATACCATCGCTTAACTTTCTAAAAATCATTCAGCAACCTATTCATCCTTTAATTGCTAACTATTTAGGATTAGAGTTTGAATGTGAAAAGGATACTGTTTATAATGTTTGGAATACACCTATGACATTTATGGAATATACTAAAGCTTATATAAAGTTTGATATATCAGTTTTTACTTCTGACTCAATCTCTGACGAAAAAATTGATCCTTGTAACCTTTATGACAGTAACAATATTGCAGTACCCAATAAGCCAATCATTTTTCTTCATATTCCTAAAACAGGGGGGCTTAGTCTGTGTAGTATGTTATCTGAAGCTTATGGCATTGAAAATTATGTTCATTACAATTCCACTATACAACTTCTTAATAATGATTTAACAAAAGAGAAATTGATAATGGGGCATTTTCATTACGATGCTGTGTACCAGTTAATACCTGATTTCTATTTGATTATATGGCTACGAAATCCGGTTGATAGGGTCATATCTGCTTTTGAGTTCATGAAGTCACATCCAGAAGTATGGCTTGGCAAACTTGCACAGGGTTCTCTTAAGGAATTTTTAGAAAGTGAAATAGTAAGGAAGGCAGTTTGTGAGTTACAAACCAGATTATTGGGTTTGGAATTTCAATTTAATTTAATAAAGTTTTTTTCACCTACATTTAAAATAAACAAAAAAAATATTCTTTCATTAATCAATGATTTTTCTTTTAGGGAAAACAATGAAAATACACTTGAAAGATGTTTAGAAAGAGCTAAAAAATGTATAGAAAAAGCATTTTTTGTTGGTTTTACTGAATTGTTTAGAGAGGATGCTGAAAAATTATTCTCAAAATTGAATAAACCCTGTCCTGAGATAAAACATATAAACAAGACTCCCGAGAATGTCAGGAAAAGAGATAAATACTCTGAAGAAGATATTGAATTAATAAAAAATCTCAATAAATATGATATTCGTCTATATGAATATGCCAGAGATTTAAAAAATCAGAATTACTGGTAACAATCTATGAAAGGAAGAGTTTTAGTCATAGGCAAGGCTAAATCAGGAACGACTATTATTTCTAAAACGATTCAATACTCCTTAAAAATAGAGACATATTATTTAGAGATTAGAAATCCTTTGTTTTTTGTAAGAAAGAAAAATTTTAATCATGATTATGTATGTAAAATTTTATTTGAGCATTGGAATAATAGAATAAACTTTTTAACTGCGGTTTGCGCTGATGAAATGCCTGTGAAATTTTCTAAAATTATCTGTATAATTAGAGACCCAAGAGATGTTTTAATATCTTATTTAATTTTTACATCTGCAAATCAATTAGTTTCTATGTCTTCTAGTCATCTCGAGAAGTGGATTAATTTAATAAAGTTAAAAGAGAAAGATCCATGTAAGTATTCATTTGTTTATTTATTGAAACAATTCAATAAAATAACGGGCGGTTCTGTTAGATTTCAACAGCTATTAAAAGACTTTATTATTTATGATAGTTTCTTAGAAAGGGCTAAAAGAATTAATCAAAAAAAGATATTTATTTTGAGATATGAAGATTTTATAGATAACAAAATTGACAATCTATCAGACTTTTTAGGTGTTGATTTGGTTAAATATCGAGATCCTGGAAAATACGTCAATACTCCAAGAACTAAAAAATATGATAATTGGAAAGAATTTTTAACTAAAGCGGATTTGAAAATAATTGAAAAAAAAATTGGAAGCATTTTAACAAAATGGGGATATGTGTGCTCTCAGAATGTGGTAAATGAAAAATTTAGTCAACTGAATTCAGAGTTTTATTCATCTTACATTTTAGATGTTATTAAGAGAAAAAGAGAAAATATAGGAGATATTAATTCATGAGAAAACTATATTTACTCATTATCTTTATATTTACATTAAGTATTTATAATATTGCTTATGGAAAAGTTTTAATTAATGTAAAAGACTTTGGAGCAAAGGGGGATAATTATAGTGATGATATTAATGCATTTGAAGAGGCTGTAGCATCATTAAAAGAATGGGGAACACTTTATATACCCCCGGGAGAGTACCGACTCAGTAAAACTCTTATTATTAAGAATAAAAAAAGGGTTAATATTATCTCTGAAGGTGTAATAAAGCCTCACGGTAATTTTGATGATTATCTTATTGAAATAACTAATGAGGAACGTGATTCCTTAATTCCTTCGATGGGGTCTCAACTTAGTATTAGAGGTCTAAAATTTGATTGTGAGTGGAAATCGAGGGGTGTTAGATTGCATAAAATTTATGATAGCAACATTATAGACTTAGAGATTTGGCGTCCTTACGGTACAGGAATATCCACTACAATGCTACAAGAAGTAAGTTTTATAAAACCTGTAATATTTGCAGCAAGACCACGATACAACGATAAGTATAAAAGAAATGCTGAAGAATGGGATAGCAGAAAATTTTATAAAAAAGGAGATATTATTAAAAAAACATTTAACAAAGAAGGTTTTAATAAGAGTTTAGGCATATGGAAAGAAAGTGTAAAATATCAAAAGGGTGATATTATTTTTTATGGTGAGTATCCTTATAGAGCTATTAAGGAAAGTATTGGACAAAAACCCTCAGATAGCATAATATATTGGGAAAAGATTTCTATTCAATATTTTATGGCGATAAAGGAAAATATAAATGAAGACCCATGGGATTCTATTCGAAATTATACAACTCGAGGTGGTCCTCCAAAAAATTCTTCTTGGAAACCAATTTTTATTGATGAACCAGCTTGGTCCTTGGTTGGTGAAGGTGAAAAAAATACTATTGATAATGTAAAAGTTTGGAATTTTATTTCAAGGTCAAATGCGACACCTGTAGTATTAAGAATTGATAATGTAGAAAATATTCCACCATTAAAAATAGAGTTTTACGCCCCACAGTTTCATGCTATTACAAAAGCTTACGTAGAAGCTTTTAACAATGGCAATTATGGATGGAAGATTTCCCAAGATGATGAAGTTTTACAAAATGGAAGATTGATAGAGATCATATCAGTATCAGGTCTACGAATTATTGGTGGACAAATACAATTGGGAAATATTGATAAAATGAAAGGTATTGTATTTGGCGTTCCAGGGAAAGGAGCGAATATTTCAAATATAATTTTTATTGGTACTCATCTTGAAAGCACAGGTAGAAGACAAGCAATTATATCAATACAAGAATCTGTGGTAAGAGGAAAGGTGATATTATCAAATTGCAGTATCAATCTTAAAAATAAAAATGATAGTGTAATTTTAATAGATATCAATAATATAATAAAAAATACTGATTTGAATTTTAATATTGAATTGGAAGAATAACAGCATGAAACCATCAGAGATTATCAAAAAACTTTACCAGAGCAACCCTGAAATATTTGGCAGGGTCGGTAAAAAGAAGGTTGTCTCTATTCTGAGGGAGGTGTT
>FWPV01003981.1_pt1 | contig 32302 bp, 32 predicted proteins | sample 2228371 | NCBI WGS metagenome assembly FWPV01 (sample SAMEA103939776, study PRJEB20133) | metagenome
CAAGCACCATAGTGTCCACTATCCTTGGTGGACACTATCCGGCACCATCGCCCTGCGGCAGAGCGGTCAGGCCGGACGCTTACAATGGCACAGAAAGCGAAGCGTTCAGGGTGGATCCGGAATATTGAATGAAATCAATTGCATGAGAGCTAAACACTGGAACGTGGCAGTCATGAGGTCCGGAGAATATCGGCCCTGAGAGACTGCTTCCGGGTCACATGGCCGTGGGGTCGGTGCTCAGCCCAACCCGCATAACCCTCGAAAACAACGGAAAAATCCGGTCGAAGCCGGATGGGGAGAACGCTTTCGCGAGGGCAAGTGGCGGAGACGAAGGGATTCGAACCCTCGAGACCCTTTCGGGTCTGCGCCCTTAGCAGGGGCGTGCCTTCGACCACTCGGCCACGTCTCCGCCAGCCCGTGTATTGGTCAAAGCGGCCAAGGGCAAGGGGAAAGGTGCCGGGCTGACCTTGGCGAATCCGAAGCCGCGCACCGCGATGGAAAACCCTGCTGTTCTTGCCGGTGGGGGTCTTCTTTTCCCGGACCCATCACATTAACCTGACGTCGCCCGCGGTCGGGATCCCCCGGTCGACCGCCATTGATCCCAGCCAAGGACCCCGCGCATGTCCCTCCCGACTCAGGCCCAGATCGTCGTCATCGGCGGCGGCATCATCGGCTGCTCGACGGCCTATCACCTGGCCCGCGACCATCGGGCGGATGTGTTGCTGCTGGAGCAGGGCAGGCTTACCTCCGGGTCGACCTGGCACGCTGCCGGGCTGGTGGGGCAGCTGCGGTCCTCGGCCTCGATCACCAAGGTTCTGAAATACTCGGTCGAGCTTTACAAGGGCCTCGCCGCCGAAACCGGGCTTGATACCGGCTGGAAGATGACCGGCTGCCTGCGGCTGGCCACCACCCGTGACCGCTGGACCGAGTTCAGGCGCCTGGCCACCACCGCCCGCAGCTTCGGTATGGAGATGGAGCTGATCGGCCCGGAGGAGGTCAGGCGCATGTGGCCGTTGATGGAGACCTCGGACCTGATCGGTGCCAGCTGGCTTGCGACCGACGGCCAGGCCAGCCCGTCGGACATCACGCAAAGCCTCGCCAGGGGTGCGCGGATGCACGGCGCGAAGATCCACGAAGGCGTCCGCGTCACCGGCTTCCGGATGGACGGCCGCCGGATCACCCATGTCGAGACCGACCAGGGTGTCGTCGCCTGCGACAGGGTGGTGAACTGTGGCGGCATGTGGGCCCGGCAGATCGGCGCGATGGCGGGGGTCGCGGTGCCGCTGCATCCGGTCAAGCACCAGTACATCATCACCGAGAAGATCCCGGGCCTGTCGCCCGATGCGGCCACCCTGCGCGACCCCGACCGGCGCACCTATTTCAAGGAGGAGGTCGGCGGTCTGGTCATGGGCGGCTATGAGCCCGACCCGCAAGGCTGGGTCACCGGCGACATCCCGGAAAACTGGGAGTTCCGGTTGTTCGACGACGACTACGACCATTTCTCCCAGCATCTGGAGCAGGCCATCGCCCGCGTGCCCGCTCTGGCCGGCGTGGGCGTCAAGCAGATGATCAACGGCGCGGAGAGCTTTACCCCGGATGGAAACTTCATCCTCGGCCCCGCGCCGGACTGCGCCAACATGTATGTCGGCGCGGGCTTCAACGCCTTCGGCATCGCAAGCGGTGGCGGCGCGGGCTGGGTCCTCGCCGACTGGGTGATCAACGGCGAGGCCCCCCTCGACCTCTGGGCCGTGGACATCCGCCGCTTCTCCACCCTCCACCGCGACCGCGACTGGGTGGCGGAACGCACGCTGGAAGCCTACGGCAAGCACTACACCGTCGCCTTCCCGCATGAGGAATACACCTCCGGCCGGCCGCGCATCGTCTCGCCGCTTTACGACCGGCTTCAGGCGGCGGGCGCGGTCTTCGGCTCGAAACTGGGCTGGGAACGCCCGAACTGGTTCGCGCCCCCCGGCACCGAAGCCAGGGACATCTACTCCATGGGTCGCCAGAACTGGTTCGACGCGATCGGCACCGAACACGCCCGGGTCCGCACCCATGCCGGGGTGTTCGACCAGTCGTCCTTTGCCAAGTACGAACTGTCCGGCCCCAAGGCGGCCGAAGCCCTGGAGGCAATCTGCGCCAACCGTGTCGCCCGCGAGGTGGGTCGTCTGACCTATACCCAGCTTCTGAACTCGCGCGGGGGGATCGAATGCGACCTGACCGTCGCCCGGCTGGCGGAGGACCGCTTCTACATCGTCACCGGCACCGGGTTCCGCACCCATGACTTCGGCTGGATCGCCGACCATCTTCCGATACAGGGCGTGAGCCTCCGGGATGTAACCGAAGACTGGGGCACGCTGTCCCTGATGGGACCGAAAGCGCGCGACATCCTTGCCATGGTCACGACGGCGGAGATCTCGAACGCCGCCCTGCCCTTCGGTTCGGCGCGCGAGATCAGTGTCGCAGGCGTCCCCGCCCGCGCCCTCCGCGTGACCTATGTCGGCGAACTTGGCTGGGAACTGCACATCCCGATTGCCAGACTGGGCACGGTCTACGACGCGCTCATGGCCGCCGATCCGGACCTGCGACCGGTCGGCTACCGCGCGCTGGAATCGCTGCGGCTGGAAAAGGGCTACCGCGCCTGGTCCTCGGACATCACACCGAACGACACGCCCTTCGAGGCGGGCCTCGGCTGGGCGGTCAAGCTGGACTCCGGCCTCCCCTTCCTCGGGCGCGCGGCGCTGGAGGCCGGGCAGGGCAGGCCGCTGCAAAAACTTTTCGCGGGTTTCACGGTCGCCGACCCGAACGCCGTCCTGGTCGGGCGCGAAACGATCCTTCGGAACGGGCGGCCCGTGGGCTACCTCACCTCGGGCGGCTACGGTTACACGGTCGCGCGAAGCATCGGATACGGCTATGTCCGACACGACGGCGGCGTGACGCCGGACTGGATGCGGCAAGGCAGCTACTCCCTGCTCGTCGCGGGCGAGGAAACTCCGGCAAGCCTGGCCCTTGCCCCGCTGCATGACCCGACCGGCGCGCGGCTCCGCGCTTGAAGTGCAGGGCCGGACCTTCGCGCCGACCCCGGGGGCGCGTGCCATCGTGCCGGGAGGCCCGGCTTGAAACGCGAGGGCTTTCGCAGGACAGCCGATCTTGGCGTGATCGATCAGGGTGATGCGTCCACCTGCCGGCGCCGCGGCCGTTCGCGGTGCCGTCGGTCGGGCCGGTTTTCCGGCTGGATGGTCTGGGCGGCGGCGGCGGTTGGTGGCATGATGCCGATGCCGGCAGCGACAGGCACCTGCCCCTTCTGCCGCTGAACCGAGCGCACACCCACAGAATCTGAGGATCGGATGGAAACAGCATTTACTCCCTGGGCCTCGCTGGCCGGAGGCGCGCTGATCGGCCTTGCAGCCGTTCTGCTGATGGCCATTCATGGTCGGATCATGGGGGCCACCGGCATCCTGGGTGGCCTTATGCGGTTCAGTGATCTGGCGGACTGGACCCTGCGCGCCGCCATCGTGGCGGGGATGGCAACCGGACCGTTGGTCTATCTGCTTGCCACCGGGCGGATGCCGGTGATCGAGCAGCCGATCCCGCTCTGGGCGACCATCGGCGGCGGGCTGATCGTCGGGGTCGGCGTCAGCTATGCCGGAGGCTGCACCTCGGGCCATGGCATCTGCGGCAACGCACGCTTTTCGCGCCGTTCGCTGGTGGCGACCGTGACCTTCATGACCACGGCCATAGCCACCGTCTTCGTCATCCGTCATATCCTGGGGGCCTGACATGCGCCTGTTGTCCGCCTTCGCGATCGGCCTGATCTTCGGGCTTGGCATCACCGTCTCGGGCATGATCAACCCGGCCAAGGTGCTGAACTTCTTTGACCTCGCCGGCACCTGGGATCCAAGCCTTGCCTTCGTGATGGCCGGTGCCCTCGCCATCGCGATCCCGGGCTATCGCATGACCTTTCGCCAGCCCGCGCCCCTGCTCGAGAACCGCTTCCAGCTTCCCGATACCCGCGTCATCGACCGGCGACTGGTCCTGGGGTCGGCGACTTTCGGTGTCGGCTGGGGAATCGCCGGCTTCTGCCCCGGGGGGGCGCTGCCCGCCATCGGAACCGGCCAACCCGAGGTCTACATCTTCCTTGCCGCCCTGATCGGCGGGCTGTTCCTTGCCCGGATCTTGCAGGCCGGTATTCCCGCCCGCAAGGCCGTCTGACCACCCGCCCGAAACCTGGAGGTTTCCATGCCACTGACCCCCGATCTGTCCGTCAAGCCCGTTGTGCAGGGTTTCTTCGATCCGGCCACCAACACGATCAGCTATGTGGTCAGGGATCCCGGATCCAATGCCTGTGCCGTTGTCGATTCCGTGATGGACATCAATTATGCCGCAGGACGCATCACCTATGACCACGCCGACGAGATCATCGCCCATGTGCGCTCAAACGGGCTGAAGGTCGACTGGCTGATCGAGACCCACGTCCATGCCGACCACCTTTCCGCCGCGCCCTACATCCAGAAGCAGCTCGGTGGCAAGATCGGCATCGGCCGCAACATCACCGTGGTGCAGGAAACCTTTGGCAAGGTTTTCAACGAAGGCACCCAATTCCAGCGCGATGGCTCGCAGTTCGACAGACTTTTCGATGATGGCGACACCTACAGGGTGGGCGGCATGCAGTGCACCGCGATCCATACGCCCGGCCACACGCCAGCCTGCATGACGCATGTGATGGGCGACGCGGCTTTCGTCGGCGACACGCTGTTCATGCCCGACGGCGGCTCGGCACGGGCCGATTTCCCGGGCGGGGATGCGGGACAGCTTTATGACAGCATCCAGAAGGTGCTTTCCCTGCCCGACGCGACACGGCTGTTCATGTGCCACGACTATGGCCCGAACGGCCGCGAGATCCGCTGGGAGACCACCGTCGGGGACGAGAGGGCGCACAACATCCACGTCAGAACCGGCGTCACCCGCGAGGAATTTGTTGCCATGCGCACCGCGCGGGACAAGACGCTGGACATGCCCAGGCTGATCATCCCGTCCTTGCAGGTGAACATGCGCGGCGGCGACCTACCCCCCGCGGACGAAGCCGGGAAACGCTTCCTCAAGGTGCCGATCAACGGGCTTTGAGCTATACCAGCAAGAAATAGAAAAGCCTTGGCCTCACTTCGGAAGCCAAGGCTATCCTTACGCAATGGTGACGATTACGGGGTCGTAACCGGCGGCGGAGCGGTGGTGGTGTCGTCGTCACCACAGGCAACGGCGCAGACGAGGATCAGGCCGATGACGACCGGAACAATCCAGCCCGAACGGGGCGCGGCGGCTTCGACCACCGGCGTCGGCTCTTCGGCGACGACAACCGGGCCGCCGGCGGAGGCAGCAGATGCGGTCAAGGCAATCGCCAGCATCGGCGCAGCAAACTTTTTCATGAGATGTCCTTTCTTTTTGTCCGGAGACGTCCGGCTCACCCGGGAACGCTAGGCCTCTTCAGGAAACGGCACAACGGATTCGTTATTTTTGTCGCAATTCAGTCGAAAACTTCGGCTTTCTTGCAACATTTTGTCCGGAACAGGCACAGTCCATGTCCAGCGACTGACATTGACCGCAACCGTCGAACGATTCCCGTACCGGCGCTCAAACCTGTCTTGACCCGTGGTCCGTCAACCCTTTGGTAGTTCGACCGGGGGCGTGTCGCCGCCGTTCTTTCCGCAGGCGATCAGGCAAGCCAGAACCAGAAGCCCGAGAACCGGCAGGATTCCGACGGAGCTGACCGGTTTTTCCTCGATCGCCGCGTCATTGCCCTCTTCGACAAGCACCGGGCCGCCGGCCTTTGCCAGTGTCGCCGACAGCAGGACTGCTGCCACAAGCGCCGATTTCAGGACTAGCTTCATGTCTTCCCCCTCTGCCGGTGCACGTCAAACGACTGCTCCATTCCGGCCACACTGCCCGGTTTCGGATAATGCAGCAGGTTCCAGACGGCAATCAGTCTTGCCGGGCAGGGCCGGTTTCTCCACAGGATTCTCGCGGCAGTCGCCAACAGGTTGTGGATTGCCAGCAGGAAACCGCCACCGCTGTTGCGACTGCCCGGTCAGAACATGCCGGGAACCACCTGATCCGGCGGGCGGTGGCCGTCGGCGAAGGTCTTGATGCTGATGATCACCTTCTCGCCCATTTCGATCCGCCCCTCGATGGTCGCAGACCCCATGTGCGGCAGAAGGACGACGTTCGGCAGTTCCAGAAGCCGGGGGTTGATGTCGGTGCCGTGTTCGTAGACGTCCAGCCCCGCCCCGGCCAGTTCGCCTGCCCGCAAGGCCCGGGTCAGCGCATTCTGGTCGATCACTTCACCCCGCGAGGTGTTCACGACAAGGGCCGACGGCTTCATCAGCTTCAGCCGCCGCGCGTTCAGCAGATGAAAGGTCGAGGGCGTATGCGGACAGTTGACCGACAGGATATCCATCCGCGCCAGCATCTGGTCCAGGCTTTCCCACCAGGTCGCTTCCAGGTCGCTCTCGATCTCGGGGCGCAGGCGCTTGCGGTTGTGGTAGTGGACCTGCAGGCCGAACGCCCGCGACCGCCGCGCCACCGCCTGTCCGATTCGGCCCATCCCCAGGATGCCCAGCCGCCTCCCGCCCAGCCGCCCGCCCAGATTGGCCATCGGCGACCAGCCGGTCCAGCCGCCGGACTGCATCACCTGCAGTCCCTCCGGTATCCGCCGCGCGACGGCGAGGATCAGCGCCATGACCATGTCGGCTGTGTCCTCGGTGGTGACACCGGGGGTGTTCGACACCAGAATCCCGCGCTGGCGGGCAGTCGCAACGTCAATGTGGTCGAACCCCGCACCGTAGTTCGCGATCAGCTTCAGCTTCTCGCCCGCCTGCGCCAGAAGCCCCGCGTCGATCACGTCGGTGATTGTCGGGACCAGCACATCCGCCCGTCGCATCGCCGAGGCCAGCTCCGCGCGGGTCATCGCCACATCGGGGTCGCGCAGCTCGACGTCGAACAACTCCTTCATCCGCGTCTCGACCGCCTCGGGCAAGCGTCGCGTCACGACCACAGTCAGGTGGCTGGCAGGCATGGCGATCTCCCTGACACTTCCAAATCCGGCGTCCTTGGGGCAAGGTGCAGCCAAGCGGGGCGATGCACAAGACCCGGCAGGCAGTGGCGGTGGCGCAAGGACGGCACCCGATGAGGCAGAAAATGATGCGGATGGCGGGCGTTCTGGCGGTCCTGGGCGTGCTGGGTGGGGGAATCGTGTCGGCGCAGGACTCCGGCGCGCCGGTCCCGGCGGACAAGCCGCCGGAAAAGCAATGCCGGACCGACATCGGTTGCGTGACGAACCTGCCCCTGCCGCGCTTCGTCTCGCTGAAGGGCAGCGACGGCAAGGCCCGGCGCGGCCCCGGCCTGACGCACCGGATCGACTGGGTTTTCACCCGGGCGGGCATGCCGCTGCGGATCACCGCCGAATACGAGAACTGGCGCCGGATCGAGGATTCCGAGGGTGTCGGCGGCTGGGTCCACTACTCGCTTCTGTCTGGCGTGCGTACGGTCCTTGTCACGCTGGACATGGCCGAACTGCGCCGCTCTCCCGAGGCCAGCGCCCCGGTCGTCGCGCAGGCAGAGCTCGGGGTGATCGGACGTTTGCTGGAATGCCAGCCAGACTGGTGCCGCGTGTCACTGGAGGGCACCCGGGGCTGGATCCTGAAAAGCTCGATCTGGGGCGTGAATGCCGATGAAATCGTCGAATGATCCCGGGGCGGCAAGGAAGAGGCTTTCGATCTCGGCAGGTGTCGCCTCGGTTCTGGTCGCGGGATTTCTTGTCGCACTGAAGCTCTGGGCGCTGGCTGAGACAGGTGCCCTGTCCATTGCGGCGTCGCTTGCCGATTCCGCGCTGGACCTGGTCATGTCGCTCGGCGCCGCAGTCGCCATCGTCTATGCCGCCCGTCCGGCGGACGATGACCACGCCTTTGGCCATACCTCTGCCGAAGACCTTGCCGCACTGGCGCAGTCCGCTTTCATCCTGACCTCCGCCGGTCTGATCGGCTGGACCGCGATCAGGCGTCTCGCGGCCGACACCCCGCCCCGACTTGCCTCGGAGGGTGCGGGACTTGCGGTGATGGTGATCTCGATAGTGCTGACCCTTGGCCTTGTCTGGTGGCAGGGCCGGGTCGCGAAGAGAACCGGCAGCAAGGTCGTCGCCGCCGACCGGCTGCATTATCTTGGCGACCTGCTGCCAAGCCTGGGGGCGATTCTTGCGCTCTTGGTGTCCAGCGCCTTCGGCATCGGCTCGATAGATGCCGTGGTCGCCCTTCTGGCCGCAGCGGTCATGGCGGTCGGCGCGCTCCGGATCGGCAAGGACGCCTGGGACGCCCTGATGGACCGCGCAGCCGATCCCGCGATCCTTGACGGCATCGCCGAGATCGCACGCGCCTGGCCGGGCGTGCGCGGCTTCCATGATCTCAAGACCAGGCGTGCCGGCAGCCGGGTCTTCGTCAACCTGCACATCGAACTGGACGGCGACCAGTCCCTGCGCGAGGCCCATGCCATCGGTGCCAGCCTGCGCCGTGCCATTCTTGCCGCCTATCCGCACGCCGATGTCATCATCCACAAGGACGTCCACAGCGATTAGCGTGATTAGGAAAAGTGGATTCCGGTTTTCCGCGTCAATCACGCGACCGCCAAGACTCGAGATCGGGATGATGTTTCCAGCAAACATCATCCCGATTTACGGCGCGTCGGGCTTGCCATGCGGTTGACTTCCGGCGCTTATTCCGCCTTTATACACATGTATAACAGGTTTCGCCATGCAACCCGCCCGCCGCCTTTATCGCCGCGAAAGCGAAGAGAACCGCCGTTCGGCCCTGATCGCTGCCACGCAGGAACTGGTGGCTGAAGGCGGGCCGGAGGCTGCCACCGTCCGCGCCATCGCCGAACGCGCCGGGGTGACGCCAGGCCTGATCCGGCACTACTTCACCTCCAAGGACGAGCTGAACCGCGCCGCCTATCGCACGCTGATGGACGGGATGACCGCAAAAGGTGCCGATGCCATCGAGGGCGTGGGTGCCAGCCCCGAGGAACGTCTCGCGGCCTTCATCGCCGCCTCGCTGCGCCCGCCGGTCCTAGATGCCGGGGCGGTCGTGCTCTGGGCAGGCTACATGCACAAGGTCCGCAGCGACGCCGACCTTCTGGCGGTGCACGAGGCCGGCTATCTTGCATACCGCGACACCCTGCAGCGCCTGATCGAAACCCTGCCGCGCGACACGTCCCCGGGCCAGACCCGACGCGAGGCCGTCGCCTGCAACGCGCTGATCGATGGGCTCTGGGTCGAAGGCTCGCTCCTGCCTGCCGCCTTTGCGCCCGGGGAGGTGGTGACCATCGGCCTTGGCTCGATCGGCGCGATCCTCGGGATCGACCTGCTGGCCCAAAGCGCGAAACTCCCGGATTTCGGAAGGACGCAGACATGAGATACGCTTCCGTCACCGACCGGCTGGCGGGCCTTGGCGGGGCGAAATGGGCCCTGCACTACCGCGCCCGTGCGATGAAGGCGGCCGGTCACGAGATCATCGAACTCACCATCGGCGAGCCAGACGTGCCCACGCCCGCCCGGTTGATCGAGGCCGCCACCCGCTCGATGGCGTCCGGTCGGACCGGCTATTCCAATGGACGTGGCGAACCTGGCGTGGTCGCGGCCCTTGCCGCCCGCTACTCCGCCCGGCGCGGACGCGAGTTCGCCCGCGATCAGATCATGTGCCTGCCCGGCACGCAGACCGTGCTCTACGCAGTCCTGCGCGCCATGGCCGAAGCGGGCGACGAGGTGCTGATCGGCGATCCGATGTATGCCACCTACGAAGGCCTGATCGCCCAGACGGGCGCGCTGGCGGTTCGGGTGCCGCTGCGCCCCGAACACGGCTTTCGGATGCAGCCGGCAGATGTTGCCGCCCGGATCACGTCCCGGTCGCGTGTCCTTTTCCTCAACACTCCGCACAACCCGACCGGCGCCGTCCTGCGCCCAGACGACATCCGTGCCCTCGGGGCGCTTGCGCGCGAGCACGACCTCTGGATCCTGTCCGACGAGGTCTACGAGGATCTCGTCTTTCCGAACGTGCCCTTCACCTCGCCGCTCGACCTGCCCGACCTGGCCGAACGCACCGTCGTCGCCTCCTCGATCTCGAAGTCCCACGCCGCGCCCGGGTTCAGGTCCGGCTGGTGTGTCGGCCCGGCCGACTTCTGCACGCGGCTGCTGCCACTTTCAGAAACCATGCTTTTCGGCAGCCAGCCCTTCATCGGCGACCTCACAGAACTTGCAGTTTCCGAACATTCGCCCGTGGCCGCAGACATGGTCGACCGCTTCTCGCGCCGCGCGGAGATCATCGCGCGAACGCTGGACGGCGTTGGCAGTCTCCGGGTCCACCGGCCCGAGGCGGGCATGTTCACGCTGGTCGATGTCCGCGCGACCGGTCTGTCCGGTTCGGACTTCGCCGAAAGCCTCCTCGACCGCCACAAGGTGGCCGTGATGCCCGGCGAAAGTTTCGGCTCGGGGCTGTCGGGCTGGCTTCGGCTGTCGCTGACCCAGCCCGACGACCGCACCGTTGAGGCCGCCACCCGCATCGCCGCCCATGCGGCCAGCATTTTGGGGAACGCAGCATGACCACAGTCGGCATCCGCCTTGTCGAGGGCCTCGTCGCACGCGGGGTCGATACTGTCTTTGGAATTCCCGGCGTGCACACGCTGGAACTCTATCGCGGCCTCGCCGCCGCCGGCGACAGGATCCGCCACGTCACGCCCCGCCACGAACAGGGCGCGGGCTTCATGGCCGACGGCTATGCCCGCGTGACGGGCAAGCCCGGCGTCGCCTTTGTCATCACCGGACCGGGATTGACCAACGCCCTCACACCCATGGCCCAGGCCAGGGCGGACTCGGTGCCGATGCTGGTGATCTCCGGCCTTGGCCGCAGCGACACGCTGGGCAAGGGCCTGGGCCGGCTGCACGAACTGCCCGACCAGGGCGCGATGGTGGCGACCCTTTGCCACACCGAAACCGTGACCGACCCGAAGAAACTGGGCGAAGTTCTCGACCGCGCCTTTGCCGCGATGACCTCTGGCCGCCCCGGCCCCGCGCATATCCAGATTTCCACCAACATGATGGGCCAGCCCTGCCCCGAACTGCCGCCCCCGGTGGTTGCGGGCAGCACCGTGCCCCTGCCCCTTGGCCGCATCCGCAGCATAGCCGCCGCGCTCAACGCCGCGGAAAGGGTCGTCATCCTTTCCGGAGGCGGCATCCGCAGGGCCGAGACGCATCTGCAGAAGCTGGCTGAATCCCTTGACGCGCCCGTGGTTCTGACCGCCAACGCCCGCGGCGCGATGCACGGGCACCGGCTGTGCGTCCCGGCGTCGGCCAGCCTGACCTCGGTTCGCAAGCTGATTGCCGAGGCCGACCAGATCCTCGCCATCGGGACCGAGCTTGGTCCGACCGACTATGACGTCTACGCCAAGGGCGGGCTTCCCGATCTTTCCGGCATGATCCGCATCGACATCGACGCCGACCAGCTGTCCCGCCACCCCGCCAGGATGCCGGTCAAGGCCGAGGCGGGTGCGATGATGGCCGCGCTGTTGCCGATGACCGTCCGGGCCAACCGCGAGGGCCCTGTCCGCGCCGAGGCCACCCGCCAGGCCGCCCGGGCCGAGCTTGCCAGCCTGTATGCGCCGATGCCGGCCCAGCTGGAGATGGTCGAGGCGATCCGCGACGCCGTGCCGAACGCCATCATCGTCGGCGACAGCACCCAACCTGTCTATGCTGCGAACCTGTTCTACGATCATGACCGCCCCGGGGGCTGGTTCAACGCCGCCACCGGCTATGGCGCGCTCGGCTACGGCCCCGGTGCCGCCGTCGGTGCCGCGATTGCCGCCCCCGGCGTGCGCGTGGTCTGTCTGATCGGCGACGGCGGCCTGCAATTCTCGCCCGGAGAGCTGCGCACGGCTCTGGACGAGAAGCTGCCGATCACCTTCGTGGTCTGGAACAACGCCGGCTTCCGCGAGATCGCCGAAGCAATGCGGCAGGCCAAGGTTCCGGTCCTCGGCTGCGACCCTTCGCCGCTCGACATGGAACATTTCGCCATGGCCTGCGATCTGCCGTTTGCCCGGGTGCCGCAGGATCCTTCGGAGCTTGCCGAGATTCTCGACACCCCGCAGGATGGCCCCCGCCTGCTGGAAGTTCAGGTCCGCTGACGCGCCAGCAGCGGGGCCAGCAGGAAGACCAGCCCGACAAGGCAGGCCGCAAACAGAAACGCGAAGCGCAGCCCGAACGTGCCCGCGATCAGGCCCAGCAGCGGCGGGCCGAAGAAATAGCCGAAATAGCCCAGCAGCGTCGCCCGGGCGACGGCACGGGCCCTGGCTTCGGGCGCGCTGAACTGTCCCACCAGGGAAAACGCCGTGGGGGCCAGGACCGAAGTCCCGATCCCCATGATGAAGAACCCCAGGTAGGCCAGACCGGGCCCGCCCGCCTGCGACACGGTCAACGCCCCGATGGCGGCGACGCCCGCCCCTGCCTTCATGATGGCGAAGGGGTCGATCCGCCCCGCAATCCACTGCCCGCCCAGCCGGGCAAACCCCATGGTCAGGGCCAGCATCGCCGGCCCCAGGGCGCCTTGCTCGGGACTGCCGCCCAGGGTCTTCTCGATATGCAGCGCCGACCAGTTCTCGGCGGCGTTCTCGGTCATGAAGGCGATCAGGACGATCCCGCCTCCGATCACCGGCACCAGCCCAAGCGGCAGGGCCGACCCGTCCTTCGGCTTGTGCAAGCCCTCGATCCGGCCGTCCCGTTCCAGCGTCAGGACCGCACCGGCCAGCCCCAGCACGGCCATTGTTCCCATGACCGGGGCGGGTCCCCAGCCCGCACCCCGCAAGAGCCCGGTCACGACCGCCCCTCCGGCATAGCCGAAGGAATAGGCCGCATGGGCCAGGTTCATCAGATGCAACCCCCGCTGCGTCTCCATCGCGGCCACCCGCGCGTTCATCAAGACGTCGGTCAGCCCCGTCGCCGCCCCCGCACAGGCCATCGCCAGCGGGAACAGCCAGACGACCGACGCCTGCCCCGGCAGAGCGAAGGCCACCGCCATCAGCGCCACCGACACCGGCAATGCCACCCGTCCCAGCGCCGCCCCGATCGCAGGGGCGGCCAGCATCGCGCTGATCGCGGCGATGGGCGTGAAGAAGATCAGAAGACCCAGCTGCGCCTCATCCACCCCCAGCATCGCCTTCAGATCCGGCAGAACCGCCGCGAAAGTGCCCCACAGGACGCCCATGGCCGCGAAGGCCGCGATCGCGGGCCGGGCATGCACCAGATTGGACAGGGAAATCATTGCGACAGCTCCGGCTCGGACGACGACAGGTAGCCCGCCCCGCCCGCCCGGGCCAGCCCGCCGGCGACGCTGCGCACCGCCGAAAGCGACACCGGCCGACCGGAACTTCGCCCTTCCCTTCCCGCCGATTCGTCGCTATAGCCCCCCGGTCGCGCCATGCACCCTTGGAGGATGGCGGACGTATACATGGAGAAAACCAATGGCACGCGAGATCACCGATCTTAAGGCCGAGGTGCGGACGGGGACAGGCAAGGGGGCCGCCCGTCAAGCCCGTCGCGAGGGCACCGTACCCGGCATCGTCTACGGCGACGGGGTTGCACCCCAGCCGATCAAGATGAACTACAACTACCTCCTCACCAAACTGCGGCAGGGCCGCTTCCTGCAGACGCTTTTCAACCTCAAGCTAGACGGCCAGCCGGACGTCCACGTGATCTGCCGCGGCGTCCAGCGCGATGTGGTCAAGGATTTGCCGACGCATGTCGATTTCATGCGCATCCACGACGAAAGCCGGATCGAGCTTTTCATCCACGTCGAATTCATCAACCACGAAGCCAGCCCCGGCCTGAAACGCGGCGGCACACTGACGGTTGTGCGTCACGAAGTGGAACTGGAAGTCACCGCAGGCGACATCCCGGATCACATCACGGTCGACCTGACCGGGAAGAAGATCGGCGACGTCATCCACATTGACGATGTCCAGCTGCCGCCCGGCGCCAAGCCGACGATCGCGCGGAACTTCGTGATCGCGAACGTTGCGGCTCCGTCGGGCCTCGTGTCGGAAGAGAACGCCGAAGCCTCGGCTTGAGACCCCTGACGGGGATGTCGACGCGGGGGGCCATGCGGTCCCCCGTATCCTTTTCCTGTCCGGATTCTGCGCAGAGGAAAACGTCACCCTCGATCCACTCCACCAAATGCCGGGGCTAAACACCTAAAGGCGAAGGAAGACCAGCGTGGCTTTCTTCGCGCCCTCTGCCGCCGCGAAGCCCTGCCCATGCAGAGCCGTGGTGATCCGCTCCACCCCCTTTGGCCCATAGACCTGTGGATGCGTCTCGACCACCACCAGGCGCACGCCCGGCAGCGACTGGCACAGCACCCCCAGCTCCCCCCCTTCAATGTCGCACGAGATCACCGTGGGGGCGACCCTCGCCAGCAGCTTGCCGATCGGCCGCGCCGGAACCCGGATCACCTCGGCATTCTCCGGCCAGCCGTCCGGCCCCTTCAGCGCGCTCGCCCAGAAGGCCGGTCGCTGGCCGAACTCTACCTCGCCCTCACCCTCGCCAACCACTGCGCCCCGCATCAGCTTCACCCCCGGAAACCCGTTCGCCACCAGGTTCTTCCGCGCCAGCTTCACCGTCTCCGGGCCCGCTTCCACCCCGAAGACCGCCCCCTCGCCCAGAACCCTTGCCGCCAGCGCGCAGATGAACCCCAGACCCGCGCCCAGGTCCAGAAGCCGGTCCCCAGGCCGCACATGCATCAGCAGCGCATCCGCTTCGTGGTTCTCGTAGCGGCCCGAGGACAAGGCCCGCTCGAGGTTCCCCTTCAGCGCCGCCTCGGGCAGGTATAGCGTCAGTCCGCGAAGGGTAAAGCTGCGCATCCTCTCCCTCTCGGTTGTCTGGAACCCCTGCCCCCGCTATATCCGACCCGACGCGCGAAGCGGGAGAGCAAAAGGTGAAACTCTGGGTCGGCCTCGGCAATCCCGGCGCGAAATACGCAGGCAACCGGCACAACATCGGCTTCATGGCCGTGGAACGGATCGCTGCCGACCACGGCTTCACCCCCTGGCGCAAGGCCTTCCAGGGCCTTGTCGCCGAAGGTCGCCTCGGGGCCGAAAAGGTCGCCCTCCTCAAGCCCGAAACCTTCATGAACCTCTCCGGCCAATCGGTCCAGGCCGCCGTCGCCTTCTGGAAACTGCCGATGACCGACCTCACCGTCTTCCATGACGAGCTTGACCTCGCCCCCGGCAAGCTGCGCCTGAAACAGGGTGGGGGACACGCAGGGCACAACGGCCTCCGCTCGATCCACGGCCACCTCGGCGACGACTACGCCCGCGTCCGCCTCGGCATCGGCCACCCCGGCGTGAAGGATGCCGTCGCTCCTTACGTCCTCCACGATTTCGCCAAGGCCGATCAGGACTGGCTCCAAGACCTGCTCCACGGCATCTCCGACGGGGCCGAGGCGCTTGCGGCAGGCGACGGCCAGAAGTTCATGAACGCCGTGTCGCTGCGCACCGCCCCACCGCGGTCTTCGACCACGAAGGACAAGCCCGAGGCCGCAGCGCCCGCCCCCCGGCCGGTCGAAGACACTCGATCTCCGATGCAAAGGCTTCTGGACCGGTTCCGATGAAGCCTTCTCGCTCGACTTCGTCTCCTCGTCGGTCGTCTTGCGAGGCGTGACGAAGTCATCGACGGGCGGCCTCCCCGCGCGACACGAGCCCCGTCAGCGCCCGGGACACCAGCAACGATACCCCCGGCTTCTCCAGCGCGACAAAGGGCAAGGGCCGGCACAACTCCATCGCCGCCACCCCCACCCGCGCGGTCAGCGCGCCGTTCACCACCCCCTCGCCGAACCGGCGCGACAGCTTCGACAGCACCCCGCCCCCGGCAACGGACCCGATCATGTCGTCGGTCAGCGCCAGGGCCCCCGCCGCCACCAGCGATCCGAACACCCGGCGGAGGAGCTTCAGGCTGCCGAAACTGCCCGACCGACCGCCATAGATTTCCGCGATCCGCCGGATCATCCGCAGGTTTGCAACCGCCGCCGTCACCACATCGGCCAGCGCAATCGGCACCAGCGCCGTCACCGTGGCCACCTGCCGCGCCGCGCCCTCGATCACCAGCCGCGCCTCGGCATCCAGCGTCGTCATCAGTTCCCGCTCGGCGAGTGCCAGCAGCGCATCGGCATCCATCACCTCGGCCTCGCGCTCGGCCAGTCGCGCCCTACCCCAGGCCGTGTCACCCCGCGCCGCGTAAAGCGTGGCGAGGCCCGCCACCACCCGCCGCGCTTCCCTCAGGTCCCCCGCCGCGCGCGCCTCGACCGCCCGGGTCCGCAAGCCATCCAGCCGCGCCAGCCGCAGGAAAGCCCCCCATTCCTTCAGCGCAACGAACAGCCCCGCCAGCGCCGCCAGGGCGACCAAGGCAAAGGCCGCCCAGCCCAGGATCAGGTTGCGCGCCAGAAGTCCGGTGACAAAGTCGTAGGCCGCGACCGAAAGCGCAAAGCTGAACAGCGCCCCGAAAGCCCAAAGCGCAAAGCGGGTCAGCCGCGATCCCCGCCTCTGGCTCAACGCCGCGACCGCCTGCATCGCCCGGCCGTCCGGCAAGGCATCCGGCACGGGCGGGGCGGTCGAGGGATCGACCGTCTCCTCCATCTCCTGCAGAAACGGCTTTGGCGGGCGGTTCACAACTGGTCTCCGATCAGGAATTCCACCGCCCGGTCCAGCCGGATATGCGGCGGGCCTTCGCCTGGCCGTAGGCTCAGCCGCGCGGGTGCGAAAGTCATCAGGTGATAGTCCGCGTCAAGCCAGGCCTCCGCCCCTTCGCGCGCGGGGGACAGAAGGCGTGCGGGGTCCGCAGGCAATGCGCCGGGATACATCAGCGCGGGTTTGGCCGAGGACAGCAGCGTGCCGCGCACCGCCGGGACCATCACGCCATCGCGCGCCACCGTCTCCTCCACCGTGGCCCGCAGCGAGGCAAGCGACAGTGCCTCGGTCCGCGCCCCCGAGAAATCCGCGCGCGACTTCGCCTCGGCCAGGAGGCTCGCAGTGATCGCGGTCAGGGCCGGATGCTGTTCGTGGTGCAGATGATCGGCCTTGGTTGCTGCGAAAAGGATCCGCTCGACCCGCCTGCCCCCGAACAGCGAGCCAAGCCAGGAAATCCGCCCGGGACGGAAGGCTTGCAGGATTTCCGCCATGGTCCGCCGCAGGTCCTCGACCGCGCGCGGACCCTGGTGGATCGCGCCCAGCACATCGGCCAGCACGACCTGCCGGTCGATCTTCGCGAAATGGTCGCGGAAGAAGGGCCGGACAACGCGCGCCTTGTAGGCTTCATACCGCCGCTCCATCTCGCGCCAGAGGCTCGCGCGCGGGGTCAGCGCCGGCTTCGGCAACGGGGCGAAGGTCAGAACCGGAGATCCGGCAAGGTCGCCGGGCAACAGGAACCGGCCCGGCGTCACATCGACCCTGCCCAGGTCACGCGCGGCGGTCAGATAGGCGGTGAAGGTCGCAGAAAGCGCGCGCGCCCTGGCTTCATCCAGCCGCAGCGCGCCGTCTTCGGAACGCGCAAGGGCCAGGAACGCCGCTGCCTCGGGGCGCCTTTCCAGCCGGGCCAGGGTGGCTTCGGCCCACTGCTCGAACGTCTGGTCAAGCAGCGCGAGGTCGAGAAGCCACTCACCGGGGTAGTCGACAATGTCGAGGTGCAGCGTATGCGGGGCCCGCCAGGAAGACAGGAACCCGCCGGGCTGCACGCGGAACGAGAGACGAAGCTCGGAGATCGCGCGGGTCGAGGCCGGCCAGCGCGGGCTGTCGCCGGTCAGGGCTGCGAGATGGGCCTCGTAATCGAAGCGGGGCAGCGTGACATCGGGCTGGGGCTGCAGGTAGACCGCCTGGATGCGGCCCTCGGCCTGCGCCTTCAACTGCGGCATCCGGCCCCGGCTCAGAAGGTTCGCGACGAGGGCGGTGATGAAGACGGTCTTGCCCGCGCGCGAAAGGCCGGTCACGCCGAGGCGGAGCGTGGTGTCGAAGAAGGTCTCGGAAAGGCTTGCCCCGGCGCTCTCGATCCCGCGGGTGATCCCGTCCGTCAGTCCGGAAAATGCCACGGCCCGTCCCTTTCCTGCGCCGGGGTCAAGATAGGGGGCGGCAGGCGGGAATGGTAGGGGGTGGGCAGGGTGGGCAATATTGCCCACCCTGCGCGGGGGTCGCCGCGCGCGGGCAGGTTTTTGAATATAACGTTTTCAATATCTTGTCTGCGAGCGTTCAGCGTTTCTTGACCCCTGCCCGGGCGCATTCACAAGCCGCTCCATCCGGTGTAGGCAGGGAACCATGCCTCGTTACGCGCTTCAGATCGAATATCACGGAGGCCCCTTTGCGGGGTGGCAGCGGCAATCGCCGGGCCTCGCTTCCGTGCAGGAGGCGGTTGAAACCGCCTTGGCCAAGCTGGAACCCGGCCCCCACACCATCGCCGCCGCCGGGCGCACGGATGCGGGCGTGCATGCCACGGCGCAGGTGGCCCATGCCGACCTGGCCCGGGACTGGGACCCGTTCCGGCTCGCCTCGGCGCTGAACGCCCACCTCCGCCCCGACCCGGTTGCCATCCTCGCCGCCGCCCGCGTCCCCGACGATTTCCACGCCCGCTTTTCCGCCACCGGGCGGCGTTATGCCTTTCGCCTCGTCGCCCGCCGCGCGCCGGTGACGCATGACAGGGGCCTGGTCTGGCAGGTGCTGAACCGGCTGGATCCTGCTGCCATGCGCGAGGGCGCGGCCATGCTGATCGGGACCCACGACTTCACCACCTTCCGGTCGACCCTTTGTCAGGCGAAAAGCCCGGTCAAGACGCTGGATCGCATCGACATCACCGAACACCCCTACCCCGGCGGCGTCGAATACCGCTTCGACTTCGCCGCCCGCAGCTTCCTGCACAATCAGGTCCGGTCCATCACCGGCACGCTGGAGCGGGTGGGCGCGGGGGCCTGGACACCTGAAGACATCCGCGCGGCGCTGCAGGCGAAGGACCGCGCGGCCTGCGGGCCGGTCGCTCCGCCGCAGGGGCTGTATCTGGTCGGGGTGACCTACCCGGTCGACCCTTTCCCGCGCTAGGCCCGTCGACGGCACCGTCGTTGCGCACACGCGCCGCCGCCGGGCATGCGCCGGGAAAACTGCGACCTACCGTCCCGTGGGCGCAAGCAGCCGCCGCACTTCGGCCCGCAGATCCGTCAGTTCGAAGGGCTTCGAGATGAACCCGTCCGCACCGATTTCGATCCCGCGCTTGCGTTCCAGCGCCGAACCGCGCGCGGTCATCATCAGCACCTTGACCGCCGCCAGCGCCGGATCGGTGCGGATTCCCGCGCAGATGTCAAAGCCTGAAACCTCGGGCAGCATGACGTCGAGCAGCACAAGGTCGGGCCGGGTGTCGCGGATGCGCGGCAATGCTTCGGCACCGCTGGCAACCCGGTCGTGGCCATAGCCCTCGCGAAGCAGCAGAAACTCAAGCGCAGCGGCGATGTTGTCTTCGTCCTCGACCACCAGGACGCGGGACGCGGTCGGGGTGGGCGCGGGCATCACCGGCTTCTCCGCGCCGCGCGGGGGGTTGTGCGGGGCGGACGGATCGGGAAAGGTTGCCGGAAGAAGGGGAACGTCATGATCGAACTTGTCCAGTCGCAGTTGCTTGACCCGTTCCGTATCGGCCTGATCGTGGCACTGGTCTTCACCATGTTGCGCACGCGTGCGGCGACCGGGACGCTGTTGCCGCTGGCTCTGGGCGTGGTGTTCGTCGCGGTGATCCTGCCGTCGACCCGGGGCACGGGCACGGTCGGCCTGATCCAGGCGGTGCTGGCCGGGCTGGTGTCGAATGCGATCATCCTTGGCATCGTCATGGCCCTTGCGGTGTTCTTCCGGCGTCTGCGGGGCTGACAGAAAAAAGCGGCGGGCCCGAAGGGCAGGCCCGCCAGTCTGCGCCCGGAAAAGCCCGTCGGTCGGCTTGTCGGGGGGCAGAGCGGAGGGGTGGCCCGGGCCGGGGCAGATGCCCCGGCCCGGGCAGCGACCCTCAGCGCGACGCGTCGTCGGCGAAGATGTCCTTCTTGTGGGTCCCGTTCGGCACGAAGATCGCGCCGATGACCACGGTCATCACCGCGACGACGATCGCATACCACAGGCCAGCGTAGATGTTGCCGGACTGGGCCGAGATCGCGAAGGCCGTGGCGGGCAAGAGGCCCCCGAACCAGCCGTTGCCGATGTGGTAGGGCAGCGACAGGCCGGAATAGCGGATACGGGTCGGGAAGAGTTCGACCAGCATCGCGGCAATCGGGCCGTAGACCATCGTCACCAGGATGATCAGATAGGTGAGGATCGCGATGATCGTCAGCTTCTGGCCGGTGAAGATGTCGATGAAGTTCTCGGCCTTGGCAACCGTGGTGTTGTCCTTGGCCACGATCGGGTAACCCGCCGCAGTCAAGGCGTCGGCGACGGCCTTGTCAAAGTTCGGTTTCACCGCCTTGGCCGCATCCAGCGCCGCCTGAGCGGCGTCCTTGGCCGCCTGATCGGTGCCGGCGGTCGCGGTTTCCAGAGCGGTGGTCAGCTCTTTGATCTGCGCTGCATTGGCCGCGACGTTGTACGACGGGATTGTGGTGTCACCGATCTTGATGACCGCAGGCTCGCCCGCCGGGCCGTCCACCGTCTCGGAGTTGACCGAGAAGGAGTAGAGCTTCGACTTGGCGATGTCGCAGGAGTTGTTGAACTTCGCCGTGCCGACCGGGTTGAACTGGAACGAGCAGTCGTTCGGGTCGGCCGTCACGGTGATCGGGGTCTGCTGGGCCGCCGCCAGCATGGGGTTGGCCGTCTGGGTCAGGAACTTGAACACCGGGAAGTAGGTGACGGCAGCGATCAGGCAGCCGGCAAGGATGATCGGCTTGCGGCCGATGCGGTCGGAAAGCGAGCCGAAGAAGATGAAGCCTCCGGTGCCCAAGATCAGCGACCAGGCCACGAAGACGTTGGCCGAGAAGCTGTCCACCTTGATCACGTTCTGCATGAAGAACAGCGCGTAGAACTGGCCCGAGTACCACACCACGGCCTGACCAGCCGTAAGGCCCAGGAGGGCGATGAGGGCGATCTTGGCGTTCCTCCATTGCCCGAAAGCCTCGCGCAGCGGCGCCTTGGAGGCCGCGCCTTCTTCCTTCATCTTCCTGAAGGCGGGGGATTCGTTCATCTGCAGGCGGATGTAAAGCGAGATCGCCAGAAGGAAGATCGAGCCCAGGAACGGGATGCGCCAGCCCCAGGCGTTGAAGGCCTTCATCATCTGCGGCGTGCCATCGGCGGCCATCACGGCCACACCGGCCGCGTCCAGCACCGGCTGGTCGGGATAGTTGCCGTTGACATAGCCCTGCACCGACAGGATCACGACCAGCGACAGCAGGAGGCCCAGCGTCGCAGTGGTCTGGATGAAGGCGGTGAAGTAGCCGCGCTGATTGGCCGGCGCGTGTTCGGCCACATAGACCGCAGCCCCGCCGTATTCGCCGCCCAGAGCCAGGCCCTGCAACATGCGCAATGCGATCAGGATGATCGGTGCCGCAATGCCCCACGAGAAGTAGTTCGGCAAGAGGCCGACCAGGAAGGTCGAAAAGCCCATGATCAGGATCGTCATCAGGAAGGTGTATTTCCGGCCAATCAGATCACCCAGAGAGCCGAACACCAGCGCGCCGAACGGGCGCACGATGAAGCCTGCCGCGAAGGCCAGAAGCGCGAAGACGTTGCGCGTGGCTTCCGGGAACGGCGTGAAGAACTGCGCGCCGATGATCGCCGCCAGCGAGCCGTAGAGATAGAAGTCATACCATTCGAAGATGGTCCCCGCCGACGAGGCGAGAATGACCTTCTTCTCCTCCCCGGTCATGGGGCGCGAGCGATCGCGCACGTTGGTTGTGGTCGTAGCCATGCAATACCTCCTTGTGGCCTGAATCGGTGATTCAGGCGGTCCCCGTCTTCTTTCCGGCCTTCGCCTGCCCGTCCCGGCAGGCTTCTGCTCTGCTCCACCCCGGTCTGGGCGGTCTGTTGCGAAGGATCAGGCCGCGTGCGCCGTGATCCTTCTCTTCCCGGTCACCGCCCGCCCTCCTCTGGCCGGCGGAAACCCGATCTCATGCCGCGACGCGCCCCACGATCCCGGCCAGCCGGGCGCGGATGCCGGCGATGGACCCCATCGCCGACACCCGTTCCAACACCGACTGCCACTCGTAATGCGCGATCAGCGGAGCCGTCTGGGCGTGGTAGCTTGAAACCCTTCCGGCACCGTTTCGGCCGTATCGTCGGCCCTGCGCTTGAAGCTGGTGCCGCCATAGTTGACCAGGAAGGATCAGGACCGGGTCCATCCGCCTCAGCCCTTGTTCGCGCGGTTGGCGATAAGGTCATCGACCACCGCCGGATCGGCGAGCGTCGAGGTGTCGCCCAAAGCGCCAAAGTCGTTCTCGGCGATCTTGCGCAGGATCCGGCGCATGATCTTGCCCGACCGGGTCTTCGGCAGGCCGGGCGCCCATTGGATCAGGTCCGGCTTGGCGATCGGCCCGATCTCGGTGCGGACAAAGGCCTCCAGCTCCTTGCGCAGGGCCTCGGTCGGCTCCACCCCTTTCATCAGCGTGACATAGGCATAGATGCCCTGCCCCTTGATGTCGTGCGGGTAGCCCACCACCGCCGCCTCGGCCACCGCTTCATGTGCCACCAGCGCCGATTCAACCTCGGCCGTCCCCATCCGGTGCCCGCTGACGTTGATCACGTCGTCCACCCGGCCGGTGATCCAGTAATAGCCGTCCGCATCGCGGCGGCAGCCGTCGCCGGTGAAGTAATAGCCCTTGTACTGGCTGAAATAGGCCTCCTCGAACCGCTGATGGTCGCCCCAGAGCGTGCGCATCTGCCCCGGCCAGCTGTCGGAGATGCACAGCACGCCCTCGGTCGCGGTTTCGCTCTGCACCTTGCCCGTGGCGGGGTCCAGCACCTCGGGCTTGACCCCGAAGAAGGGCTTGGTCGCCGAGCCGGGCTTTTGCGGGATCGCCCCAGGGATCGGCGTAATGATGTGCCCGCCGGTCTCGGTCTGCCAGAACGTGTCGACGATCGGGCATTTCCCTTTGCCGACATGGGTGTTGTACCACGACCACGCCTCCGGGTTGATCGGCTCGCCCACCGACCCCAGGAGCTTCAGGCTGGACAGGTCGTGCTTTTCCACCCACTCCGGCCCGAGGCCCATCAGGCTGCGGATCGCGGTCGGCGCGGTGTAGAACTGGTTGACCTTGTGCTTGGCGCAAACCTCCCAGAACCGCCCCGCATCGGGCCAGGTCGGCACGCCTTCGAACATCAGCGTGGTGGCGCCATTCGCCAAGGGGCCGTAGACGATGTAGCTGTGCCCGGTGACCCAGCCGACGTCCGCCGTGCACCAGAAGACATCGCCGTCATGGTAATCGAAGGTCACCTGATGGGTCAGGCTGGCGTAGACAAGATATCCGCCCGTCGTATGCACCACGCCCTTCGGCTTGCCGGTGGAACCCGAGGTGTAAAGGATGAACATCGGATCTTCCGCGCCGACCTCGACGTAAGCGCAGTAAGGCTTCGCCGCCGCCATTTCCGCCGTCAGGTCAAAGTCGCGGCCCTCGACCCAGCTTGTCTGGTCGCCGGTGCGCTTGACGACCAGCACCTTCACCCGGTCGCTCACGTGCAGCATCGCCTTGTCGGTGTTGTCCTTCAGGCCGGTCTTCTTGCCGCCGCGCGGCGCCCAGTCGGCGGTGATGACCACCTTCGCCTCGCAGTCGTTGATCCGGTTCGCCAGCGCATCGGGGGAAAAGCCGCCGAACACGATGGAGTGGATCGCCCCGATCCGCGTGCAGGCCAGCATCGCATAGGCCGCCTCGGGGATCATCGGCATGTAAAGGACCACCCGGTCGCCCTTGGTCACGCCATGTGCCTTCAGCACGTTCGCCAAACGGCAGGTCTGTTCCAGCAACTGCGCATAGGTGATGTGCTGCGCGGGCACCGATGGATCATCCGGCTCCCAGATGATCGCGGTCTGAGTGGCGCGGGTCAGCATGTGGCGGTCGATGCAGTTGGCGCTGACGTTCAGCACGCCATCCTCGAACCACCTAATGCTGATGTTGCCCGGCGCGAAAGAGCTGTTCTTGATCTTCGTGTAGGGCTTGATCCAGTCCAGCCGCAGCCCCTCGCGGCCCCAGAACGCCTCGGGGTCGGCGACCGACGCGGCATAGCGCGCCGCATAGGCTTCGGCATCGACATGGGCCTTCGCCACAAAATCGGCGGATGCGGGGTAGACGGATTTCAGGGCGGCATGGTCGGTCATGGCGATCCTCCTTGTCGAAAGGGCCCGGCCAAAGACCCCCTCGTCTCATCTTGCCCCGCCCTGCGAAGCACTCTCTCCCGCAACACTGTTACCACTTTGTGAAGAATCAGGTAACCCCATAATTGCGCTGTATATTTCTGTAAATTTCTTGACTGCCGAATCGTCAATTCTGAAAATATGTGAAAAGAGGGCGCGGGATTGCCATGGCTTTTCAAGCGCCTGGCGCTCACGCCGACGTGAAGGCTGCCCGGTGCGGCCCGGGGGCTGACGCAAAGCCCGGTTTCGGCTGCGCCATGCGGCGGTCAGCTCGATTCGGGCGCAGCGTCCAGATGGCGGTCGACGGCAGCAAGGTCGGGCAGATAGCGCACTTCGGGGTCCTGCAGGCCCTGCGCTTCCAGCTGGCGGCGCAGGGGGCCGCTCAGCCCGACAAGGTAAAGCTGCCCGCCGCGCCGGCGCGACCGCGCCGCCAGCCGGTGAAACCCGCGCGCCCCGGAACTGTCGATCAGCGGCACCCCCGACATCTCCAGCACCAAAGCGCGCGGAGCCTCGGCGATGCGGTCAAGGATGCCGCCAAGCTGAGCGGCGGCACCGAAGAAATAGGGGCCTTCCAGATGATAGACGACCCGGTCCGCCCGCAGGGTATCAAGCTGCTCTTCCCGCGGCCGCATGGCGGCGGTTTCCGACATGCGCTTGATGAAGACCAGGCCCGCAAGCGCGAAGCCGACGATGATCCCCTGGGTCAGGTCGCGGAATACGACCAGCAGGAACGTGACGCCGACCACCAGCGCATCCCCGCGCGAGGACCGAAGCAGCGCGACCAGTTCGTGCCGCTCGGCCATGCCCCAGGCGACGACCGCCAGCACCCCGGCCAGCGCCGCCAGCGGGATATAGGCGGCCAGAGGCGCAGCGACCAGCATGAACACCAGAAGAAACACCGAATGCAGGATGCCCGAGACCGGCCCCCGGCTGCCCGCGCGCACATTGGTCGCCGTGCGGGCGATGGTGCCGGTGACGCAAAAGCCGCCGAAAAGACCCGAGCCGATGTTTGCCACACCCTGCGCCACCAGTTCCGCGTTCGACCGGTGCCGCGCGCCGGACATACCGTCGGCGACCACGGCGGACAGAAGCGATTCAATCGCGCCCAAGAGCGCGAAACTGAGCGCCCAGGGCAAGGCCTCGCGCCAGAGGGTGAAATCGGGCAGCACCGGTGCAGGCAGGAAATGCGGCAGATCGCCGAACCGGCCGCCGATCGTCGAGACCGGCAGGCCCAGCCCCGCCACCACGACCGAGGCAAGCACGACCGCGATCAGCATCCCCGGCCAGTGCGGCCGGACCCGTCGCAGGGTCAGGATCGCGGCCGCGGTCAGTGCTGCCACCGCCAGCGCGGCCCAGCTCACCGTCCCGCGTGCCGCCCACAGCGCCTGCAGTTTCTGCAGAATTTCCCCCGGTTCGGCTCCGGGCAGGGTCAGCCCGAAAATCTCGCGCAGCTGGCTGGCGAAGATGATGACCGCGATGCCTGCGGTGAAGCCCACGGTCACCGGATAGGGGATATAGCGGATGTAGGTTCCCAGGCGCAGCACGCCGGCCGCGATCAGGATCAGTCCCGACAGGACGGTCGCAAGGATCAGGCCCTGCACGCCACTGGCCAGGACGCAGGCCGCGACCAGCACGATGAAAGCCCCCGCCGGGCCGCCGATCTGGTATCGCGACCCGCCCAGAGCGCTGACAAGAAAGCCGCCCACGATTGCGGTGAACAGCCCGCGCTCGGGGCCGACACCGCTGGCGATCGCGATGGCCATCGACAGCGGCAGGGCCACGATGGCGACGGTCAGCCCGGCCAGCGCATCGGCGCGCAGGTCGGCCAGCCGATATCCCTCGCGCCAGACCGTCAGAAGTTTCGGCAGGAATTCGGTCGGGCCATTCCGGCCCTGCGCAGTGTCGGTCATGTTGGCGTCCGGTGCCCGAGGAACCGCCAGTAATCGCTGGCAAAGCAGTCCGAATAGCGGCAGAAGACTCTTCTGCCGTCGCCCTGTCAACTGCCGTGAAACCAGATGCCCGAACCTCCCGATCCTGTCCGGCCCGCCGACGATGACGCTCTTGCTCTGGCGCGGGGGCTGCTGGTCCAGAACCACGCCGCGCTGGCCTGGATCGACCCAGACACCGGGATGCCCGGGATAAGCCGGATCGCTTTTGCCCGCGACCCCGTGGCGGGCCTTCTGACCCTTGTCTCGGGCCTCGCGCCCCATTTCCGTGCCCTGCGCGACCGCCCCGACTGTGCGCTCATGCTGGGCGAGGTGGGCGACCGGGGCGACCCCCTGACCCATCCCCGCCTGATGATCCGCGCCCGGGCCCGCTTCGTCGCCCCGGATGACCCGGCCCGCCCCGGCATCCGCGCCCGCTGGCTGGACCGCCATCCCAGGGCCCAGGCCTACATCGACCTGCCCGACTTCGCTTTCGTCCGGTTGACCCCGGTCTCGGCACTTCTGAACGGCGGCTTCGCCCGCGCGTTTCGCGTCGCGCCCGGGGCTCTGTAGGAAAGCGGGCGGCCCCGAAGGACCGCCCGCCCGAATTTTCGCAGAAAATCCGTCCCTCGTCAGGCCGGGACATCCATCCGCAGGTTGACCAGCGCCTCGCCCTTCACGGCCTCGCCCCAGCGCACCTGCGCCTCGTTGCCGGTGACCCCGGCGCCCGGCACCGAATAGGGGAAGACATAGCGCGCGGCGTTGGCGGCATTGGTGATCAGCCCTTCCGGCGCCACCGCCTCGACCATCCGGATGCGCCCGCCGAACGGCACGAAGCCCCCCGCGCTGACGTTCCAGGTCTCGGCCGCGGTGTTCTGGGTATGGGCCACCAGCACCGGGTTCAGGATCCACTGGGTCACGTTGTTGAAGCTGTTGCCGTCCACCCGCACGTTGCGCGACCTTGTGAAGTCCAGCGTGGCAAAACTCGTGTCCACCATGTCCACCCGGTCCACGATCACCCCGAAACAGCGGAAACTGTTGCCCGAGATCGACAGACCGCTGAGGAAATGCCCCGGTCCATAGGGTTTCACCACGATCCAGCGGAACGCCGTCGTGGTGTCGGAGGCGATGAACACGTTGCCCACGATGTTCAGCCCGCCGAACGAGAACTCGCCGTTCTCCTCGGGCGCCGAGTCATGCTCGTTGCCCCATTCGATGAAGCAGTTGTCGACGTAGTTCCCCGTCACCACAGTCGACACATTGGTCTGCGTGAAGACCAGCCCCGCCCGCCGCACGCCTGCGGTTTCGTTGTCTCCCTGGAAGAAGTGGTTGGCATGGATAAGGTGGCCCGTGCCGTTCATGATCGCGAAATGGGCAAACCGCACCACGCGGTTGTTGCGCAGCTTGGTGTCGTTGGCCTGCACGTTCAGCGCGATGGTGGTGCGGTCCCGCGCCGGCAGCGCCTGCTCGTTCGACAGGAACTGGCACATGTCGACGAACATGCCCTGGCACCCCGTCCCGGCCGAACTGATCCCCCGGTCCAGCGGCCGGTTGAAGGTGCACGAGATGAACCGCTGGGTCGACCCCGACATCGGCAGCAGCACGCCCGACCCGACGCCCAGGCAGTTGAACTCGATATCCTCAAGCTCGAACCGGGACAGAAGCGAGAAGCCGCTGAAATCCAGCATGTAGTTGAACCGGCGGAACGTGTAGGTCCGCGTGCCCACCGCGGCATAAAGCGGCTGGCTGATCGTGACCGTCCCCGCGCCGATGTTGGTCGCGGTGACATAGACCTCGCGCCCCACACCGGTCCCGATCACCAGCGCGCCGACCGGGATGTTCGCCACGTTCGCGACATTGGTCAGCGTGGTGTTGGTGGCCGCCGAATAGGTCGCGACCGAGGTCACGTCCCGTGTCGCCCAGGCCGGACCGGCGACCGCGTTCAACGACCCGTTTCGCACCACCCGACGGTTGGAGAAGCTGGTGACTCCGGCCAGCGCCGCCACATCGATCGGCTCGGTGATGTCCACGCGACGCCCCGACAGGTCCAGCGTCACATAGTCGGTGAAGAAGAACAGCGACTGCAACGCCCGCTTGAAGCCCTCAAGCTCGGACCCGAAGGCCTGGCCGTAGGTGTCCAGATCGAAGTTCCGCGTCAGCGTCAGCTTGCGGTTCGACGGCATCGACAGCGTGCCCTCAAAGCGGATGCGGCTGTTGATCGTGACATCGCTCATCAGCCGGAACACGCCCGAGGGCACGAGGATCTCGCGCCCGTCGGCATCGGCGTCCGCCGCCAGGAAGGCCGGGGCGTCGTTCGTCGTCCCGTCGCCCAGCGCGCCATAGTCGCGCACATCGACCCAGTCCATCAGCTTGCGGATGAAGATGTTGGTCACGTCCTCGACCACGATGTCGTCGATCCGCACCACCCCGCCATTCGCACCCGTCAGGTCCAGCCCGACATGGGCATAGATCGCCTGCAGCGTCCAGGGCAGGTCCACCCCCGTCCGGCTGGCCGGAGAGAGGATGGCGCTGACCGTCACCACCTGGCCATAGGCGGTCAATGCGACCGACGTCCCGGTCTGCGGCAGGCCTACCACGTTCGCCCCGATGACATCCCCCGCCCAGGCGGCGATACGGACCGAGGGCAGGTTCCCCGACACCGCCTTCACCCGCGCCGTCACCCGCAGGTACAGCCCCGGCTGGATCGGCGTCTGCGCGAAGGACCGCAGCTTCTGCGTGGCGTCGATCTTCTGCAGCTCCAGACAGCCGCCGAAATCCTGATCGTTCGACACCAGCGCCGCGTTCGGCTGGCCCTGATACGACGCCGAGCCGGGCGTCCCGTCCGCGCGCGACCAGAGGTTCAAGCCGGCCGAGAACGGCGGCGGCATCAGGACCAGCCCGTCAGTGATAGCCTTGTTCATCTTCGATTTCCCTTGCCTCGCTTCGCGCCTCTGCCACGGGCGATGCGTCAAGGATGCCCCCGACAGACCGCGCCGCCATCGGGCCAAGGGGGTAGCAAGGAAGACTTAACCGGCGCTCATGGCTCCGCTCGCCGAAACGCCCGTCGACGCAACAGCGCGTCGCCGGCAAATCTGCGCAGGCCGCCGGTCACGGGTGCCTCTCTATTCCCTCTGTCGGGAAGGGATCGTGGAAAGGGCAGGTCGGCGACGGCTGTCTCAGGCCCCGACATCCGGCGCAGGCAACAGCTGCACCGCGTTGATCTGCCAGCCCTCGGGCGTCTCGACCATCATGTAGTCCAGGAACCATCCCGCACCGCCCTGATCTGTCACCCGGACCCGCTGCCACAGGTTCCCCGCGACCTCGCGCAGCTCTCCCATCTCGACCGACGAGGGCCGGTAAACCATCGGATAGCCATTCTTCACCATCGCCCCGAAATTCTCGGGCGTGCCGAACATCTGCTTGATGGTCGGGCTGGCGAAGGTGAAGGCACGCGCGAAATCATCTGCCAGAAAGGCATCGATCTGGCTCTGGATCGTTTGTCGGATCGGCTCTTCCTGCGCTGCGGCGGGCAGGGCCAGGACGGCTGCGAACAGCACGGCGTAAAGACCATTGCGCATCGGCAATCTCTCCTTGATCATGCGTGCCCGCCCCAGACAGCTAGCCTGCCTGCCGGAAAGTCAACAGCCTGCCCCCGCGCCGCTCAGGCTTTGCCGACCAGTTCCCCGCGCAACGCTTGGCTGATCAGCGCCACCGTCTCCTCCACGCCATAGAGCGCGATGAACCCGCCGAACCGCGGCCCGTCGGACGCCCCCAGCAGCACCTCGTAAAGGGCCTTGAACCAGTCGCGCATCGGCTCGAACCCATGCTCCTTGCCCACCGCAAAGACCATCGACTGCAACGCCTCGTCGTCCAGGCCCCCGTCCCAGACCCGCAGCCGCGCCACCAGATCCTCCATCGCCGCCCGCTCGCGCCCGTCCGGCAAACGGAACACCCGCGTCGGAGCGATCTTGTCGGCAAAGTAGCGCACCGCATACCCCGCCGCCGCATCCAGATCGGGATGCGTCTCAGGGCTGGCGTCGGGCGCATACCGCTTCAGGAACTTCCACAAAGCCCCCGCATCCTTCGCCCCCGACACCGAGGCCAGGTTCAACAGCATCCCGAAGCTGACCACCATCCGGCTCTCCGGAGGCTTCCCGCCGTGGATATGCCACACCGGGTTGTTGACCTGCCCCGCCACATCCTGCGTGGGGTAAGCCCGCAACTGCTGGTGATACTCGTCCACTGCCCGCGGGATCACGTCGAAATGCATCCGCTTCGCCGTCTTCGGCTTCTGGTACATGAAATAGCTGAGGGATTCCGTCGCCGCATAGGTCAGCCACTCGTCGATGGTCAGACCGTTCCCCTTGGACTTCGAGATCTTCTGCCCATGATCGTCCAGGAACAGCTCATAGGTCATGTGGTTCGGCTTCCGGCCCCCCAGCACCTCGCAAATCCCGTCGTAGATTGGAGTGTTGGTGGAATGGTCCTTCCCATACATCTCGAAGTCCACATCCAGCGCCGCCCAGCGCGCGCCGAAATCCGGCTTCCACTGCAGCTTCACATGCCCGCCCGTCACCGGCACCGTCCATTCCCGCCCGGTCTCGTCGTCGAACGTGATCTCGCCCCGCACGGCGTCCACGTTCTTCATCGGCACATACATCACGCGGCCCGTCTCGGGGTGGATCGGCAGGAAGCAGGAATAGGTCTGCTGCCGCTCCTCGCGCAAGCTGGCCAGCATGATCGCCATGATCGCATCATACCGCTCGGCACACAGCCGCAAGGTCGCGTCAAACCGCCCCGACTTGTAGAACTCCGTTGCCGAGATGAACTCATACTCGAACCCGAACGTGTCCAGAAACCGCCGCAGCATCGCGTTGTTGTGGTGCCCGAAACTCTCGTACTCGCCATACGGATCGGGGACCGAGGTCAACGGCTTCTGCATGTGCTGACGCAACATCTCCTGCTGCGGCACGTTCTCAGGCACCTTCCGCATCCCGTCCACGTCGTCCGAGAAACAGATCAGCCGCGTCGGAATGTCACTGATGATCTCGAACGCCCGCCGGATCATCGTCGTCCGCGCCACTTCCCCGAACGTCCCGATATGCGGCAACCCCGACGGCCCATAGCCCGTCTCGAACAGCACATAGCCCTTCGCCGGGGCCTTCTTCTCATACCGCTTCACCAACGCCCGCGCCTCTTCAAAAGGCCACGCCTTCGAGGTCATCGCCGCATCGCGCAAAGCCGTCATCTTCGTCCCCATCGTCGCATCAACCCGTCCTCTATTGCCCCCCGCCCCCCCCGTCAATAATCTGCCCCCAACGCTTACAGGAGCCGACCATGCCCGAATCCGCCATGTCCCCCCAGGACGCCCTCGTCGCCGTGATGGTCGCGACCTCCGCCTCGGACGAGAACATGCGCACCGCCGAGCTTGTGGCGATCACCCGCATGGTCAACCACATGCCCGCCTTCGCCACCTACGACCCCGACCGCATCCGCCGCGTCAGCCGCATCGTGTTCGACCTCTTCGAGGAAGAAGACGGCCTCGATGCCCTCTTCGGCCTGATCCGCGAGGCTCTCCCCGAGCGCCTCTACGAGACCGCCTATGCGCTCGCCTGCGACGTGGTCACCGCGGACGGCCGCCACTCCCAGGTCGAGCTCCGCATGCTGGAGGAGGTCCGCGAAGAGCTGAAGATCGACCGCCTCCATGCCGCCGCCATCGAGTGGGGCGCGAGGGTGCGGCATATGGTGGTGTGACCCCACCCCACGAAACCCCGCCCCGGACTTGATCCGGGGCCTCCCGCTCCTCACGAAACACCGAATCCATCCGCCGTAGATCGGGCTTCAGCCCGACTCCCTCCCACCTGTCATCCCCGCCAAACACCCGGCTTTGTTGCACAAATCCCGTGAGGGATTCACCTTGTGAATCCAGCGTGGTAGCTGTTGTGAATGAGCAAACCGA
>FWPV01003983.1_pt1 | contig 32281 bp, 32 predicted proteins | sample 2228371 | NCBI WGS metagenome assembly FWPV01 (sample SAMEA103939776, study PRJEB20133) | metagenome
GACCGGGGGGCGGGGCCGAGCGGGGGCGAAAGCCTTCTCTTTCTGACGGACGAACAGCTGCGCAAGGGGATCGAGGCGATGTTCTTCGCCTACCGCGGGTTCACCGCGGACCCCGACCGAATCCTTGAGAACTACTCCTACGGACGGGCACACCACCGCGCGATCCACTTCATCAACCGCGCTCCCGGCACGACGGTGAACAACCTTCTGGGCATCCTCGGCGTCACCAAGCAGTCGCTGAACCGCGTTCTGCGCACGCTCATCGACGACGGCCTTGTGGAAAGCCGCGTGGGCCGCAAGGACAAGCGCGAACGCCACCTTTTCCTCACCGAGGCCGGACAGGCGCTGGAGCGGGAGTTGTCCGAGGCACAGCGAACGCGGATGCGCGCGGCCTATCGCGCCGCCGGGCCCGTCGCGGTGGCAGGCTTCCGCCAGGTGCTTGAGGCCATGATGGACCCCGAAATGCGCCGCCAGTTCCACGCCATGAAGGAGGGCGGGTGATGCATGCGTCCGAAGCGCATCTTCTGATCGTCGACGACGACGAACGCATCCGCGGCCTTCTTCAGAAATACCTCATCCGCAACGGGTTTCTCGTCAGCGCTGCGCGTGACGCGGCCCATGCGCGCCGGCTTCTCGCGGGGCTAGAGTTCGACCTGATCGTGCTGGACGTGATGATGCCGGGCGAAGACGGCATCAGCTTCACCCGTGCCCTGCGTGAACGCGCCAAGACCCCTATCCTCCTTCTGACGGCGAAGGGGGAAACGGAAGATCGCATTGCCGGGCTCGAGGCCGGTGCGGACGACTACCTGATGAAACCCTTCGAGCCGAAGGAGCTTCTGCTGCGCATAAATGCCATCCTGCGCCGCGTCCCGGAGGCAGCACCGGCCGAGGTCGGGCCGAAGGTCCTGCACCTCGGCCCCGTGCGCTACGACGTCGATCGGGGCGAGATGTGGCGCGGTGACGATATCGTCCGCCTGACTGCAACCGAGGCGCAGCTGATGCGCATCTTCGCCGCCCAGCCGGGCCGGGCGCTCAGCCGCCTGCAACTGGTCGAAGACCTCGGCCGCGGCTCGGGGCAGGCACAGGAGCGCGCGGTCGACGTCCAGATCACCCGCCTGCGCCGCAAGATCGAGGCCGATCCCAAGGCGCCGCGCTACCTACAGACGGTGCGCGGTGCAGGCTACATGCTGACCCCGGACTGAGCTTGCCCGGGATTGGTGCCGCGTTGACCCCGGCGGGATCCGCACGCCGATCGACACGACGCTCGACCGCGCGTCGAAGGTCAGCGGCTGTCGCGGCACGCCGGACCCTTCACCCGGCAAGGGCGTCGCGCCGCCGCTGGCCGACCCGAAGTCGTAGTATCGCCAGGACGCTTCGACGATGACCGGGCGCTGGCCGGGGCGGGTCACCTGCCACGCCGCGCCGAAGCCCAGCGACCAGGCGATCTCGGTCGACGTGTCGCCCTCGAACGTGCGGGTCAGCCGCCCGCTGTCGCCGCCGCTGCTGTTCTCGCGCACCCATTCGCCGACCGAGTTGCGCGAAACCCCGATGCCGCCCACCACGAACGGCTGGAACCTGGAATTCGACCCGGCCGCCTCGCGCGGGGCGTAAAAGACGTTCGCCATGAGCGCGGTCGAGGACATCGACGCGCTTCCGATGTCGGTGTGATTGTCGAGAGTCGGGCTTGTGTCGCAAGCAGACCCGTCCGAGGCCGCGATGCAAGGCCCTGACACGTCGGCTGTGACAAGCCGCGACAGCGAAAGGTCGGCGCGCCAGCCGTTCTGCCAGTCGAAACCGATCGCCACCGCGCCCATCGCGCTGTCGTCGGCGCCGAGGTCGAAGAAGATGCGCGGGTCCAGTGGGTTCGGGGGATCCCAGTACCCGTTGGCCGCGTCGTTGAAGCCGTAACCCAGTTCGGCGCGGAAGTACGGGCCGTATGTCACACTGGCCACGTCCTGTCCGAAGATCAGCGAGTCCTGCGCAGCCGCCGCTCCGGCGCCCGCCAGCACCGCCGCGGCGAAGGCCAGCGCGTTGCGCGCTCCCGTCGTGCTTGTCATGCTCGCCTCGTGTCCTGTTCTTTCAAGCATGTGGCGCCCCGCCGCGAGGCCGGACGCCACACATTCACACTATCCTATTCAACCATGTCCGGCGAGGATCGCGATCCGCACGGCCTCGGCTTGGGCGGCGAGTGTTGCCGCCGTGCCATCCGACACCGGCGTCCCCAGGATCGTCGTGACCGCCTTCACCGTATCGACGCTGATCGGGATGGTCTTGTCCGATGCTGTCCCAAGGAAGATCGCCGCAAGCGTTCCGGGCGATGCGGTGGCGCCGGGAAGGCTGGTCGATCCGTCCAGAACGTCCTTGAACAAAGCCAGGTTCTGAAGTGGCGAGTCGATGTAGCTGAGGCTGTCGAACTCGGTCGAGAGCTGAAGGATCGCCTGGTCCAGCGACTGCGAATAGAAGTCCGACATACCCGGTGTGCTGGCCACCGTGGCGATGGCCTCGGCCAGCGCCCGGTCCAGCACGCGGCTAGGCGAACGCACCACGTTTAGCCGGCCAAGCTCGACTTCGGGAATGCCCTCCTGCGCCCATGGCGGACGCGTGCCGGAATTGCCGCCGCCCGACGATCCTTGGCCGAAGCGCTGGCCGCTGTCTCCGGGACCCTGCCCGCCGGCGCCCTGCTTTCCGCCCTGACCGCTGCCGCCGCTGTGGCCGCCGTCCTCGTGTCCACCATCGTCGTGCCCGCCGTCGTCGTGCCCGCCGTCGTCATGGCCGCCGTCGTCATGGCCACCTCCGCCCTGACTTCCGCCCTGACCGCCGCCGCCATGTGACTGCGCAGCCGCCGCCCAGGACAGCTTGCCCGAGAATGCGTTGAAGTCCGCCGTGACCATACCGACCGCTAGCGCCACCGCCGACGTGGAGGCCAGGCCGAGAACGAATTTCCGCATGAATGTCATGCGCATCTGCCTCTCCCTTCGTTGATCTGGAAAGGCCCGCGCCGAAGCAACCTCTGGCGCGGGCTTGACCTTCGTTGTCGCGGCTCAGCCGTGACCGGCGAGGACGGCGATGCGAATCTCCTCGGCATCGGCGGCAAGCGCCTCGGCCGCAGCTCCGGTGATCGGGTAGCCAAGGATGGTCGTCACCGCGATCACCGTGTCGGTCGACACGGGAATGGCCTTGTCGGACGCCACGCCCAGGAACACGGCCAGAAGCGTATCGTTGCTGTTCGACACCGGAAGCTGCGTCGACCCGTCAGCCAGGATGTCTTCCATCAGCGCGAGGTTTTGAAGCGGCGAATCGTAGATCGTGATGTTGTCCCAGTTCAGGCTCAGTTCCTCGACCATCGCGTCCAGCGAAAGTTCATAGAACGCCTCCATCTCGGGCGTGAACGTGGCCAGCGCCTCGGCCAGCGCACGATCCAGCACTTGGTCGGGCGAACGCGCCACGCTCAGGCGGCCAAGCTCGACCTCGGGGATACCTTCCTGCGCCCAGGCAGGCTTGCCCCCGCCAGTGCCGGCCGGCGCACCCGCCTGGGGACCTTTGCCGTCGGAATCGGAGCTCGGGCCGCCTTGTCCCTGCCCCTGACCGCCCTGGTTGCCCTGGCCGCCCTGGTTCCCCGGACCGCCCTGGCCGTTGCCGGCGCCGCCCTGGCCTTGCCCCTGGCTCTGCGCATGAGCCGCCGAATCCAGCGACGCAGACATCGGCGCGACCGCCAGCACCGTGAAGCCGGCCAGCGCGGTTGCCGATAGTAGTGTCGCAGCCCGCATTGCCGGGGATTTGCGCGTCGTCCTCATGGTCTTTCCTCCTTTGACCTGATCGACGCGACCTGACCATGCAAAACACATGCCAACATTGATATATATCAACAGCGACGCCCTTCCCTCGCCTTGGCCGCTCGGGTAGCGTCATTGCCCATGACAACCGCCCTGCTCACCCACCCCGACTGCCTTGGTCACGTCACGCCGCCTGGACACCCGGAACGCGTCGGCCGGCTCGAATCGATCCTCGCCGCGCTGGAGGCCCCCCGCTTCGACCCGCTTGTGCGGATCGACGCGCCGCTTGGCGACGAGGCCGACATCCTCCGCTGCCACCCGCAGCGCTACATCGAACGCATCAAGGCGGCGATTCCGCTTGAAGGCTGGGTGTCGCTCGACGCCGACACGCATCTGTCGCCCGGCTCGCTCAAGGCCGCGCTGCGCGCCGTGGGCGCTGCGACCGCGGCGGTCGACATGGTTCTGGCGGGGCAGGTTTCGAACGCCTTCTGCGCCACCCGGCCCCCCGGGCACCACGCCGAGACGGAAACCTCGATGGGCTTCTGCCTGTTCGGCACGATATCCATCGCCGCACGGCGCGCGCTGGACCGCCACGGCCTGTCCCGCGTCGCCGTGATGGATTTCGATGTCCACCACGGCAACGGCACGCAGGACCTGCTGTGGAACGAACGCCGGACGCTCTTTGCCTCGACCCACCAGATGCCGCTCTATCCCGGCACCGGCGACCGGCACGAAACCGGCGCACATGGCAACGTCCTGAACGTCCCGCTTCCTCCCGGCGCCGGAAGCCGCGCCTTCCGGGAAGCGATGGAAGGCATGGTCCTGCCCGCGCTCGACGACTTCGCGCCCGAGCTTCTGCTGATTTCCGCCGGCTTCGACGCCCACCGCGACGACCCCCTGGCGCAGATGGAGCTGACCGAGGATGACTTTGCATGGGTGACCGGGCGGCTCTGCGACGTGGCGGACAAGCACGCAGGCGGGCGGGTGGTCTCGACACTCGAGGGCGGATATGATCTTGCCGCCCTGGCCGCCAGCGCGGTGGCCCATGTGAACGTGCTGATGGAGCGTGGCCGATGACCGACAAGACCGTTGCCGACATGACCTTCGAAGAGGCGATGGCCGAGCTTGAGAAGGTCGTGGGCCAGCTTGAACGCGGAGACGTGCCTCTGGACCAGTCCATCGCGCTCTATGAACGCGGCGCGGCGCTGAAGGCGCACTGCGAAGCCAAGCTGAAGGCAGCCGAAGAAAAGGTCGCGCAGATCACCCTGGGCGACGATGGCAAGCCCGCCGGTCTGAAACCCGCCGAAGGTCTCTAGATGTTCGCCGACAGCCTGCGGGGCGCCTCGGCCCGCGTTCAGGCGCGCCTTGGCGCGGCGCTTTCCGGCCGCGGCGACCTTCCGGTGATCGAGGCGATGCGCTACGCGCTCAAGGGCGGCAAGGGTCTGCGCGGTTTCCTCGTGATCGAAGGCGCGCGCCTTCATGGCGTTCCGCCCGATGACGCCGTGGCCGCCGCCGCGGCGGTCGAGGCGATCCATGCCTACAGCCTCGTCCATGACGACCTGCCCTGCATGGACGACGACGACCTGCGGCGGGGCCAGCCCACCATCCACGTGAAATGGGACGAGGCGACCGCCGTCCTCGCGGGCGATGCGCTCCAGAGCCTCGCGTTCGAGGTGCTGGCGGGCGCCGACGAGATCGCGCCCGACGTGCGCGTGGCGCTCATCGCGTCTCTCGCCCGGGCGGCAGGCGCGTCCGGGATGGTTCTGGGCCAGGCGCAGGACATCGCCGCCGAGACCGCGCCCGCGCCCCTCACGCTGGACCAGATCACCGAGCTTCAGGCCAACAAGACCGGCGCGCTGATCCGCTGGTCGGCCGAGGCCGGCGCGAGGCTCGGCCGCGCCGACCCCGCCCCGCTCAGGGGATACGCGCAGGCGCTCGGCCTTGCCTTCCAGATCGCCGACGACATCCTGGACGTCGAAGGCGATCCCGCGAAGACCGGCAAGAAGCTTCGCAAGGACGCCGAGGCGGGCAAGGCGACCTTCGTCTCGCTTCTTGGCCTCGACGGCGCGAAGGCACGCGCAAGAGACCTCGTGGCCGAGGCTGAAACCGCCCTCGCGCCCTATGGCGCCGCGGCCGATACCCTGCGCGAGGCCGCACGCTTTGTCGTGGCGCGGGACAGTTGAGGGGGACGGGGATGAACCAGTATGCCGGCACGGCGGGCGCGGGTCTGGCGCACAACATCGTCTGCGACCTGCGCAGCGACACCGTCACCCGGCCCGACGCCGCGATGCGGCGGGCGATGGCCGCGGCCGAGGTCGGCGACGACGTCTACGGCGACGACCCCGAGGTCAACGCGCTTCAGGCCGAGGTGGCCGAGCGTCTGGGCAAGGAGGCCGGGCTGTTCCTTCCCTCCGGCACGCAGAGCAACCTCTGTGCGGTGCTGTCGCACTGCGCCCGGGGCGAGGAGGTTATCATCGGGGCGTCCTACCACGTGTTCCGCTACGAGGCGGCGGGCGCCTCGGTGCTGGGTGGCGTCGCGCTCTACCCCGTGCCGGTGACGGCCTCGGGCGCGCTGGCCCCTGACACGGTGCGCGGCGCGGTCCGCGAGGACGACCCCCACCACCCGGTGAGCCGCCTCGTCTGCCTGGAGAACACGCACGGCGGCCAGGCCGTGCCGCTGGCCGAGATGGCCGCCGCGGCCGAAGCGGCGCGGGCGTCGGGGCTGTCGGTGCACCTCGACGGGGCGCGGTTCTTCAACGCGGTGACCGAGCTCGGCTGCGCGCCCGAGGATCTGGCTGGCATCGCCGACACCGTGTCGGTCTGCCTGTCGAAGGGTCTCGGCGCGCCGGTCGGCAGCGTGCTGGTCGGCCCCGCCGACCTGATCGCGCGGGCGCATCGCTGGCGGAAGATGCTGGGCGGCGGAATGCGGCAGTCGGGCGTGCTGGCCGCGGCCGGGCGCCATGCGCTGCGCCATAACATCGTCGGGCTGGCCGGGGATCACGCCCGGGCCGAACGGCTGGCCGCCGCGCTGCGGGCGATGGGCGTGGGCGAGGTGCGTCAGGCCACGAACATGGTGTACTTCACGCCCGACCGGGGCGCCGGCGCGCCCCTCGCCGAAGCGCTGGCCGCGCGCGGCGTGATTGTCTCGCCTCAGGTGCCGACGATGCGGCTGGTCCTGCACCGCGACATCGATGACAGCGCGCTCGATCTGGCCATCGGCGCTCTGCGGGACTATTTCGACGCATGACGCCGCAGCGCAGGCAGCAACGGAACAGCCAGTGACCGATCGACCAAAGACGCCACTCCTCGACCGCGTGAAGGTGCCCGCCGACCTCAAGCGCCTGTCGGACCGCGAGCTGACGCAGCTTGCGGGCGAATTGCGCGCCGAAACCATCTCGGCGGTCAGCGAAACCGGCGGGCACCTGGGCGCGGGCCTGGGCGTGGTCGAACTGACCGTGGCTTTGCACGCAGTCTTCGACACCCCACGCGACCGGCTGATCTGGGACGTGAGCCACCAGTGCTACCCGCACAAGATCCTCACCGGGCGCCGCGACCGCATTCGGACGCTGCGCAAGAAGGACGGCCTGTCGGGCTTCACCAAGCGGTCGGAAAGCCCCTACGACCCGTTCGGCGCGGCGCACAGCTCGACCTCGATCTCGGCCGCGCTGGGCTTCGCGGTCGCGCGCGACCTTGGCGGCGCGCCCGACCCCGCACTGGGCGATGCCATCGCGGTCATCGGTGACGGATCGATCAGCGCGGGCATGGCATACGAGGCGCTCAACAACGCAGGCCACCTGAAGAAGCGGCTGTTCGTCATCCTCAACGACAACGAAATGTCGATCGCCCCGCCCGTGGGTGCGATGTCGGCCTACCTCTCGCGCCTCTACTCCGGCCAGCCGTTCCAGGACCTCAAGGCCGCTGCGAAGGGCGCGGTCAACCTTCTGCCCGAGCCCTTCCGCGAAGGCGCCAAGCGCGCCAAGGACATGCTCAAGCACATGGCGGTCGGCGGCACCCTGTTCGAGGAACTGGGCTTCAGCTACCTCGGCCCCATCGACGGCCACGACATGGACCAGCTTCTGGCCGTGCTGCGCACCGTCAAGGCGCGCGCCACCGGGCCCATGCTGATTCACGTCCTGACGAAGAAGGGCAAGGGCTACGGACCCGCCGAACAGGCGCGCGACGGCGGCCACGCCACCGCGCCCTTCGACGTCCTGACCGGCAAGCAGGCCAAGCCGCCGTCGAACGCGCCGTCCTACACCAAGGTCTTCGCGCAAAGCCTGATCCGCGAGGGCGAAGCCGACGACAAGATCGTCGCCGTGACCGCCGCCATGCCGGACGGCACCGGTCTCAACCTCTTCGCCGAGCGCTTCCCGTCGCGCTGCTTCGACGTGGGCATCGCCGAACAGCACGCCGTCACCTTCTCGGCCGGGCTCGCGGCGGGCGGCATGAAGCCCTTCTGCGCGATCTACTCGACCTTCCTCCAGCGCGGCTACGACCAGGTCGTCCACGACGTCGCGCTCCAGCGCCTTCCCGTCCGTTTCGCCATCGACCGCGCCGGACTTGTCGGCGCAGACGGCGCGACGCACGCGGGATCCTTCGACATCGCATTCCTCGCCAATCTGCCCGGCTTCGTCGTGATGGCCGCCGCGGACGAGGCCGAGCTTGTCCACATGGTCGCCACCGCCGCGGCCCACGACGACGGCCCCATCGCCTTCCGCTTTCCTCGCGGTGACGGCGTCGGGGTCGAGATGCCCGAGCGCGGCCGGCCGCTGGAAATCGGCAAGGGTCGCATCATCTCCGAAGGTGCCCGCGTCGCGATCCTGTCCTTCGGAACCCGTCTGTCCGAGGTGATGAAGGCCGCCGAAAGCCTGGGCCAGAAGGGCATCCGTCCGACCATTGCCGACGCTCGCTTCGCCAAGCCGCTGGACCGCGACCTGATCCTGCGGCTCGCCGCCGGGCACGAGGCGCTGATCACCGTCGAGGAAGGCGCGGTGGGCGGCTTCGGAAGCCACGTGGCGCAGCTTCTGTCCGACGAAGGCGTGTTCGACCGGGGGCTCAGGTTCCGTTCGATGGTCCTGCCCGATATCTTCATCGACCAGGCCAGCCCCGAGGACATGTATGCCGTCGCCGGCATGAACGCCCCGCAGATCGAGGCCAAGGTGCTGTCCGTGCTGGGTATCGCCGACATCGCCAGCCGCCGGGCCTAGCCCTCCAGGACAAACGACACTGGCTCGGTATCGACGCCGTTGATCCGCAGCGACACCGCGTGTTCACCGGGGTAGTGCACCCTTGTCGTCACTTCGCGAAAACGATGCGCGCGGCGGAAGAGCCTGGCCTCGCCAGCGCCAAGTCGCAGCACCCTGCCATTGAAGATCTTGGGCCGCTGCGCCCCGTTCGCCTTCAACGGGTGCAGGACGTAATCGACCGTCAGCTCCTGCGCGGCGCGCCCGGTCGAGGTGATCGTCGCCTCGAACTCCAACGCTCCGCCCATCGCCACACGCCGCGACGCCAGCTCGAGGGGCGAGACCGTTACCTCCGGCTGCCCCCGCCCCGGAACGGCCAGCGCCGCGGCATCGCCCTTCCTGATGAGCGAGCGCAGCGCATGAGCGATCAGCGCCCGGCGCGGGGCAGGGGCGTCCTGCATCCAGCGGCGGGCCAGGTCCGTGACCAGCGCGGGATGATCCTTCGCGATGTCGTTCAGGCTGTTGGCCACCGAACGGCGCACGTAGTCCTCCGGGTCGTCCCTCAGCCGCTCCAGCAGCGGCAGAAGCGGCGCCGGATCGCGGATCAGTGCGGGAAGCCGCACCCCCAGGGCAGGCCCGGCCGCGTGCCCTCGGACACCAGCCTGCGCCTGTGCAGGTCCGGGTGGTCGGTCCAGCGCGCCATATGATCAAGCGTGCGTGCCTGATCCTTCAACAGGAAAGGGCGGATTGCAAACTCGGAACTGAACTTTCCGGTGCAGGCACCCAACAGATCGAGTCCGGCAACGAGATCCCCATCCCGGTAGTCCCCCACCGCAAGCGTGATCGGCAGCACGACCCAACCGGTAAGGGGCGCCCCGTCGCCGTCATCGTAAAGCATGGCACGCAGGGTCGCGGCCCGATCATCGGGCGCCTCAGGCAGGGTCCAGTGCAGGGCCGCCGCCATCGTGCGCGCCCGCGCCATGAGTTCCAGTGACTCGAGCCGCGGCACCACCGCAGCCAGGAACGCGGGCCCAGCCCCGGGCACCTGCCGATCAAGGCGCATCGCGATGCGGCGCGCCTCGCCTTCTGACAGGAATGTCTTGAACGGCTCCACCTTGGTCCCGCCCATGGGCCGCGACTGGGGCATAGTGGCTGACGGCGGTCGTGGGGTCGACCTCACCCCGGTCCATCAGCCCGAAACATGCGCCCGCCTCGGGCGAGGTGCGCGCCTGTTTCAGTGCAGCCTCAGCCGCCGCCCGGCTCTCCCAGTGGACGAGGTCCGCATAATCCCGGCCACCCAGGTGCAGCAACTCGCGCCGGCTGAACCCCGGCACCTTGTCAAGGAACCCTGCCTGCATCGCTGACGATGCAGCGACAAGTTCGGCTGGGCTGATTCCCGCACGCAGCCGAAAGCGGGCGAATTCGATCGATTCTCCGGTCACTTGCAGTCTCCTTCTTGAAGCGACGGCAAGGGCCTATTTCGCAAGGTGACATCATTGGCATGTTTCATCCATGTCCCGCGCCACCACCCTTGGCCGCCCGCAGCGGCTCGACCTTCTGGCCTCGCGCCTGAAAGCGGATGAGGCGATGACCGTGCCGGTACTGGCCGACGAATTCGGCATCAGCGCCCGCACGCTGTTCCGCGACCTCGCCATCCTGCGCGACCGCGGCCTGCCGGTAGAGGCCGACCGGGGCAGGGGCGGGGGTGTGCGGCTGCACCCGGTGTGGGGCGCCTGACGCTGAGCTACCGCGAGGCGGTGGATCTTCTGGTCAGCCTGGCCATCGCCGAACAGCTTCGGGCGCCATGGCTCATCGCCAACCTCGCCCCGATCCGGCGCAAATTCGCGGCCTCGTTCTCTCCGGCCCTGCGGGACCGGATCGACGGCCTGCGCGCGCGCATCCTGGTGGGATTCAGCGCCTCTGCCGCAGTCGTGGAATGTTTCACCGCGCCGGACGATCGTTGCGTCGAACCTCTGTTCCACGCCTTCCTCGAAACCCGCCGGCTGGCCATGGCTATGCCGATCTCGCAGGGCGCGTCACGAGCCGCATGGTCGAGCCGCGGACCCTCTTGCTGAACTATCCGGTATGGTATGTGATCGGGTTTGATCTGGTCCGTGGATCAGTCCGAAGTTTCCGCTGCGACCGCATCCGGCACGCTAGGTCAGGGAAGACCCCTTCGCGCTCCGTGATCCGGCGACCTTCGCTGACGCCCTTGCTGGAACCGAGGCGATCCGCCCATAAGAAAGGGCGCGCAGGTTGCCCCACGCGCCCCCAGGACTCAGTGACGGAAGCCTCAGGCCTCGACGGCCTTCGCCTCTACCGTCTCGCCCTTGGCGATCTCGATCCGGCGGGGCTTCAGCGCCTCGGGCACCTCGCGCACGAGGTCTATGTGCAGCATGCCGTTCTCGTGCACCGCGCCCGATACGCGGATGTGCTCGGCCAGGTGGAATCGGCGCTCGAACGCGCGTGTCGCGATGCCGCGGTGCAGGTAGGTGCGCGGCTTCTCGTCCTTGGCCTTGCGGGCCGAGACGACAAGCGCGCCGTCCTTGACCTCGACCGACAGCTCGGCCTCGGTGAAGCCGGCTACGGCGACCGAGATACGATAGGCGTTCTCGTCAGTCTTTTCGATGTTGTAGGGGGGGTATCCGTTGTCCGCGACATCGGCCGACAGCAGCCGGTCCATGAGGTCCGCCATCCGGTCGAACCCGACGGTGGCGCGATAAAGCGGGGAAAGATCGTAGGTGCGCATGTCTTCAGCATCCTCTGTTTGAGCGACACTCGTCAGCGGCCCTCCACCATGAGACGGGCCAGTAAACCGGGACCCCGAAGGCGTCCCGTGCGACTTAGGTGGAGAGCGTTCCCCTTCGTTTCAAGGGTATCAGGGGCGGACGAACCGTGCCCCGCCCTCCATCTTCGCGCCCGGAGCGATCCGGCGCGCCGCACCTGCCGAAGGCGCCGCCGAAGCGCGCAGCGCCGCCTTGAGCTCCTCGATCACGCCTGGCAGCTCCATCCCGACCGCGATCGACTTCCCGTTCTCGCGGCCGCCGCCCGAAACGATCGACACGATCCGCGGCCGCGTCCCCGACCGGTCAAGGACCGGCGCACCCGACGACCCGGACTCGACCTCGCAATCGAGGGCGATAAGGCCGTCTTGGCGGCCGAGGACGTTGCACACCCGCTGCCAGGTCGGTGCATCTTCGCGCCCGCGACCATAGGAGACCACGCTGACCGACTGCCCGTTGCCCGCCGCCGCGACCGAAAACGGCGCCGCCGTGGCTGTCGGAATCCCATCGGCCAGCCGGATCAGCGCCACGTCATGGCGGACCTCTTCCAGGTCGAACGCTTCGCTCGGGGAATAATCCGGGTGGACGGCGATCTGCGCCGCGCGCCGTTCGGCGATGGATTGCCCCTCGACATGGCCCGCACGGAACACGACATCGTCCGCCGGCTGCACCGCGCCGCTCCGCTGGTCGACCACGCAATGCGCCGCCGTCAGCACCAGGTCCCGCGCGATCAGCGTGCCGGTGCAGAAGGCCCGCGGCCCGATGTCTAGCCGCCCTATCCCCTCCCATCCCAGAAGATCCTGGCGCAGCGTCAGTTCCCGCGGCGTTGTCCCCTGCGCGACGGCCGTTGCGGCAGCCATCAGCAGGGCAAGTGCAAGAGAGAGGCGCATCTAGGGCCTCACGAACTTCGCACCGCCGCCACCCGCCGTCGCCGCCCGCGGCTCCGATCGCGGCGCCAGCGGAGTCGCGCCCGTCAGCGCGGTCCGGACCTCCTCCAGCGTGGCGCCCAGATCGGCGGCCAGCGCCACGCGCTGCCCGTTCCAGTCGGCCATCGCCGACACGATGGACACGATCTGCGCCTCGCCGTCGGCGATGCGGAAGATCGGCGCGCCCGAGGCACCGAAGTTCACGTCGCAGGAAAGGACCAGCGCGTTTCCGCCCCGGGCCAGCACCTTGCACACCTCCTCGAGCGAGGGCGCGTCATCCCGTCCGGCGGCGTAGGAGACGACGCCCACGTTCTCGCCCCAGCGCGCGCGGGGCGCCGTACGGAAAGGCTTGATCGACGGGTGGCGGATCGGCCGGTCCAGCAGCAACAGCGCCACGTCATGTTCGACCCGGCTCTCGCCCTCGGGGCCGTCGTACACGTAGGCGGGGTGAGCGGCTGTCTTGCGGATGCTCCGATACGCCTCGGCCCGGCCATTGCGAAGACCGGCGGCGAACTCCATCCGGTCGGTCGCGACCAACGCCCCGCTCCTTGGATCGTAAAGGCAATGGGCCGCCGTCAGCACCAGGTCGGGCGCGATCAGCGAGCCGGTGCAATAGCCGACTCCGCCGATGTCGATGCGGCCCACTGCCTCCCATCCCTTGCCGTCGTCGCCGGTCGCCAGCTCGCGCAGCATGGTCTGCGCACCCGCCGTCCCGGCAAGCGCGCAGATCGCGGCGACCATCCCTGTGATCCAGCCCTTCATGCCCGCCCCCTGCCGACCGGCGCGCATGGTCCCGCGCCCTTGCGGCAGGATTATGGCCGTGTCGCGCTCAGTGCGAAAGGCTTCGGTCCGCCCGTGGCCCAGTCCAGCAGCTCGACCGTATGCACCACGGGAATCTTCGTGCCCGACCCGATCTGCATCATGCAGCCGATATTCCCGGCCGAGATCACATCGGGTGCCTTTGCCTCGAGCGTCTGGACCTTGCGCGCCTTCAGCTGCCCCGAGATTTCCGGCTGCATCAGGTTGTAGGTCCCGGCCGACCCGCAGCACAGGTGGCTGTCGGCGGGCTCAACCACCTCGAAGCCTGCGCGCTTCAGAAGCGTCTTGGGGTGGTCCTTGATCTTCTGGCCATGTTGCAGCGAACAGGCTGCGTGATAGGCGACCCGCATCCCCTTCGGCGCGCCCTCGGGCAGGCCGAGCTTGACCAGCACCTCGCTCACATCGCGGGCGATCCCCGCCACCGCCGCCGCGTCCTCGGCCAGGTTCGCGTCGGTGCGGAACATGTGGCCATAGTCCTTGACCGTCGTCCCGCAGCCCGAGGTGTTGATCACGATGGCATCGAGGCCCTCGCCCTGCATCTCGCGCCTCCAGGCGCGGATGTTCTTCGCCGCGGTCGCATGGCTTTCGCCGGTCTTGCCCATGTGATGCGTCAGCGCGCCGCAGCATCCCTGGCCCTCGGCGATCACGACCTCGCAGCCCAGCCGCGTCAGAAGCCGGATCGTCGCGTCGTTGATGTCGGTGTTCAGCGCCCGTTGCGCGCAGCCCGTCATCAGAGCAACCCGCATCCGCCGTTCGCCTTGCGCCGGAAAGACCTGCGGGTCGTCGTTGCGGCTGACCGGAGGGATTGTCTTCGGCGCCATGTCCAGCATTGCGCGCAGCCGGGCATCGGGTATCAGCCCCCGGAACGGCCGCCCGATCCTTGCCCCAAGCAGTGCGACCCGGAACCGCGTCGGATAGGGCAGGATCCGCGCCAGCACCCAGCGCAGCATCCGGTCCATGAGGGGGCGCTTGTAGGTCTGCTCGATGTATTCCCGCGCGTGGTCGACCAGATGCATGTAATGCACCCCCGACGGACAGGTCGTCATGCAAGCCAGGCAGGACAGGCAGCGGTCGATGTGCTTGACGGTGCGTTCATCCGCCGGCCGCTGGTTTTCCAGCATGTCCTTGATCAGGTAGATCCGGCCCCTCGGACTATCCAGCTCGTCGCCGAGAACCTGGTAGGTCGGACAGGTCGCCGTGCAGAACCCGCAATGGACGCAGGTGCGCAGGATCTCGTTCGACCGGGCGATCGCCGGATCCTTCAGCTGCTCGGGCGTGAAGGTCGTCTGCATGTCAAACCCCTGAAATCATGAACGCGCCGCCGAGCAGGCCCAGGGCGACCACCCCCGGATACGCCCAGACCGGGGCGTCGTGCGGAAGGAAACTGCGCACGCCCTGCGCGATGGCCGCCATGACCATGGCGATCTGCGCCAGGGTCAGCAGAGTGGCCAGCGGCCCGTCCTCGGCGCCTTCCGGCACGTTGATCCACCACAGAAGCTGCGAGGCGACGAAGGCTATGGCGATCCCCGCCAGCGCCTGCCGCCCCTTCGGCAGCAAGGCGAGCGACAGGTAGATACCCGCCGGCACCAGAAGAAGAACCGCACCCATCTATGCCCCCATTAGCCCCGGGTTCAGCACGCCCCGCGGATCGAACTTCGCGCGCAGCCCACGGGCCAGCGCGGCTAGTGGCGCAGGCTGGGGCTGGAACGGCGCGATCCGCGCGCGCGTCGCCTCGCTCGCCCGGACCAGCGTCGCGTGCCCGGCGACACCCTCAAGCCGGTCGCGCAGGTCGGTCCCCTCGGGAACCAGTGCCCAGACCAGCCCGCCGCCCCAGTCGTAGAAGACGGCTTTGGCCCCAAGCCGCGCTGCTACTTCGGGCCCGTCCGACGGCTTGACCGAAATCCGCCAGACATCGCCCGCCCGGCCGTGGAACGGCTCGGCATCCCGAACCGCGGCCCAGGTCGCGGCCACCCGCGCCGGGTCGCGCTCGACCGACACCACGCCATGGCGCGCGAGCAGCTTCTGCAATTCGCCCGCGCGGTACGTGACCGAGCTTTCCAGCCCCTCGATCCGGATCAGCGTTGCGGCCTCGCCCCCGGTCGCCGACCCCGGCAGATGCGCCGCCCCCGTGACCTCGAAGGGCGAACCCAGCGCTGCGGACAGGGCCCTGACCGCCGCGTCGTCCGACAGGCCTGCCAGCGAAAGGGTCGCCGCCGAAGACGGCGCGGGCAGCACCTTGAACGACACCTCGCTCAACACCCCCAGCGTCCCCCAGGATCCCGCCATCAGTTTGACGAGGTCGTAGCCGGTGACGTTCTTCATCACCCGCCCGCCGTTCTTCACGACCGACCCCGCGCCATCGACGAACCGCACTCCGATCAGGCTGTCCCGGCAGGCGCCGGCCTGGATGCGCCGCGGCCCCGACACGTTCGCCGCCACCGCGCCGCCGATCGTCGGCTCGCCCCCGGTGCCCAAGAGCCCGCGATGGTCCATCGGCTCGAACGGCAGGCGCTGGCCCTCGGCGGCCAGCGTGGCCTCGACCTCGGCCAGCGGCGTGCCCGCCCGCGCGACCAGCGTCAACGCGCCGGGTTCATACAGAGTGATGCCCCTCAGCCCCGCGACGCTCAGCACCTCGCCCGCGACCGGACGGCCGATGTCGCGCGTCCCGCCGCCACGCACCTTGAGCGGCCCGCGCGCGGACGCGACGGCCTCGGCCAGCTCCGCCTCATCCCTCGGCTCCATCATGGCGGCCCGCCCCTTCCTCTTGTCCCAGATACACCCGCCGGAGGCGGAAATCCTCTACGCCGCCTGCCGCCGGCGCGCCGCGGTCACGGTCAGGGGAAACACCTTCGCCGGGTTCAGAAGCCAGGCCGGGTCGAACACGTCCTTGACCTTCATCTGCGCCTCCAGGTCCTCGGGCCCGAACTGAACCGTCATCAGGTCGCGCTTCTCGATCCCCACGCCGTGCTCGCCCGTCAGGCAGCCCCCCACCTCGACGCAGAGCTTCAGGATCTCGGCCCCGAATGCCTCGCACTTCTCCAGGTCGCCCGGCTTGTTGGCGTCGAACAGGATCAGCGGGTGCATGTTGCCGTCGCCCGCATGAAACACGTTCGCGACGTCCAGCCCGAAGTCCTTCGACATCTCGCCGATCCGCCGCAGCACCAGCGGCAGCGACGACACCGGGATCGTCCCGTCCAGACACATGTAGTCGTTGATCTGTCCCATCGCCCCGAAGGCCGACTTGCGCCCCAGCCAGATCTTGGCCGATTCCTCGGCCGACTGGCTTTCGCGCAGCTCGACCGGGTTATGGCGCAGCGCGATCTGCTTGATCAGGCCAAGCTGCTCGTCGATCTCGGCCTCGGATCCCTCGACCTCGACGATCAGCAGCGCCTCGCAATCGGGGTAGCCTGCCTTGGCGAAATCCTCGCAGGCGCGGATGCAGGGGCGGTCCATGAACTCGATCGCCACGGGCAGCACGCCCGCCTTGATGATGTCACTGACGCAGGCGCCCGCGACCTCGTTCGAATCGAACCCCATCAGCACCGGCCGCGCCCCTTCGGGCTTGGGCAGGATGCGCAGGGTCGCTTCCGTCACCACGCCCAGCTGCCCTTCGGACCCGCAGATGACGCCCAGCAGGTCCAGCCCGCCCGCGTCCAGATGCGCGCCGCCGATCTCGACCACCGTGCCATCCATCAGGACCATGGTGACGCCCATCAGGTTGTTGGTCGTCACGCCATACTTCAGGCAATGCGCCCCGCCCGAGTTCATGGCGATGTTGCCCGCGATGGCGCAGGCCAGCTGGCTCGAGGGGTCGGGCGCATAGAAGAAGCCGTCCGATTCGACCGCGCCGGTGACCGACAGGTTGGTCCGCCCCGCCTGCACGCGGATGAAGCGGTTGTCGTAATCGACTTCCAGCACCTCGCGCAGCCGCGCTACGCCAAGGATCACGCTGTCCGCCGTGGGCAGCGCCCCGCCCGCCAGTGACGTCCCCGAGCCCCGCGGCACGACCGGCACGCCCTCCTCGTGGCATATGCGCAGCACTGCCGCGACCTCGTCTGTCGAAGCGGGCAGCACCGCCGCCAGCGGCGGGCAGCGATAGGCGGTCAGCGCGTCGCATTCGTAGGCGCGCGTCTCGGCCTCGTCATGGATCACCGCGTCCGATGGCAAGACCGATTGCAGTCGCGACACGATCCGCGCCTTGCGGGCCAGGATCGCTTGGTCGGGCGCGGGCATCTCCATGGTATCCTCCCTCGGATTGGTAAGAATAAATAACCAATTCTGCCAGTATGGCAAGCGCGAATGCCGCGCGGGTGGGGTTTGCCGCCATAGTTAAGGCCACTTGGGCATGCTGATCCATGCCCGCGCGCCGGACGGGCCGGGCACAAGTCCCGGAGCTTTCCGATGACCCGATGGCTTGCCGCTGTCACAGTGGCGGCCTGCCTGACATTCCCCGTCCCCGCCGCCTTCGCGCAAGGCCAGTCGGCATCCCACGCCCGAAGCCACGGCCGGGCCTGCGGGCAGCCCGCCTCGCTGACCTGGGCCCTGCCGGGCCCGCTCGACCCCGGCGCGCGGCGCGACTGGCGCGTGACGGTGACCGAGGCGACGCCCCTCCAGGTCGATGCCGCGAGCGAGGAGTTCGACACCTACCTCCGCCTCGCCGACACCGGCGGGGCCCTCGTGGCCGAAAACGACGACGGCCCGGAAAGTCTGGACAGCCGCAGCGTCACGACGCTGGCCCCCGGCACCTATTGCCTTCGCCTCAACGTCTCAACGCCTCCGGCGGAGGCGAGGGCGCGGCGCAGATCCTCGCGGGCGACACAGGACTTGATCCTTCGGGCCTGAACGTCGTCGATGCCGTCCTGCCGCCCGAGGACCAGCGCGCTACCATGTGCTGATGCAACTGCGCCCGGCGCGGAAACGCGACTGCGAAACGTCACGATCTCGCGCCTCTGACGGCGGAGCACGTTGCCGTGACCGTGGGGGACAGGCACCCCCGCGGCATGGCAGGATCACGCGCATGAGAACCCTGATCGCCGCCTGCCTCGCCGCCTCCCGCGCTTGCCGACCCGCCCGAGGTCGTGGGCGTCACCGCCCGTCAGACGGGCGACACCTGGGCTTTCGACGTCACCGTCCGGCACCCCGACAGCGGCTGGGACCACTATGCCGACGGCTGGTCGGTCTTTGCCCCCGACGGCACGGAACTCGGCTACCGGGAGCTTCTGCACCCGCACGAAACCGAACAGCCCTTCACTCGGCCTCTCTCAGGCGTGCGCGTGCCCGAAGGCGTCACCCAGGTCACGATCCGTGCGCGCTGCAACGTGGACGGATGGGCCGAAACCGGGTTCACTCTGCCGCTGCGCTAAGCAGACCGGTCAGCGCCGTCCCTCGCGCATCCACGCGCCGACTGTCAGCGCCGCGGCAATCAGCAGGAAGGCCCAGGCCGGAAGCAGCGGGTTCACCCGTACATCCGCGGTTAGGTAGGCCTCGCGCGGGGTAATCCCCAGCCATCCGCGCCCCGCTGCGTTGCGGCCCTCGGACACGCGGCGCACGTCGGGCAACCCGTCTTCCAGCCGGAACACGCCCCCGCGCACCGCCTCGACCGCCGGTTCCAGAAGCGTCGCACTGGCGATGGTCTGCTCGAACTCGCGCGGCGCTGCCGGCCCAAGCGCGATGACCGCCGTCATCTCGCCCTCGGCAAGCCGGTAAAGCCCCATCTCCTCGCCCTCGAAGGTTGCGGTGTAGCGCCCGGGCGAGGTCTCCTCCAGCGGCAGGGTCGTCACCGTCCCGTCCGGCGCGGTCACTTCGACCTCGCGTGGGCCCTCCTCCAGCGTCCGCCGCACGACGGTCACGGTCTGCCCCGCCGCGCTGGCGGTCAGCGCCTCTTCCTCGAGCTCCGGTTCCTTCATCATCCAGTGCGCCAGCCTGCGCAGCAGTTCCAGCTGCGGCCCGCCGCCTTCGTAACCGCGCGACCAGAGCCACGCATGGTCCGATGCCATCAGCGCCACGCGCCCCTCGCCGACGCGTCGCAGCACCAGCAGCGGCCGGTCGCCCGGGCCGGTCATCAGGACCTGCGCATCCTCGGACGGCTCGACCTCGATCAGCCGGAACCAGCGGCCCCAGCTTGGCCCCCCGTCCTCGCCATCGGTCGCACCCTCCAGGCCCTCGGTAACCGGATGCCGCGCGCCCAGGTCCGACACCTCGGGGCGGAACGGTTCCTCCAGCACCCGCGCCGTGGGCAGCGCGGGAAGCACGTCGCCCAGAGGCGACCGATAGATGCTGTCGGCCGAGGCATAATCCGGCCCGCCTGCCACCAGCACCGCGCCGCCATCCTCGATGAAGCTGCGGATGTTCTCGATATAGACATTTGGCAGAATGCCCCGGCGGCGGTAGCGGTCGAAGATGATCAGGTCGAATTCCTCGATCTTCTCGACGAACAGCTCTCGCGTGGGAAAGGCGATCAGGCTCAGCTCGTTCACCGGCACGCCGTCCTGCTTTTCCGGCGGCCGCAGGATGGTGAAGTGCACGAGGTCCACCGAGCTGTCGGACTTCAGCAGGTTGCGCCAGGTCCGTTCGCCCGCGTGCGGTTCTCCCGATACCAGCAGCACCCGCAGCCGGTCGCGCACCCCGTTCATCTGCACGACGGCCGCGTTGTTGCGCGCCGTAAGTTCCCCTTCGGCTTCGGGGACCGAGAATTGCAGCACGTTCATGCCCCCGTGCGGAAGGGTCACGGGCAGCTCCAGGTCCTCACCCACGGGGACCGAGAAGACCATCGGCTCGCCCCCGTCCACCGCGATCGACAGGTCAACCAGCCCGCCCACCCCGGCGGGCACCTCGCCCTGGTCCTCGATGCGAAGGGTCAGCATCACCTCCTCGCCCAGGATGGCGAAGGCAGGGGCGTTCCGCACGATCAGCCGGCGGTCCCAGTCGTCCGACAGACCGGTCAGAAGCACATGCAGCGGCGCGGGAAGCGCCGGCATGCGTTCGACATCGTGCAGCTGCCCGTCGGTCACCAGGATCGCGCCCGCGACCCGGGCGATCGGCTCCTCGGCCAGCGCCTCGGCCAGCGCGGTCGCCAGCAGCGTGCCCTCGTCGCCCTGGCCGTCGCGGACGGTGACGGTGCGCACTTCGGTGTTGGGCTGGGCCTGAAGCTCCGTCGTCAGGGCCGCGACCGCCTCGGCCGTTTGCGCGTCGCGCGGCTCCAGCCCCTGGCTCGCACTCTCGTCCACGACCAGAAGCACGATGTCCGACAGCGGCGCACGCTCTTCCTGCTGGAAGGCGGGGTTGGCAAGTGCCGCCAGAATGGCAAGCGCCGCCAGCGCCCTGAGCCACCAGCCTGGCAGCCCCCGCCACAGCGCCAGCCCAACCATCGCGGCCGCACCGGCGGCCACGATCGCGATCAGGCCCCAGGGGAACAGGGGGTCGAAGATGATTTCGCCCGTCATTGGCCCAGCCTGTCCAGAAGCGCGGGCACGTGGACCTGGTCGGATTTGTAGTTGCCGGTCAGCACGTGCATGATGAGGTTGATCCCGAAGCGATAGGCGACCTCGCGCTGGCGTTCGCCCGCGAAGCCCCGACCCACCGGGAACATCGCGATCCCCCGGTCATCGACCGCCCAGGCCGAGGCCCAGTCGTTCCCGCCGATCACGACGGGCGTCACGTTGTCGTTGAGGTTGCGGAAGGGCATCCCCTCCACCTGTTCCGCATCCGGCGGCGCCGCCTCGACCCAGACGTCGCGGCTGGCGAACCGGCCGGGGAAGTCCTGCAACAGGTAGAAGGTGCGCGTGAGCACATGGTCCTCGGGCACCGGCTCCAGCGGCGGCACGTCCAGCGGCGCGGCCAGCTCCTGCAGCCGCCGCCCGTTGGGCGTCGCCGCGCCGAACCCGCCCAGGTCCGCGTCGCGCGTGTCGAACAGGATCATCCCCCCCGTCCGCAGATAACGGTTCAGCTTGGCATAGGCCTCGGCCGAGGGGCGCGGCTGGTCCGGAGTCACCGGCCAGTAGAGGAACGGAAAGAACGACAGCTCGTCGGTTTCCAGGTTTACCGCCATCGGCGCGGCGGGTTCGATCGCCGTGCGGCGGAACAGCTGGTCGGACAGCCCGGCAAGACCTGCCTCCGACACCCGGTCCAGCCGCGCGTCGCCGGTCACCACATAGGCCAGCACGACCTCGGTGGTCGCCCTGATGGCGAAGGCGTCGTCTTCCTGGGCGCGCGCGTCCTGCGGCATCAGCATGAGGCTGGCCAGAACCGCCGCCATCCCTGCCCGCGGCCCCCTGAGCCGCCCCGACAACGCGAGCGAAGCCATCACATCCAGGAACAGAAGCAGCAGCGCCGCGGTCAGCAACAGCGGCTTCAGGTCCATTTCGCGCGCCACCGCCAGCCCTTCGACCGCTACCGAGGCGGGCCATACCGCTGGCGCAAGGGTGGTCTCGGGGCCGATCACGTTCAGCGCGATGCGCCGGTCCTCACCCGCGTAAAGGCCCGGAGGCATGTCCGCCGCGGGCCGTGCATCGGCCAGGCGCTCGCCGGGAATGCCTGCCAGGGTTCCTGCATCCTGCACCGTTCCGAAGCCGTCCAGAACTTCCTCGGCCTGCCACACGGTGCCGACCAGGTCGGCCGCCTCGGGCCGGGCCGGGCGCGTGCTGATCGCCAGCCGCTCCAGCATCTGAACGAACAGGCCCGACAGCGGCAGCGTCGACCATTCGGCGTTGGCGGTGACGTGGAACAGGACAACCTGTCCCTCGCCCAGCGGCTTGCGGGTGACCAGCGGCGTCCCGTCCGCCAGCGCGGCGATGGTGCGGTCCGCCAGGCTGGGGTCCGGCTGCGCCATGACCTGCGCGGCGACCGTCACGTCGTCGGGGATGGGGAGGCCGTAGAACGGCGTGCCTTCCGCGAAGGGGCGCAACGCCTTGGGCTCGCCCCAGCTCATCGCGCCGCCGACCGACCGTCCGCCCGCGCGCAGCCGCACCGGCATCAGCGGGTCCTCGTCCTCGCGGCCCACGTCCGACGCGGCCAGACGCGGCCCGGCGAAGCGCACCAGAAGCCCGCCGGCCTCGACCCATTCCTGCACCTTCCCGGCCTCGGCGGCGGTCAGACGCGCCACGTCGGCCAGGATGATCGCATCGGGATTGGCCAGCAGGATATCCTCCAGCGTCCCCTCGATCAGGTCCGCCGTCGGCTCCAGCGCCTGCTTGAGGTAATGCAGCGGCGAAAGCAACGCCAGCCGCTCGCGCTCCGCCTGGCCCGAGATCAGCGCGACCTCGCGCCGCTTCAGGCTGTCGTCGGTCAGGCTCACCGCCCCCGCCGACCGCTGTCCGGTCAGCTGGAACCGGCTGATCCGGTTGCGCAGTTCCGGCGGCAGCGACAGCGCGACCTCGGCTTCCGCCTCGCCGCGCTCGAACCGGGCGCGCGCCGTGGCAAGCTGCCGCTCCACCCCCAGCGGGTCCAGGCCGTAGGCCGCGACCTCGACCTCGATCGCCTCATCTGGCCGGGCGCGGACGGCGGTCAGACGCACTTCCCCCTCCTCGAACCGCACGGGCTTCAGCGCCAGCACCGGCCGCGGGCTTTCGAACACGGTCACCGGCCCGCGCGCCTCGAATGCGGCCAGAAGATCCTCGCGCCCCTCGCGGTCAAGTCCGTCGGACAGCCAGTAGGTCTCGAACGACCCCGACAGCCCGTCGGCCCAGCCGGCCAGCGCCTCAGGGTCAGGTTCCCACGGGTGCGGCACGACCGAAGGCAGCCGGCGCAGCCAGGCGTCGGCGGCCTGGAACGGCACCTCGCCCTCGGGCAGGTCGGTCAGGGCCACGACCGCGACCGTCCGTCCCGCGCGGCCCGCCTCGTCCAGAAGATCCTCGACCCGCTCTATCCGGCGCGGCCAGTCGCGCGCATCGGCCCAGGTCGCGTCCACCACGACCAGAAGCGGCCCTTCGCCCGGCCGTTCGACCTTGGGGTTCAGCACCGGACCCGCGAAGCCGATGATCGCCGCCGCGACCGCCGCCATCCGCAGCAGCAGCAGCCACCAGGGCGTCTTGTCGGTCTGCTGTTCGTCGTCCGTCAGCCCCAGCAGAAGCGCCACGCCAGGAAATCGCCGCCGGATCGGCGCCGGCGGGACCGCGCGCAGGATCAGCCAGAGGATCGGCAGCGCGATCAGCCCCAGAAGCAACAGAGGGGCGGTGAACCCGATGGGACCCACAACCCACATCAGCGCCGCCGCTCCAGCGCGCGGTATAGCCACAGAAGCGCCGGCAGCGGCGCCTCGCTCGTGTGATGGACGCTCACCTGCCACCCGGTCGCTCGTGCCAGATGCTCGAGCCGAGCCTTCCGTTCGGCCAGCCGCGACAGGTAGCGGCCCCTGAGATCTCCCGCCTTCAGCGTCTCGTGCCGGATCGCGCCCGACATCGATTCGAAGATCGTGCGCCCGTCGAAGGGAAACTCCTCTTCCTGCGGATCGAGGATCATCAGCATCGCCCCCCGCACGCCCCGGTCGGCAGCCTTGGTCAGCTGCGCCTCGACCGGCGCGAGGTCACCCAGGAAATCCGACAGGAACACCGCACGAGATTGCGGAAGCATGCCCCGCGCCTCTGGCGCGCCATAGTCCAGCGCACCCTCTGGCCGCGAAAGCACCTCGGCCAGCCGCAGGATCTGCAATTCGCCCCGGCCGGGCCGCAGGAGTTCGTCGAAAAGACCTACGCGCTCGCCCCCGCGGATCAGCAGCACAGCGAGTGCCAGCCCCAGAAGCCGTGCGCGTTCGCCCTTGCCGGGGCGGTTGCGGTCGCCCGAAAAGCGCATCGAGGCCGCGTCGTCGACCCACATCTGCACCGACTGCGCGGCCTGCCACTCCTTCTCGCGCACGAAATGCTGGTCCGACCGGGCCGAACGGCGCCAGTCGATCGTCCGCGCCTCGTCCGAGGGCGTGGCGGGGCGATATTGCCAGAACTCGTCCCCGAGCCCCGCCCGCCGGCGCCCGTGCTCGCCCAGAAGGACGGTCGAGGCAAGGTGCTCGGCCTCGGCCAGAAGCGGCGGCAGCGGGGCGGCAAGCGTCTCGGCGCCCTGGCGGAGATCGGCGGGTGCGCTCATGGGTCGATTGTCCCCGAAGAACGGCCTGCCTTCCCCGTGTGCCAAATACCGTCGGGGGTGCGGGGGCAGACAGCCCCCGCTCCTGCCCGCACCGCACGCGGGACGTCAGGCACGCAGCGGGGGGGCTGCCACCCGCCGCGCCCTCCGGGGGTATCTGGAACAAGAGGAAGGGACAGGCCGCTCACGCAGCCGCCTCCACCCGGGTCACGCCTTCGGACACGCGGTCGATCACGCCGCCCAGCGACACGCCGCGGGCGCGGGCCGAGAAGCTCAGCGCCATGCGGTGCGACAGCACCGGGCGGGCGAGCGCCGCCACATCCTCGGCCGCGGGGGCGAGCCGGCCGTCGAGCAGCGCGCGCGCACGCACTGTCAGCATCAGCGCCTGCGCCGCTCGCGGACCGGGGCCCCAGGCGACGGTGTCGGTCACTTCCCGCGCGGCCTCGGGCTCGCCCGGACGGCAGGCGCGGACCAGGTCCAGGATCTGCTCCACGACCTTCTCGCCCACCGGCATCCGGCGCACGGTCTTCTGCGCGGCGATCAGCTCCTCTGCCGTGAAGACCGCATGCGCGGCATCTTCCTCGACCCCGGTCGTCGCGACGAGGATTTCGCGTTCCGTGGTGCGGTCGGGGTATTCGACGTCGATCTGCACCAGAAAGCGGTCCAGCTGCGCCTCGGGCAGGGGATAGGTTCCCTCCTGCTCGATCGGGTTCTGGGTGGCCAGCACGTGGAAGGGGCGCGGCAGAGGGCGGTGGGTGCCGGCGATCGTCACTTCGCGCTCCTGCATCGCCTGAAGCAGGGCGGACTGCGTCCGGGGGCTGGCGCGGTTGATCTCGTCGGCCATGAGAAGCTGGCAGAAGATCGGCCCCTCGATGAAGCGGAAGCTGCGCCGCCCGTCCTCTCCGGTTTCCAGCACCTCGGAGCCCAGGATGTCCGCGGGCATCAGGTCGGGTGTGAACTGGATCCGCCGCCCGTCGAGCCCCATGACCGTTGACAGCGTGTCGACCAGCCGCGTCTTGCCCAGGCCCGGCAGGCCGATCAGCAGCCCGTGCCCGCCGCACAGAAGTGCTGCCAGCGTCAGATCGACCACCTTCTCCTGCCCGATGAAGCGCCGGGTGATCGAGGCCTTGGCCTCGGCGAGTTTCGCGCCCAGGGCCTCGATTTCGGCAACCAGGGCTTCGGCTTCGGCCATGACTTGTCTCCCGTATCCGCGTATGGGGTATAAGAGGAAGATATTGCCCCGCCCGCAATTGGCAAAACCGATGAGCGCACAAAACATCGTGAGACCCTCGGCCGAAAGCCTGGCCGCCTCGGCGCGGGCGGCCCGCAAGAAGGGTCCGCCCCCGGTGCATCTGTGGAATCCGCCGTTCTGCGGCGACCTCGACATGGAGATCAGACGCGACGGGACCTGGTTCTACCTGGGCACGCCGATCGGGCGTCCGGGCCTGGTCAAGCTGTTCTCGTCCATCCTGAAGAAGGAAGGCGACAGCTATTTCCTCGTGACTCCCGTCGAGAAGGTGGGCATCCGGGTCGAGGACGCGCCCTTCGTCGCCGTCGATGTCGAGGCCGATGGCACGGGCCGCGACCAGCGCCTGACCTTCCGTACCCAGGTCGAGGACGAGGTGACGGCCGGCCCGGACCACCCGATCCGGGTCGTGCGCGACCCCGACACGGGCGAGCCTTCGCCCTATGTCCTGGTGCGCTCGAACCTCGAGGCGCTGATCGACCGCAAGACCTTCTACCGCCTCGTCGACCTTGGCGTGGACGAAGAGCACGCGGGCGAACGCTGGTTCGGCCTGTGGTCGGGCGGCGCCTTCTTCCCCGTCATCCCCTCGGCCGAGTTGCCGTGACGTGCCGCGATTCTGCGCCAACCTGTCCTGGCTCTTCGGCGAGCTGCCGCTGATCGACCGGATCGCGGCGGCGAAGGCGGCCGGGTTCGAGGGGGTGGAGATCCTCTTTCCCTACGAAGAACCCGCCGCCCAGATCGCCGAGGCCGCGCGCCTGGCCGGGGTGCCGGTCGTCCTGATCAATTGCCCGCCTCCAAACTGGACGGGGGGCGAACGCGGCTATGCCGCCGTGCCGGGCGCAGAGGAGAGATTCCGCAAGGATTTCGACCGTGCGCTCAGGTTCGCGCAGGTGCTGAAGGCGCAGCATCTGCACATCATGGCGGGCGCGGCCGATGGCCGGGCGGCGCGTGCCGCGTTCGTCGCGAACCTGCGCTGGGCTGCCGCCCGCGCGCCCCGGCAGAGCCTGACGATCGAGCCGATCAACCGCACCGACATGCCGGGCTACTTTCTGTCCGACCTGCGCGAGGCGGTCGCGATCCTCGACGAGGTCGGCGCGCCGAACCTGAACCTGCAGTTCGATGCCTACCATGCGCAGATGATCCACGGCGACGCGCTGGAGATGTGGCGCGAGGTCGGCCGCCGCGCGGTTCACGTGCAGGTCGCGGGCGTGCCCGGCCGGAACGAACCTGCGGGCGGCGACATCGACTACCCCGCATTCTTCGACATGCTAGACAAGGGCGGCTACCGCGGCTGGGTCAGCGGCGAATACAAGCCCGCCACGACGACCGAAGCGGGGCTTGGGTGGATCCGCGGACGCTCCTGACGGAACGCCGTCAGGAGGGGTGTGCCACAAGTGCACCTCGCGGCAAGCGCCGGAAGGATCCCATGCCCCATTCCCCAGAGCACAGGATCGTCCGGTTCGAGCTTCCTGTTCGCGACATGCCGAAGGCCATGACGTTCCACGCCAGCGTCCCGGACGCTGCGCTAGCCCTGGATACGTCCGGCCCGAATCCCGTCGCCGTTTTCCCGATCGGGGGCGGCGTCACGGGCGGGGCATCACCGGCCACCTTTCCCCCGGTGCCACCGCAGGGAACGGGTCCGTGCCGACGGTGCACAGGATCGTGCCCGAACGGCACGCCCGTCTGCCAGGTGTCGGGCCCGTTCTTCTGGGGCCGGGTCCGGACGCCCGTCGCCCGGTGCGGGCTGCGGGACGACTTGCGCATGTTTCGCGCCGATCCGGCGGGCCACTCCAGACGCTCGACATTGTCGAGGAAGCTCCACGTTCCGCTGGCCTGAGCCGCTTCGATCAGCGCCTCGCCCGGCCGCGACGACGGATCAAGCACTTGCGCGGCAAACGTTTCGCGCGCGAAACATCTGCCGCGTCAGGGCGTTGACCGTTTCAATGCGCCTCGGCCCAGTTGGCACCCCGGCCCGCGTCCACTGTCAGCGGCACGGTCAGGTGCACCGCCGGCGCGGCGGCCCCCTCCATCACGTCGCGGGCGATGGCGATCACCTCGTCCTCGGCGCCGGTGTCGACCTCGAACAGCAGTTCGTCGTGGACCTGTAGCAGCATCCGCGCCGGCAGCCCGCGCATCGCCTCCGGCATGCGGATCATCGCGCGGCGGATCACGTCGGCGGCCGTGCCCTGGATCGGCGCATTGATCGCCGCGCGCCTGGCGAAGCCCGCTGCCGGACCCTTGGCGTTGATGTCGGGCGTGTGGATCTTGCGGCCGAAAAGCGTCTGGACGAAGCCGTTCTTCTTCGCGAAATCCACGGTGTCGTCCATGTAGGCGCGAATGCCGGGGAAGCGCTCGAAATAGGTGTCGATGAACTTCTGCGCCTCATCCCGGGGGATGCGCAGGTTCCGCGCCAGCCCGTAGCCCGAGATGCCGTAGATCACGCCGAAGTTGATCGCCTTGGCGCGCCGGCGCACCTCGGGCGTCATCTGGTCGAGGGGGACGTTGAACATCTGGCTGGCCGTCATCGCGTGGATGTCGAGTCCGTCCCTGAACGCCTGCTTCAGCGCGGGGATGTCGGCGATATGGGCCAGGATGCGCAGCTCGATCTGGCTGTAGTCCAGGCTGACGAGCGTGCGCCCCTCGGGCGCGACGAAGGCCTCGCGGATGCGGCGTCCCTCCTCGGTCCTGACGGGGATGTTCTGGAGGTTCGGGTCGGTCGAGGCCAGCCGCCCCGTCGCCGCGCCCGAGATGACGTAGGAGGTGTGCACCCGCCCCGTTTCGGGGTTGATGTGGTCCTGAAGCGCGTCGGTATAGGTCGATTTCAGCTTCGACACCTGCCGCCAGTCCAGCACGCGCGCAGGCAGGTCGTGGCCCTCGGCGGCCAGGTCCTCCAGCACGTCGGCACCGGTCGCATAGGCGCCGGTCTTGCCCTTCTGCCCGCCGGGAAGCGACATCTTGTCGAACAGTATCTCGCCAAGCTGTTTGGGGGAGCCCACGTTGAACTTCTCGCCGGCAAGCTCGTGGATCTCGTCCTCGAGCTGGGCCATCTTCTGCGCAAAGGCGTTCGACATGGCGCGCAGCACCTCGCGGTCGACCTTGATGCCGGCCATCTCCATCTCGCCCAGGACCGCGACCATCGGGCGCTCAAGCGTCTCGTAGACGGTGGTCACCTTCGCCTCGTGCAGCTGCGGCCTGAACAGCCGCCAGAGCCGCAGGGTGATGTCGGCATCCTCGGCCGCGTATTTCACCGCCTCGTCCACGGCCACGCGGTCGAAGGTGATCTGCGCCTTGCCCGAGCCCAGCAGGTCCTTGATCGGGATGGGGATGTGCGACAGGTAGCGTTCGGACAACGTGTCCATCCCGTGCCCGTGCAGGCCCGAGTTCATCGCGAAGCTCATCAGCATCGTGTCGTCGATGGGCGCGACGCGGATGCCGTGGCGGGCGAAGATCTTCCAGTCATACTTGATGTTCTGCCCGATCTTGAGGATCGCGTCGTCCTCGAGCATCGGCTTCAGCAGCGCCAGCGCCTCGGCCACCGTCATCTGCCCCTCGGCGCGCTTGGCCCCGCCGAACAGGCCGCCCTCGCCCAGCGTGTGGCCAAGGGGGATGTAGCAGGCCCGGCCCGGCTCGACGGCCAATGAGATGCCCACCAGTTCGGCCCGCATTTCGTCGAGGCTGGTGGTCTCCGTATCTACGGCGACCCAGCCCTTGTCCGCGATCTCGTCCAGCCAGGGGGCGAGGTCGGCGGCGTTGCGGATGCAGGTGTAAGCGGCGGTATCGAACGGGACGGGCCTTTCCTCGGACGCCTTGGGATGGGCGCCTTCGGGCGTCGTGTCGGGAATGGCAGGCGCCTCGACCCCCAGCTTTTCGGCCACGCGGCGGGTGAGGGTGCGAAACTCCATCCGGCCGAGGAAATCCAAAAGCGCCGCGGGGTCGGGATCACGGACCTCGAGGTCGTCCAGCGTCGCCTCGACCGGCATGGCGCAGTCGAGCTGCACCAGCTTCTTCGACAGGCGGATCTGGTCGGCGAAGTCGATCAGTGTCTGGCGGCGCTTGGCCTGGGGGATCTCCTCGGCGCGGGCCAGCAGGGTTTCGAGATCGCCGAATTCGTTGATGAGAAGCGCGGCCGTCTTGACCCCGATCCCCGGGGCGCCCGGCACGTTGTCGACGCTGTCGCCGGCCAGCGCCTGGATGTCCACGACGCGGTCCGGCCTCACGCCGAACTTCTCCTCGACCTCGGCGACGTCGATGACCTTGTTCTTCATGGCGTCGAACATGACGATGCCGTTGCCCACGAGTTGCATCAGGTCCTTGTCGGACGAGATGATGGTGACCTTGCCGCCCGCGTCCCGCGCCTGGCAGGCCAGCGTCGCGATGATGTCGTCGGCCTCGTAGCCCTCCTGTTCGAGGCAGGCGATGTTGAAGGCGCGGGTGGCCTCGCGCGTCAGCGGGATCTGCGGGCGCAGGTCCTCGGGCATCTCCTCGCGGTTGGCCTTGTAGAGGTCGTAGAGGTCGTTGCGGAACGTGTGGCTGCCCTTGTCGAAGACGACCGCGACATGCGTCGCCTCGTTCCCGTTCGAGCCCGAGCCGGTGCCGTCGATGTAGCGGAACAGCATGTTGCAGAAGCCCGCGACCGCCCCGATTGGCAGCCCGTCGGACTTCCGTGTCAGCGGCGGCAGTGCGTGATATGCGCGGAAGATGAACGACGAGCCGTCGATCAGATGCAGGTGGCAGCCCTTGCCGAAGCTCATGGTCGCATTCCCCCTTGGCCGGTCCCTAGGGAATGGCGAAGGCGGGCGCGGAAGTCCAGCGGACTATCCGCCCAGGATATCGCCAACGTTCTCGATGATCGCGACCAGCAGGAGGACCCCGGCGAACAGGGCCGCCACCCACCAGATCAGCTGGAACACGATGGCCGCCACGCCAAGCGCCGCGCCATAGGTCGGAAGTCGCCAGCCGTCCCGCGCGAGTGCCGAGACCACCGCCATGACGATTGCGGCCGCCCCGAGCAGCGGCGCCGCCAGCAAGAGGACGCGGTCGATGTCCCAGCCCACTGGCTGCGGCGCGGGCTGGGCGTCGCCCCGGAGAGAGCGCAGCGCGGCCGCGCGCATGTCGCCCGCGATTTCGCCGATGGTGGTGCCGATGGAGGGCTGGGGCGCGAACGGGCCGCCGAAGATGTGGACCATCGCGAGCAAGAGCGCCAGCGCCCCCAGTGCGATGGACACGTAGCCCCAGCGAAAACCGGACGGGATCTGGAAGGTGTCGGACATCTGTGGCCTCCGTTCCGCGCGGCAAGTCTGTCAGGAAGATGTGGCGTCTTCTGGGCAAAGATCCTTTTCGTACCGCCAGACGTCGAGGGTGAAGGTACCCTCGGTCGTCTCAGCCTCGTAGCGGAGGATGCCGGCCTGTCGCCAGCCGCAGCCTTCGTAGAACCGGGCGGCGCGCATGTTGCCGACCGTGCAGGCCAGCCAGGCATGGCGCACGCCTGCCGCGCAAAGCGCACCCTCGGCCGCCCGCATCAGGCGCCGCGCGAAGCCGGTGCCGCGCAGGTCGGGGCGGATGTAGAACTGGTCAAGCTCGTCGCCCTCGATCCTGACGAACCCCAGCGGTGCGCCCACCGGCCCAGCGGTCAGGCAGCGGTCCCGGGCAGAGAGAAGGCGGGCGCGGAAGCTCTTGCGCGTGCGATGGCGCAGAAGGCCCTCGGGCACGATGCCCGCATGCCCTGCGGCCCACCCTTCGGACCAGAGGTCGGCCATCGGCTCGATATCGGCGGTGTCGAGCGGGCGCAGCGAGACCGCCGCGTCTTCGGTCAAGCCACCTTGTCCTTGAAGCTGTCGTGGACGAACCGCTTGTCGCAGTAGCCGCATTCCACGAAGCCGGTGTCGTGCGGGATGACCAGCCAGACGCGCGGGTGGCCCAAGGCGCCTTCGCCTCCGTCGCAGGCCACTTTCCAGGTGCTGACCACTTCGGTTTCCGGCACGGGGATCGACATCTGCATGGGACTCCGTTCCTTGCCACGCCCGGGCGGGGGGCTTAAGTCGGGGCGCGATGATAGCGATCCGTCCGCGACGGGCAAGGGGCCGGGATGACCGAAAACGCCATCGAGATCGAGGGACTGCGCAAGGTCTATGCCGCCCACGGGCGCGAACCGGCGAAGGAGGCGCTGAAGGGCATCGACCTTACCATCCCACGCGGGTCGATCTTCGGGTTGCTGGGGCCGAACGGCGCGGGGAAGTCGACGCTGATCAACATCCTCGCCGGGCTGGTCGTCAAGACCGCGGGTCGGGTCAGGATCTGGGGCTTCGACCAGGATGTGAACCCGCGGCAGTCGCGCGCCTCGATCGGGGTGATGCCGCAGGAGCTGAACATGGACCCGTTCTTCAGCCCGCGCGCGGCGCTGGAGGTGCAGGCGGGCCTTTATGGGGTGCCGGCGCGCGACCGCCGCACCGATGATGAAGGTCGCCGAGATCACGGTATCGGG
>FWPV01003986.1_pt1 | contig 32261 bp, 31 predicted proteins | sample 2228371 | NCBI WGS metagenome assembly FWPV01 (sample SAMEA103939776, study PRJEB20133) | metagenome
GCCATCGTCGCCGCCATGCGCAAGCTCCTGCTCCACATCCAAGCCCTGCTCAAAAAACATGCATTCGCGACTTGATTTGGACACAGTTGCTAACGATCGCGGCGGCGCTATGCGCCTGTGCCGCGCGCCACACCGGTGATCCATTCGGAATAGCGATGAACCCGTAATAGGCCCGCAGCCGGGCCAGCAGCTCGGGGTCGCTCGGCTCGACCACCACCGGGACCCGGACCAGCCGGTGGTAATGATTGCTCATCACCGCGTAGTCGAGCACCTCGATGCCGAGGAAGTCCGCGACCCGCCACATCAGGCGCACGAAAACCTCCTTCTCCCTCCGCCCCAACCGGAAAGCGCCGCCCACCACCCGCGACATGCAGTGATACAGGCCCGCCTGGCCCTTGCCCGCCTTGATGCGCGGGGTCCGCATGCCCGCCACCTTCGATCCCCGCGCCACCGGCGGCAAGGCGCGCCGCTAGTCATTTTTGACTACGACAGATTGCCTGTCCCCATGGCCCCCCCCATGGCCCCCCATGGCCCCCCCGCTAACTCATCCACGCCGTGGCCACCATCCGCTCCATGGACGTTGTGGTCCCCGTCCAGCGCGGCCACACCACCGTCGAGCTGCGCCTGCGCACCGTCGCCAAGCCCGATCCCGACGTCGCCACTTTGCTGGCCCACCTCGGCCTCAGCCTGCCCAAGGGCTCCAAAATCGTCGTGAATGTAGTGGAGAAAATCGGGGCCTGATCGCCCGCCAGCCCACTACCTATCCCAAACCACCCCCGACAACTGCGGAACTTGGGCTAGGGCATTTTAATATTACAACCACTTTCCAGAACCTGCAAATTATACCGTTGCCGCCCCCCCCGGCCCATAGTCATCGTGGCTGCCACCGCTCCGCTATGCTTGCCCCAACTCCGTATCGATGAACGAATCCCCTAACCCCGCCCCATCGGCCGACGGCCGACAGCCTGCAACCACCACCAGCGCTCCTTGCTTCCGCATCGACTGGGCCAGGGATGCGGCGGCGTTCGCCGCCCGGCACAAGGATTGGGAGTCCCTCCGGGTCCGGGCCTGCAACCGAACGTCGCCCTTCCACACCAGCCTGTGGATCAACGCCTGCTGGCGGGTTCCCGGTAATGATTTGCGGGTGGCAATGATTGCGGCCGAAGGCCGAGGTTACGTGGCCGGATTCGTGTTTAATTGCAATCTGGACAGCGGCATGGCGACCTTGGTGCCGGTGCGGATGTTGGGGATGTCGCCGCATATCTCCAACGCTTATCCAGCCGACCTGATCTATTTGATGGCAGCCGACGCACCCCAGCCGTTACCGGTGGCGCAAATGCTGCAGCAACTGTATCGCGAGTGGCGGTGGCAGGCGGCTTTCTTCAATTTTCTTACTGCCGAGAAAGACTTCCTGCGGCTGGGATTCAGGAAGCTGGCGGCAGAGCGGAACTGGCGCATTGAGGAGGGAGTCTCTTCCACGGATGCATGGATTGACATCGCTGAGGGCCGGGAGGCTTATTTGGCAAAACGCTCCGGGAAGTTCCGGCAAAACCAGCGCCGGGCCCGCGCCGGACTCGCCCAAATGGGCCAACTGGTGGTCCGCGAATGCGCCTCCGTCGGCGATTCCTGGACGCAGACTGAACACCATTTGCTGGACGGTTTCTCGCGGTCCTGGCAGGCCGAAAGCCCGGCCAGTCCGCTGCATCCGCGCCACCGCAACGGATTTCTGACGGCCTGCCGCGAGCTCTTCGAGGCAGGTTTCCTGCAGGTCTTTTTCATTGATTTGAATGCCGAGCCGATCGCTTTTGAGCTGGGTGTCAGTGACCGCGAGATTTATTACCCGCTGGTCCGCGGCATCGACCGCAACTTTGCCCGCCACTCCCCGGGCAATCTCCTGGCAGAGGAAACCATCCACTTCTTCCACTTCCGCGGACTTCGCCGAATCTACCTCGGGCCAATTCAACTGTCGGAGCAAACCCGCTACAAACAGCACTGGTTGACTGAAGAGGCCACCGTGCCCAATATGCTATTGGTGCCGCCCGGTTCATGGTATGCACACCTCTGCACCGTTTACCATGCCTCGCCATGGTTTCGGCGCCTCTGGTGGCGCCTCAAAATCGGTCAGCGGCTGCGCAGTTGGTGTGCCGGGTAGAAGTTGTGTGTGTCAGGGGCATATGAACAGGTAAACTGTGTGCGCCGCCATAGTGCGCCGCCGTGGAATCGGCAAGCGTTCCCGCCGATGCCCCCCCGGTTGCTTCCCCATGGCGGCTTGGTTGCGCAACGTGCCCGACGACGATTGGGCCCGACAAACCGATTTTGGCGCTGAAACCTGCCTGCCGGCACAACGGTGCCGCGGGCCGGTCCTCAGGAGACGGGATTCAGGCGCAGATCGCGAAGGACGCGCAGGCTTCCGTCGTGCAGGGCGCGGATCGGCCGCGCCCCCGATCTTCGTTTTCGCCAAAATGGGAACGGCACTGCGGGTGTAGTCCACGGTGCCGCGGCTGGCCGCAATGAATCCGGGATTCCGTGGGCTCCCCGGCTCGCTGACGCCCGCCGGGCTCACCCACGGCAAACGATCGCGACGGCGCTCCGCGCCTGTGCCGCTCACCACACCGGTGATCCATTCGGAATAGCGATGAACCCGCAATAGCCCCGCGCAGCCGGGCCAGCAGTTCGGGGTCGCTCGGCTCGACCCCAACCGGAAATCGCCGCCCACCACCCGCGACATGCAGTGGTACAGGCCCGCCTGGCCCTTGCCCGCCTTGATGCGCGGGGTGCGCATGCCCGCCACCTTCGATCCCCGCGCCACCGGCGGCAAGGCGCGCCGCTGGTCATTTTTGGCCACGACAGATTGCCTGTCCCCCCAGATTCCCCAGATTCCAGATTTCTGCTGACCGGCAAGCCGAAGTGCCGCCGCGCCAGGACGGGTCGGCTACTGTGGCTGGGTCAAGGCGATGTTGGTCAAGAGTTCACCAGCATGGCTTTGCTCGGTTTGCTCCACGACAACACCATCGAGCGAGCGGACCTTGCGGTAGTTGGCTGACCAATCCGCGCGCTTTTCCTGATACTGCGGGTCGGCGTAAAAGCCGAATTCATTCGGCCAGGGCCAAGAGTGCAGATAGGTCTGAAAGGAAAATTCCGCGACCAAGGTGACCGACTCATGAACCGTCTGGAAAGTGTTGACATTATTGATACGAATGATGTCGCGCACCTCCTTGCTCCGGGTCTGGGTAAACTGCGCGTGGAACTCGAAGTGGTTGTTGCGGATGCGCGCCCGGAGGTTGCCGCTGACCCGCTTGGTCTCAAGAGTACCATTTCCATTGCCGTCGAAGCCTCCACTCACGGATTCCTCCTCAATCGGTTTTTCCGCGAGGCCTGCCGCATCGAAATCCAACGGGAGTTGTTCATTATAATTGTAGAATGCCAGCAATCCGGACTGCTGGTTGCTGAGCAACAACCTCATCCTCCATGTACCGGCGGTGGGGCGCCGCAGCAACTTGAAGGCCACTGGCGACATCAGGCGCGACCCGTCCAGCATTTCCAACTCTGGATAAAGCCACTGGTTCAACAGCGCCTCGTCCTCGATCGGCAAGGTGCCAAGGACGTAATCTTCATCAAAATCGCCGCCAAAAGTGATCGAGGAACCGATAATCGGGGCCGGCTCGAAGTCCACCGCTCGGATGTCCTGCAGCTCATATTCGCGCCGTTCATCGGGATGGCCATAAGGGGTGGCAACAAGGCGGTAGGCTTTGACATACTGATGCGGTTGATTGGCCAGCGGCTCTATCTCATTGATGGCCTTGACCCCGATGACCACGGACACTTCGTCGGCGAAGCCAATGTCCCAAGTCTTCTTGTAGCCGTCCCATGCGGTGTCGTAAGCCATGTTGAAATACGGCTCGACGTACGGCGCTCGGTGTATGCCCAGGCGGTCATAAGCGCGATTCGGGTTATCCTCACCGCCATACATGCGGTTGATGGTGAAATGTGCGTTGTTCATGCCGAAGGTTTCATTTGCGTAGCCGCCAGCGGCGTTGGGCGCGCCGAAGTATTCTTCGTGATCGCCGCTGATGCGGCCCGCCCATTTGGCAACGCCATGGGCAACCATGCTGGGGAGGTTGACCGCCCCGTCGCTTTCGCCGGCCGATCCGAGTGCATACAGCGGATTGGCAGCATAAGGAACCGTTTCCCCCGGGTCCGCGACCAGAGCGGGCATGATGGTGGCACCCCAGGCGGTCTCGATATCGTAGTTGCTGACCGTGAACCACGGGAAGGATTCGGTCGGGACCAGTTCAACGCGCTTCGATGTCCGGCCGTACATTGGCAGGAATTTGTCCGAGAAGGCGAGGCGGTCGCCTTGATTGAGGTGGGTAAGGTTGAAGTTGTAGATCATACTCCCGTTTTGCAGGTCGTAACGCTGCAGCATGGTTTCGTTGGCTTGTTGGGCTGTGCTGAGCTTGAACAGCCGTTCCAAGCCGAGGCGGAAGCTGCCCTCTTGCGCGGGCCTGCGCACGTAGCGGAGGTCGCGGGTGCCCGGTGAGTCCATTTGGGCATAGGTGGCCAGTTCGCGGATCAGTTGTTTGAGCACCGCCGAATGGTGGCCCGTCCAGCCCCAGAGGCCGCTTGCGCCGAGAATGGCGCGCGCAGTGGCATCGTCGAAGTTGAAGTCATACGGCTCATCGGCAGCAAGCACGTAGCGCAAGGAGACGAGAGGCGATCCGAGGTGCGGTGTGCCCCACGTGATCAGCTTTTTGAAGTTTTCTTCGAGCTGTCCGGATATGCGTTGCAAGGCCGCACGGGCGACCAAGCCGCCCATCGAGTGGGCGACGATGACCAGATTGAAGGGCACGCCACTGGCGATTTGCGGGGCCAGCTCGCGCTCCAATTCGTTGGCAAGTTGCCAGTCAAGGTCGTTGAAAATGCCCCGGTAAGTCGGATAGACAAATTCGTAGAAGCGCGTCACGTCGCGCAGGTCGATGGTCCATGGCTCTTGGGTGGGATCGAGGAAGTGGCCGCCATCCCAGAAGGCCCGATAGAGCAGATTCCAGACGTCGCGCTTGTAGGAGAACAGCCACGGCTCCTGCGCACTGTAGCGATAGATGCCGCCCTTTTCCTCTTCATTGTGGCCATGCACCAGCACCACCACGTTGTAGGCGAATTTCTTCCGCTCCATTTCTTGAATGGCGCGGTCAAGGTCGCGCAGCGGGATGCGAAAATTTGGCGGGGTAGGGTCGGGTAGCATTTGGATCAACTCGCCTTTGCGGGCCCAATTGAGGCTGCCGGCAAAGGTGCACGGGATGTAGCGGATGCGCTTGCGCGTAACGGTCTCGCGTGTGCCGCTCTGCAACTCGCCGGCCGTCATGGCCTGGCCTGACGCAGCAGCGCTGGCGCGCGCTTCGGCCAGTGAGCGGGGCATCAGGAAATCGCGCACGACAAAGCTGCCATCGGGGCGGGTGCCGATGGGCAGGAGCTGGCGATGTTCCCGGGTGCTGCCATCCCCGAGTACACGGGTTTCAATCCGCAACACATTGAGGGTGGCGGGATCCAAGGTCCCGGCACTCGCCGCAGGGAATATCACCAAAGGTCGCATGGCCTCCACGTCGTAGCTACCCGCTGCGTCCACGATGACACTGCGCTGGGCGCCGGAAAACTGCCATCCTGCAAGGCCCGTGTCGGCCGGGGCTGAGTCGCGCTCAAACGTTACCGCCACACTTCCGGGAACAGGTGGTATCTCGACCGCTGACCCATCGCTGAGCGCAACAAGGACCGGTGAGCTTCCGGCGGATGTGCCGGTGGCAGCTTCAAAGGTCGTGGTGGTCGGCGCGGGGCGGGTTTGGCCAACGTAGGAGATTGCTCCAGTTTGCATGTCCTGAAACTTGCGCGGGTCCCGAGTGCCAACATGATACCAGAGCCAGCTGTCTCTGTCCGCCCTGAAAAAGACGGGGTGGAGAGAACGGGCCGTCCACAACCAGCCGAGGTCGAAGTCCCACAACCAAAGATTCTCCTCGCTCGGCCCGGTTACCCATACCCAGCCGTGCTCAAGGTGGTAGCTCCAACCGTCCTGCAGGTCCGGTCGGTTGAAACAACCGAACCAGGGGGATTCTTTCCAATCCAACGGGTGTTCGACGACATCCTGCCAGACTGTCGTGGCCAAGGTCACCGATACGTTCACTCCCCCAAAGAGGCAGAGGATCAGGATGGCACGCATCCATCTGGAGATTAGAATTCTACCCACTTTCAATCTGTAGCGTCTGGAATTGGAGCATCTCATCGGCCCCTAGCATGACGGCCACTTCTACTGGGGTCAAAAGGAAAAGGATAGGAAAAGGATAGGGTAATGATTGCTCATCACCGCGTAGGCGAGGACCTCGATGCCGAGGAAGTCGGCGACCCGCCACATCAGGCGCACGAAAACCTCCTTCTCCCTCCGCCCCAACAGGAAAGCGCCGCCCACCACCCGCGACATGCAGTGGTACAGGCCCGCCTGGCCCTTGCCCGCCTTGATGCGCGGGGTCCGCATGCCCGCCACCTTCGATCCCCGCGCCACCGGCGGCAAGGCGCGCCGCTGGTCATTTTTGACTACGACAGATTGCCTGTCCCCTTTCTCTCTCTTCTCTCCTTTCCTTGTGCCTGAGCTTGCAGGAAGACCCGGACGAACGCGTTCAAGCCGCCCTTCGGCAACTCGTGGAGAAGATCGCATGGTAAGGGGACAAACACCCGCCATTTAGAAGGGCACTCAACAGACGCTCTGCCAATTGCGCGCCTCCAGCCCCACTTCGAAAACGGACCTTGTCAGCCTTTTGCGGCTGCAGGTGCTCGATGCTTCCGAATGGGCCCTCGCTGGAGTTTCTCTCCAATCCACACCTTGATCAAGGACTGACGGGGGACGCCCAACCGACCCGCCTCCTTGTCGATCCGCTCCAGCATCCACACGGGGAAATCCACATTGACCCGTTTCTGCTCCTGACCGGGCTTGAAAGCCTTCGCCAGATCCAGGTGCTCCGTGAAATCCACGTTTCCCGCATCGAAAATCCTATCCAAGTCCGTCGCCTTCATAAGTTTCCATTCTCAGTTCTCGTCCCTCGTACGAAGGTGGTCCATCAGACCCGGCGCTGCAAGCCCCCCGCCCCGATTTTGAGGGTCGTTTGAGGGACCTCCGCCCGCCAAGCCGCATGGATACTGGAAACCGTGTGGCCTTCCAAGCCGGTCGCGTGCGTTCGACACTCGCCATGCCCGCGTTCCGGGCTTTGGCGCGGCGCGGGCGCTTGCAAAAGCCGGAATTTGCGGGACTGTTGGGAAGATGATCCCCGACCGCAGCGTGCACACCCTGACCGATCTGGTCGCCTATCAGGAGGGGGCCGTGGTCAGCAAGACACTGCTCCAGCAGCCCGGCGGCTCCGTCACCCTCTTCGCCTTCGCCAAGGATCAGGGGCTGAGCGAGCACAACGCGCCGTTTGAGGCCATGGTGTGCGTGCTCGACGGCGTGGCGGAGATCACCTTGGCCGGCCGGCCGGCGCGGGTGCGGTCGGGCGAGATGCTGGTCTTGCCCGCCCATGTTCCCCACGCCCTGCGGGCCGTCGAGCCCTTCAAGATGCTGCTGGTCATGCTCCGCTCGTGAGCGGGATGCTCCGCGGCTTTGTGGGCAACCCGCCGGCCGCCCCTCATGGGTACAGCTCCTCGTCCTCCTCGGCCACGCGCACGCGCAGGTCGTCGTATTCGGAGGCGACTTGGTCGTAGTGCGGGATTTGGCCGGGCGCCCGGCGCATCAGGCTGAACAACCGCGTCACATCGACCCGCAGGGCCGCGCAGAACTGCAGCAGTTCCAAGTCGGTCAGGGCGCGCTGCTGGTTTTCGATGCGGCTGATGATGGTGCGGTCGATCGCCAGCCCATTCCGGGCGATGCGCGCCGCCAACTCATCCTGGGTCAACCGGGCGGCTTCCCGGGCCCGCTTCAGCGCGGGCCCGAACACGTTCAACGCTCCGGGCCGGACGGTGATCCTCATGCAGCGCCTGTCTCGGCGCGCACTCTATCAAATCACCTCTTTTCCGGTGTGCGGATTTCCCACAATCGTGCGGGTTTGCCACGCCGCCTCAAAAAGAGCAGGTGCGCCGGAGGCTGCCGCCTACCGCTGCAGCACGGCCAGGGAGAAGGCCTCCATCTCGCGTTTGACGTCCTGGAGGAAATGGGCGCCGGCGGCGCCGTTGAGCCAGCGGTGGTCGAAGGACAGGCAGAGGGAGGCTTGTTCGACGAGGGCATCCGGCCCGGCCGGCTCCCAATGGGCCTCGCCGAGGAAGAGGGTGGCGATGGCGGGGGGCACCACCAGCGGCTGGGCATCGCGCACGTCGAACCCGCCCATGCTGGTGAGGATGAGGGGGACGCTGGCCTTGGAGCGCGAGTGGCCGGCGCGCACGGCGGCGACCGCCTCGTTGTAGGCGGTGATGAAGGCCGGCCCGTCGAGGGTGTTGGCGCGCGGAATGACGGCGGTATCGAGCGCGTCCTGCTGCAGGGCGACGGCGACGCCGAAATCGAACACCTCGTTGTGGGTGAGGGTGTCGTTCGGGTTGATGGTGCAGCAGAAGATGGGGTGGCGGGTCATGGCGCGCACCAGCGCCCACGCCACCATCACGGTGGGGGAGGGGGCCGCCTTCCCCATGGCGGCCTTGGCCGCGGCGCGGGCCTCGCGGATGGCGGCCCAGCCGGCTTTCACGGTCATGTGGGCGGGCACCACGTTCTTGAGCTGGGCGATGATGCGCGGCGGCAGGCCGCCCTCGGTGGGCCGGCCCGAGTCGGCCACCCGGGCGGTCTTCAGGGCATCGGGATTGTCGGCGGCGGCAGCCGCGACCGCGGCCGCGGCCGGCGGTGCCGGCCGCGTCACGGAGGCCACCTCCATTTCGGCGATCACTTGGTCAACCGCGACCTCTTCCTCCTCCCGGATTTTCCAGCCGAGGAAGCGCCCCGCCCATGGCGACTCGATTGGAAACAGGGCCTTGTCGGTCTCGACCTCGCACAGCGGGTCGTCCGGCTCGATGCGGTCGCCGGGCTTGGCGATCAGGGAGACCACGCGCGCGCTGGTGATGCCCTCGCCCAGGATCGGCACGCGGATCAGTTGCACGGTGTCGGGTGCCGGCACGGCCTCGTCGGCGAGGCTTTCCTTCATCATTTCCAAGGTGGGGTTGACGACCGCCTCCGCCGACGGCACGGCCGCGCGCCGCCACTCGAGCTGTAGCAGCTCCTGAATGGCGCGCGCCACATCCTTTTTGTCCGGCAGGGCGGCGTATTCGAGCACAGGGTTGTAGCCGATATGGACATCCGGTTTGGCCAACAGGGTCGGCGGCGCCTGCAGGCGGCTGAACAGCTCCCCGTTGGCGACGATGCGCGCCACGATGTTTTGGCCGACCGAGCAGGACTCGGCGTCCTCCTGCACGACCAGCAGCCGCCCGGTGCGGGCGACCGAGGCCTCGAGGGTCGGCAGGTCGAGCGGCGCCACCGTGCGCAGGTCGATGAACTCGACGGTGTCCGGATTGCCCAGCAGCTCCAAGGCCTGCTCCACCACTTCGGTGCCGTTGCCCCATGTCACCACCGTGAGGTTGGTGCCCGGCCGACGGATGGCGGCTTTGCCGAACGGCACCGGCTGCACCGGACCCTTCAGCGCGTGCGGCTGCCACATCAGGTGCTTGGGAATCAGCATCAGTGTCGGGGTGTGGCCGTGCAGCGCCGTCCAGAACAGCCCGGCGGCGTCCTCCGGAGTGGACGGAATGCCGATCTGGATGCCGGGGAAGTGGGCGATGGCGCTCTCGTTGGACTGGCTGTGCCAGAGCGCGCCGCCGGGCAAATAGGCCCCATAGGGCGCGTAGATGACCGCCGGGGCCGACCATTCCCCATTCGACCGCCACAGCAGGGTGGAGAGATGGGTGACCAGCTGGTTGAAGCCGGGCCAAATGTAGTCGGCGAACTGGATTTCGAACACCGGTCGCTTGCCGTAGGCCGCCAGACCGACCGCCACGCCGCAGATGGTGGCCTCGGCGAGGGGGGAATTGAACACTTGCTGCGGCGCGCGCGACGACAGCCCCCTGGTCAGGCTGAAGACGCCGCCCTTGGGGTCCTCAATGTCCTGGCCGAAGAACACCACGTCGCGGCTCTTCTTCACCGCGGCATGGAACGTGGCGTTGATGGCGTCGACCATGCGCGGCTGCTCGGTGCCCAGCTCGAGGGTCAGCGACGGCGCCCGGACGGCCGGGCCGCTCACATGCTTGAGCAGGTCCTCGGGTTGCGGGTCCAGCTCCTCGGCGGCGCGGGCATAGTCGGCGCGCACTTCCTGCTCGATCTGTTCCTTCAGCCGGGCGAAAGCGCTTTCGGTCAGGACGCCGGCCTCGATCAAGTTTGCCTTGAGGCGGTTGATGGGGTCCTTCGCCTCGAGGCTGGCCAGCTCCTCCGGCGAGCGGTATTTGCGGTGGTCGTCCGCGCTGGAATGGCTGGAAATGCGCTCGGTGCGGCACCAGATGAACTGCGGCCCGGCGCCGGCGCGCGCCGCGGCCATGGCCGGCTGGAGCACGGCATGCAGCGCCTCCACATCGCAGCCGTCCACCACGCGCCAGTGGGCGGTGTTGAGCATGCCGAGTCCAAGGGGGTGCATCTTTTCGGTGACCGTCGAAATGCCGATGCCGTTGTCCTCGACCAGCAGCACGAGCGGCAGCCGGCGCTCGAGGGCGAAGGCCACCGCCTCGAAGAAGTCGCCTTGGCGGGTGCCGGCGTCGCCCACCGTGGTGAGCACCAGATTGGGCTTGGCGTCGAGCTGCAGCGCCCATGCCATGCCGGCGGCCGGCAGCAGCGAGGAGCCGACCACCGAGGCGGGCGAAAATATGCCCAGTTCCTTGTTGCTGACATGCGCCGGCATCTGGCGGCCGCCGCTGGCCGAGGCGCGCTTGGCGAAAAACGCCAGCGCCAGGTCGTAGTTGTCGACCCCGCGCGCCAGCACGATCGGCCGGTCACGATAATAGCCGGAGAACAGGTCGCCGGGCTGCAGCAGGAGCCCTGCCACCGCCAGCGCCTCGTGCCCCATCCCGGACACATGAAACCAGCCCTTGCCCTGCCGGATCAGGCTCTGTTCGCGCAGGTCGCCGCTGCGCGACCGCAGCATGATCCGCAACAGCTTCAGCTTATCGTCCGTGCTCAAGTTGGCCATGGTGCGAAACGGAAAGGCTCATTGCGCCGGTCCGGCTGGGGGCGCCGCCTCGGCCGGTGGCGCAGGCGGCGGCTCAGCCGGCGTCCGGGGCGGCGGGGGAGCGGGGGGCGTCACGCGGGCCTCCCAATCCACCGCAAGGGCAATGTTGCCGGCTTGCCGGGCCACCGGTATGCCGCGCTTGAGGAACGCGACCAGCGCGTTGTCCGGCATGGGCTGCTGCTCAAGGGTCACGTACAGGCGCAAGGCCGCGCGCGGGTCGCCGAGCCGGGCGATGGTGTCCGCAATTTCCGCGAACAGGCCCCAATCGTTGGCATCGCCCGGCTCAAGGGCGGCGAGGAAGGCGAGCGCCTGCAGGGCCTCCTTGGGCTGGCCGGCGGCTTCCAGCAGGCGGGCCCGCTCCAGTCCCAGCGCCGGTCCGGGCGAGTCGAGCATGCCGCGGCGCGCCTGGCGCAGCGCCTCGTCGAGCCGCTCCTCCGCCTTGAGCAGTTGGATGTGCCGCAGGAACACATACTGGTCGGACAGGATGCGGCGGGGGTCGCCGACCCGCTTGCGCTGCTCCTCAAAGGAGACCGCAAACGGACGGAACAGGGGGTCACCGACCGCGACCGCCTGCCAGCTGAGCACCGGCAGCGCGAAATAGGCCGCATCGGCGAAGTTGGCCCCGCCCGCCAAGGCCGCAAAAAACTGGTCGAACTGGTGGGTGAAGCGGAGGTAGGGCTCGGCGACATTGCCGAAGGTGGCGCTGACCCCGCGGTGCACGAACGGGCCGACCCAGCCGCGGCTGGTGGAACGCACGGTGGTCGCGGAAAAACTGTGCAGGTGGGCGGCCACGGCGCCGGGCGGAAAGCGGAAGCTCGGCAACGCGAACGGGCCGTTCACATGCGCCGCATACCAGCCCGCATACAGCGCCGGCGCGTCCATGCGCGCGTCCACCGCAAAGGTTTGCCGCGCGGTGTCGTGGCTGAGGTCAAAGCCGAGCTTGCGGAAAATATCCGCCGTGGCGCGCAACCAGTCATTGCCGATCTGGTAGCCGCCGCCGCGCCCGTCCTCGTCGACATAGGCGCGCCCCTTGAGGCCTTCGCGCTCGCCGCGCAGGGCGTTGTCGAGCATGGCGATGACATCCTGCGGCGCAGGGCCGTCGAGGCGGGTGACCTTGAGCAAGTCGCGCGCGGCACTTGGTCCGGGGTTGTTGTAGAACGGGTTTGGCACCACGCCTTGGAAGGGGATGTCGCGCCGCAGGAGCATCGCCAGCTCGCCGTCCACGGAGGCGCCGTTGCGGGCGAGCGGCCCCTCGGTGAGGGCTTCGTGCACCGCCGCGTCGGCGCCGCGGAAAAAGGCCTCGCGCAGTTCGCGGTCGTCCAGTTCCTCGACCGGCAGGTCCGTGATGCGCAGCGGCATCCCGTAGCACAGCACCAGGTAGCGGAGCGGATTGGCGATCAGGGTAACCGTCTCGCGCCCGAATGCGTCGGGCCGGCCGGCGAGCGCGTCCACCAGCTTTTGCCGGACCAGGGCTTGGAGCAGGGGATTGTGAATGGTGTCGCGGTAGACCGCGCGGGTGATGGTTTCGTCCGGGGACGTCTCCAGCACCACAAGGTTGTTTTCCGGGATGGCCCGCCGCTGCATGTAGGCCCGGGCCACGCGCAACGAGCCGTCCACCGCGCTGTTGGCGACCACCACCACCGATTCCGGACCGGGTTGCTCGATCGCCTGTCCGCACAGCGCCAGCGGGATCACGATGAGCAGCGTCCCGATCACGAAGCGCTGGAGCAGGTTGTACCGGCCAAAGTCCATGTAAAGCGTGATGAAAGGGAAGGGTGCGCCTGAAGCAAGGCTACAAAGGCGCGCTTGCCTGCCGGCGGTCAGTCCCCGGCGTTCAAGCGCTGCAGGGCGCGGTCCCACGCGGCGATGCCGTCCGCGATGGCGCCGGCGATGTGCTCGCGGCGGTCGGGATCGGTGAGTTCCCGCGCCTCCTCCGGATGGCTCAGGTAACCGATCTCGACGAGGATGCCGGGCACGGTCAGGTCACGCAGCACGATGAAGCGGGCGCGCTTGAGTCCGCGGTCTGGAACGCCGAGGCCGTGTACCAGACTGCGCTGCACATGGTAGCCGAGCAGGGCATTCCACGGGTCGTGGCGGTTGCCCGGCCACGGCTGCAAGTCCATCGGTTCCAGTGTGGTGCGGCCGGTGGAGGGCTGTCCCTCCGGCGTGAGGGCGTAGGTTTCCACGCCGCGCACCCGGGTGTCCGACAGGGCGTTGCCGTGCAGGGAGACGAACAGGTCCGCGCCCAGTTCCGCGGCAAGCGCGGCGCGCCGCTCGAGCGGAATGAAGACGTCGTCGGCGCGGGTCAACGAGACCGTGTAGCCGTCGGCGGTGAGGCGCGCGCCAAGGCGCCGGGCCATGTCGAGATTGAGGTCCTTCTCGCACAGGCCCAGCGCCGCATTTTCGGCGCCGCGGTCGTGGCCGCCATGGCCCGGATCGAGGAGGATGTGGCGCACCGGGCCAGGGGCCGGCAAAAAGGCTTCCGGTGTCAGCAGCGGCGCCAGATGGTGGCGCCAGTCGCTGGCGCTGATCCGCAGGTTGCCATTGTCACTTTCCACCGGCCAGCCGAGATGCACGCGGATGCCGTTCACCACCGCCTCACGGCGGGCGCGCTCCACCAGCAGGTATCCGTTGCCGCAGTCAAGCCGCGCCTGCCCGGACGCCTCCGCCGGCAGCGCCATGCCCGGTTCACAGGCGCATAGGGTCGCAGGCAATCCGGCCGCTGCCGCCCACGCGAACAGCGCCCGCAGCGGCGCCTGTCGCCACCGCCCGCTCACGCGTCCGTGTCCGGTTCCTCCTCCGGACCGGGGCCGGCCGTCAACGATTCGTTGTACTTGAGCTTGCGCTTGGCGGCCGGCAGCGGCGTCATGATCAGCGTCACATGGCGGCCGCTGAGCCTGGGCTCGCCGTCGGCGGTGCCGATGTGGCTCAGGTCCTGCGCGGCCTTGGCCACCGCCTCGACGCCAAGCTCCTTGTGCTCGTTCTCGCGCCCGCGGAACATCAGGCTGAGCTTGAGCTTGTTGCCCCGGAACAGGAACTCCTCGGCGTGCCGCAGCTTGGTCAGGTAGTCGTGCTCTTCCGTGCGCACCCGGAATTTCACCTCCTTCAGCTTGGAGGCGGAGCTGGCCTTGGCGCGGTTCTCCTTCTTCCGCTTGGACAGCTCGTACATGTATTTGCCGAAATCCAGGATGCGGCACACCGGCGGGGTGGCGCTGGCCGAGATTTCCACCAAGTCGAGCCCCGCCTGTCGGGCCAGGGCAAGGGCCTCGTCTCGCGACACGATCCCGATCTGCTTGCCGTCGGTTCCGATCAGGCGCACCTCGCGGGCCCGAATGCGCTCGTTTTTCCTGACCTGGTCGCCTCGGTCAAATTTCCGGCGGTCGCCGGCGAAGTGTGGGTTCGGCATTTATTACGTCTGGTTGTTGGCGCGGAAAGTGAGGGTCCGCTTTTTGCGGGCACTTTTTAAGGACCGGCATGGAGTTGACAAGAAGGAATGCAGCGGGTCAGCCGGTCACGGATGTCACCACCGCGTCGGCGAGGCCGTAAGCGATCGCCTCCTGGGCGTTGAGGTAGAAGTCGCGGTCGGTGTCCTGCCGGATTTTCTCGATGGGCTGGCCGCTGGCCTCGGCGAGGATGCGGTTCATTTCCTCGCGCAGCTTCTCCATTTCCTGTGCCTGGATATGGATGTCCACCGCGGCGCCGTGCATGGTGCCCATGACCAGCGGCTGGTGAATGAGGATGCGCGAGTGCGGGTACAGCAGGCGCTTGCCCTTGGTCCCGCCGCACAGAAAGATGGAACCCATGCTGGCGGCCAGCCCCATCACGATCACCTTGATCGGGCTGCTGATCAGGCGCATCGTGTCGTACACCGCCATGCCGGCGGTGATCGACCCGCCCGGGCTGTTGAGGTACAGGGTGATCTCCTTGCCGGGAGCCAGGGCCTCAAGGTAGAGGAGTTGTTCGGTGATTTGGCGGGCGGAGTTGTCATCGACCTCGCCCCAAAAGAAAATCCTCCGTTCCTCAAGGAACTTGCGGCGCAGCATTTCCGACAGCGGCAGCTTGGCGGGCAGGTTGGTCCCGGATTCCTCGTCGTTGGACATGGTTGGAAGCCTCATACCGGGGAAGCGTGGCAATAAGGCCGGCTTCGGCAAGGCTGGGGCACGGCTTTTTTCGCATTCCCTGCGCAGCGCCGCGGCCCGGAAGGACACAGCGGCCCTCAGTCACCGGATGCGGTGTTCCAAGGAACCGATCAACGCTTCCAGGAAGGCGGTGTCGGCCTGCGGCAGGCGGCGGCAGGCGGCGGCCGCGGCGGCGGTGTGACGCCGTGCGGCGGCGCGGCTGGCCGCGAGGCCATGCAGGGATACGTACGTGTTTTTGGCCTGCCGGGCGTCGTTGCCGGCGGTCTTGCCCAGCACCTCCGTGCTGGAAGTGGCATCCAGAATGTCATCGATGATCTGGAAGGCCATGCCGAGGGCCTGGCCGGCGGCGCGCAGGTGGTCAAAGGCGGCGACGGGGGCCTCGCTCAGGTGCAGCCCCATGAGCAGGGCGGCGGTGATCAGGTCGGCTGTCTTGCGCCGGTGGATGTAATCAAGCTGTTCCGCCGAAATGGGGGTGTTGGCGGAAAGGGTGTCCACCACCTGGCCGCCGATGAGGTGGCGGCTGTCGGCGGCCTCGGCAAGGCACCGGATCAGCGCCATGCCCCGGGACGGCGTGTCCTGGTAGTGGACCGCCAGCAAGCGGAACGCCTCCGTCAGCAGCGCGTCGCCCGCCAGCACGGCGGTGGCCTCGCCGAAGCGCACATGCGCCGAAGGGCGGCCGCGCCGCACCGCGCTGTTGTCCATGCCGGGCAGGTCATCGTGAACCAGCGAATAGGTGTGCAGGCATTCGATGGCCACGGCGGCGGGCAGCGGGTCGGCCTGCCGCGGGTAAAGGTCGGCCGCCGCCAGCAGCAGCACGGGGCGCAAGCGCTTGCCGCCGGCGGCAAGTGTGTAATGCATCGCCTCATGAATGGCCCGCGGTTCCGTCGCCGCGGGGGGAAGCAGGGCGGCCAAGCCGGCTTCCAGCCGCTGCCGGTACTGCTCAAAACGCCCCTCGAAAGAGGCCTGGCCCGTTTGGTTTTGCATTGAGGTTGGCGCCGTATGCCAATTGGGTAAGGACCACAAAAGGAGCGCAGACGCAAATGGACAACCGTGAAAAACTGACTTGGCGGATTTGGCAGAGCGAGGGAATGGGGAAGGCTTTGCTGATCGGCGGCCTGCTGTTTTATGTGCCGGTGCTCAACCTGCTGTTGCTGGGCTATCTGGGCCGCTGGGCCCGCCAGCTCATTCTGCAGCAGGGCGCGGAGTTGCCGGAATGGCGCGAAGGGCGCGCCCTGCTTGAGGAATTGGGGCGGGTCATCGTGCCGGTTCTGGTGTGGGGGGTGCTGCCCGTCCTGCTGGCGGGTCTGGTTTACTGGGCCCTGGCGGGCCTGTTGTTCTGGCTGCACCTCGGGTTTTTCGCGCGCACGGTGGCGCTCGCGCCCTTCGCGCTGGTGGCCCTGCTGGCGCCGCTGGCTTTGGTCAACTCGCTGGTCCGGCTGTACCAGACCGACAGCCTGCGGCAGGCGCTGGAAGTCAATGCCATCGTGCCGGCCATGGCGCCCCAGTTGCGCCGGGCCCTCTTCCCCTTGTTCCAGTTCTACGGGATTCTGGTGCTGGGCTGGCCGCTGGCCGGGTTCGCTTTCTTTCTCGCCGCCCTGCCGCTGATCGCGCAGCTTGTCCTGGTCCAACGCGAGACGGATGAGGGCTTGAAATCCCAGGTGTTCTGACTATCCCGGAGCGCTTTGAATCGTCTACGCTGATGCCAACCTACGAATACTTTTGCCAAGCCTGCGGGCACGAACTGGAGACTTTCCAGCGCATGTCGGACCCGCCGCTGCGGGACTGTCCGGCCTGCGCCGCGCCCAAGTTGAAGCGGAAGATCGGGCGCGGCGCCGGCATCATCTTCAAGGGCGGGGGCTTCTACGAAACCGATTTCAAGGACAAGAAGGGCTCCAAGGAGCCGCCCGCGGAGGCCAAGACCGAGAGCAAGGCCGAGTCCAAGACCGAGTCCAAGACCGCCGCCGCCGCGGAAAAAACGTCGTAGGACGCCACAATTCCGGTCCGTCGCTGTTCTGAGAAGTGGGTCACCGCGGCTGGCCATTTTGCCGGCGCGGCACCGTGGGCTCCCCCCCCGCTTCGTCTTCGCTGCGCTCGGACTCCGCGGGGATCACCCACGGCTACCGATCGCGGCGGCGCTACGCGCCTGTGCGCCGCGGCTGCAAGGCCGTACCCACTCAAAGTTGCAACCACAATTCCTTGCTCCCGCTCCCGCTCCTGCTCTTGCTCCTGCTCTTGCTCCACCCGGTCGGCGCGGAGAGGGAGCAAGAGCAGGAGCAAGAGCAGGAGCGGGAGCGGGAGCGGGAGGAGGAGTGGTTTGGAATATCCGCGCTTGCTTCCGGGGAGGGGGCACCCTATGCCGGAGCCGTTCAATGGACCTTGCACACCCGGGAGGAACACATGCGCGATGACATCGAGACCGCGTCCCCGCAGTTGGCCACCACGCTCATTGTGGGGCTCTTGACGCTGCTGCTGGGCATGCTGCTTGGGGCGGCAAGCCTGGTTTCCCAAGCGGTGCCGGTGCAGGGGAAGGGGACCGACGCCGACGCTGTGCCGCCGGGGCAGCTGTCCCATGTCCCGGGGGCGAGCAGCGGCCGGACCGCATGGCGGGCCAAGGAGCAGGCATGGCAGGCCGGACGGTTGGAAATGTTGGTCCTCAACGAGGCGGAATTGAACCAGTGGAGCGCGGAACGGTTGGCGCCCCCCAAGGAGGAACCGGACGCGCAGCTGCCCTTCTGGCAAAGCCGACTGCGGGTGGTCCTCGCCCCGGTGAATTTCCGGTTGGTCGAGGATCGCTTGCAATTGGCCACGCAAATCGAGCTGCCCGGCCTGTTCGCCGGCAAGAAATTCCATTGCGAGCTGAGCGGCCGGCTGGTCGCCACATGGGAAGGGCTGCGCTTCGTGCCGGAACAGGCCAGCATCGGGCAGGCGCCGGTCGGCTCCGTGGCGGCCCTGCGCAAGCGGTTGTACGGCTTTCTGCTGGACCGCTACCTGCGACTGGAAGCGGTCTCCTGGCTGCCGGAATCCTTCGGCGGCTTGGAATCGGCGCAGATCAGCGCCGGTCAGCTGGTGCTGCGGCGGCAGGCGCGCGGCTGAGCGCCATGGACGCGTCCGGTAGCCAACCCCGGCTGCGGGTGGCGCTGCTGTTCACCCGCTATCCGGTGGTGAGCGAGACGTTTCTGCAGCGCGAGGTGCAGGCGCTGCGCGGCATGGGCCTTGCCTGCACCGTGCTCGCGTTGTGGACGGGCGGGGACCGTGACCGATGCGCCGAAGCCCCCGATCACCAGTTCACCCCCGCCCAACTGCTGCCCTTGTTGTGGCGGATTCCCCTGTGGGCGGTGCGCAACCCGCGTGCCATGACCCGCCTTGCCGCGGCGCTGTTGCAGACCCGCATCCCCAACGCCACCAATTTCTTCGAGACCCTCCTCGGGCTCGGGCATGCGATTTCCATGGCGCATGCGCTGGCCGGGCGCTGCGATCACCTGCACGCGGCTTGGGCTTCCGCCCCCGCCACCGCGGCGTGGGCGCTTTCCCAGTTGACCGGCATTTCCTGGTCCATGGCCGGACATGCCTACGATCTCTACGAGGATGGCGGGGATGGCCTGCTGGAACTCAAGATGCCCGAGGCGACCTTCATCCGCACCTCCACCGACGCCGGCAAGCGGCGCTGGACCGCGCTGGGCGCCGCGCCCGCCCGCGTCCATGTGATCCGGCGCGGCCTGCTGGAGCTGCCGCCATTTGTGGAGGAGCGGGACCTGCCGCCGCCGCCGTGGCGGCTGCTGACGGTCGGCCGCCTCGTCGAAAAGATGGGGCACGCCCGCCTGCTGGAAGTGCTGCGCCTGCTGCACGCGCAGGGCTTTCCCTTCACCGCCACGATCGTGGGGGGCGGGCCGCTGGAACCGTTCCTGCGCCGGGAAGCCGCGCGGCTCGGCCTTGCGGAGCGCGTCACTTTCACGGGCACCCTGCCGCACGCGGCAGTCGAGGAACGCTACCGCACCGCCGATCTGTTCCTGTTCTGCGGCCGGGTGGCGGGCAACGGCGACCGGGCCGGCTTCCCCAACGCCGTCGGCGAGGCCATGGCATGGGGCGTCCCGGTGTGCGCCGCACGGGTGGGCGCCGTGACCGAGGGTATCACGGATGCCGATACCGGCCTGCTCTTCGACTCGCCCGCCGAGGCCGCCCACCGCATCCGCCAGTTGTTCCAATCGCCCCAGTTGTACGCGGCGATCCGCCGCCGCGCCCGCCGGTGGGCCGAGCGCCACTACGACGCGCGCCGCAACATGCGCCAGCTCGCGGAGCTGTTTGCCGCGGCCGCCGTCACGAGCCAAGCAAGATCGAGCCCAGCGTCAGGAAAATGAAAAACCCGCCGGTGTCGGTGATGAAGGTCAGGAAAATCGACGACACTTGGGCGGGGTCCTTCTTGAGCCGCATCAGCAGGAGCGGGATGAAGGTGCCCGTGAGGCAGCCGATGGCGAGGTTGGCGACCATGGCCAGCAGCACGACCAGCGACAGGAGCGCCGGGCCGCCGAAGAACACCACCAGCAACGAGGCCAGCACGCCCACCAGCAGGCCGTTGACCAGCCCGATGGCCGCCTGCCGCAGGATCACCCGCCGCGCGTCGCCCTCCTTGACCTTGCCGAGCGCGATCGAGCGCATCGCCACCGCCAGCGACTGCTGACCGCTGTTGCCGCCGACCCCGGCGATGATCGGCATCATCGCCGCCAAGATCGGCAACGTGCCGATCTCCTCGTGGAAGTGGTCGACCACCATCGCCGCGGTCAGCGCCGTGCCGAGGTTGACCGCCAGCCAGGGCAGGCGGCGCCGGATGCTGAACAGGATGTCGTCGTGGATGTCCTCGTCGGCCCCGGCCCCGGCCAGCTTCTGCATGTCCTCGGTGGCCTCCTCGCTGACGACGTCCAGCACGTCGTCGTGGGTGATGACACCGAGCAGGCGGTTGTTCGAGTCCACCACGGCGATTTCGGGAAGGTTGTGCTCGGCCATGGTCAGGGCCACCGCCTCCTTGTCCATGTCGGGCGTGCACACCCCGCGGATTTCGGTGCGCATGATCGAGCTGATCTTCTGGTGCGGCTTGGCCTGGATCAGCCGGCGCAGGGACACGATGCCCTTGAGCTGCCGCTGCCGGTTGACCACGTAGACGTAATAGAGGTCTTCATTGTGGTCGGCGGACTGGCGGATGCGGGCGAGCGCCTGGTCGACGGTCATGTCGTCCAGGACCGTGTCGACCTCGGTGGTCATGAGCCCGCCGGCGGTGTCGGGGTCGTAGGCCAGCAGCTCCTCGATCCGGCTGCGCGAGGTCCGCTCGAGGTTGGCCAGCAGGCGGTCGCGCACCTCCGGCTCGAGGGCGGCGACGATGTCGGCCGCGTCGTCCGGTTCGAAGTCGTCGAGGATGCGCACCGCCCGCGGCAGGCGCATTTCGGAGAGCACCTCGGCGGCGCAGTCCTCGTCCATCTCGGCGAGCACCTCGGCGGCCCGCTCGATGGAAAGCTGGCGCAGGACCATGCGCCGGTCCCCGACCTCGAGGCGCTCGAGGAACTGCGCCACGGCATGGGCGGAGGTGGCGCCGAGGCGGACCGGGTCGAGGTTGGCCAGGTCCTCGCGCGGCCAGTCCATCAGTTCCTCATGCGTGTAGGCGAGTTCGGTGCGGTCGGGTGTGGTTTCCATGCGTGCCGCGATTGGTGTCGGAAGAGCGTGGGGAACGCGGCCGGGCTGGTCAAAACGAATCCGGTCTTCCGTGGTCATCGCGCCGCCGTTGGGCCGCGGGCGGGCACGCTGTAAAAGCGGCGCTCCGGCAGGCTCAGGGCGGTGAGCGCGTGGCCGTAGACGCAGCCGGTGTCGATGCCGGTGGCGAACGGGTGCTCGAGCGGCTGGGGGCGCGGCGTGTGGCCGTACACCACATGCTCGGGGCCCCGCCACGCCTCCGCCCACGGGCGCCCCGCCGGGGCGTCGGCCCGGCGGGCCGGCAGGCCGCGCGCGTCCAGCACCTGGATGCGCGTCACCAGCCCGGGGTCCTGCTCGTGCCATGGCCGGTCCGGCGCGAACCCGCCGTGCACCACCAGTGTATTCAGGGATGGAATACGCAGCACGTGGGGCCAGCCGGCGATCCAGTCCCAGTCCTCGGGGCGCAGCTGCGCGAAGGTCGGCTTGTCCCTCTCCCGCAGCACGTCCGGGTTGCCGCTCAGCCAGCCGGCCAGCAGGCGCTGTTCATGGTTGCCCAGCACGGGGCGGATGCGGTGCCGCCGCGCCAGCGCCAGCACCCCCGCGCTGTCGGGGCCGCGGTTGATCAGGTCGCCCACCGCCAGCAGGCGGTCCTCCGGCCCCGGGGCGAAGGCCGCCAGCAGCGCCTCCAGCTCGGCCGCGCACCCGTGCACGTCGCCGATGATCAGCGTCCGTCCCGCGCACGGCGGCAATACCTCCACATGCAGCGTTCCCATCGGCCGGCACCATCACCGGGCGCGCCCTTCCCGGCAACCTTCAACTGTCCGGCAAACCCCATTCCGGCGTTGATCTTTGCCCGCCCCAGCCCATACACAGGCGGCATGGATATCGCCATCCGGCCCGTGGCCGCCACCTGCGCCGTCTCCGGCCGGCCGCTTGCGCCCGGCGACCGTGTCTGGAGCGTGCTCGCGCGCCGGCCCGACGGCATGCTGGAGCGCATCGACGTCCACGCCGACCATCAGGCCGCGCTGATCGCGCCGGGACCGGTGTTGTGCCGCTGGAGCCAGCGGGTGCGGGCCCCGGCCGAGTCCGCGGCCGCGGCCCGCCGCGCCGCCCTCCAGTCGGCCGAGGAGGTGTTCCTCAGCCTCTTCGACGAACCCGAGAACGGCGCCGCCCAGGGACCCGCCGCCGAGGCGCGCGACCGCCTCAAGTTCTTCCTCGCCCTCCAGCTCGAGCGCAAGCGCCTGCTCAAACCCATCGGTCCCCGCCGCTACCGCCATGCGCCCACGGGCCGCGAGTTCACCGTCCCCGACTTTCCCATCACGCCCGAACTCGTCGCCGCCTTCCGCGCCGAGATCGGCCGCCTCGCCCCGCCGGCCTGAAATCAGCCGGTCCCCCGCTCAATCGGGAAAAAGAAGGCGGGCGGCCTACCCCTAAGCCGCCCGCCATTGCTTTCTATTTCACTACTCCTTATGTACCCCAAAACTCCCTTGCGGGAAATTTGATGACATCACTGTCGGACAGGTTGGGGCGAAGATCAAGTAGAAAATGGAAAAATTCTTCCAAAAGCGCGCATTTCACCGAATTGTAACCTTGGCGGGGGGGGATTTGCCGCAGAATTTGGCGCTATGGGTCGCTTTCGCGGCGGGCGGGGAAGGCGCCGTCGCGCAACTCGACGCGGAAGGGCGCCCCGGGCCGGATGGCGGCGGCATCGCTGAGGACGGCCCCGGCCGGATCGCGCAGCAGGGCGTAGCCGCGCCGCAGGGTGGCTTGGTGGCTGTGGTTGAGCAGGCGCAGGCGCAGCTGGCGCAGCGACTCGCGGCAGTGCTGCAGGCGGGTCTCCGGCCGCTGGGCGGTGAAGCGGGCCGCAAGCAGCTGCAGGCGCTGGCTGCGGCCGCGAAGGGCTGTGGCCAACGCCTGGTCCAGCCGGCCGTGCAGGTCGTCGAGGCGCAGGGCGGCCTGCTCGAGGCGGCGGCGGGGGTGCTGGTGGCGCAGGTGGGCCGCCGCCAGCGCCAACCGGTGCCGGCCGCGCTCGAGCCGCCGCCCCGCCCCGCTCAGCAGCCGCTCCTTGAGCGCGTCCGCCCGGTCGGCCACGGCGCGCCATGCGCTGGTGATCCACTCCGCCGCGGCGGAGGGCGTCTCGGCGCGGAAATCCGCGGCGAAGTCGCTCAGGGTGAAATCGGTCTCGTGGCCGACCGCGGAGATCACCGGGATCGCCGAAGCCGCCACCGCGCGCGCCACGCTCTCCTCGTTGAACGGCCACAGGTCCTCGAGGCTGCCGCCGCCCCGCCCGACCACCAGCAGCTCGCACAGCCGGTGGCGGTTGGCCGTCTCGATGCCGCGCACGATTTCCGCCGCCGCCTCGGCCCCTTGCACGCGCGCCGGGATCACCACCAGGCGGCCGCGCCAGCCCCGCCGGCGCAGGATCGACACGAAGTCGCGCAGGGCCGCCCCGCTTTCCGAGGTGACGAACCCGATCACCCGCGCCAAGCGCGGCAGCGGCCGCTTGCGCGCCGGGTCGAACAGCCCCTCGGCGGCCAGCTTTTCCTTCAGCTCGAGAAACGCCTGCTGCAACCGGCCGATGCCGTCCTCCTCGAGGGTGCGGAAAATGATCTGGTAGTTGCCGCGCGGCTCATACACCGTCAGGCGCCCGATCCCCACCACCTGCAGGCCGTCGCGCAACCGCACCCGCAGGCGTGCCGCGTCGCCCCGGAAGCACACGCAGGCGATCGTCGCCCCGGCGTCCTTGAGCGAGAAATACAGGTGCCCGGACGCCTGCTGGCGCAGGTTGCTGATCTCGCCGCGTACCCGCACCTCGCCGAAGGCCCCCTCCAGCAGGTCCTTGATGGCGCGGGTCAGTCCGCTGACGGTGTAGCAGGGCTCAGGCATCGGCAACAGACGGCGCGCGCGGGACCGGCATCATCGCCGCGCAGCGTGTCCCCATGGCCCGGTACAGGCAAGCCCGCACCATGATTGACAGAACAATTATTGCGGGTGCGGGCCGACGCGATCGAGCTGGTGCCGCAGGGGCGGCCGGTCGGCCTGGTGGATCTGCGACGCTCCCCCGCGGCCACCGCAAGCCGGGATCGGCAGGGACGAGAATGGATTCCAACTTGACGCAGGATTAAGTAATACTCGTATTACAGTAATGAAAGTATTTGTCTCCAAAATCACCTCAAAGGGCCAAGCAACGATACCGTCCGCGGTGCGGCGGACGCTGGGCCTAAAAGCTGGTGATCGCGTGGCGTTCCGGATGGAGGGAAACCAGGTGGCGCTCGTCCGGGCGCAACCGATGGATCTGGAGTTTGCCGCGGCGCTGGAACCCACCCTTGCCGGCGAATGGCTGTCAGAAGAGGACCAGGCCGCCTATGGAAGCCTTTGACCCCTTTGACATCGTGGTGGTGCCGTTCCCGTTCACCGACCGGCAGGCGGCCAAGAGGCGGCCGGCCCTTGTTCTCTCCGGCGAAGCGTTTCATGTCGGCTCTGGCCATCTCATCCTTGCCATGATCACCACCGCCACGCACTCGAGTTGGCCTGGCGATGTCGCCCTTGCCGACTGGCGCCCCGCGGGCCTGCCCTGCCCCTCGGTGGTGCGGGCAAAGATTTTCACCCTCGACGCCCGTTTTGTCCTGCGCCGCGCCGGCGCGCTCACCCGCGCTGACCAGCGCCGCGTGGCGGGGTCTCTGCAAACGGTGCTGCGAAGCGTGTTGCTTGTGCCCGACGAATAACGGGGGGCGCTGCATTGAAGCAACCCCTTCTTCCGGCCGAATAAGGCCGGCCAACGCAAGGGCGGGGGAGTGGTGCGTAGCGGCACCCGTATGCTTGCGCGGCATGGAGTTGCCGGGTGTCGGCACGCAGCGATATCGCTTTGCGGCGCCCTTTGTGCCGTGGCTGTGGCTGTGCCTGCTCCCTGTCGCCAAGGTCCATGCCCGCGCGGCCGCCGCTATTGAGCGGAGGGGAGCTCGGCGGCCGCGCGCCGCAGGCGCCGGCGCAGGCCCTTGAAGGCGAGGTGCAGCAGCAGCAGGCCGCAGACGGCCAGCAACAGGTAGCCGAGGCTGCCCTTGAGGACCGACTTGCCGACCAGCATCATTGCCAGCCCGATGGCCCCTTGGATCGGCAGCGACAGCCACAGGTAGGTGCGCCAGCGCGCGTGGCCGAGCGCCAGCAGGTAGTTTTGCAGCGCCCAAGGGAGGGGGGACAGGCGGGTCGCCAGCACGATGGGCCACTCGTTGTCGGGGCGCAGTTTGGGGATGCGCAGGCCGCGCCGGCGGATGACCCGTTCGATCGCCGGGTGCAGCAGCCCCCGCGCCAGCAGGTTCATCAACGCCATGTTGAGGCCCACCGCCAGCCATGCCAGCAGCACGCCGGCGGCCGGGTGGGCGGCCCCCAGCACCGGCAGCGCGGTCAGGTAGAACAGCGACAGCGGCACCCCTGCGGCCGGCAGCACCACGAACGCCGCAAAATATCCCGGGGCCGGCACCGCCTGCAGCAGCGCCAGCGCCGCCGCGCGCGCCTCCGCGAGCGGCGGCAGCGCCTCCCGGTGGCGCCATCCCGCCAGCGCCAGGGCGGACGCGGTCGCCAGTGCGGCCACCGCCAGCACGGCCAGCAGGCAGCGGCGACGACTCTCCTGTTGCATGTGCGCATACTGGGACACGCCATAGTGCCAGCGCAAGCCCGCGAACCGTTGACACCACAGACCCCCGCCGCCAATGAATGGCGGCGTGGTTCGAGAATTGGAACGCGGCCGGCAACCGCTTCTTCCCGCCGAGACCTCGCCGGACGATGACACCCTCGCCCTCAGCGTGGTGGTCCCCCTCCTCGATGAGCAAGCCACCTTGGCCGAGTTGACGGAACGGCTCCTGCCGGTGCTGCGGGCCGCCGCCGGCGCAAGGTTCGAAATTGTCTTTGTCGATGACGGCAGCCGGGACGGCTCATGGGAGCGCATCCGTGAGCTGCATGCCGCCCATCCCGCCCATGTGCGCGCCCTGCGTCATCGGCGCAATTTCGGCAAGGCGGCCGCCTTGGCGCATGGATTCCGCATGGCCCGGGGCGCGGTCATCCTCACGATGGATGCCGACCTGCAAGACCAGCCCGAGGAGATTCCCAAGTTTCTCGCGGCCATCGCCGCGGGGGCCGACCTTGTTTCCGGCTGGAAGCAGCGCCGCAAGGACCCGCTCGACAAGACCCTTCCCTCGCGGGTGTTCAACCGCGTCGCCCGCGCCCTCTCGGGCGTCCCGCTGCACGATTTCAACTGCGGCTTCAAGGCCTACCGCATGGAGGTCGCCAAGGGGCTCAAGCTGTACGGCGAGATGCACCGCTTCATCCCGATCCTTGCCCATGCCGACGGCTACCGGGTCGCCGAGGTGGTGGTGAACCACCAGCCGCGCCGGCACGGCCGCTCCAAGTACGGCTTCTCGCGCATGATCAAGGGCGCCCTCGACCTCCTCACCACCGTTGTGCTCACCCGCTATCTGCGCCGCCCCGCCCACTTTTTCGGCGGCCTCGGGCTGCTGGTCGGCGCCGTCGGCCTCGGCATTCTGCTGTACCTCACCGCCGGCTGGTTCCTCGGCTACAAGGGCATCGGCACCCGCCCGCTGTTCTTCTTCGGCATTCTCGGCACCTTGCTGTCCGCCCAGCTCATCGCCATCGGCCTGATCGCCGAGCTGCTGCTGCTGCGCACTTGGCAGGGGGAGGATCCGCTCGCCGTGGCGGAGCGGCTGGATCGTCCAAGCCGGACCGCTCCATGATCGCGATCGGCCGGCATGCCCGCAACAGCGCATGGATGGTGGGGGAGCGCTGCCTGCGCATGGCGGTGGTTGCCGGCGTGGGCATCTGGGTGGCCCGGCATCTGGGGCCGGAAGCGTTCGGCATGCTGAGCTTTGCCATGGCCGTGGTGGCCTTGGCGACCCCCGTGGCCCGCGCCGGGCTGGACGGCATCCTTGTCCGCGAGCTGGTCAACCAACCGGAGCGGCAGGCCGAGCTGCTGCGGGCGGGCTTTTTCATCCGGATGGCGGCTTCACTGCTCGCAGTGCTGCTGGTGGTGGCCGGACTCTTCCTCTTTCTTGACGGCGGTCTCCGGGACGAGAAATCCCTGCTGGTCCTGTTGGTCGCCCTCAGCCTGTTGGTGCAACCGTTCGATGTCCTCGAACTGTTCTTCCAGGCAAGGCTGGCGGCGCACTTCGCGGCCGTAAGCCGCGCGGTCCAGACCCTGCTGACGGCGGCGGTGCGCGTCGGCCTGATCCTGGCGGGGGCGGGCGTCGCGGCGTTCGCCGGCGTGCTGGTCCTCGAGGCGGTGGTGCTTGCCGTGGCGCTGGTGGTTGCGCGCCGTCCGGCCGGCGCGCCGTCCTGCCTCGGCCGGCCCCCATGGCCGCTCGTCCCGCCGCTCCTGCGCAGCGCCTGGCCGCTGCTCCTGTCCGGCATGGCCGTCATGCTTTACATGCGCATCGACCAGGTGATGATCGAGCGCATGCTCGGGCCGACTGAACTGGGCTACTACTCGGCCGCCCTCAAACTGTCGGAGCTGTGGTACGGGGTGCTGACGGTGTTTGCCGCCTCCTTGCTCCCCATGGTGGTCGCGGGCGCCCGCGAACCGGCAACCACGGAAGCCCCCGGGTTGCGCAAGATTTTTTTCGCCTTGATCTGGTCAAACGTCCTCATTGCCGCCACGGTCGCCTTCGCGGGCGACTGGATCATCCCCTTGGTCTTCGGCCCGGCCTACGCCAACGCGGTTCCGGTGCTGGCCGTCCACATCTGGACGGCACCGTTCGTGGCGCTCGGGCTGGTCGGCGGCAACTGGCTGATCGCGCGGAATCTGCACGTGCACGCATTGTTGCGCACCCTGGCGGGGGCGGGATTGAACATACTCCTCAACCTGTTGCTGATTCCGCGCGCCGGCATCACCGGGGCGGCCGTCGCCAGCCTCGCCGCACAAGGCTTCTCGGGGTTGTTGGTGGACGCGGTTTCCCCGCGCACGCGGGGGCTGTTTCGGCTCAAACTGCTGGCGCTCCTTGCGCCCAGTCCGCGCCAGCCATGACTGCGGCAAACCCCGAATCCGGACGATTCCCGGGCCCGGCCGCATCCGCGGGCGAAACACCCGTTTTGTTCCTCATTTTCAACCGCAAGGCGTGCGCCCGCGAGGTCCTTGATGCCATCCGCCAATACCGCCCCCGGCGGTTCTATGTGGCCGGCGACGGTGCCCGCAACGAGACGGAGCGGCGCCTTGTGGAGGAAATCCGGACGATGGTTCTGGCCGGCATCGACTGGCCCTGCGAGGTGAAGACGCTGTTCCGCGACCGCAACCTCGGCTGCCGGGCTGCCGTCAGCGGCGCAATCACCTGGTTCTTCGAGCACGAGGAGGCGGGGATTATTCTGGAGGACGATTGTCTGCCGCACCCGGCCTTCTTTGCGTATTGCAGCCGGCACCTCCGCCTGTTGCAGGCGGAGCACCGCTTCGCCTCGATCGCGGGCTGCCGGCCGCGCTGCTACCCCGACCGCGCGGGCGGTTCCGGCTCGATCGCACGGGTTTTCCACTGCTGGGGTTGGGCCGGCTGGCGCCGCTCATGGACGCTGTACCACGCGGCCCTCCCGGGCGATGCGGCCATGGCCATCAGCGCAAAGGCCGAAACCCGCGCCGAGGCACGCTATTGGCGGGCGGTGCTGCGCCGCTGTGCGGATGCCGCCACGGACTCATGGGATTACCGCTTCGCCCTGCAGTGCTTCTTGCACGACCGCCGCCACCTGGTCGCGCCGGTCAACCTGGTCCTCAACCTCGGTTTCACCGGGAACGCCAGCCACACCAGGCGGGCGCCGCTGGAAGCCCCGGTCCGCTATGGACGCCTCGCCGCTGGGTGGGCCGACGCTTTCCAGCCCGATGATCTGGGATCCTGTGCCGCGTTCTACCGGACCCAGTTCCGCGCCTTTCCCGCCCGATTCCTGCTGCGGTTGGCTTATGCGATCCGCCGGGGCCGCTCAAACGAGCCGGCGGTACACTTCCAGGGTGCGGCGGGCGCAGTCCTCCCAGGAAAAGCGCCGGATTCGTGAATATCCGCGCCGGACCAGCTCCGCCCGCAGGGCGGCATCGGCCAGGATTTTCTCAACCGTGTCGCGGATGCTGTCCACAGCAAGCGGGTCGAAGAACGCCGCCGCATCCCCCGTCACCTCCGGGATGGAGCTGCAGTTGCTGGCCGCCACGGGGCAGCCGTGGGCCATCGCCTCCAGCGGCGGGATGCCGAAGCCCTCGTACAGCGAGGGATACACGAAAACGGCGGCGCGCCGGTACATGCCGGCAAGGGCCGCATCGTCACCCGTCTCGTGCCGGACCTGGCCGGGGCGCAGCCCAAGCCGCCGGAACAGCTCGTGCTCCCGGCGCGCGAACCGCTTGCCGCCGAACGCCACCAAGGTGTATCCGGAACGCATCACCGGGGACGCGGCGAACGCCTGCGCCAGGCGGTCGAAGTTCTTGTAGGCGGTCCGCGTCCCCACAAAAAGCACCAAGGGTTCCCTGTCCGGCCCCGCGGGCTGGGGAGGCGCCGGGTCCACCCCGAGGTGCACGGTCGTGACCTTCGCCTCATCCACCGGGAAAAGGGAAAGCAGGTCCTGGCGGGTGTGCTCGGAGATGCAGATGATCTGGTCCGCGCGGCCGACCGCCAGGCGCTTCAGTTCCGAGTAACGCCTGGCCGCGTAGGAAAGCCGCGGCAGGCGCTCGTTGATCATGTCGTAGACCGTCAATACAACCGGGCCGCGGGTCCCCGGGATGGGACAGCGGCCGTAAAAGGTCTCGTGCACGAGGTCCGGCCGCCAACGGCGCATCTGCCAGCCCGACAGCGCCTGGTTGATCGGCCGCGCCAGTCCCTTGGGGAACGCCGGCAACCAGCCGAGGTCAAGGCCCCGCGCCGTCAGGGCCCCGCAGCCGCGGAGGTGGCGGCTCTGGTGGAGGGCGGGAAACAGCCGCGGCTCCTCGCCCAGCCGCCGCATTTCCTGCGCCAGCCGCACGAAGTAGCGGGAAATCCCGCCGTAGGGCTGCTCCATGAAGGCGTGGTAGGTGTAGGCGATCTTCATGTCGGATGATACTGTCCGAAAGGGGAGGATGGCATGCTCCGGACCGCCCTTGGCCTCATCTCCAGAGGCGCGTTCTCAGGGCGTGCGCAAGGCGCCGCCGCAGGATCCGGGCGTGGGCGCGGCAGGCGGGGACCGCGCCGAAGTGCCGGGCTAGGATGAGGAACCGTTCCCACTGCGAGCGGCGCCAGTTGCGCAGGGTGGCGCCCTCCCGCTCGATCCGCGCCAGCGGGCCGAGGTTCGCCGAGCTGCGCGGCCGCGCCAGGATCGCCAGCATCCAGTCGAGGTCGGCGGAAAACATGTAGCGTTCGGACTGATACAGCGGCGCGATCGCGCGCCGCGGGACAAAGGCCTGATGGGACACCACCATGCCGAACCGGAACAGGGACTTGTCGAGGGAGTCCGGCAGCCGGTGGGGCGTCACCCGGGAGCGCGGTCCCAGCTCCCGCCAGCCCGGCCCCATCACAATGGCCTCGCCGTAGCAGATGTCGACGGTGTCCGGGACGGCGGCGACCGCGCCGAGCGACCCCGCGTCGTGGAACGTGTCGCCCGCGTTCAGGAACCAGACCCGCCCGCCGCGGGCCATGCGCAGGCCCTTGTTCATGGCGTCGTAGATGCCGGCGTCGGGCTCCGACACCCAGCGGACCCACGGGGCGTCGAGCTGTCCGAGCAGCTCGCGGGTGCCGTCGGCGGAGGCGCCGTCGACGATGATCCACTCGAAGTCCCGGCAGGTCTGGGCGAGCACCGACTCGCGGGTGCGCAGCAGGCCCGCGCGCGCGTCGCGGCAGACGGTGATGACGCTGACCGCCGGGCTCATCCGCGCGCGTTCCTTTCCAGCACCTCGACCACGTGCGCGCACACGTCGCAGTGGTCCGCCACCAGCCGCGCCCGCGCCTCCTTGCAGCGGCGCAGCCCGGAATCGTCAAGGGAGGAAAGCCATGCGTTGGCGCAGGCCAGCCCCGGGCCGGCCTCGCGGAAATTCCGCACGAGGCCGTAGGCGCGCTCCAGCATGAGGAGGTAGCCGCGCGGCTCGGTGGAATTGATGTAGACCGTGGGGACGCCCAGGCAGGCAGCCTCGCTGGCCGTGGAGGCCCCCTCGGTCAACACGAAGCGCGCGAAGGCCAGCAGGTCGTGGAATCGTTCGGGCGCAACCGTCATGGCATAACCCCGCAACGCGTCCGGCAGGCGGTTCTCCTCCGCCGAGATCACGATGCGCCAGCGCTCGCGGAAGCGGTTGACGAAGTCCAGCACGTCCCGGCCGATGCCCTGGTGGCCAAGGTCGTGGAAGGTGTTCCATGCGGACAGCCGGATGACGACGTAGCGGCCGGGCTCGAGTCCGGCCGAGCCCGCGAGCACGCCCGGGTCCGGCGTGAAGCGCCGTCCGTCGAGGAACGCGAGCTCGTGGATGCCCCGGTAGAACCGCTGCTTCCGGCCCAGCGGCTTGTAGAAGCAGTAGGGCGTGTGAATCTCATCCGCGAAGGGGTGCGCAATCCGGTGGTTGAAGTGCTGGAACTCGGAGTCGGTGAAGATGATGTTGCGGCGGCCGAGCAGGCCGGCGCTCTGCGCGTAGCTGCCGAACAGGCTCGCCACCACGTCCGGCCGGAAACGGAGAATCTCCCGGGCCACGACGAACTGGCGCCGCAGCATTTCCCCGAGGGGGAACACGTTGCGCGCCGAGGTCCGCCGGGGAATCCGGCAGGGCATCCAGGCGTAGGCCGCGAACAGGCGGCGCATGACATCCCGGTCGCGGCCGATCACCCGGACGGCGTGGCCGCGCGCCAGCAGCTCGCGCACCGGATACTTCCAGAAATGCACGTCTCCCGGATGGTGCGCCTCGATCAGGAATCGCATCGTGAATCGCTCAGGGCTGGCCGGCCGCCCGTTCCAGCCGCTTGATGACGCCGATCGGGATGCCGCCGCGCTCGATGCGGTACAGCTCCTCGCCGTCGGCGAGCAGGTCGGTGCGGAAGGTGGTGTTGGAGACAAACAGGTCCGCGGCGTCGAATGTGTCGACCAGGGCGAAGCCGCGGGGAAGGAACGGGATGGCGGCCTGCAGCGGGCCGGCCACGCGCACCCGCACGGGCGCGCCGGGGGCCGGCTGCAGGCCGTGGCGCGCGGCCACGGCGGGCAGCGCCTCGAGCAGGTGGCGGGTGGAGGTGAACCAGTATTCGCC
>FWPV01002817.1_pt1 | contig 32254 bp, 28 predicted proteins | sample 2228371 | NCBI WGS metagenome assembly FWPV01 (sample SAMEA103939776, study PRJEB20133) | metagenome
CACCCTGTTCCAGGACGAAAAGGGGAGGTGGCATCTCGCCTTCTTTGGCAACGACCGCACGGCGCCTTTCCGCGCCATGCCGGGCGTGATGCCTCTGGAGATCAGGGACACGGGAAAGGACCTCGAAATCCGCCCCGCCCGGACGGCGGCCACGCGATGACGGGCGCGCCTAAAAGCCGGCCAGGGCGCGCGCCGCGCCAATGATGATCGAAATGACCGAGATGCCGATGATGCCGTAGTGGACCATTAGCCGGGTCATCCGCAGTGTGTCCCGGATGTCTTCCAGAAATTGGCGCACCGCCTCGCGCATGGGCTACATTCCAGCGTGCCCCAAGCGGCGTGTTAAGACCATCTGACTTGGCGCCCGGCTGACGCGGCTCAGTTCTAGTATTGGCCCAGCTTTGGTACTAAACCCCCATCATCAGGTGGAGTTGGTCTTGCTCATTCCCAGCCAGCGGGTGTAGAGGTCGTTATCGATGCCGACCCGCGCCAAGACCCGGCCTACGGTGGTGTTGATGATGTCGTCGATGGTCGACGGGCGTCCGTAAAAGGCGGGGACAGGCGGCATGATGACGGCTCCGTTCTCTGCGGCTTGAAGCATGAGACGGATATGCCCGGCATGCAGCGGGGTTTCGCGGACGAGCAGGACGACCGGGCGTCCCTCTTTGAGCTGCACGTCGGCGGCGCGGGCGACCAAGTCGGCGTCATAGCAATGGGCTATGGCGGAAAGCGTCTTGATGCTGCACGGCGCGACGATCATCGCATCCACCGGAAAGGACCCGGAAGAGATCGAAGCCCCAATGTTCGAATCCGAATGAACTACCTCCGCAAGCGCCTCCACCTGCTTGACGGACCAATCCGTCTCTTGAGCGATGGTGGCTTTCGCCGACGGGCTCAGGATGAGGTGCGTTTCGATGTCCGGCGCACTGTGGAGAACTTCCAACAGGCGGATGCCATAAATGACGCCAGAAGCGCCGGTGATTCCGACAATCAGCCGTTTGGGCATTTGCCCTCCATGATAGCCCGGCCGGGAGAGACACGCGGCGCTTTTCAGAAGAATTGGCGCAGGGCTTCGAATTCGGCGGCGAACCGGGACTGAAGGCTTTCGAATTCGTCTTGGATCCCCAGCAAGGCGAGGGCTCGGGCGGCGTCTCCAGGTTCTCCGTCTTCGGCGGCAGCGCCCATAGCTCGGGCGAAGGCGTCGGCGACGTGGACCAGGTGGATGAGGTCCGGGGGTCCGGATGGCGGCGTGTGATGCTCTCCGGCAGCGCGGCAGATCGCCGGCGGCAGCCTCCAATGCTCGAGCACATGGCGCGACAGCTCCGCGTGCGACACGCCCAGCACTTCCTCCTCGAGCCGGGAATCCCAACCCGCGCTACGGGCCAGCAGGTCGTATTCCTCCGGTAGGGAAACGGCGATGAGCACTTTGCCAACGTCGTGCAGAAGCCCGGCGGCGAAAGCTCCCTCGGAGTATTCGACCGGGACTCGCTGCGCCAGCAGATCGGCCGCGATGGCCGCGGCCACGCCGTGCAGATTGAACCGCGCGAGCGAGAATGACTGTGGCAGGCGCACCCGGGACCACAATTTCGCCACCAGAAGGCTGACGGCGAAATTCCTGAGCCGGGCTACGCCCAGGATGGAAATCGCCCTCGGGACGGCCGTGATTTCGCGCCCGCGGGAGTAAATGGCCGAGTTGACTAAGCGCAGGAGATGCCCGGTTAGGATCGTGTCCTTCTCAATCAGCTCCGCAAGATGGGAAAACGACACCGTGTCGTCGCCCAGCGTGGCGACCAGGCGCCCGAGAATTGGCGAGAACACTGGCATCCGGTCGACGGACGCCAAGGCCACGGCCCGGGCTCCCGCGGCAGTCCGGCGATTTGAAAGAACGGTTCCCATGACGATCTTATCGGCCGCCAGGGCAAAGTCTTACTCCTGGCGCGCCGGTAAAATGATGGGAAAAGGATGTTTGCACGGGTATGAATCCAGGGCCGGCTTTGATTCTTTTTGGCGTTGTCCTGGTGGCGCTCGGGCTGGCGCTTACCTTCGGCGGACGCCTGCCCGGCGACATCGCCATCCGCGGCAAGAACTGCACGTTCTATTTCCCCTTAGCGACCTGCCTGGTCTTGAGCGTAATTCTGTCCCTCGTCTTCTGGCTGTTCGGCAAGCGTCAGTGAACCGCGCCGATGCGCTCGAGCGGCCAATAAACGAACACCGCCTTTCCATAAATGTACTTGCGGTGAACCGTGCCCCAGGAACGGCTGTCGTTCGACGATGAGCGGTGGTCGCCCAGCACGAAGTATTGATCCTCCGGAACCCGCACTACGGGCATCGAGCCACGGTCCTGATACTCCGCCGGTACGTACGGTTCCGCGATCGCCCGCCCGTTGACCTTGACCTGACCCTCGACAATTTCCACCGTATCCCCGGGCAGACCGATGACCCGCTTGATGTAGGATTTCGATGTGTCGGCGGGAAACCAGAAGACGACCAGATCCCCCCGTTCAATCGTGCCCAAGCCAAAGCGGTAGCTGAACTTGTTGATGAAGATGCGCTCCTGATCGGCGAGCGCCGGCATCATGCTCGTTCCCTCCACTTTCACCGGCTGGTACACGAACAAGATGACGACCGCCGCCAGCGCAATCGAAATCGTCAAATCGCGCAGCCAGTGCACCACCAAAGCCCAACCCGTTCTACTCACCACCCGTATTGTCGAATTTCGGGGACAGGCTACGCAATCCCCAATTTCCCGCCTCCAGCCGCAGGGAACCAAAATTGCGGAAAGCGTAGCCTGTCCCCGAATTTTGTTGTATAAGGGGAGGCGGTATGGCCGACTCGAAGTTGTACCTCAGCCGCAGGGAGTTTCTGGCGAGCGGCACGGCGCTGGGGTTCGCCGGCGCCGACGAAGCCGATGCGCCTTGGAATGGCGCAGCCGTCGTCTACAAAGTCTATCTTTCCGCTAAGCGGGCGGGATGGCCGCGCCCGGATATGGACCTGAAGCAGGAAATACGCGAGATCGAAAGCCACTTGGCGGAGCTCCAGAAGCGCTACCCGCGCCACATCCGCCTTACCGGCGGCGAAACCCTCTACTCGCCGGAAGAGGTCGAACAATGGGCGCCGTCCGCCGCGGGTGCGGACGCCATTCTGGCCTTCAATATGACCACCGGCGTCTTCCGGACCCTCGACAGAGTCGTCTCGCTCGGCAAACCAACCCTGCTGTTCGCCCGCCCGTACGCCGGACATGATTGGTGCCACGCCTCAGCTTTCAACCAGCAGGGCAAGAAGGCGGACGTCGTCGCATCGAGCGATTTCGGTGAATTGGATCCCTATGTCGATGTATTTCGCACCATCCACCATTTGCGCTACAGCAAAGTGCTCGTCATGGCGCCCCCGGGGCGCAAGCACGGCAACGAAGGTTATCAAAAGCAGTTCGGCACCTCGTTCTCCTTCCCCACCTATGCCGACTTGAAAGCTGCTTATGAGGCAGCCGACATCCAAGAGGCGCGCCGCCTCGCCTCGGCTTTCATCAAGCAGGCTTCCCGCATGATCGAGCCAACCGAGGAGGAAGTGGTCAGCTCCATGCGCCTCCATCTCGGCATCCTCGACCTCATGCGCCGGGAGAAAGCCAACGCCATTACCATCGACTGCCTGGGCGGCTTCGGGCGCGGCGATCTGGTGGCCTACCCCTGCATCTCCTTCGCCAAGCTCAACGACTGCGGGCAGTACGGCGTCTGCGAATGCGACCTGGAATCGACCATGACGCAAATCCTCGTTACTTCGTTCTCCGGCAAGCCGGGCTTCGTCTCCGACCCCGTTTTCGACACCAGCCGCAACGAGGTGATCCACGCCCACTGCGTCTCAGCCACGGCGATGCAGGGCATCAACCAGCCGCCTTCGCCCTATCTCATCCGCTCGCATTTGGAGGACCACAAGGGAGTCTCCGTGCAGGTCCTGGTGGACGCCAAAGGACCGGTCACCGTGGCGCGCTTCAGCGGTCCCACCAAATTCCTGCTCTCGACCGGCGAAGCCACGGGCAACGTGGACGACGAGCGCGGCTGCCGCACCAAGATTCGCACGCGCGTCTCCGACGCCCGCAAGTTTTTACGGAACTACGCCCTGGTGAACATCTCCGGCGTGCAGCCCACCAACACGCGCGATCTGCTGCACCGGGTGGTCTTCTTCGGCGACCACACCGACATGATCGAGCGCCTCGGGCGGCTGACCGGCTTCCAAGTCCTTCGAGAAATCTGATCCTCCGTTCATATACAGTAGAGGGCAGGAGGCTAAGGCGGGCGATGCAGTTCGGAATCCATTCCTTGCTCTTCAACGAAACGTTCCTCGAAAAAGATTTGCCGCTGCTCGAAAAATGCAAGCGCATGGGCTTTGATGCGGTGGAGATCATCCCCTTCGATCCCGACAACTTTCCCGCGCGCAGGGTGCGCGAGGTTGCGGCTTCCTTGGGGCTTACCATCAACACCGGCTACGGAATGCCGGCTGAATACAACATCATCTCGCCCGACGCGGCTGTGCGCCGGCGCGGCGTCGAGTTCTCCAAGAAGCTGATCGATCTCAGCAACGAAGCCGGCGCCAAGGTTTTCGGCGGCATGATTTACTGCGGTTGGGGTTACCTGACCGGCAAGATGCGGACCGAAGACGAGTGGAAATGGGGCGTAGAGAACTACCGCGAGATCGCCTCGTACGCGCTCGAGACGTCCAATCTCACGCTCGGCATCGAGCCGGTGAACCGGTTTGAGTCGCACTTCATCAACACCGTTTCGGACGCTCTCCGGTTCATCCAGGAAATCGGCTTGCCGAACGTGAAGGTCCACGTCGATACGTTTCACATGATCCGCGAGGAAGACGACATCACTCAGGCGGTGCTCGACGCCGGCGACAAGCTCGGCTATGTGCACGCCTGCGAAAACCAGCGCGGCATTCCAGGGACCGGACTCGTGCCGTGGCGCGACTTCTTCCGGGCGCTGCGGCGTGTGGGCTACGACGGCTGCATCACGATTGAATCGTTCGATCCGAATATGGAGAACATCGCCAAGCTATGCTGCATTTGGCGCAAGCTTGCTGACACTCCGGAGCAGCTCGCCGCCGAGGGTTTGGCCTTCTTAAAAGCCGCCTGGCGGGCGGCGCAACTCCATTAGAAACGCCGCTCGCGCCAGAGACAGCCGCCCCCCGCGCTATCCTGCAGATATGGGGGCAGATGTCGCGCAAAAGATCCGCTTTTCTGTAAGCGGAATGACGTGCGCTGCGTGTCAGGCGATTGTGCAGCGAAAGCTCGAAACCCTTCCAGGCGTAATCGAGGCGGCGGTGAGCCTTATGGCGGCGGAAGCCTCCGTCACGTACGATCCCGCACGGGTCAGTCCCCAGAGGCTTGTTGAAGCCGTCCGTGAAAGCGGCTACGACGCGCGTCTGCCCGAAGGCGAGCAGGGCGCTTGGGCGGCGCAACAGTCGCGCGACGAAGCGGTGGATGCCGAATATCGCGGCCTCCGGCGAAAGGCGGCAGTGGCCGTAACCTTGGCGGCATTCTCTATGGCGATTTCCATGCCGCTCATGCACGCTTCCCACGCGGCGCACGGCCCTTACGCCGGGTTGCTGCGCTGGACTTTGTGCGCGGCTGCGGCGGTGACGCTCGGCTGGGCAGGAAGGGATTTCTTCTTCCGCGCGTGGAAACAGGCCCGGCATGGCGCGGCGGACATGAACACGCTGGTGGCGGTAGGAACCGGCGCGGCGTTTCTTTACTCCCTCGCCGTGACGGTTGCGCCGCGGCACCTGGAGGCTAGGGGCGTGGCGCCGGACGTGTACTACGAGGCCGCCACAGGCATAGTCGCGCTCGTGCTCGTCGGCCGTACGCTGGAGCTGCGCGCCCGGCGGCGCACCGGTTCCGCCCTCCGCGAGCTCGCCGCGCTGCAACCCCGGATGGTCTGGCGCCGGAAAGGAGAGATTGACGAGCAAGCGCCGCTGGAGGCGGTCGAACCGGGCGATATCCTCACGGTGAAACCCGGAGAGCGCATCGCCGTGGATGGCGAGGTCGTCGAAGGCGTTTCCGCGGTGGACGAATCGATGCTGACGGGCGAATCGATCCCCGTTACGAAAAAACCTGGGGACCGGGTCATCGGCGGGACTCTCAACACCACCGGCAGCCTCCGCTACCGGGCGGCGGCTCGCGGCTCGGAAGGGGTGCTGGCCAATATCGTGAAACTGATGCGCGACGCCCAAGCCTCCCGCGCGCCCATACAGCGGCTGGCGGACCGCATCAGCGCCGTGTTCGTGCCCGTGGTTTTGGCGATTGCGGCGGTTACTTTTGTGGTCTGGTTTGCCGCCGCTCCCGCTTCCGGACTGGCGCGCCCTTTGAGCGTGGCGGTGTCGGTTCTGGTGATCGCCTGCCCGTGCGCCATGGGACTCGCGGTTCCCACCGCCGTGGTTGCCGCCTCCGGGCGTGGCGCAAAACAAGGCATTCTCTTCAAAGGCGGCGAAGCGATCGAGCGGCTTCAGAGCGTCAACGCCGTGGTGTTCGATAAGACCGGCACCTTGACCGAAGGCAAGCCGGAGGTTCGAGACATCCGCACCGCAGGGCAATGGTCCGCTACCGGGTTACTCGGCTTGGCGGCGGCGGTGGAGAGCCGCAGCGAGCATCCACTCGCCCGGGCGGTGATGGAAGCGGCGCGCAAGGCCAATGCTCCCCTGCGCCTGGCGGCGCAATTTCAGTCGTCTCCGGGGCAGGGCGCCGAGGCGCTGGTCGAAGGGCGGCGGATTCTGGTGGGAAGTCCGGAGTGGCTGGCTGCGCGCGGCATTTCGCTGGACGGTCTGGAAACCGCGGCGCGCGAATTATCCGGCGGCGGCATGACGCTCCTTGCGGTAGCCGTTGATAAGACCGCCGTGGGGCTGATGGGCATAGCGGACCGGCTGAAGGACGCCGCCCCGGAAGCTGTGACGCTCATCCGCCGCTATGTGCCGCGGGTCATCCTCCTCACCGGCGACCGCCCCGAAGCCGCTCGCGCCATCGCTGCGCAAGCAGGCATTGAGGAAGTCATCGCCGGCGTGCGCCCCGAAGAGAAGGAGAAAGTCATCCGCGAATTGCAGGCAAGCGGGCTCAGGGTGGCGATGGTCGGCGACGGTGTGAACGACGCCCCCGCGCTGGCGCGCGCCGATGTAGGCATCGCCATGGGCAGCGGGGCGGACGCCGCCGTGGAGGCTGCCGACGTCACGCTGATGCGCAGCGATCCCCGTGCGGTGGCGGCAGCGATCGAACTGTCCCGCAGGACCATGCGCATCATGAAGCAGAATCTCTTCTGGGCGTTCATCTATAACGTCGTGGGCATACCGGTAGCCGCCGGCGTGCTTTATCCCTGGTTCGGAATCCTCCTCAATCCGGTGCTGGCGGCGGGCGCCATGGCGCTCAGTTCGGTGAGCGTGGTGACGAACAGCCTGAGACTGCAACGAATGCGTTAAGATCGAAGCCGATGCGGGTATTTTTCTCGTTTCTTCTTTCCACGTCAGCGGTTTTCGCCGTCCAAGCTCCGGCGGTGGCGCCTGAGACTCGTGCGCGCGAAGTCCTGGACCGGCTGCTGGCAGGCGACGCCGCCGGGTTGCACGGGCTCTTCGACGACAAAATGAAGAAAGCCTTGACGGTGGAAGTGCTCGAAAAGCAGGTGCTGCCGCAGGTGCGGGCATGGGGTCAGCCGAAAAACATCGGCGAGCCGCGCGTCGAAACGGCGGGCGAGATCAGCGTGGTGGTGATTCCGCTCCAACTCGCCGCCCGGTCGCTGAACCTTCAGGTGAGCGTGAACCGCTCCGGCGCCGTAGCAGGGCTGTTTTTCCGTTCGGCGGACCCGCCCAAGGTCAACTGGCAACGTCCCTCTTACTCGAAGCCCGAGAGTTTCACCGAACGCGAAGTGTGGATCGGCGACGGCGAGTGGAAGGTTCCCGGCACGCTCGCCGTGCCGCAGGGCAAGGGCAAAGTTCCGGGCGTAGTTCTGGTGCACGGCTCAGGACCGCAGGACCGCGATGAAACGGTGGGACAGTTTAAGGTCTTCAAGGATTTGGCTGAAGGTTTGGCTTCCCGGGGCATCGCCGTCTTGCGGTATGACAAACGGACCAAGGTCCACGCTGTTCGCCTAGCCGCTGAACCGAAGTTTACGCTGCACGAAGAAACGGTGGAGGATGCGGTCCTGGCGGCGGCTCTCCTGCGCCGCCAACCGGAAGTCGATCCAAAGCGCATCTTTATCGTAGGGCATAGCTTGGGAGGGTTCGCCGCGCCGCGCATCGCCAAGGCGGATCCTCAGCTAGCCGGCTTGGTGCTATTAGCCGCCAATACCCGCCCGCTTGAAGAATTGATCGCCGAGCAAACTGAGTATCTGGTGTCGATAGCGCCCGGCGGCGCCAAAGACTCGCCGCAGGTCAGGGAAACCCGGCGCGCCGTCGAGCAGATGCGAAAGCTCCGCGCCGGAGGGACGGTCGAGGGCTCTCTGATGGGGGTGCCCGCAGCTTACTTGATCGACCTGGCAAAGTACGATCCCGCCGCCGAGGCGAAGGGGCTAAAGATCCCGATGCTGATCCTGCAAGGCGAGCGCGACTATCAAGTGACGATGGAAGACTTCGACGGCTGGAAAAAGGCGCTCGCCGGGCGCAAGGACGTGACTTTCAAGTCATACCCTGACCTGAACCACTTATTTGCTACGGGCAAAGGCAAGAGCAGACCCGTGGAGTACACCAGACCCGGAAACGTAGCGCCCGAAGTGGTCGAAGACATCGCCCGCTGGATCCTGGCGCGGCGCTAGCGGGGCGCCTGCGGCAGCGGAGGTCAGAACATCCGCTCGGTCTTCTTCAAAGTGCCGAAATTGCCGATGTTGGCGATCGAAAGCGCCACCCGGAACTGGTTTTCGTTCCGCGTGCCGAAGCCGAACCGCCGGTACTGCACGCTAAAACCGCAGCAATCCGTGTTGTAAGTGACTTGCACAGCGGCGAATTGCATCACGCCGGTTCGAAAGTCGTACACCGAGTTGAATCCGGCGATCCAGCCGCGTTTGTTCTCGTATCCGTACCCGAATGCGCTGCTCAACTGGTTGGACGGCGGCGAAAGTTTCTTCACCGCTGGATCCTGGCACGAAACCCCGCTCGTCAAGCTGCTCAGCGGGATGCACGCCACCCGGGTATACCCGAACGACGTCGAGTACTCGCGAATCCGCACAGCCGCAGTCAGCGTGCCGTTGGCAATTTCCCGGCGCAACGGATCGTAGTCGGTGCGCCACTCCACCCCGATCCCCGGCGCGGGGTTTGCGCGGACTACGGAGATAATGGGGGAATAACGCCGCGGCGCATCGAGGAAGGCGTATCCCGTCAACTCGGCGGCGCTTTGCACGATGTTCCGCCGCCCCGGCACGACCGCCCCTCCGAAGGTGGGGTCGAAATAGCGCTTGTGCCACAGTTCCCACGTCAGCGCCTCGTGCACTACGCCGCCTTTCTTGGCATACACACGGTTGACGATGGCGATCGACGCCTCGTTGGTGTTGGATAGCAGTTCGGTTTCATCGAACCGGATGATTTCGGTGAAGTCGGCGACGCCTGTCACGTACCGGTAGTTTAACCGCGGTTCAATTACATGCTTGACCTTTTCGCCGAGCCACTTGGGTCCGTCGAAAACCCGCTCCAAACTGGGCGGCGTCAGTTCCAACTGGAAATCCCGCGCATGCCGGGTCAAATTGGCGCCCACGACGCGCCCGGAAGGCGTCTGGCGTTCTCCGTAGTGCGTTTCCCGGATGCCGAAACTGGGGATCAAGTGAAAATCGCGCCACCGGAGCGCGGTGGTGATCCGGGGCGCCACGTCCACGCGATCCATGACATTCCGCGTCTGAAACAGGGGTTGCGTCCGGCGCACTAACCCGCCGCTGGCTTCAACCGAGAACCAAAGGGGCAAGATCTTGCGGCTCAGTTCACGGTCCATCGAGCGGAATTCGACTTGCGGGAGCTTGCGGATCAGGATCTTGTCCCCTTCGGCCGTGCTTTGAAAGTTCTCGTTCCGCTGCGCGACGAAGTGCAGGGAGTAGGCAGACCAAGATTTGGTCGCGAAGCCGGTGGAATGCACCTCGGAAAACACCGCCTCAGTGAAAGACTCGGTGAAGGCTTGGCGAAACTGGAAATTGCTGAGATAGTTTACGTCGCCGAAAACCCGGAACCCCTTGGGTAAGCTGCCCTTCAGATCTCCCGCGATGAGAGCGCCGCCTTGCTTGATGCGCTCGCCGCTCGTCAGTTTCTGCCCCCGGTCGTTGACGCCGTAAACCAGGAAACTGCCGTCCCATCCCTGCGCCGGCTTGGCTCGGAACTCGAAGTGGTGAGCCGGTCCGCGCTGGGTGAAATACTGAAGCCGGTACGTCGCGTCGTAACTCCGGTGAATGGCCCAATAATACCCTACGCCTAACATCAGCCCGCGGCGGGAACTGTTGCCGATATTGGGCGTCAGGAATCCGCTGCGGCGCGGGCGCTCTTCGAGGGATTTGTACAGCACCGGCGCGTAAAAGATGGGGATGAAACGCAACCTCATCACCGCCCGGTAACCCAAAGCCCGGTCTCCGGGGATGATGTCGATGCGGGAAGACCGGAGGCTCCACCACGGGCGGGGAAGCTTGCAGTTGGTGAGTAAGCCGTCGTGGAGCACATAGCGGTTTTTAATTCGCTCAGCCCACGCCGCTTGGAAGGAAAACGGGCTGGTGGAGGTGAGAATGCCCGGACGGGCGCCAATCTGAGCCGGCGTCGTCCCTTTCACGTTGTAAAACTTCCCGGTTTCCTCCCCGATGACGTACTCCACCCGGTCCGCTTCCAAACGCTCGCCACGCTCGAAATGCTCAAACTGAACGCGCCCCCGCGCTTCGACATACCCGGCGTCCTGGTCATAGTCGATCTCATCCGCCCGCACTCGCATTTCGGAGGTCTCGATGAGCGCCGCTCCGCGCAGCCGGTAGAATGGTCCCTCAGCCTCTTGGGTCACCGCGCGGATCAGGATTTCGTTCTTGGCCGCCGGACTGCTGGGTTTAGCGGACTCCGGGCCTTGTCCTTTCCCGAGGCTGCTCAGTACACACAGGAGAAAAATTAAAGTAACAGTTGAGAAAAGTTCGTGACTTTTCTTGACGGTTATGGTACTAAAGTAAACACGGCGTGTCCGAGGCTCTCCAGCGGGCTTCAAGGGAAAACCGTAACACGTTAATCCGCGAAGCCGCAACCGCCGATGAAAGGAGAGACCGCAGGGCTGGCCGGCGGGACTCAGACTCATGAAGTGCCGATATTGCGGAGCACAGAATGACGCGCTTGATAATCGGTGTTGCCGTTGCGGACGCCGCTTGCACTTGGCGAATCCCCGCCCCGCCACGGCTAGCTATCCCATCACCACGGCGACAGCGCCGGAGGTGGCGGCGCCGCGCCCAGCGGACGCCCCGGTGATCTACCCTGAGGCGGATCGCAAGCCGCGCCGCCCACGGCAAGGGGTGCTCTTCTCGCCATCCGAAGGCCCGAAGGTGATTCCATTTGACCCTGCCGCCGCGGCAGGCGCCGCGCGGCGGAAGTCGGCGGTAACAGTACGGTCGAGAGAAACCAAAGTTCAGAGCAGGCAGGAACGATTTGTTTTCATGAGGGAAGAGCACTCCCACGGTGAGGGAGGCGGCCACGGTCCGGAGTTCGCCATCTACTGCAACGCTCCGGTAGCCTCGTTGAGCCACCGCTTGCTTGCATTCTTCATTGATCTCTTGCTTGTCCTTGCAGCGCTCGGTGTGTTCGGGCTGACCCTGTACTTTGCGGGCGCATTCGTGCCGCTTTTGCAGGCGGGTTCGTCGCTGGCGTGGTGGACTCTCGGCGGCTTCGGAGCGCTGGTCTACCTGCTTTATGAGTTCTTTTGGGCGGTGGCGAAGGCCGAGACGCCTGGAATGATTTGGACCCGCCTGCGGCTCCTTCACTTCGACGGGCGCGAGCCGGAACTGCGCGACCGGCTGATCCGGGCGGTTGCCCTGGTGGTGAGCATCATTCCGGCGGGGTTAGGTCTGATTTGGGCCTTGGGAGACGGTGAGAAACTCACTTGGCACGACCACATGTCGAATACCTTCCTGACCCCGTTGGACTATCGCCGTTACTAGATCTGAACGCGGCCGCCTGTGTCGTATGCTGGTGGTGAAACCACCATGCGCATTCATTTTGATCCTACCAATCTTTACGCCGCGATGATCGGCGAAGAACACGGGTTGACCCCGGCTGAGATTTCCACGGCGGCGCCACGGGCGGCAGCGGCCCTAAAAGGCTTTCGAACGCTGTTCGACCAAGGCGCGTATGGTTTCCCGGCCTTGCCGTTCGAAACCGCCGAGGCGAAGCGGATTCTGGCGTGGGCGGAGAAGCTGCGCGGCAGCTTCGACACGGTTTGCGTGGTTGGCATCGGCGGCAGCGCGCTGGGCGCTTGGGCGCTCGACTGCGGGCTGCGCGGGCCTCATCCGGTGCAGGGCGCATTTTCGCCTAAGTTTCCCCGTCTCGTGATTCTCGACAACGTGGATCCGGATTTCATCGACGCTGCTCTCCGCTCCATGAATCCCAAAAAGACCCTGGTAGCCGTCATCGCCAAGTCGGGAGGAACGGCTGAGACGGTGGCCACGTTCCTGATCGTCAAGGATTGGATGGAGCGCTCGCTCGGCAAGAAAGCCGCGCAGCGCATCGTGGCTGTGACCAGCGCCGACCGGGGCGATCTCAAGCTTCTGGCCACGAAGGAAAAATACGCCACCTTCCACATCCCCGACAATGTCGGGGGACGTTTCTCCGTTCTTTCGCCTGTGGGGTTGGTCCCGGCGGCGCTGATAGGAGTCGATATCCGTAAGCTCCTGAAGGGCGCCGCGGCGATGACCGAAGCAAGTTGGCGGCCCAAGCTAGAGGATAATCCGGCTCTACATGCCGCCCTTCTCCATTTCCTGGTGTGGACCAAGAAGAACAAGACCATTCAGGTGGCGTTTCCTTACTCCAACCGCTTGTGGGGGCTCGCGTTCTGGTTCCGGCAGCTCTGGGCGGAATCCTTGGGGAAGGCGCGCGACCGCAAGGGAAATCTGATCCACACCGGTCAAACTCCTGTGGCGGCGCTCGGCGCGACGGATCAACACTCGCAAGTGCAGCTTTACATGGAAGGTCCGCCGGACAAGATGTTTACCTTCTGGGCGGTGGCCAAGCCCGCCTCCGAAGGGCGCATTCCGAAAGCGAAGCTCGGTCTGCCGGCGTTCGATGCGCTTGCCGGACAGACTTTGCAGAAGCTGATTGATTCGGAAAGGATGGCCACCGCCGCTGCGCTGACCGCCCACAAGCGCCCCAACTGCACGTTTACCCTGGAGCGGGTCGACGAAGAGCACCTGGGAGCTTTCATTCAACTGCTGGAATTCGAAACGGCGTTCATGGGTGAACTCCTCGACATCAACGCCTTCGATCAGGAAGGTGTGGAATTGGGCAAGAAGTTCACCTTCGGTTTAATGGGGCGGAAAGGTTATGAGCCTTACCGCGAGGAATTTTCGGCCTATGAAGCGCGGCGGAAGAAAGCGCGGGCTGAGCGTTCGTGATAGAGTTAAGGGGCGCCGGGCGGAGGAAAGTGCGGTTGCTCGAGCCATGGAGCTGCAAGTTGCTTTTTCCTCCCGCACAGCGCCTATCCGTTGAGGTCCGCGAGGACCCGAAAGGGGGAAGCCCATGGCGATCGGCGGCCCGGGGAACGGGCATGCGGGTTCGCACGAATTGCTGGCATCCGTCCTCGACAACACGCATCTGCTGGCGGCTTTCCTCACTCCCCGATTCGATTTTGTCTGGGTCAACCGGGCTTACGCGGAGAGCGCCCGCAAGCCGGCGTCGTTTTTCCCGGGCAAGAACCACTTCGATCTCTATCCTCACGCCGAAAACGAAGCCATCTTTGAGCGGGTGGTGGAGACGGGGCAGCCGTTCTTCGTCGAAGCCAAGCCCTTTGAGTATCCGGATCAACCCGACCGCGGGGTCACCTATTGGGATTGGGGGCTCGTGCCGGTCAGGAACGAATCCGGCGCGGTGGCGGGGCTGGTCCTGACGCTTGGCGAGGTCACCGGGCGCATCCGCGCCGAGCAGAAGCTGCGCGAGAGCGAAGAAACCCACCGGGCTCTCGTCGATGCGCTGCCGGACCTTGTGGCGCGATTCGACCGTTCCGGCAAGTGCTCATTCGTTTCGCCCAACGCCGGAGAACTTTGTTGCCTGCCGCCCGAAGAATGGTTGGGCAAGTCGCCTCAGGAGATGGGCTTTCCAGAAGCGCAACTCGCAAAGTGGGAGGGAGCGGCCCGGGAGGCGCTCGATGCGGGGCAGCCGGTCGAACTGGAGTTGACCTGTGAGCCGCCAAAACGGCGAGGCATATTCGACTGCCGGTTTATCCCGCAGTTCGACGACCAGGGCTTGGCGCGGTCGTTCATCGTCGTTGCAAGAGACATCACTCAGCACCGGGCAGCCGAGCAAGAGAAAGAGGAACTGCGGCTCCGTCTGATTCAGGCGCAGAAGATGGAATCCATCGGGCGCTTGGCCGGCGGCGTGGCGCACGATTTCAACAACCTGCTCACTGTCATCAACGGCTATTGCGCGCTCTTGCTCGCCCGCCTTGACGCCGCCGACCCGTCGCGGGAAGCCATAGCTGAGATCGCTAGAGCCGGCGAGCGGGCGGCGGCGCTGACCAGGCAGTTGCTGGCCTTTGGCCGAAAACAGCTCTTGAACCCCAAGAGGCTCGATGTCCGCCAAGTCATCCTCGGCATGCGCTCTCTATTGGAGCGGCTGCTGGGAGAAGACATCGATCTGAAACTCGTCCTGAGCGAGATGAGCGGCATGGTGCGGGTGGACCCCAATCAGCTTGAGCAAGTGGTGATGAACCTGGCGGTGAACGGGCGGGACGCGATGCCCGGCGGAGGAACGCTGCTGATCGAAACCGCTCTGGTGGAATTTGGGACGGATTACGTGCGCACTCACCCCGAGGCTAGCGCCGGAACGTTTGTATTGCTGGCTGTGACCGACAGCGGGCGGGGCATGGACGGCGAAACCCGCCGCAGGATCTTCGAGCCTTTCTTCACCACCAAGGGACCGGGCGAGGGAACAGGACTCGGGCTCGCCACGGTTCAGGGAATTGTGGGGCAAAGCGGCGGATTCATCAACGTGTACAGCGAAACCGGGATGGGCACTACATTCAAAGTTTATCTGCCCGCGCTCGGCGAGGGATTGCCCGAAGAGCAGCCGCCCGAAGAGGACGCCGCGACCCGGGGCGCTGAGACGGTGCTCGTGCTCGAGGACCAGCCCGAGGTGCGCGATTATGCTGCGGCATCCCTCCGGGAATATGGCTACCGGGTGCTGACTGCCGGAACCGTGGCGGAAGCGTTGTGGATTTCCGGGCGGGAGCCGGGAGTCATTCATCTCCTGTTAACCGATGTGGTGATGCCGCATGCCAGCGGGCGGGAAGTCGCCGGGCAGTTGCGAAAGCTCCGCCCCGGAATGAAAGTCCTCTACATGTCGGGTTACACGGAAAACGTGATCGCGCACCACGGAATCCTGGACGAGGGAACGCTGTTCCTGCAGAAGCCTTTCAGCCCGGAAACCCTAGCCCGCAAAGTCCGCGCCGTCCTCGAAGCCCCGGACAACGCCCCCCGTGCCGGCGATCTCACATAACGACCCGCGGACGCACCCGCCACAGGCTGCCGCAGACCGGAGAGCTTCAGGCAGCCCCGGATATCGCCCATTTGATGCACCCTTGCTTTCGCGAACTCGCGTATAATGCGGTCGGAGCCTGAAATGGCGGCGACAGAGGATGAAATTCGCCGGATTTTGGCGCAGTGCCTGCTCGAAGAAAAGCTCGAAAGCGGGGAGCTCCGGCCGCGCGCGGTTGAAATCCGTCTGACGTGCGCCCAAGGGATCGACGCCATCACCGTCCAACTCCGGTCCGGCCGGCCGGAGCCGGGCCGGGCGCGACCTTCCGGATCTCTGTTTTGGGCCCTGTTCCGGGTGGTGAATTGGGCTGTGGTCTCCCTTCTGGTCTTTGCCATCATTCTGCTTCTGGCGAGGTGACCGGCGCGGCGGCGGGCTGCCCGAATATCGCGCGAGCGGCCGTCCGCGGCGCATGGTTGTAGTAGACAGCCTTGAGGCGGTACGGGGGGTCTGCTATCCTCAGGAGTTGGGTCTAGGTTCTTATGTCAGGACATTCCAAGTGGGCGACGATCAAGCATAAAAAAGCCGCCCTCGACGCCAAGCGGGGCAGGATCTTCACCCGCATCATCAAGGAGATCATGATCGCCGCGCGGCACGGCGGCGGCGATCCGGACGCCAATCCTCGCCTGCGGACTGCGATCGCTGCGGCGAAAGCCGTCAGCATGCCGGGGGATAACATCAAACGGGCCATCCAGCGGGGCACCGGCGAACTGGAAGGCGGGCAGATCGAAGAAGTCATGTTCGAAGGTTACGGTCCCGGCGGCGCTGCTGTGCTCGTCCTTACGGCTACCGACAATCGCAACCGCACAGTGAGCGAACTGCGCCACCTGTTCTCCAAAAACGGCGGTAACCTCGCCGAGCAAGGCGCCGTCGCGTGGATGTTTGACCGCAAGAGCCAGATCATCGTCGAAGGCGGAAAGATCAGCGAGGACGATCTGATGGCTCTGGTGCTCGACGCCGGCGCCGATGATCTGAAGAACGAAGGCGGCAATTGGGAGATTCTCTCCCCGCCGGAGATGCACGAAAAGGTCCTCGAAGCCCTCCAAAAAGCCGGCATCCCCACCGTGTCGGCGGAAATCGCCATGGTTCCGAAGAACCTGGTCAAATTGGAAGGCAAGAACGCGCAAAACATGCTGAAACTCGCCGATGCTCTCGAAGACCACGACGACGTTCAGAACATGTATTCCAACTTCGACATCGACGAGAAGGAAATGGAAGCCCTTTCGTCCTAGGCGGCGGGGACGGGCGCGATGCGGGTTTTGGGGATCGATTGCGGAACCCACCGCACGGGCTATGGCGTGATCGATAGCGACGGAGCCTCCCACCGGCTGGTGGCTTACGGAGTCATCTCTACGAGCAAGAAAGACCCGCTGGACGCCCGGCTGCTCACGATTGCCCGCGAGTTGCGCCGCGTCATCCGGGAGTTTTCTCCCAACGGCGCCGCCGTCGAACAGGTATTCCATGCGCTCAATACCGACACGGCGCTCAAGCTCGCGCATGTCCGCGGGGTGGCGCTCCTTACAGCGGCGGAATGCGGCCTGCCGGTGGGGGAATACTCGCCGGCGGAAGTCAAAGTCAGCGTCGTGGGGCACGGGCGCGCGGAAAAGTCCCAAGTGCAGTGGATGGTTCGCTCTGTTCTGCGTCTCGAGTCGGACGTGGTCGCCGAAGATGCGTCCGACGCTCTGGCGGTGGCCATCTGCCATGCCACGCGCGGCGCCGCACAGCGTAAACTGGGAGTTGGGGATGCGGGTTAGATTCCTTTCGCTCATCTTCGCCGCCGCGGCGCTCTATGCCGGCGATGCGCCGCGCATCGTGTACTCAAAGACGTTCAAGGGCAGTACGCCGCCCTTCGTGCAAATCACGCTGGACCGGGACGGCAAAGGGACTTATGTTGACGATCCCAAGGACGATCAGCCCGTCAGATTTGAACTGCCCGCGGCAGCCGCAGCCGAGATCTTCGCCTTGGCTGAGAAACTCGACTTCTTCAAGCGCCCGTTGGAGTCCGGTTTAAAGGTCGCCCACATGGGTGAGAAAATGTTCCGCTGGGAAGCCGGCGGCGTCCGTAATGAAGTTAAATTCAATTTCACGCAGGACGCCGACGCCCGCGCCCTGCACGACTGGTTCGAGAAAATCACCGAGTCTCAGATTCACGCCGCCCGGTTTGAGCGCGCGGTGCGGTTCGACAAGCTGGGAGTGAATCAGGCATTATTGGAGCTGCAAGCCGCTTGGGAGCGGGGGCGCATTGTGACGCCCGCGCAATTCCTGCCGTGGCTCGACCGCGTTATCAAGAACGAAACCTATATGCATATGTCCCGCGAGCGCGCTACTTCCTTGGCGGAGGCGTTCCGCGCCGGAAAGCAGAAGGCCAACTGATGACGCGCCTCGCCGCTCTGCTGCTCGCTGTGTCGCTGGTCTCGGCGGCGCAGAGCATCTCCCGCGATGAAGAGGAACGCCTGCTTCGCGAGGCGCTTGGGTCTTCGGCAGGCGGCGCGGCGGATTTCATCCGCATCGTCGAGGAACACCTGCGCAAGCATCCCGACTCGCCCCGCCGCGCCCAAATCGAAGCCGCCATCCTGCGGGCGGCTGTGGATTCCAAGGATCACGAGCGGGTGATCCGCTATGGCTGGAAAGTATTTGAAGCCGGCTCGGGCGACCCCGCGGTCCTCGAAGAGTTGGCGAAAGCCTTGCTCACCCGCCCGGACACGGAGAGCGCCGGGAAGGCGCTGAAAGTCGCGCAGGGGTTGGAAAAGCGCATCCGCGAGCGGCGAATCGAAGGCGATTCGCCCCGCGAGCGGGCGCGAATGCAGGAGGAGATCGACGCGAGTCTGGCGCGGGCGCTGCTGCTCGAAGCGCGGGCGCTGGCGGCGCTCGGCAAGCTGGAAGAGGCGGTGGCGTCGGCGCGGCGCAGTTTCGAAACGCGCCCGAGCGGCGAGGCGGCTCGCGAAGCCGCCCGCTGGAGCGAAAAGGCGGGAAAGATCGAAGACGCCGTGCGGGCGCTCGCCGACGCTTTCGTTCTCACCGACCCGCCGCAACCCGACGCCTTGCGGGCGAAGGACCGCGCCAAGATGAGCGAGCTGTTCATCAAGCTGCGCGGCGCCGAAAAGGGGCTGGGCGACTTGGTGCTTGAAGCCTACGACCGGGGCGCGAAACGCGCTGCCGAGCGGGAGGCGCGCCTGCGCTCCATCGACCCGAACGCCCGCGTGAGCGACCCGCTGGATTTTACCTTGTCGGCGCTGGAAGGGGAGCCGCTGCGCCTTGCCACGCTCCGCGGCAAGGTCATCGTCATGGATTTCTGGGCCACGTGGTGCGGTCCCTGCCGCACGCAAAAGCCGCTCTATGACGAGGTAAAGAAGCGCTTCGCCAAGCGCAGCGACGTGGTTTTTCTAGCCGTCAACGCCGACGAGGACCGCAGCCGCGTAGCCCCATTCATCGAAGCGGAACGGTGGAGCCGCAACGTCCATTTCGAAGACGGATTAGCGGGCGCGCTCCGCATTTCTTCCATTCCCACGACGGTGGTTTTCGGCAAAGACGGGCAGGTGTTCGCCCGGTTCAACGGCTTCGTTCCGGACCGCTTCGTGGAGATGCTCGCCGAGCGCATCGAAGCCGCGTTGCAGCAGCCCTCCCAATAAGAACCCGCCGGCCTCGCCGTGGCGCAAGCACTCGTGCTTGCAGCGCCTCCACTCGTGGAGGCGCCTATGCCTTGTTGATGGCTTCCCAGGTCATTTCCTGCTTTTTGTAGATGGCTTCGCGCGCCATGATGGCGGTTAGCGTGCTTTCCACCGCCCACGGCGCGGCATTTTCGATCTTTCCGGTGCGCGCGCCCTCGACGAAGGCGTTGACAGCATCCTGAGTAATGTCGTACTTGGTTTCGATCTCCTCCGGCTGCTTCTTGCCTTCGCGCCAAATGGCGATGCCACGCCGCGAGGTCGTCACCACGCCCTTCTCGCAGAAGAATACCTCGCCCACGTCGCGGTAGTTTCCGGCGGAAATCTGGTTGGCGGCGTAGCTGAACACCACCCCGTCAGCGAACTGGAAAGTGACGGCGAGATTGTCAAGAATGTTGCCGATGTCCTTGCGCACCTGCCGCCCGCCATAACCGTAGACGCGCACCGGATGGGCGCCCTTGAACCAGTTGACGACGTCCAGGTTGTGGCAGTTCTGCTCGACGATAATGTCGCCGGAGAATTCACGGTAGAAGAGCCAGTTGCGCATTTTCTCCTCGGCGGCGGGATGACCTTTGCGCACGGGCAGCCCACCGCCAAGCCAGGATGCGCGCACCATGCGGATGGCGCCCACCTCGCCGGATTTCACGATGTCGTAAGCCTTCAGATACTCCTTGCCGTAGCGCTGCTGGTAGTCAAAGCTGATGCGCTTGGTCTTGTCGGCGCGCTGCGCAGCGGCGAGCACGCGGCGGCAGCCGGCGACATCCACCGCGGCGGGCTTTTCCATAAAGATGTGCTTCCGCGCCTTGACCGCGAGTTCAAAGTGCTCCGGATGAAGATGCGGCGGAGTGGCGATGTAGACGGCGTCCACGTCGCTAGCCAAGAGCGCGTTAATGTCCTTGAACTTGCGTGCGCCGGTGAACTTCTGCCCCGCCGCTTCCAACTGGTCGTCGTAAATGTCACAGATGGCGGCGATGCGGGCGAACTCGTTGCGCGCGAAGATGCCGCTGATGGCTACGCCGCGCCGTCCGGCGCCTATCAACCCGACGGTAAGCGCGGAGTTGGCTTGCGAGCCGCGCGCCGTCTGCGGCTTCACGATGAGCGCCCCTGCCGCGCCGGCGGAAAGAAATGCTCGGCGGCTGGACTGATCAGTCATGCGAAATGCTCCTGTGGGAAAGTTTCCGCTATGCGGATGGATGACTCCGCGAATTATTATATCCAATGCCGCATTGTGCCGCCGCCGCGCCGCCTACTAAACTGGGGATTGGCGCTCCGCCAAAGGACTCATGAGCTACCGGTTTAAACACGCTACCTGCAACGAAGCCTTTCAAGGCTGGTCGTTTGCCGACACCTGCAAGGCTGTGCGCCGGGCAGGCTATGAAGGCATCGAAATCGCCCCGTTCACGCTGGCTGCCGATCCGCTTGACGTCACCCCCGAACAGCGCAAGCAGTACCGGGGGATTATGGCGTCTGAAGGACTCGTCTTCGTGGGTTTGCACTGGATCATGGTGTCGCCGAAGACGCTGCACGTCACCACGCCGGACGCGGAGCTGCGCGCCCGGAGCTGGGAGCACGTGCGGAACTTGATCGACCTGTGCGCGGACCTCGGACCGAATGCGGTGATGGTGTTCGGCTCGCCGAACCAGCGCAAGACCACCGGCGGATCGACCCGCGAGGAGGCTACCCGCCGCTTCGTGGACGGCTTGGCGAGCGTGGCGCCGCACGCTCTCGAACGGGGCGTCACCATCCTGGTAGAGGCGCTGCCCATCGGGCAGTGCGATGTGGTGCAGACCTTGGATGAGGCGGTTTCGATTGTGAAGCAACTCAACTCGCCCGCCATTCAGACGATGTTCGACACGCACAACGCAGTCGACGAGGTCGAGCCGCACGCCACTCTGGTCGACCGGTATTTCGCTTACATCCGCCACGTCCACGTCAATGAAATGGACGGCAAGCACCCCGGCGCTGGAACGTACGATTTCAAACCGGTGCTGGACGTGTTGCGCCGCCGCAACTATCAAGGCTGGGTTTCGCTCGAGGCTTTCGATTTTTCCCCGGGACCTGAGAAACTGATCACCGACTCGCTGCGTTATCTCGAGGCGGAGATCGCGAAGCTCGGCGCATGAACAAGTACGTCGTAACGGGGGGCGCCGGTTTCATCGGCTCCATGCTGGTGCGCGTTCTCTTGCGCGAAGGCGCGCCGAAAGTGCTGGTGATCGACGACCTGTCTTCGGGCAAGGAGTCAAACCTGGAAGAGGTCGCGCGGCAGGTCGAATTCCACCGCGCCGACATCCGGAACTACGAAGAGATCGCCGGGCTGCTGAAGGGCGCCGGGGTGGTCTTCCATCTGGCGGCGATTCCATCGGTGCCCAAGTCGATCGACTCGCCGGTGGACTCCCACGAAGCGAACATCAACGGCACGTTTAACGTCTTGAGGGCTTGCGTGGAGGGCGGCGCGGGGCGCGTCGTCTATGCCGCATCTTCCTCGGCTTACGGCGACACCGAGGTTCTGCCGAAGACGGAAAGCATGGCGCCGAATCCAAAGTCGCCGTACGCCGTGCAGAAGCTGGCGGGCGAATATTATTGCAGCGTGTTCACCGCGTGCTGGGGCTTGGAGACGGTGTCTTTGCGGTTTTTTAACGTCTATGGACCCCGGCAGGACCCTTCGAGCCCGTACTCGGGCGTGCTGTCGATCTTTATGAAGTGTCTGGTCGAGCGGCGCCCGCCCACGATTTTCGGCGATGGCGAGCAGTCCCGCGATTTCACATACGTCGAGGATGTGGCGGAGCTGTGTGTGAAGGCTGCCAGAGCGCCCGGAGTTGCGGGGAAGATATACAACGCCGGGAATGGCGGGCGCTATACGCTGAACGAGGTGTGGCGGCTCCTAACTGCCCTGGAGGGAGTCTCGATCGCTCCGGTTCATGGTCCGCCGCGCCCCGGCGACGTGCGCCATTCGCAAGCCGATGTCGCCGCGGCCGTCCGGGACTTGGGGCACGCTCCGCGTTTCACCCTGGAGGAGGGGCTCCGCCGCACGCTGGCGTGGTATAAGGGGAACCTTTAGCGAAAGTCAGTCGCGCCCGGCGCGCTTTTCGACCTCCCTCATCACGCGGAGAATGTTGCCGCCATAGATCTTGGCGATATCGGCGGCGGAGTATCCGTTCTCGATGAGCGCACGCGTGAGGTTGGGAAACTTGGAGACGTCATCCAACCCTTCAGGCGCGCAGTTCACGCCGTCGAAATCGCTGCCGATGCCGACATGGTCTACCCCGGCGAGCTTCACCACGTGATTGATATGAGCCACCACGTCGGCGAGTTTGGCGCGCGGCATGCGGGCGTCGATTTCGCGGGCGGCTTTCCGGCGCTCCTCCGGCGGCAATTCACGGAGCCGCTTCGCCGTCTCGGGATTGGTCCATGAGGAGGCGTCCGCGGAAGCTTGCGACAAGAACTCGCAGCCGAAATTGATCTGCACCACGCCGCCTTTTCTCGCCAGAGCCACGATCATTTCGTCGGTCATGTTCCGCGGGATGTTGGAGATCGCACGGCAACTCGAGTGCGAGGCGATGGGCGGCGCTTTGGTCGTGGTGATCACGTCCCAAAAGGTCTTATCCGAGACGTGAGAGACGTCCACCATCATCCCTAGCCGGTTCATCTCCGCAATCACCTCCCGTCCGAAAGCCGTCAGCCCGTTGTTGAGCCGCGCGCCGGGCGTATCCTGGTCGCCGGACGAGTCCGCCCAACTGTGAGAGACGCTGTGGGTGAGCGTCATATAGCGCGCTCCGAGGGCGTAAAACGTGCGAAGCATGCGCAGGCTGTCCTCGATCGCGTGCCCGCCTTCAATGCCGATCAAAGCGGCGATCTTGCCCTCGTGGCGGGCATTCAGGATCTCATCCACGCTTGTGGCGAGCACGAAATCATTGGGGTGTTTGGCGACGATATCGTACCGGATGGTGTCGATCATCTCCAAAGCGCGCTTGGCGGCGCCGCCCTTGGCTGCGTAGGAGGCAGGCACATAAGCGGCGAAAAAGACTGCATCCACGCCTCCCTGCTTCAACCGTGGGATGTCGGTGTGCCCTTGCGTGTTCGGCTGGGCGAGGTCTAATCCCTTGAGCGTCAGGCTAGGAACGTCGTTGTGAGTGTCGACTAAGAGCGTGTTGGCGTGCACCGCCATGAGGTCCGCCGTGTCCGGCGATTGACCGGGTTTCGAGATGCCGCTTTGGCGTCCGCAGCCGGTGAAAACGGCAAGAGTGAACAGAAGGCAAAAACCGCGCTTCATGACTTAGCCTCTCCCTTCGCAAGCATCCCGGCGATAGTAGACGCCGTAATGGGATGGTAGCCCCGCCGCGCGCGCTCGAAGATCGCACGCGCCCGGGCGGTTCCCTCCGGGGTTTTCAACAGTTCGGCGTACAGCGGCTTGAGGAACTTGCGCCGCCCCACTCCGGTGAGGAACTCCTCCAACCGTTTGTCCGCCGCCGCGTAGTTGTAACGGATGGCGAGCAGGAGCCACTCGGCGGCGATTTCCGCATTGCCGCTTTTAGTAAACCCGAAGCGCGCGTCCAATTCCGCCATACGCTCAGGAGTAAGCGGGCGCTCCTCAAAGTAGCGCAAGAAGTGCAGCCACTCATGTGTGGTCCATTGGGAGGTCGAAAGCGCTGCTGGTGCGCCGCCGGCATACCACTCCCCGGCTTGGCGAGCGACGTTTACGAACGCCTCGGAGTGCGGCTCGGCTGCGCCCGCAGGCAGTCCGGGCTCAAAAATCCATTGCTCGACCGGAATGCGGGCGGCGATGGCGGGATCTTTGCTGAGAAGGTTCGCCCTTAAATACTCGAGAAACTGCGCGGTGGTGATGCTCTGGAAGGCGAAGTGATCGAAGTAACCACGCACGAAAGCGTCAAACCGCTCTCTCCCGAAAGCTTCTTCGAGAGTTCTCAGGAACAGCATGCCCTTGATGTACGGCACCTCCGTAACGCCGTCGTCGGGGTCCCTGCCCGCCAGATTGATGTAGAGAACCTGATCCGATGGAGGAAATTCTTTGAGGTCCTTTTCAAGCGTCTGTTTCCCAAGAACCGACTCCATCTCCGAGCGCGCGCGCCCGTACAGGCGCTCCTGAATGCGCATTTCGATATAGGTCGTGAACCCTTCGTTCAACCAGAAATCACTCCATGTGGCGTTGGTGACGAGATTGCCGGACCAAGAGTGCGCGAGTTCGTGGGAGACGAGCGAAACCAGGCTCTTGTCGCCCGCGATGACGGTGGGGGTGGCGAAAGTGAGCTTCGGATTCTCCATGCCGCCGAACGGAAAGCTCGGCGGCAGGACAAGAATGTCGTACCTGCCCCACCGGTATGGTCCATATAGCTCCTCCGCCGCTTGCATCATCTTTTCAGCGTCCTCGAATTCCCGGGCTGCGGCTGCCGCCATGTGCGGTTCGGCGTAAACGCCGCACCGGCGGCTGAGGGGACGGAACTCGAGTTCGCCGACCGCGAGCGCCATGAGGTAGGAGGGTATGGGTTGGGGCATCCGGAAGCGGAATTCGCCGGTCAAAGGCGCGGACGGATCGTTATCCGCGCTCATCAGCGCCCGCAGCGCCTTCGGCGTGCGCACTCGGGCTTCGTACGTGAAACGCACGCCCGGGCTATCCTGCAACGGCGCCCAACTGCGGGCGTGGATGGCTTGGGATTGAGTGAACAGAAACGGGTGCTTCTTGCCCGCCGTCTGCTCCGGCTCCAGCCACTGGAGACCGGAAGCCTGCGGGCTGGTGGAATAGCGAACCCGCACCTGACGGGCGCCCGCGGGAAGCGTAATGCGCAGAGGCGCTCCGAGAATTTTGTCCGCGGGGCCGAGCTCATATGACGCCGCCCGGAACTCCCCTCCGGCTGACGCTTCCACGCCCTCGATGGTCAGGTCCCGGGTGTCCAGGATGAGCGGCGCCGCGTCTGCTCCGGCGCTGCGTTCGATATCGAGCGTCGCGCTGCCGCGCAGCGTCTTGCTGTCGAACCGCACCTCGATATCGAGATTGAGATGCTTCACCCGGACCTGGCCGGGTTCCGAGTAGGAATGGATGTCACGGTTCATGATGGCGGCGCCGGTTTGCATTCGTCTCCCGCAGGAAGCCCCACACAGCGCGAATGCAACCATGAGCAGAGCGGCCTGTTTTGGCATGGGGTTCATTTCCTATGATAAGGGCATGGCAAACCGCTATGACGTCATTGTGGTAGGCGGCGGACACAACGGCCTGGTTACGGCGGCTTACTTGGCGCGCGCCGGGCGGCGCGTTCTGGTGCTCGAACGCAGGGAAATTCTGGGAGGCTGCGCGGCGACCGAGCCGCTTTGGCCCGGCTACAAGGTGTCCACTGCCGCATATCTGTGCAGCTTGATGCAGGACCGCATCGTGCGGGAGCTCGAGCTCGCCAAGTACGGCTACAAAGTGGATGCGAAAGATCCGCCGTTTTTCACCGCCTTTCCCGACGGGCGCTGCTTCTACACCTGGCAGGATCAGAAGCGGACGCTCGAAGAAATCGCCAAATTCTCCTCGCGCGACGCCGAGGCGTACCCTCTCTTCGAACAGCAACTCGAGCGCATAGCGGTGGTCATCGAGCAGTTGCTGTTAACCACGCCTCCGGACTTCCCGCCGCAATCCCTGAACGATGTCGCGGATTATATCCGCCTGCTGGCGAAGTTCCGGCGGCTGAGCCGGAAGGACACTGTGGCTCTGGTGAAGATCTTCACCCAAAGCGCGGCGCAGCTTCTGGAAGAGTGGTTTGAATCGGAAGAAGTCAAGGCGACTCTGGCGACGGACGGCGTCATCGGCGCCAATGGCGGTCCGCGTTCGCCGGGCACCGCTTACATCCTGCTCCACCATTGCATGGGTGGCGTCGACGGTCACCGCGGGGTATGGGGTTTTGTGCGGGGCGGTATGGGCGCGATTTCCGAAGCCATTGCGGCAGCGGCTCGCGCGGCGGGCGCGGAAATCCGGACGGAGGCTGAGGTAACGCGCATCAATGTGCGCGGCGGCGCGGTGCGCGGTGTGGTTCTTGAAGGCGGCGAAGAAGTCGAGGCGCGCGTGGTGGCGAGCTGCCTGGATCCCAAGGTCACGTTCCTCAAACTCGTCGAGCGCCGCTACCTGCCGGACGAGTTTTACGAAGCCATCCGCAAGTTCCGGTGCGAGGGCACCTCTATGAAAATCAACCTCGCATTGAACGGGCTGCCGGAGTTCAAAGCCGTGCCGGGCGCGCCCGCGCCGCACCACCGCGCGACCATGCACATCTGTCCTTCGCTCGACTACATCGAAAGAGCCTGGGACGACGCCAAGTACGGGCGTCCGTCCCAATCGCCCCTGCTCGAAATGACCATTCCCACGATGTACGACTCAAGCCTCGCGCCGCCCGGCAAGCACATCATGGGCATCTTTCTGCAATACGCGCCCTACACGCTAGCCGCCGGGACTTGGGACGAGTTGCGGGAGCCCTTCACGGAGCGCGTGCTCGACATCATTGAAGAATACGCGCCGAATATCCGCTCGCTCATCGAACACCGGCAGTCGCTCACGCCGTTGGATTTGGAGCGCCGGTTCGGCATCACCGGAGGCAATATTTTCCACGGGGAGATGAGCCTGGATCAGATGTTCTCGTTCCGCCCGGCGCCGGGTTGGGCGCGATACCGGACGCCCGTGCGCGGGCTGTTCCTATGCGGTTCCGGAGGGCATCCGGGCGGCGGCGTGATGGGAGCGCCGGGCTACAACGCGGCGCGGGAGATTTTGCGGGGCTGAACGCCGCGTCAGCCGGCTTCCTCCAAGGGTCCGTGGTCGTCGCAGTGACCCGCATGCGGGTGGTGCAAATGCCCGGCCACTAAGTAGTCAACATGATCGCCATGCGGCACGGCTTCGTGCCCGCAGCCCGGACCATGGATGTGAGCGGGATCATGCGCCCCGCAAACGTGCTCCGGCGTGCATGCGTCCGGGTTGCGGCTGCTTATTTCGATGCTGTGCTCGTCGATGTGGTCCCCATGCATGCGGTGGAGATGTCCCCCGTGCAAGTAGTCCACATGGTCGCCGTGGCGAACGGCTTGGTGACCGCAACCAGGACCGTGAATATGGGAATGCGCTTCGTGAATGGGATGTTCGTCGTTCATCGGTTTGTTACAACCAGCTTGCCGGATCCAAGGCCGCAGCGCAAGCGGCGGACCGGGCGCACCGGAAGGTGCACGATTTGAAGCCTGCACCCCATGAAAAAAGTAGAAACTCCAGGGGCGTCCCCAAGAGTGGGGACGCCGCAAGCTGAAGCTCGCGCCACAAGCACCAGACCCCGTGGCGCAAGCATTCGTGGGGGCGGCCGTTGACAGGGTGCTTATGCGTGTATAAACTTGCGTCCATGCTAACGCGCACACTCGCCGTGGGCGCCGCTCTTCTGGCGGCGCCGCGGTTTACCGTGGACACCCGGTTTGAGGCGGGCAGCGCCGGACGGGTGGAGACCGTCTCGGAAAATCATATTCGCGTTGCGGTCATAGGGGAAACCGACCAAGGCAAGCGCAACCGGCAGCCAAGCTGGTTCTACTTCCGGCTGGACGGCGCCGCGGGGCGCGAAGTAATCATCGAATTGGATCAGCTTCACGGCGAATACAACTACAAAAAGCACGACGGTTCGGGGCTTCGCAACATGAAGCCGGTGTACAGCTACGACAACCTGACCTGGACGCATTTCGATTCGTCCGAATGGGACGCGAAATCTTCCAGCATAAAAGTGCGGCTGAAGCCGGCCAAGGACCGGGTTTGGATCGCCCGGCAGCCGCCCTATACCACGGCCCACCTTGAACGGCTCCTCAAGGAGATTGGCGGTTCGAAATATCTGAAGCGGGAAGTGGTTGGCAAGACAGCCGGCGGCCGGCCCATCCTCTTGCTGACCGTGACGAATCCCGCGGCGCCGGACCAGAACAAGAAGGTGATTTGGCTGATGGCGCGGCAGCACGCCTGGGAGAGCGGCACCTCCTGGGTGTGCGAGGGCGCGCTGCGATTTCTGGTCTCGGCTGATCCCGCGGCGGCGCGCATCCGGGACGGGTATGTGTTCAAGATTTTTCCTATGGCCGATCCGGACGGCGTGGTGCGGGGCGGCGTGCGCTTTAATGCGTACGGCTACGACCTGAACCGCAACTGGGACACAGCGGATCCTCAACGCATGCCGGAAATCTTCGCTCAGCGCAAAGCCATGCTGGAGTGGATAGATCGCGGCGGAAGGATGGACCTGTTCGTGTCGCTGCACAACACCGAATCGGCTGATTTCATCTCCGGGTCGCTCGCTGCGGGAGGACCGCCGGTGCAAGAGCTGGCGCATCGTTTTTCGAAGCTGCTGGACGAGACCAGCTTTTATGCTCCCAAGGGGCCGCGTGATGGGTCCGCGGCGCTGAAATCCGCGGACAAAGGGCGCCTGACCGTCTATGACTACCTTTTCCGGGAACGGAAAGCGCCGGCGTTTTTGATGGAGCTGATGGTGGATACGAATCCCAAACTTTCGCGCCCTCCCACCGTAGCCGACCGGCTGGAATTCGGCGCCGCGCTGGTCCGCTCGATGGCCGCCGCCGTAGCCGGAGGCCGGTGAATCAAAGCAGAGGCACGCTGAGCCTCAACTTCTCGAAGAATCATTTTGACGGCTCGCATTCGATCTGAGGCGGGGTATCGCGAGCCGGAGCCGAACAGCAGGATTACGGGCGGCCTGACGCAGGAGCCGCAAGCGGCTGGATCTTTGCACGGATTGGATGTACAACAGGTGGAGGAAGGGAATCATCCTATATGGCTATTCGAAATGAAGATGCGTTAGAGTACCACTCTTCGCCGCCCCGCGGAAAGATCTCCGTGGTTCCGACGAAACCTTGCCGGACCCAAAGGGATCTGAGCTTGGCCTACACTCCCGGAGTCGCGGTTCCTTGCCTGGAAATCGCGCGCGACCCCAGCCTGGTCTACCAGTACACTTCCAAAGGGAATCTGGTGGCGGTGGTCAGCAACGGAACCGCCGTTCTCGGTCTCGGCAACATTGGACCCGCGGCAGGCAAGCCCGTCATGGAGGGCAAAGGCGTCCTGTTCAAACGCTTCGCCGACATCGACGTATTTGACATCGAGCTGAACACCCAGGATCCGAAGGAAATCATCCGCGTGTGCCAGATTCTGGAGCCGACTTTCGGCGGCATCAACCTTGAGGACATTAAAGCGCCAGAGTGCTTCGAAATTGAGGAAGAACTGAAGCGCACGCTGAAGATTCCTGTTTTTCACGACGATCAGCATGGCACGGCGATCATTTCCGGCGCGGCGCTGGTCAACGCGCTCGAAATCGCAGGCAAAGAAATCTCGAAGGTGAAAGTGGTGATCAACGGCGCCGGGGCGAGCGGCATCGCCTGCGCCGAGCACTACGTGAGGCTCGGCGTGCGCCGGGAAAACATCACCATGTGCGACACCAACGGGGTGATTTATAAGGGCCGGACCAAGGGCATGAACCCATACAAAGAACGGTTCGCCCGGGAGACGGATCTGCGAACTTTGGCTGAGGCGATGGTGGGGGCGGACGTGTTCTTCGGCCTTTCCGCAGCGAATTGTGTGACGCCTGAGATGCTTCTCAGCATGGCGGAAAACCCGATTGTCTTCGCCATGGCGAACCCGGATCCGGAGATTCCCTACGACCTCGCCGTGGCCACCCGGAAAGACGTCATCATGGCGACGGGGAGGTCGGACTACCCAAATCAGGTAAACAATGTGCTCGGCTTCCCGTTCATCTTCCGCGGAGCGTTGGACGTCAGAGCAACCGCCATCAATGACGAGATGAAGCTGGCGGCGACGTACGCTTTGGCGGCGCTCGCCAAACAGGACGTCCCGGACTCGGTCCGACGCGCCTATGGCGTCGAGCATATGGAATTCGGCCGCGAATACATCATTCCCAAGCCGTTCGACCATCGCGTGCTCATCTGGGTGACCTCCGCCGTCGCTAAGGCGGCGATGGAAAGCGGCGTCGCTCAAATTCATGTGGATATCAACGAGTACAAAGAGCAGCTTGAACGGCGCTTGGGTAAAGCCCACGAGGTGATGCGGATCATGATCCACAAGGCGCAGCGCGCGCCGCAGCGGGTCGTGTTCCCCGAAGGCGAAGAGCTGAGGGTGCAGCGCGCCGTTCAGATCCTGAGCGACGAGAAGATCGCCATGCCGATTCTGGTGGGCGACGAACAGCGCATCCGCGCCAGCATCGAAGAGCACCGGCTGCACGTGAAGGACGTCAAGATTGTGGATCCGGCGCATTTCGAGCACATGCCGTCCTATGTGGATGAGTATTTCCGCCTCCGGCAGCGCAAGGGCGTGACGCGCACCGAAGCGGTGAAGACGCTCCGCAATTCGACCACCGTGTTCGGCGTCATGATGTTGCACATGGGCGAGGCCGACGCGGTGGTGGCTGGTCTGAATAAGGTTTATTCCGCCACCATGCGGCCGGCTTTGCAGATCATTCCGCCGCGGCAGGGTCTGAACAAAGCGGCGGGAATGTACATGCTCATCACCCCGCAAGGCCAGATCTACTTCCTCGCGGACGCCACGGTGAACATCGAGCCGACAGTCGAAGACCTGGCCGAAATCGCCATCGAGGCGGCGCACACGGCGCGGCGGTTCGACTGTGATCCGCGCGTCGCCATGCTGTCGTTTTCGAGTTTCGGCAGCACGCGGCACCCGCTGGCGGAAAAAGTGAGGCGGGCGACAGAGATCGTCAAGCGCCGCCGCCCGGATCTGATCGTGGATGGGGAAATCGAAGCGGATGTTGCCGTGATGCCAGAGTTGCTGCACGAAACTTACCCCTTCACCACGCTGAAAGGCGGCGCTAACGTGCTCATCTGCCCGAGTCTCGAAGCCGGCAATATCGCCTACCGGTTGCTGATGCGCTTGGGAGGGTGCGAAGCCATCGGTCCGATCCTGATGGGGCTCTCAAAACCGGTCCACGTTCTGCACCGCGCGGCGGAGGTCAACGACATCGTGAACGTCGCCGCCATCGCCGTGGTGGATGCCCAGGAGGCTTCAGGTTTGTATCCGGACACAGCCCAAGCCCCAACCGTGGTCCGCTGATTGGTCTATCATGGCGTCATGTCCACCATAACGCCTCCAAATCCTCAGCCGGGCCAGTTGCCGCCCGGGAAAAAGCCGAACTGGCTGCTGTTTGCGCTTATCGGCTGCGGCGGGCTGGTTATCTTAATCGGAGTGGCGCTGCTCGCCGGCGGCTGGTTCGTGAAGGAAAAAATCAAGCAAGCCGGGCTGGATCCGCAGCTCATGCAGAAGAACCCCGCTTTAGCGTTCAGCAAGCTGATTGCCGCCGCGAATCCCGACCTTGAGGTGGTCAGCGTCGATGACTCGCGGGGTACGATCACGGTTCGCGACAAGAAGAGCAACAAGGTGCTCACGGTCAACCTCGAGGAAGCGAAGAAAGGCCGAATCGTTTTCAAAGAAGAGGGTAAAGATGCCGTGACGCTCGAAACGACGGAAAAAGGCGTCACCATTCAATCCAAGGAAGGTTCGATGCAAATCGGGGCGGGCGGCAGACCACCGGCATGGGTTCCCGTGTTCGCCGGCGCCAATCCTGAGGGCACTTTCTACAACCGGAGCCAGGAGGGCGAAGCCGGGAGCTTCCACTTCGTGACCAAGGAGCCGCCGGAGCGGGTTCTGAGTTGGTACGACGCCGAACTCAAGAAGGCGGGAATGAGGACTACGAGCAACGCCGTGCAGCAGGACGGAAGAACCACGGGCGGGATGGCGAATGGCCAGGCGCCGGACGGAAAGAGGACGGTCACCGTCGTCGCCGGCTCCTCCGACGAAGGCACTTCGGTCACGGTAACGTTTAACGAAAAGAAGTGAGCCGGTCGAAATACCTGTTTCTAGG
>FWPV01002215.1_pt1 | contig 32247 bp, 19 predicted proteins | sample 2228371 | NCBI WGS metagenome assembly FWPV01 (sample SAMEA103939776, study PRJEB20133) | metagenome
CATGTGCTCAAAGGGTGCCCTGCGCGCCTGACAACAAGCCTTGTGCAAGGCCGTGAAAACCACATCGAGATTGACGATCTCGATGCCATCATTGTGCAGTGCCGCCATCACAAAAGAATCAATGGCCGCCCCGCAGCCGAGGTTGAGTAAACGATCTCCACTCTTGGGAGAGAGCAAGCCCATGGGATTGCCGCACGGCAAGAAATGTTGCCAGTAATTGTCCGACAGAAAGTGAAGCAGCGTTAGCGGGTAGTTTAAGCATTCCGCCAGTAGTCTGCCTGTCTTCACCGGCAGGTGACGTGGCTGTTTATTTTCATAAAGCGCCGCATAATATTGGCGAACATGGAGCTTGATCGAATCGTTCCGCATGCACCGTCAATCTTTGCAGAATCTTTCCTTTTCACTATAGATGCAACCGCAATATTGCTGCCGATATATACCGAGCCCCTCAGCTCGCTCCTGCCCCGCTTTCCAGCCGGTGCGGAAATCCTCATAAAACAGGGGGATGCCGACGCGCCTGGCAGCTTCCTCGGCTATCGAGCGGATCAGCTCATGTTTTTGCCGCTTGCTGTAAAACAAGGTGGTGGAAAATGCGTCAAAACGACTTTTCTTCGCCAGTCGGGCTGCCGCTTCCAGTCGAGTCGAATAGCAGTACAGGCAGCGCTGCTTTTCGCGATAAGCCGTATGCCGGAAAAAGGCCTCCAGCTCATAATCGGGGCGAACAATGAGGTTCAGATCTTCTTTATGAGCGATCCACTGAAGCGCTTCAAGCCTCCTTTGCAGCTCCTGGTAAGGCTGGATGTTGGGATTGTAGAAAAATCCATGCACCGTCCAATTCTGTGCGCGGAGTCGCTGCAGGGGATAAAGAGTACACGGTCCGCAGCAGGTGTGCAGCAATATTTTGTCCATTGTCACTGTTCCTGAATCGCCTGGTAAAGCTCGCTCGGCAAACCGTCAAAGCTTCCGTTACTCATACACAACACCAAGTCGCCTGTCCTGCAGTAGCCAAGCAGGAACTGCAGCAGGTTTGCCGTGTTCTCAAAGTAGTGCGCCTCCTGTTTGGCCCGGCGAATATCCTGCACCATGCGCCGGGCGTCCAAACGTTCTTGCGGCAGAATACTCTCCAGGCCCGGGGGTTCTTTTATAAGAACGCAGGCAGCATCCTGAAACGACCTGGCATAGGCATTCTGAAACACACGTCTGCGGCTCGAGTTTGTTCGCGGTTCAAATACCGCAATGATGCGTCTTTCAGGGAAATGCAGCCGCATGGCTGATATGGTCTCCCTGACCGCCGTCGGGTGATGGGCAAAATCGTCGACAACAAGAATGCCGCGGCTCTCTCCGATAACGTCCTGCCTGCGGGTTACTCCGGCAAAAGCCAAAATGGCCTCTTGCGTGCGATTGGGAGTCAAGCCGGCGAGGGAAGCGGCGGCGATCACCGCCATGGTATTCATGAGGTTGTGGTCGCCCGCAAGCCTGGTGACCATATCATGGCGGTTTAATTGTGGATCTTGGTAGCGAAAAAAAATTTCTCCCGGGCGGTGATTTATGTCAAGAATCCGCCAGTCGGCATCACAAGAATAGCCGTATGTCATGACCCTGCCGTTGCATTGGCGCGCCAGAGCAATACAATTGGGATCGTCTGCATTGACAATCAAATGGCTCTGGGGACCAAAGAGTTGCATGAATCTCCCAAAAGCATCGATGACCGCCGCAAAGTCCGGGAAGATATCAGCATGGTCATATTCGATGCTGGTGACAATCCCTATAGAAGGTCGGTAGTGGAGAAATTTGGGACCCTTGTCGAAAAAAGCGGTGTCGTATTCGTCACCTTCGATGACCATGTATGGCCCCGTCCCCAGGCGGTAACTGCTTTGCCAGTTCTTCACAAAAGCGCCGATGAATGCGCTGGGATCGAGGCCCGCATGACTCAATATCCAGGCCAGCAGAGATGCCGTCGTGCTTTTCCCGTGAGTACCGGCGACCACCATGGATTGGTGCCGGTCCAAAAAGAACTCGCCGATGGCTTGCGGCATGGACAAGTACGGCAGCCCACGCTGCACGACATGGAGAGCCTCAGGGTTGTCGCGCCGAATGACGTTGCCGATGACCACCAGATCCGGGGCAGCCTGCTCCAGATTTTCAGCCCCGTAGCCGGTAAATATCGGGATACGCAACTGTTCCAAGTGAGTGCTCATGGGAGGATAAAGGTTCTGGTCGGAACCCGTTACCTGGAAGCCCTTTTCTGCCAGCATCCCTGCCAGTGTCCCCATGGCGATGCCGCCGATGCCCATCAGGTAGATCTTTTTAATGCCGTGAGTGTGCATAAAATGCCTTCATTGCAAGGTCGTGAACCATTGGTAGATAAATTTTTATTTTCTCGTTTTTCCGAGTCGGGTAGACCCGGTTGGTCAACAAGACTAGCAGAACTTGCCGGTCCAGGTCCATCCAGAAAGAAGTGCCGGTAAACCCGAGGTGGCCGACACTGTGCGGCGAAAAATAACGACCCGCGCTGGAGCCCTGGCTACTTGGGGTATCGAAGCCCAAGACCCAGGTGCCGACTTCGTCTGCATTTGCCCTCGTCCAAAAGTGTTCGAGCAGATCTGGAGGGAACAGTGCAGCTTGGTTCTTCCTGCAGTATGCACCCAAAAGGTGCGAAAGTACCGAGTAAATCCCCTGCCCCGTACCGAACAGGCCGGCATGGGGGGCTACTCCACCAAGGCAGTAGGCATTCTCATCATGCACTTCGCCCTGTACCAGTCGCCGGCGCCATGGACACCATTCGGTCGCTGCGAAAGCAGACCCGGGTTGGCTCGGAAATGCCGGCGTAATGGTGGGATTCGACGGGGGAATCAGTCGCACAAAACCAAGCTCCTCGACACCAAGGGGCATAAAGACAAACTGCTGAGCAAGCACATCCAAAGGGTCATGCAACACCGATTGGATAATCGTTCCCAATACCAGAAACCCCAAGTCACTGTACCTGGACTGTCTTCCCGGCCGGGACTGCAATGGCGTGCGCATGATCCACTCAAGCAGTCGAGGCGCCCGCTCCCGTTCGGGAATCTCGATGAGCTCCAGATAGAACGGATGGTACGCCGCCAGTCCCGAAGAGTGATTCAACAGTTGCCGGATGGTGATGGATCGTTTTTCCAGCGGTACCAAGCCGGCGGGGAAAAAGCTTGCCAGACAATCATCCAACCCGAATTTCCCGGCATGGACAGCCTGCATGACAAGCAGTGTGGTAACCAGCGGCTTGGTAAGGGAGGCGAGATCGAATCGGGTTGCGGCATCGACTGGAATTCCATCGCTCCTGGTCCGCCCCCAACATTGTTGAAAAATTATCTTTTCGGAATCGCCCACGAGCAAACTGGCCCCTGAAAAGATTTTCTCATCCAGGGCCGTCCGAAAACAGCGGTCAAGCTCTGAAGATAGTGGAAAATCAGGCTGCGAAAGGGCTTTGCGTTGCTCCGAAGGTTCGTTCATAGGTATTCAAGGTAAAGGGAATCCCGAAGGGAATCACATCGTTGGGATCATCGTGGCCAAACGGCAGAGCGACAATGATCGGAAAGTCGAAGGACCTGCAGTGATCCAGCACCATATCATGGATGGCATGGGGTTCACCGCAATCCTTAAAATTGCCGAGAATCAGGCCGCTGAGACGTGCCAGTAATCCGCTCAGCTTGAGATGGTTCATCGCCCGATCCAGGCGATAGAGCGCCTCGCCGCAATCTTCCACCAGCAGCAGACCGCCCTCGAGGTCAGGGAAATACTCTGTGCCGATAGAATGGGCGATGCAGGTGAGGTTGCCGCCAAACACCCTGCCCGTCACTATTCCGTCACGCAGAATCTGTTGCGGTTGTAGGAGCCAGGAAAAACAATTTTCCCCCTGGAGTGCCCGGAAAACAGAGTCGAGTTTTCCCGGCCGAGAGTTCGCATCGATAAGGTTGGGTCCATGGAAGGTAATCCAGTCCATCCGACCAAGGAAAGCGAGATGCAGGAAGGTAATGTCACTGTAGCCCAGGAATATCTTGGGACTTCCCCGCAGCCCTGAAAAAGGCAGCCAGGGGAGCAGCCGACTACTCCCGTACCCGCCGCGCACACATATGATGGCGGCAATGGACGGATCGTTTATGGCATCGATGAGGTCCTGAGCCCGGTCGGCTTCGGTGCCGGCCAGATATCCGTGCCGACAAAAGAGATGACCGCCATAGACAAGATCGAATCCCCTGTCGCGCAGAATTCCGGCCACCTGCTCTAACCGTTCCGTCTCAAAAGGGCTGGCGGGAGCCACCAGAGCAACCCGGGCTCCGTCTCTTAAGGCACTCACGGACATGGCTATTTCTGATTTCTTTCGAATATGATTCTCAGCCCCTTGAGCGTGAGGTATTCGTCGACTTCGTCGATAGCCGGGCATTCACTTGCGATCAGGGGAGCCAGCCCGCCGGTCGCGACGACCTTGAGATCTCTCTTCAGTTCCTGCTTGGTTCGCCTGATGATTCCTTCCACCAGGCCGGCATAGCCATAAACAATTCCAGCATTCATGGATGCTATAGTGTTCTTGGCCAGGATGGATCGAGGTCGGGCAAATATTTCGACCCTGGGCAGTTTGGATGCTTTCTGAAACAGCGCTTCACAGGAAATCATGATTCCGGGGCAGATGACACCACCCATGTATTCGCCTCGTTCGGAAACATAATCGAAGGTGGTGGCCGTTCCAAAATCGACCACGATGGTGGCGCTCCTGTAGGCCTCAAAGGCGGCTACCGCGTTGACGATGCGATCCGCCCCCACCTCTTTGGGATTATCGTAAAAGATAGGCATTCCGGTTCTTATGCCGGGTCCGACAATGAGCGGGTCGATGTGCAGGTACTTTCGGCAGAAGCCCTCGGCGGAATTGAGAACCGGCGGCACCACGCACGATATGATCACGTGCTTGACTTTCTCCGGCGCCTGGTCATTGGCTGCAAACAGACTGCGCATCAGAATTCCATATTCATCCGTAGTGGCGTTGACTTCCGTGCGGATGCGCCAGTCCTGAACCAGTTGCTCTCCCACAAAAATTCCCAGGACCGTATTGGTGTTGCCGATATCCATAGCGAGCAGCATGGCGATGTCCTGTCCTCAAGCCATATATTTTTGGATGTGAAATGCCATCTCCTGGGCAGTGCTTTCAATCAGTCCCTGGTCGATACCTTCCACCATCACGCGCACCACCGGCTCGGTTCCGGATGGCCGAATCACCAGACGCCCGTCCTTGCCGAGACGTCGCTCGATGTCTTGCTTCAAGCCGACCAGTTCAGGTATGTCATCAATGGGTCTGCGGTTCTTAATGGGCACGTTGAGTAAGGTTTGCGGATAAAGTTCCATGGTCTTCTTGAGCTCCGACAGAGGACGTCCTTCGCGCAGCATCACCGCCAACACCTGCAGAGCAGAGAGAATCCCGTCGCCGGTGGTGCTGTAATCGAGAAAAATCAAGTGTCCGGATTGTTCGCCCCCGAGATTGTATCCTCCCTGTCGCATTTGCTCGACCACGTAGCGATCTCCCACCGGGGTCCGCAACAAGCAGCCGCCGATCCTGCGGATCGCCATTTCCAGTCCCAAATTGCTCATGATCGTGGCAACCACCGTCTTGCCGTTCAGTCTGTCATTCCTGACGTAGTGACCGGCGCAAATGGCCATCAACTGATCGCCGTCGAGAATTTCACCCTTTTCATCGGCAAACACCACCCGATCGGCATCCCCATCGAAGGCGAATCCGGCATCGGCGCCATGTTCCCGGACCAGGGCGGCCATATGTTCGGGATAGAGAGAGCCGCGCTTTTCATTAATGTTCTTACCATTGGGAGAATCGCCGGTGATAATGACCTGTGCACCCAATTCCTCGAACACGGTGGGAGCCACTTTGTATGCCGCACCGTGGGCGCAGTCGATGACCAGTTTCAAGCCTTCCATACTCAACGCCCCGGGGAAGGTTGATTTCAGATAGACGATGTAACGTCCCTGAGCATCATCGATACGCCGCGCACGGCCGATGTCGGAGCTCGATGGCCGTGGCAGACGCTCGATCTCCCCGCTTAGAATGAGCTCTTCCATAAGCTTTTCCGTTTCATCGGGAAGCTTGAATCCGTCTGCGGCAAAAATCTTGATTCCATTGTATTCGTAAGGATTATGCGATGCCGAGATAACAATACCCGCATCCGCCCTCATGCTGCAGGTAATGAAGGCGATGCCGGGAGTAGGCAGAGGACCGACCAGCAGGACATCCACACCCATGGAACAGATCCCCGAGGTGATGGCGTATTCGATCATGTATCCGGAAAGACGGGTGTCCTTGCCGATAATGATTTTGGGTCGGCGGTGTTTGTTCTTAAAGACATGGGCGGTGCTGCATCCCACCTTCAAGGCAATGTCAGTGGTCATAGGGGGCACATTGGCTACCCCGCGAATTCCATCGGTACCAAACAAGCGTTTCATCGCTGACTCCTCGTCAAGTGCGATCGGAAAAAGGCTTCACTGCCCGGCATTGCGGAGGGCGTCACTCAACACCGCCACCTGCTTGTTGATGGCCACGTCGTGAACACGGATGATATGCGCCCCGGCCGCAATTCCAAGAGTATTCGCTACTGCCGTCCCAATCTCACGATCTTGTTCGGGGCGGTCAAGAAGGCTTCCAATAAAGCGTTTGCGCGATGCCCCCAGCAGAATGGGACGATCCAGGCACTGCAAAAGATTCAGCTCCCTGATCAGCAGTAAGTTATGGTTCACGGTCTTGCCGAATCCGATGCCCGGATCCACCACAATTTGTTCCCTCGCCACTCCGTGCCGGACGGCAACATCAATGCGCTCCTGCAGGAAAGCAATGACTTCGGAAAAAAGCGCAGCGTAGGTGGGATTTTTTTGCATCGTCCCGGGGACTCCCTGCATGTGCATGAGGATAAGAGGGGCACCGGTGGCGGCAGCCAGATCTGCTATCCGGTCGTCAAAGCGCAGTGAACTGACATCGTTGATGATGTCCGCTCCGATTTCCAATGCACGACGAGCCACCTCGGCTTTGGTGGTGTCTATGGAGATGGGAATGTCACTGACGCGTCGAACGGCCTCGATGACAGGCAGAACCCTTTGCAGTTCCTCATCAATGGAGACGGGTTCGGAAAAAGGCCGGGTCGACTCTCCGCCGATGTCTAAGATATCCGCCCCTTGAGAGATAATCCTCAAAGCCTGGGCGCTGGCTGCCTCAAAATCGAAGAAAAACCCGCCGTCGCTAAAGGAATCCGGTGTGACGTTCAAAATTCCCATGACCAGAGTACGCGGTCCGAGCTCCAGCGTGCCGGACTTGAGCCGAAGCACATATGGCTTGCGCGGGGAAACGCTCATCGCTGCGTGCCTCCCGTTAAGTGATGTCGCTCTTATCGGAGGGCTTGACCGATTTTTCCGGTCCCGAATCGTCGCCAGGTTTTGGGTTCTCTTCCGGCTCTGTACTGGAGGCCGCTTCCATCGATGGGGAGATGACCAGGCCGGAATCCGCCGGCTCCTGCTCTTTGGGGGGAAGGTCCTTAATGAGCTCCGGCTTGACCTCACCGATGATCCTGTCTATGTCGCGGATATCCAGGGTCTCTTTTTCCAACAAGGCACCGGCAATGAGGTGCAGCAGATCGATGTGCTGTGTGAGTATATCCTTGGCACGCTGATAATTTTCCTCCACAATACTGCGCACTTCCTCATCGATCCGAATAGCTGTCTGCTCGCTGTAATCGCGATGCTGCGCTATCTCTCGGCCAAGAAATATTTGCTCCTCGCGCTTGCCGAAACTGAGCGGCCCCATCTTTTCGCTCATGCCCCATTCGCACACCATGCGCCGGGCCATTTGCGTCGCTCGCTCGATATCATTGGAAGCCCCTGTGGTGCGCTGGTTGAAAACCAGTTCTTCGGCCACCCGGCCTCCCATCAAAATGGCGATGCTGTCCACCAGGTAGTCTCGTGAGTACGTGTGCCGATCATCCTGGGGAAGCTGCTGGGTCAGGCCCAATGCGCGGCCGCGTGGTATGATGGTGACTTTGTGTAAAGGATCTGCCCCGGGAAGCATTCGCGCAACTAACGCATGTCCCGCCTCGTGATAAGCAGTGGTGCGCTTCTGTTCCTCACTCAGGAACATGCTCTTGCGCTCGAGACCCATCATCACCTTGTCTTTGGCTTCCTCAAAGTCCGACATGTCAATGGCGTCTTTGTTTTTCCGCGCCGCCAGCAGGGCTGCCTCGTTGACCAGGTTTTCCAGGTCCGCCCCGGAAAATCCGGGCGTCCCCTTGGCCAGTGTCCGATTATCCACATCGGCGGCCAGAGGCTTCTTGCGCATGTGCACGGTGAGAATGCCCTCCCTCCCGCGTATGTCCGGTACGGGCACGACCACCTGCCGGTCGAATCGGCCCGGACGCAGCAGGGCCGGGTCGAGCACATCGGGCCGGTTGGTCGCTGCAATAAGGATAACGCCTTCATTGGATTCGAAGCCGTCCATTTCCACCAACAACTGGTTCAGCGTCTGCTCGCGCTCGTCATGACCGCCTCCCAGGCCCGCTCCCCGGTGTCTTCCCACGGCATCAATTTCATCGATGAAGATCAGACACGGAGCATTTTTCTTGCCCTGCATGAACAGATCGCGCACTCGGGAAGCGCCGACTCCGACAAACATCTCCACAAAATCAGACCCGCTGATGGAAAAAAACGGCACCCCGGCTTCCCCGGCGATAGCTCGGGCCAGCAAGGTTTTGCCGGTACCGGGCGCACCCACCAGCAATACACCCTTGGGTATTCTTCCGCCCAGTCGAGTGAACTTCTTGGGGTCTTTCAAGAACTCCACAATTTCATGCAGCTCTTCCTTGGCTTCATCAATGCCTGCCACGTCGTCAAATGTGACCTTTTTGGAACTCTCGCTCAGCAGCCGCGCACGACTCTTGCCGAAGCTCATCGCTTTGCCGCCGCCCATTTGCATCTGGCGCATGAAAAAGATCCACACCCCGACGAGTAGCAGCATCGGGAACCAGCTGATCAGGATGGTCATGTACCATGGTGATTCTTCCTGAGGTTTGGCCTGTATCTCTACGCCGTGTTCCCTGAGAGTACGAATCAGATCTGCATCACGCGGAGCAAACGTACGAAAAGGCTTGCCGTCAGCATAGACTCCGGAAATATTGTCGCCCTGAATGGTGACTTGTGATACTTCCCCTTTTTGCACCGAAGTCATGAACTGGCTATAGTTGACTTGATGGCTGGTTTGCTGCGGCTGATGAAACATGTTGAACAATAGAATCACCATGAGACTGATGACCAGCCAAAGGGCTAAATTCTTGTAAAAAGGACTCAAAATCAAAGCCTCCCTGCTTTGCGTATTTAGTAACCCCTCAATTATAGCACGATCAGGATGAGTCAAGGATGAATTGCCCGGCTCTTCCAGGGGATTTGAACGTTGCTATTTCCAGGCGTCTGTATGTCGGTCGCTGATTCTATTCTGGAAGCGAATAGATAACAAACAGAAACGCACAAGTCATAGTTCTGTGTGGCGATTCTATATCAGATTACAAGGGCATCGAAAAGTAGCATTCTCCCCGGTGGTCGCAAAAAATCACTGCGCGCCTCGCATTATCCCGTTCTTGTTTGAACCAATGTTCAATGAATTGTGAGGGGGTCTAATCCGGATTGGGTTATCAGCCAATTTTGCATTTTTTCACTATATGACCAGATCTGTGTGACCGTCTCTGTCTTAAGGTTTGGATCATTAGTGAAATAATAACGATATCGTATAATTACCGGAACGGAATGGGCAGTGCTCTGCCAGTTTATGTGGCGAATATCGTACTCGGTCAATCTCATCCGACCTTCCAGTTTGTCCGACTGCCGCCAGAATTTCTCCTGGTAAGCAGGCGCAACAAATACCGCAGCCTGCTTGAAATCTCCCCAGCGTAAGGCTGTGTTGAAGGCTTCAATGGCGCTGGCCAGTTCTTTCACGTTGTTCTTGTTCTTGTTCAAGGCTGCGCAGCCGGCGACCAGTCCAAAAATGACAATAACGGGGACAACGGCCAGACCTCGATAATTTCGCATAAAGCACATGTATCATCCTAAAATTTCAGGTAAACAGCGAGACTCTCTCAGTTTCGACAGCACTCCGTTCTATATCAGAAAAGAGCCGAATCGTGGCAGCATTTTTTTATGCACCGGTTCAATTTTGAAAATTTCGGCCATAGTGCCCCGGATTTCGCGATTTTCCACGTAACCCTTTGTCATGCCAACGAAATACCGTCAGGACGGTAGGCATTCAGCGGTGATGCAGACACGCTGAATTCGGGCGTTCTCCGCAATGACCACGGTAGTTTGCCTGGCAGAACTCACTCCATTGGGGCGATGAAATCCCGAACAGGATTCCGCTTTTGTTGCGCCGGCGGATCCTCCCTGTCCCTACGACACTTTTTTGCGGGTCTGCAGAGGTTTGCTTATAATGTAAGGTGAATAGATGTCAAATCGTAGGGTTTTGTTGCAGGGCTTTATGCCTGGGAGGATCAGACGATGCGCTGGAGAACAACCTTCGTGCTGGCTGTTTTGTTTTCTCTCCCGCTGGTACCGCAGGCCGCCGAGTACAAAAGTTACGCGATCGTGAAAAATGATGGTTCGTTGCGTGTGCAGGGGCGGACTATTTGGCTTTACGGTATTCGTATACCTCCGACTTATGAATCGTGCCTTGACTTCTTACGACCGCCGCGGTGTGGCCCCAGAGCGGTATTGATGCTGGAACTGAAAATCGACCCCTACTTTGTTCACTGCCACGAAATAAGCCGGAATGGGGATGGCGGCATCAATGCCGTGTGTACCTCGCAAGGCGAGGATCTCGCCGCCTATATGTTGCAGAACGGATGGGCGGAGGCTTTGCCCCATGCGCCGGCAGAATACCACAGACTGGAAAAGAGCGCACGTGTGAGAAATCTCGGCATTTGGAAGCTGCTGCCGGGAGATATGATACCCTCACCGCCGGCAGGAAAGCAATGACCCCCCCCTTGCGCGAGCTCTCCTCTTGAAAGCCAAAGGGGCCACCGTGCAAAAAAGCGGGTAGCCCCCATTATATTGACGGGGAGGGAGGCTGCACCTGTGCCTGCCCACAGGATTTGATCACACGGCACACCCGGTATTCCGGCAAGCCTCCCGGGGGAGGGGTTCGTAGTTGCCCTCACCGCACCCCGTTGAAGAGCAGCGGGCGATCCGGTCCTTCACTGTTTTTCGGAAAGACCCACAAACAGGCTTCTGCTGTCCCTCCGGACCAACAACAGGAGCGCATCCTCATTGTTGTTCCCGGCAATGTTCCGGGTCACATCCTCAACCGTTGTGACAGGATGACGGTTGACCTCCAAGATGATGTCGCCCGGCCGTATTCCCCCTTTGTCAGCCGGACTGCCCGCTTGCACGGCGCTCACCATAACGCCCCCCTGGACTTGGAGGTCGAGCTGGCGAGCCATCTCCGGCGTAACATTCTGCAGCTGCAGACCCCATTTTCCCTGCTCGGGCTTTGCTGAGGATTCCACCGCGTCGTTGTCGGACGGCAGTTCGGCAACAGTGACTTTTATCTCCTTCTTTTCACCGTTTCTCAGAAGGGTCACCGTCGCCTCTTGACCGACAGGCGACTCTGCCACTATCGCGGGGAGGTCGTGACTGTCTTGAACCGGCCTGCCATTGTAAGCAAGGATGATGTCACCCCGTTGGACGCCCGCCTTCGATGCCGGTCCGTCCGGCATAACATCTGCGACCAGGGCGCCTTTATCATCTGGAAGTTTCATGGCGGCTGCAATTTCCGGGGTGACGGATTGAATGTTCACTCCCAGGTATCCCCTGGTCACCTTGCCGTCTTTCACGAGTTGCGGAATCAGCGGCTTGGCGGTGTTCACCGGAATGGCGAATCCAATGCCCTGGCCGTTGGGAATGATGGCGGTATTGATGCCGACGACCTCACCATTCATGTTGAAGAGAGGTCCGCCGGAATTGCCCGGATTGATGGATGCATCGGTCTGAATGAAATCATCGTAGGGCCCGGCACCGATGATTCGCCCCTTGGCACTGACAATGCCCGAAGTTACCGTGTGAGTTAGCCCGAAGGGATTGCCTATGGCGATGACCCAGTCACCCACCTTCAACTGATCCGAATTGCCCAGCTGTGCAGCGGGCAAATGGTGCCGGACCGGAATCTTTAAAACCGCCAGGTCGGTCTTGGGGTCGCGGCCGACAATGTCCGCTTTCAACTCTTTCTGGTCCGCGAGTGTCACCGTGACCTCCTGCGCCCCTTCAACTACGTGGTTGTTGGTCAGAATCAATCCCTCCTCACTGATGATGACCCCCGATCCGGCACCTTTCACTGGTTGTTGATTGGGCAACTGAAAATTGTCGTTAAAAAATCGTCTGAACATATCCCCAAAAGGCCCCTCGGGAATTTCACGTGGATTGAAAACCGCCTTCTCCACTTTAGTGACTTTGACATTCACCACCGCAGGCGAAAGTCGTTCTGCCAGAGGCGCAAAGGATTCCTGCAGAACCGCCGGCCTCGTCGGCAGTGCAGGATTTTCCGATGTGTGAGCTGCTACGGAACGAGTCCAGTCCGTGCCGCAAGCCAGTATCAGCCCGGTGATCAGACCAATAACGGCAACTGTGGTGAAGAACCCCACTCGAAATCGTTCAACCTTGACGTATTGCTTGACATTCTTGAGCATTGTTGTCCTTTCTTCATGTGCGTTCTTATGACCTGCATGCTTGTCGACAGTGTTGGCGTAACTATAGGAAGGAAAGATTAGAAGAAGATTAGAGGGAAATTAAAATTTTCTAATGGAAGTTTATTTGAGATGATTCTGCCCCGTGGGCAGAACAATGCGCAAGGTGCTTCCCTTTCCCGGCGCACTGTCAATTTCGATTCGACCTTGATGGGCCAGAGCGATGGAGCGCGCAATCGATAAACCCAACCCGGCACCTTTTTCCGGCAACGCATCGAGGGTGCGATAAAACGGTTGAAAGACTTGTTCGTGTTCTTCTTCAGGAATTCCGCCGCCGGTATCAGAAACTTCCACAACCGCACAATCATTCGCCTGCCTCAATGAGACCGCAACCCGGCCGCCGTCACCCGTATACTTGACACCGTTTTCGATAACGTTGACCAGCAACTGTCTCAGGCGCTCCCGATCTCCCTGCACGCTCACACAATCCGGGCGATCCAGCAGCAGATCCACTGATTTTGATTCGGCCAAGACTCTAAGCCGCCAGTAAACCTCTTCAACCAGTGCAGCCAGGTCAATCTGCCGCCGATCAAATTTCAACACGCCGGCCTCCGCACGCGACAGCATCAACATGCCGTCGACCAGTTGAGAGAGCTTATCAATCTCTTCCAGCGAACTTCGTATGATCTGTTGATACTCATCGGGGCTCCTCGAGGAGCGAAGTGCGACCTCCAGTTCACCCCTGAGTATTGTCAACGGGGTCTGCAGTTCGTGCGATGCGCTGGCGCTGAACTGCCGCACCTGGCTGAAAGCCGCGTCCAATCGCGCGAGCATTTGATTGAAGGTCTTTGCCAGCCGGTCCAGTTCATCGCCGGCGTGGGTTTCCTCCACGCGCTCGGTGAGGTGCTCGGCACTGATCCGGCTGGCCGCTTTGGTCATACGATCCACCGGCTGCAATGCCCTCCTCACCAGAAACCACCCGCCTGCGGCGGCTACCAGCAGAACCGCGGGAAGCAGCACCGCCATCACGAGCAGATAGCGAATGAGAGTCTTTTGCAGGTTTTCCAGCGGCATTCCCACCTGGATGATGTTGGTCAGGCGCTTGCCCTGCATGACCGGCATGGTCAATAGTCGCACCGGATAGTGGTATGGGCCTTGAACAGATTCGAAGGTGGGCAGTCCGCGCGCCGCATTGTTGAGAGCATTGTTGCTGAGGGGCAGTGTTTCCGAAGCCTGATTGAACTGTGTAGAAGCCCTGTTTCCAAGAGGGCTGAGCATGCGAAAGTATCTGTGAACCGGTGAAAAACCAAAAAAGCGGCGAAAGATTTCATCGACCTCGCCCGCAAAGGACGCTCCCGGTTCTCTGGCCGCCCTTTCGGCCAGGACTCTGGCGACGCTGGTCAAGGTGTTGTCCATCTCCTGGTTGAGGCTGTAGGAGAGCAGCTGATAGGCGGCGCCCCCGAGGATGACGAAGGCGACGGTGAGCAGCCCGACATACCAGGCTGTGAGGCGATTTCTAATGGTTTTAAAAAGCAAGCTCTACTCCGCCTTCAGCACGTAGCCGACGCCGCGCACCGTGTGAATCAGTTTCGGTCGCGCGCCGGCATCAATTTTCTTGCGCAGGTAGTTCACATAGACGTCGATAACGTTCGTCATCGAGTCGAAATCATAGTCCCACACGTGTTCGGCGATCATGGTCCTGGTCAGGACGCGACCGGGGTTGCGCATGAAGTAATGGAGCAGGCCGAACTCTTTGGCGGTCAGTTCAATCTGCCGATCACCCCGCTGCACCACTCGCTGCACGGGATCGACCGTTAAGTCTGCAATTCTGAGGAGCGCCTCCTTGTTTTCGCTCTGCCGTCTGAGGAGCGCTCTGGTTCTGGCAAGAAGTTCCTGAAAGGCAAACGGTTTGGTCAAGTAATCATCAGCTCCCGAATCCAGACCCAGGACTTTGTCCTCGATGGTCGCCCTCACGGTCAACAGCAACACCGGCGTGGTTACCCTCTGGCGGCGCATCTCCTGCAACACCTGCAGTCCGTTTCTCCGGGGAAGATGAATGTCGAGCAGCACCAGATCGTGCACCCCGTCCAGAGCCATATGCAGCCCCATTTCTCCGTCGAATGCCACATCCACCGCGTAGCCCTCTTCTTCCAATCCCTTTTTCACGAAGTTGGCCACCTTTTTTTCGTCTTCCACAACAAGTATTCGCATCACAACCATATCCAGTCCAGGAGGCTGGACTGCAGCAACGAGGTGAGCTCGATTGTCCGACCTGCTCCGTCAGGCGCTGGGGGCTATTCCTCCATACCGCAAGTGATTCCCCTGATTGTGGCGTCTCCAACAACCCTTTGCGCTGTTGCCGAGCACGTTCACGAGCGGCGTTCTTGCTCACGGCGAGATGCAATGTGACCCATCCATTTCACCATCCACCATTTTCCGTGTATGATTCGTGGGGATAACCTTGCGGTCCGCGCAACCAAAAACCATTATACTGAATAGAGCGGACAAGGCAAATCGGTTGATGCTCGCCGATTGAGGGCAAACCACGCCGGACGGTTTCACCGTCGCACAAATGAGGCACAGTATGAAGGTGACCCTGGTAATGGCCCTGACTCTGGATGGAAAGATCGGGAAAACTCCGGATCATTTCCCCGACTGGACGGGCAAAGAAGATAAGAAATTTTTCGCTGCGCTCAGCAGAAAGGCGGGAGTGGTCATCATGGGCTCGAAGACGTTCGATACCTTTGGGACTCCGTTGCCGGGCCGCGTCAATGTCGTCATGACCCGTGACTCCAGCAGAGTGTCACGAGACAGCAACCTGTGGTTCACTCAGGAAGAGCCCGAAGAAATTCTCAAAACCCTGGAGCAACAAGGCTATTCAGAGGTTGTTCTGGCGGGTGGATCCCTGGTCAATACACTCTTTGCCAGAGAAGGTTTCATCGACGAGATCATTGTCACCATATCCCCTGTTATTTTCGGCCGGGGCGTTTCGTTGTTCTCCGACGACGTCTCACTGAATCTGAAATTACAGGCAATGGAAAGGATCGGTGAAGATCTGGTGTGCTTAAAATACACTGTAATCAAGAGAGCAAACAGGTGGAGATCACCGTTATGATGTCCGTGGACCCATTTGCTGCGGCGGGAATCAGATCACATCGAGGAACAATCGGTACCATTGCTGACAGATGAAGGACTATTGATGCTTAAGTGTGGAAGAATTGAAGAAGTTGCCGGTTCGGACAACCATCTGACGGAAACTGTTCGTCAAAAGATCATTGTTTTTCAACAAAACGGCAGCGGAGAAAAAAAGATTCAAGGATTGACAAGGTACGGTGTCGGGCTGTTTGACTTGCACGTTATGTCCATCGACGCTCCTTTGCCCGCCGTCCTTGATGAGACGGAAGAATATCTCCCGACCAGCCTTGAGGCTGATCTGGTGCTCGATTTCCTCGTGCACCCGGATTTGTCGCATGATCTGGCAAGGCTGTGCGAGGCTTTGAACATTCCAATTGTTGCTTCGGGGAAGAAGCATCGTGTCAAATGGGCGGTTACGCCCCCCACCTGATGCGGCCTCTCCAGGCAGGTCTGCCTGGGAATCTACGGTGAAAAATTCGGCGCACCGGAGTATGCCGTACACATCGCAGACGGCAAAATCGCCCGCGTTAAAGTATTGCGAGGAGCCCCCTGCGGCGCCAGTTGGGAAGCCGCAGCAAGAATCATCGGATGGCCCGTAGATGAGGCGGCGACGCGTATCGGTTTGGAAACCCAATATTTTTGCTCGGCGGATCCGGCCGGCTGGGACCCGCTGTACGGCAAGAGCCCGGTCCATTTCGCCGGAGAGGTTCACAAAACCGCTTTGCTGCGCGCCATGGCCGAATTTGGTCAAGCTTGTTAACGGCAAAGGCCAGCATTTCAACCGCAAACGAACCCAGATGAACGCACATTGGATAAGGCTATCTGTGCTCATCGGCTTCGCTCGGACAAGCGCCCGCGCTTTCCTTGCAGTTGTTCCAAGAGAATGCGTCGCACTTCTGCAATGGTGTGGGGATGCCCCTGGCAGGAATGGGCCGAACGGACCACGTGCTCTGATTCGACATCTGCCAGATGGGCGCTCTGATAGGCCACAACGCCGTCATGGCCATGGTCCACCGGCATTCCTTCTTTGACGGCAATGATGGAGTGAGCCGAAACGCCCGGAGCGATGGGCAGTTCCGCCAGGATTTTGAGGAAGGCATTGCCCGGGGTCATATCGCCCACACTGGTGGGTATTCTGCCGGTTGAGACAAACGCCAGGCTATGCTGCTGCAGAAGGTCCGCCAGGCCCAACAAAATGTTGGTGGGTAGCTTGATGAACCGCGTAATCCATTGACTCGGACGCCATCCCGCGATGAAGCTTCCCCGGTGGGGAGTTGCAATAAAAATCACACTACGAACGAAGGGAAGAGGTTTTACGAAAAGGCTCTTACGCAGCAGGGTGCGCGTGCTCTCCCGAAGATCGAGCTCATCCATAGGCTTTTTGCTGATAAGATTCCAGAGCTTGTCGCCGCTGTCGACGACCGTCATTTTGGTCAGCAGCCCCCCCTGGCTGTGGCCCATGACGACCATTCGGTGCAGGGCGGGATCTTCGCCCCGCGGATCGAATTCTTTGACCGCCTGCGTGAGTGACTCCCGCAGTAAGGAGGCCGAGTAGGCGATCGGGTTTCCCGTATCGTAGCCGAAAAACCAGAACTGAAAGTGTTGCTGAATGATCGGGTCGTTTTGCAGTTCATTGACCATTTCAGCCCAGCGGCCGGGACTGGAAGCCGTACCGTGTACCATCACCACCGGTATCAATCCTCGTTGGTGAGGTCGCAGTGCGCGCAGCTGGGAGCTCCCCTTCATGTTCAGTATGCTTCTGAAGAACCCCACCAACTCCATCTGCCATACCGGAGATTCGGCCAACATCGCTGCCAGAGAGGCAGTCGATTCCACCTCCAAAGGCACTTTACGGCTGCCGATGTCAACCGACTTGGGAACGGATACATCGTAAATCTCAAGAATCCCGTGCAACTTTTTCCCGGTGATTTGCTTTCTCGGCTCGGGGATACGCAACAGGGCCGTGATCGGCACCTGCACATCATCTGCAATGAGCTCCGACGCGCCGGCCTGCCTGCTGAAAGACGCCGCTCTGGCCGATAGAGGCGCTCCAATTCCCGACCAGCGATAACGATTCGTCAACCCGCGCACCTGAAGCTCGGCAACCGGTTGAAAATACACCAGGACCCTGTTGTTCCAGAAAAGACTTGATGAATCAAATTTGATTTCAATACAGCCGAAGGGAAGGTAGAAGCTGCCCCCTCGAAGAGCCACCGTCGATCCCGTATCGGTCTTGAAAGCCGAGGTGATGCTCCTGTTATAAATGTCGCAGGCCAGGCGAAAACGGGGATCGTAGGGACTGGGTTCTTCCTCCTGGTTTTCCGGGAAAAGGAATGCATACGCATAGATGGCTGAAGCGAGGTAGAATTCCCTGTTGGCGGAACTTTCCGCATGCAGAAAGCAGGTCTCTACAAGGGCTGAAAGATCATCTGCATTGCCGCCCGCGACATATAGGGCATGAAGCTGCGCGATAGCTTCACCCGGGTCCTGCTTGAACAGCGTGGTGAGACTTCTCCGATTGAGGACAACCCGGGTTTGCTCACTGAGCTCACCCGAGGATAGCACATTGCCGGTCAGCTCCCGATGAACGGTTTGCGGATCCACCTGTTTGACGCCTACCGGTGTTGCGCATCCCGGGAGAATCAAAAACGCGAGGACCAGCCACCCGTAAAAGAGACTCCATGCAGCCCACCTCGACGATCGAGCCGGGAGTTCCGAGAGCTCATTCTCGTCATCGAAGATGCTGCCCAATGTTGCCGTGATCTGTGCTGTGCTCATATCCTCAATCCACCCAATGAAACATTTGCGAATAGAGCCTGGGAGGCGCTTTGGCGCCAGCAAAGCTGTCGATTAAACTTGCAACACCGCATAGCCACAGTGTATAGTCCGATCATCGCCTAAAGGCGAGGGATTTCCACCCCTCTCACACAGCGCCGTTAATCCTGGCTCCAGCGGACCGCGTGAAGTGGTTATCTCCTTCAGATTTTTGCAGCCGGGCACGCAGCGCGGCCGGCAACCATGCAGCGCAGTAGGGCGCCATGGTGTTGAGAGCTGACAAGCATCGGGCGAAAGGAAGGAGAAGACAGAAATGCGCAATCGGAATCCATCACTTGCAAGAATGCTGCTGGCAGGGACTGTTTTGTTGTCAAGCATGTGCTTCTGCTTCATGGTCTGTCCCCCTCAAACGACTGCTGACGACGATAGCCACAAAGGCAGACCGGTTGACTGGAATACGCTTTTCGGCTCTGAGCATGGCAAAATGAAAGGTGACAAGGGAAACGAATTCACAGGGGAGTCTGCCGCCTGGACATTTGCCGCCGCGAACCTTCCGGTTCTGCTCAGCCTGCTGATAAAAGCCCTCACCCACAACAACGCCGTGTCGGTAAACCTGCAGGAGCGGCTCAAGAGACTCAACCGAGCTCAAAAAAAGTACCTGATGCCCTTCCATTACATTCTCAACCCTTTGGCGCTGCTTCTGGCCTGCATCCATTTCAGCCTGTCCCGCTGCAGATCCAGCTCTCTACCGGAATGGGGCTTGGTGATTATGGCCGCACTGGCTCTCATCGGAGTCCTGATGAAATTCAAAATGAGTCCCAAAAGGATACGAAAAACTGTTTACCAAATCCATACGAACCCTCTGCCCTTCGGCCTGCTCGTCATCATGTTGCTGGTTGGGCACAGCATCGTAGATTGAAGCAGGATCGCTCATATCGAGACCCCGAGCACTTCCTCACTTTGTGAAATTTATTTTCTTGACTCACCAATACACATTGTTTTTTGCTAGAGATACCGGCATCGAGAAGGACGGCACCGATTACCATCGGTTGCCTGAGGTCTCGCGGATCACTTCTTGGTGATCATCCACAATACATCTTGTTCTGGCCTGATCCAACGGTTTTGCATCCCTGTTGAACCAGAATTTTGATTGAAAATGAACTCGGCATGTCCAGCACAAACATCTCCATCCTGTTCGGCGGAGCCCGTTGTTGACTTCATTGGTTCACCCGTAACCAGGCGGGTTTGCTGCGCGCGCGAGGATATTGCGTTTTTTCAGGTCGAAGCTCGTTCGATCCGGCCCGTTCGCCCGGGTCGGTTGGGCAACAGCCGATTATTCCCACGGAAAATGGATCAGCTTTGGGCAACCAATTAAAGGATTGTTAACATGAGGTCATCCCTACCGAACTGGATTCATGCATTCGCCGGCAGTATTCTACGCAGACGACCCCATGAGGCGCCCGCGCCGAAATTCACCTGGAGCATCGTGGAAGATCCTGCTTCGGACATGCATTTAATTGAAATTTCTCATCAGATATTTCGGATTGTGCGCTCGGAATCGCTGGGCTGGGGATTCTCACTCGGTCTTCTGGGCGCTCACTACGAAAAGTACTGCCAAGAGCGGTCATGGCCTGAGCCTTTGCGCCAGGTCGTGCAGAGAGAGTATGGAAAAGGCAGTTATTACACGCTGACTTTCGGCCATCCCGACATCCCGGCATCGCCGTTCACCTTTGCGACCCTTCTGCAGGACCGAACAGGGAACCTGCATCTGATCGAAATGACCGATGAAGAAGACGAGGCCGGTTGGGGATTTTTCACGATGGCGGCGCAGCTGCTGACGGAGAGAGTAGACGACCCGGCACGTTTTGACGACTTTGGCGACTTTCTCACGCTGGGAGCCCCGTCCATTGTACAGAGGCACAGTACCGAACGACTGACAAAACACATCTCCAAGAAGGTCGTTTACGACCGCAGACTTTGCACCCATTGTCTGCGCTGCACAACGGTGTGCAACGAAATGCGCGCCATCGTAACGGACAAGGGGGCCCAGCTGCTGGGACCGAGTGAAGACTTCTGCACCAATTGCGGACTGTGCCAGAAGAGGTGTTCATTTCTTGCCGCACGGCCCAAAGAAGAGCTGGAAAAATCCAGCGATCGCCGAAGACCGGGTATCAATGAAGGAGGCCCGGCCATTCATTTGTACGGCAAACCTGCCGAAAACTATCTGAACTTGCTGAAAAACGGCAATGGTCATAAGGATGCGCAATTCCCCTATGACACAAGACCACGCCTGAAAGTCCCGCAGGAATTGTCGAACACAAGCCGCTCCCTGCCCGTTGAAGAACAGATCCAGCTTGACCCGCCCGCACGAGGGGCTTTCCCGGACAGGCGACCACTGTTGGCCACCGCGGTTCGCTGCAAACGCAGGGAAAATCGTGTGGTGCTCCTGCGTTCCCTGCTGCGCGCGGCTTTAGTGCTGCAAACCCAAAGTGGCAGAGTCGAGCTGGATATGGCTCGAACCGCCATGAAGCTCGGGCTCGACGTCGCTGCTGTGGCTCCCTCGGGCCATGGAGACACGCTCTTTCCCGTCAATGAGACCAGTAGATTATTTCATGCATTGGGACGTCCCGCAACCATCGGTCAGTCTTTGGTAGATCTCTGGGAAGAAGGACAAATCGATCTTTTTCTGGCACCTTACGCGGACCGGATTCCCGTAGAGCTCCATCAGTTAATCATCGAGCACACCGGCCGGCAGGGGCAAATCCTGTCGCCCCACATTCCGCAAGGATTCCCTTTGGCAAGAAATCCACTGCTGACAGATCTGGGGCCTGAGTTTTTCAAGATTTTCACCAGCCACCCGGAGCTCATGCATGCCGAAGCCGATCAGGCCCGGCAACTGCTGCAGGATATTCCACGCAATCATGCCCTCATCCATGCCCGCTACCGCAACCTGGCCTTTGCCAGCGGGCACAGCGCCTGTCCCAGCTGCGCCGAAGCGCAAGTCCTGGCGATACCGGTCTATATGGCCATGGCCATGAGCCTCGCCCGAAAAGAGTTACCCCGGGTCTATTTTACCTGTGAAACCGGATGTATGAGCGAAACGCTCAACAAAGTCAATGAGGTGGCACAAAAGGTGCCCGGCGGCCGTACTGTGTTCGGCGGTGGCTTTGCCCTGGGGGAAGCCCTCACCATGGCCCAGGATCACGCCGTGCGCATGGGGTATCTCAACAAAGGCAGACGCTATGTGGTCAGTCAGGGAGGCGACGGCGGCGCCGTTATCGGCCTTCCCGCATGGCTGAACGCCCTGCGACAGCAGGCATATATGATTTCCCAACGCCATCCCAATGTCCTCCATTTCATCAACATTACCGATACGCAGGTGTATTCCAATACCGGAGGAGAGAGCTCCGCCACCTCCCTTCTGGGTATGGGCACTTTGACCACACCGGTCGGCAAATTTCTGATTGGAAACCAGAAGATTCAGTGGAACCTCATCAACCTCGCCTGCGAATTTCCCGGTATTCTGGTCGGCTCCGGCCACAGTGCAAATCGTACAGCCATGCAGCAGTTCTGGCAACTGGCCGATCAACTGGGGCAGTCGGCAATCCGCTGGGACATCACTCCATGCCCGGAAACCGGCAAATTTTTCGGTGAAGACCCCGACGACCTGGCAGAGATCATGGCTCATGCCGGCATGCTTCCGGAAATTGTTTTTGTGGGCCGTTTTAGAAAACGCATCACTCCTTATCATCCTGAAGAACGCGACAAGCCGTATGCCCAATGGAGCCGTACGCCCAAACCCATCACCTACTGGCTACAGCGCGATCCGCGCTATCGGGCCCTGTTTCGCAAAAATCCCCGCACAGGCAAGCTGGAACCGAGCAACCTGACAGCCCATTATCTGATCATGCAACTGGAAAGTTACCGCGATCAACTCAACTGGCAAATCGATCTGGAAACTCATCTGGTGTGCCAGGCGGAAGAGTGGGCGGCATCCCTGATGTCTGAACTCAAAGAGGCATGGAAGCATTACCGGTACCGCCTGGAACAATTCCCGTATGCGATGCTTTTCAACCAATCCGGAGATCTCAAGCCTGAATACGCCGTCTCCCTCGAGATGGAGCTGGTGCGCCGCATCATGGGTTGGGACCAGCTGGCACGATACCTGGCAACACGGGAAATAACAGCGCAAAAACGGCAAAGCCAACTCGAGGAATTCATTGCCCGTCTGGGAGAACTTGAGAGGATCGCTCCCCCGAACGCGAATGAACTTCCCGCGCACGATTCAGGCAGCGGCAAGGTGGCTCAAATACTAACCGCCATCGAAGCGTTGCAGCAAGGTCTTCAGGAGCAGCTCGGCAAACTCAAGAAAGTTGCTGAAACCACAATCAAAAGTGATCCCATAGAAGATGAATTATTCCACACCGCCGGAGAAAATGACCACACCCCTTTCGAGACGAGGAGAAAGAGTCTCTATGCTCTCCTGGATCGTATCATCGAGGAACGCAGCATAGCCAAACAGATGGAGCTGCAACAGTTCCGGCTGGCGCAGCAACTGAAGCAGGATTTTTTAAAAAGCGGTGGGCTGATCAAGGAGTCCCGGCAAAGCGCTGCGAGTGAAGAACGGGACAGAATATTCCAGCACATTGATCAACTTGGTCCTTTTTCGGTGGGAGTGGCAAGTCTGGCCGGCGACAGAGGAATCGCCATCAACCGAATCTTTGCCAACTTTTTCACGGCCAAAGGCGCCTGGGCTGGGATGGCCTGGCAGTTTGGCTCATCAAAACGTGGCACGCCGGTTCTTTCCGCCACTTTTGTCGACTCTAAACCGCTTCAGAGAAAAGACGCCATGTACACTTACCCGATGGCTGTCCTGCTGGTTACCAACTTCGAGGAAATGAAGAGACAGCCGGACCTGTTTTTCGGACAACTGCATCCCGATGGATTTCTCATCATCAACAGCAACAAGTCCGGTGAGGCTTTATGGCACGAACTGGCGGGCTTTTATCCGGAAGAAATCCGTGCTGCGGCGACCGCACTTCGTGAACGGTTGTCTTCCGGTACCAGACCGGAGCATGAGGCGATTCTCGAAGAGATTGCCCGGCTTCTGTGGAACAAAACCCACGGCTCCCTGAGCGAGGAACAGCGCCGACTGGCAGGAAAGGTCCTGGCCATGGGCGGTGTCCGAATGGTCACGGTGGACATGGATGGCATTATGCAGGAAGTCACCGGCACCTCCAAGGTGGTATCCAACCTGGTGGCTGTGGCCCCGATTTTCGAGGCCCTTCAGGAACTGGGATTCCCCTTTCGTTGGGAGCGCGACCTGCCTGTACTCACCCAGGGTTTTCCCGCGGCGGTGATCAACAACAAGAAATTGCTCAACCAATACTACCAGGCAATGGACATGGCCAAAGCCCGGGCCGGCATAAGAAGCGCTGCAGAGCAATCCGGGGAAAAGCTTCCTCAGGAAATGCCGACCGGCTTGTCAACGGAGCTCGACTCCCGACTGCTGGAAGAGGATCCGAGTCAATACCTGATGATCATGGGCGGCACTCTGGCCGGGATGGTACTGAGCCAAATAGCCACCGGCGAGCATCCTCTCTTCTACGTGGGGTTTCCCATCACTCCGGCCGGCAATCCATTCTACGCCATGGCCGAAGCCTTCGCCAACGGACACCCGTACATCGTTGTCGATGAGGTCAATCCGTCGGAGAAAGTCGCTGCTGAAAAATTGCTCGGCATCGCACGCAACGGTGGTTTTCTGCCCGTCACATTCACCGCTTCCCAGGGCTGGCGCCTGTTCACCGAGGTAATCCCGCAATTTGTCGGAGCCCGCCTGGAAGGGCTCTTCCTCATTGCCAAGCGCGCTCTGGCCGCTCCCAATCTGAACATCGAAGAGAGCCACACGGATTTCATGAGCTTCCGTGATGACGGCGGGATCATGCTCGCCCCCAAGGGCATTCAGGAATACGTGCCGACTCTGTACCTGGCACGCCTTCTCACCCATTTTGCCAAGATACCCGTCATCGTCGCCATCGGAGGCATCACTGACACGCATAAGATCGGGCTGGTGAAGGTTCCCTCCGATGAGCGGGTGCGTGCCTGGCTCAAAAAGGCGCTGAAAGATTTTGACTTCCTGGAACATAAGCTGATCAATGCCCAGGGAGAATTGATTGTGCACGGCCCCAGCGGCACTTCCGCCGTTTATCAGGAGACCCAGTCGGAACTCGAAAAGGCGCACCAGGCCGCAACCCGAGTTTACCCCTATGCAGTCCAGGCCGTTCGGGAACTGACCGGCATCCAGCTGGATGAGTTGGAAATCCAGTCCACTACACCGGCGGATCACATAGAGACCCTTTTCGTCCTGCAGGGATCGCTCTACCCCAATGCAGTTGAAGCTCTCCAGGAACTTGAAGGGCAGGGCTGGAGCGGAATGGGCTGTTTGTCCGTGCGCTGCTTCAACCCGTTTCCTGAAGGTAAACTGTTCCCATGGTTCGAAAAAGTGCAACGACTGGTGATCATGGATCGCTCCAACAGCTTCGGATCCATTCCGCCTCTCGCCTCACGCGTACTCACATCCCTCGCCCGGTTTGATTCATTCCGGGCAAACCCGGACAAAAAACGGATTCGAATACTGGTGGGCGGCTTGGGAGGCAGGGAAATCACGGTTCCGGAAATGCGGGAGATACTGCTTTCCACCCACTTGCTGTTTCATCCGCCTCAGACGTGGGAAGTGCCTTTGATCCACAAGTGGCTTGCCGAGGATAAGCTGCTGCGGGCCATGCTGCAGGAGGCGGCAGCGCTGGATCTGCGCAACACCAACCGGCACACGCGGGTGCCCAAACACATGCGGCGGCCAAACGATGTGCAGCAGGAATATGAGGCACATGCAAACAGACTGGAAGGCTTCCTGGCAGCTAAAAACTATAGCATGTTACTGGCCAGCCATCATCAGGTTGAGTTCATTGGACCGAGGGAAATATTGCAGGAGACTGCCCTTTTGCAGCAGATCGTCCTGTACGTTGAAATGCGATTGGCAAGGCATGCCGTCCAAAACCAGCTGGCAGACTGGCGACACGCACTCATTCTTCTGCATTACAGCAATGATCCGCAGGACCATGAGAGTGCCCGAGCATTCCTGGGGGAGGACGGGCGAGTAGCAAGCGATGTGTCTCACACCCTGCTCATGCATCACGGAGTCTCTCCGCAAACAGCTGCTACGGCGCAGATCGAGGGTGCACAACCAGCACCTCCTCCCCATACGACCGTCGAATCGCCCGAATTTCAAAGGGAAATAGACATCCGGCCGGACCAGACACCCTTCCGGCAGACGTTTGAACCCGAGGAAAAGCTGCTCATTGAAACCATTTTAAAGCAAATGGTAACACTCCAGGGTGAACAGCCATTGTTCTACAACCCGGAAGATTATCAGCACCTGCTCATCAAACGACTGGAAAAGGAACCGCATTCAGCCCTTTATCAGTTGACCGAGCGCTGGTCGCCGGACCAGGTGGATGCCATTCTGTTCGATTTCAAAGCCTGCTATCGGGACGTCATTGACCACACATTGCAGTGTGAAGTACTCGCCCAGCACTACGCTCCTGAACTGAGGGAATTGTTTGAAGGGGAAGGTTTGAGGAGGCTCCGGGAACTGGCGCGGAGATTGCGGGAACTGGCGCAGGAGGCACACGGAAAGGAGTTCGATAACACCGTCAGCTTCGAACTGGAGCGCTACCTTGTGGAGCGATGCCTGCCTGCGTACCCCAAAAATCCCTGCTTCTACCTGGAATATTATCGCACTTGGGTGCAACCCGCACTGCTGGGCTTCGCCCCTTAGCTTTTCAGGCTCTGTCATAGCGGCAGAACAGGCGGGGCAGCTCACTGAACTCGACAAGAACACCGACCCTGACGCAAGAAGAGGAAACCTTCATGATCGATGAGACTATCCGTTCAAAGCTATACGATCAATTGGACAGACAATATCCCATGCGCCCGAGCGGCAAACCGAAAAGGGCGCATAGCGCAATGGGGTCGAGAGAAGAACCCGTCGACTTTTCGGTGCAGTGGCAGAGCGAGGTGTTGGCCTGCAAGCAGCAACTCCTGGCGGAAATCCTCTTTCAGTTGCATACCCTGTTTGAGTTTTCGGTGGACGATGCAGAGGTCAAGCGTTTGGCTCGCGAAGCGCTTGAGAGCAACTTTGCCTTGGATGAGACATGCAGAACCAAAGGGGAATGCGACGTCTCCAGCTACGCATCCTGTTTGTTCCGTCGAGAGTGGTATGAGGCATCGTTACGCCTGCCGTTTACGGAGGCGCCGGGAAGAACCGACGCAGGTCATGGTATGTTTCATTTCTCGGAGGCTTCCCTGCCGGCTGCCCTGCTCTCGAGCCTGCAGCATCTGGAGAGAGCCGGTTTTTTTCAGAAGAGCCGGCAAGACATTACCGGCTGGACCAAACGCTTTCTGTTGATCGAAAGATACCACCGGCTGGACGCCATCGAGCACGAAGCCAGACTGGATCGCTACCGTCAACTGCACTCTCACATCATCCAGGGGGAGCCTTTGCGAAACCCGGAGGATCTGAGCATCTGGCTGGAGTTTCGGATGCTTGAGGAATCCGGCTTGTCCGATGGCGGCGCCGGCATGTTGAGTCACCAACTCGCTCAGGAGCTGGACGGTCACGTTTCCCCCGAATTGCTCGCAGAAGAATCGCTGCTGGCACCATCCCTTTACGTCCTGCTCAGATGCCATCAATACTGTCTGGCCGAAACGCTGACTGAAAGCGAACAGGGACGTATCGAAAAACTGTTTGCCACCCGACGGCTGGACAGCCTGTTGGATCTCATGCGCGTGGTGCTCAACAAGACCATGGGCGAACGCACGATACCCGAGGCCGGTGCTGTTCTGGATCGGCTTCAGGCGGAGGGATTTAACATCGAACATCAGGGATTTCGTGATCCGTATGAAGCGGATCTGGTTTCGCTGGATGAAGTGGAGCGATTCGAGAGAACTCCCCTGCCCCTTTTTTTTGATTTGGAAAGTCTCACGGGGCGCATCGAAAATGATCTGGCTTTCAGCCGGCAAATCTTGACTGACTGGCACAATCGCATCATAAGAGACATAGTCAGTGAGTGTGCAGCCTACTCACAGGCCGTAGTGCAACCGTTGCCCAGGAACCGCTATATCGCCAGACTGGTCCGGTTTGCCACCGGCTGGACCATGGCCGCTCTTCCCTGGCTTCCGCAAAAGCAACCTGAAAAACTCCACGAAACAGTCCTTGGGACTCTGCCCGATCAATGTTTACGACTCCTTGTTCGACCAAGGAAAGGCTATGAACTGAAATCGCGCAACGAGCTCAAGCAATGGATCGATCGAGAAATTCAGAGCCAGTGGGACGCGCTGCAACGCATTGCACAGAGCCGACGAATTCAGGGTTATCACGATTACACCCAGTTCACTCGCTACATTGTCTTTCAGTACCTGCGCAACGAATGCTCCAATAATCCAGCATCGCAGCTGAAGGAATCAGCTTCAGCCGTTTGCGAACGGGCAAGACCCGACTGGGTCGCAGATACTGGGAAAAAATGGGGGCTGAGCATCCAACAGGTTCATCCCCATGCCATAGAATCGGTTGAAGATTACTGTCGCGCGGTCATCCCCTCTGAGCATATTTTGCCGCAGCTCCAGCGGGCTTTTGAAACGACCGAAAACGACCTGCAGGAGGTCTACGGTTCGATGGTCAGCGAGTTCTACCCTGCGTTCTACACTCTGCTGGTGGGCTATGGCAGACACCGGGAAGACCTTTCGCGCATTGCGGCTTCGGCCGACCACATAGGTCCGATGATAAGAGTGCTGGCTCCTCCCCTGGATGCCCTTCAGGCCGTCACCCTCGATTCTTTAAAAAAAGACCTGGCACGGCGCGGCGCGTCACTGTATCGAGCCGCCCTGCGCCCCTGCCTTCTCAATGCAGCGGAATGGAAAGCGTATCTGGCGTGGGAAGCACACCGACGGTTGGGCGGTAACATCCCGTCGTTCCTGGACCATGGGGATCTGGATGTATTTCTGGCGGAGCTGGAAAACTGCGCCGCGCAGGTGGATCTGCCGCCGCACACACTCACCCATCAATCCGTCCAAGCAACGCTTTTGAGTCTCCTCAAGCCTGAGGAAACCACCTCAGCCATACCAGAAGATGCTCTGCAGAAAATTGTGCAACTGCTCCCTCAGCTGGATTGTGCCGCCTGCGGCCAGGTCGGCTGCCGGGAATTTGCCCGCAGTTTGCTGACCGATCGAGCGCAGCCCCAGCACTGCGTGCACCTGCAGAAACACGCTGTCTCTCACCTCGTGGGCCTTTTGCGCCAGTTCAAAGAGACGGCCGACAACGCCGGGGAGTCCGCCAATTGGCTCGAGATCCTTTCTGATCCCAACAAATGGCAATCCTCGGCGGAAAAGGAGTTGTTCCGAAAAGTCTTTTCCAGCGAAACACAAAAAGCTCGCCATCTGTTGATGGCCAGGCTGAAAGAATTATGGCGCAATTTTCCCACTAAGCCGCAAATATTCAAGAACCCGAGCATGATGGAATTTCATGAGAGTCTCCGGGCTTTTATGGGTCCGGAGGCGGTTGAACGCCTGCATGATGATGAACGGGCGCACCTGATTGAACACGGTGAGGAAAGGCTCAAAGCCGAATGGCAGGCATTGAAGGATCGTCAGAACTGGTTGAACCTGCTGAATCGCAAACGTCAGAGTCGACCGCTTTTGCAAAGGAAAGATCCTTCCTGGGTTGCAGCAGATTTTTATAAAAACACTTTCTTCCTGCACCAGTTGTGTGCAAAAGACCGCCAACTGGTCCTGCAGCACCGATACGAGAGATATCAGGATGGATTCAGTTATTGGTGGAATGAAGATCTTTTGAGCATGAACCTGCCCGACTTTTTCATCAGAGACTGGGAGGACTTTTCCAAGATCATCAAGAACGCCTACTGGCATCAGGAGTCTTCCCTTTCCGCGGGTCAGGCGCTGGCCACACTAAAAAATGAAGCCCTCCTGGAAGAGAGCTCCTCTCACATTGGCGAGGCTCTCCTGACCTACTGGCTGGATTCCGAAAGTCTCGCCATGGAAAGAATGCATGCCGGACTCACGCAATTGCGTGACCAGCCCGAAGACCATTTGATCGGGACCCTGGCACAATTGCGCGAACTCATCCCGGCGCTCGTCGATGAGTCAAAACTGGCGGAAGCCTCTACTGAAGAGCTAACCGTCGCGCTGTTTTCTCTACCCATCTCAACAGAGGAACAATTCCTGCTGGCAGGGGACAGAATCTGGAAACGTTTTCAGGAAGAAAACTTTCGTTTCTCCGTTGATTTCTGTTGCCTGTGGGAGCAACTCTCGGCGGAGGAGAAGAACTCTCTACGGGGTTTGCCCGGTGCCGATGATGGAAACGGCAGCGGGGTGAACACCGGCGGCGGCTCCGCATGGTACCTGAAGAACTGGCAGGAGCCGTTGCACAAACGTGTTGCCCTGATCCGTGCGGTGATTGTGACAGCCATCAAGGACAGATACCGGGAGGAGCTAGAATGCCGCTGGTTTGATCGACTCCTGGGCGATTCTTCTGCCAGGGCGAAGGAAGACGCTCAATTGCAACCGGCAGCAGCCGACCACGCCGGGGAAGATCGTCGGCCGGAAATCCCCTCTGCCTATTTCCGGCTGCTCATCCGACGCGGTCTCAGGGAGGGAAGGCACAAGGAGCAGCTTGCAGCGGAGATTCGTGAACTGCTTAGGGTCCATCCATACTTGAGGGAACGGCTGATAGAGGATGCCCTCTATCGCATCATTTTAACCTGTCAGCATCAATCGCTGAGCAAAGCCAGCCGGCTTCCACTGCTTTCTCGAAGCGCCCCGGGGGATGTGATGCACCCTTCGAAGGATCCCCATGAAGCGCCGAGGGAAGCTGATGAAAAGCAGACCCGCTCCAAGGAAAAGGCCGCCCTCGTAAAGATGCTCCCGGAGTTGAAATCGGTCATCGATCTCCTTCTGGAACGCCACAGAACCATGGATCGGGAACGACTCCTGCACTACCTTTTCCTGCTGGCCAAGATGGAGGGCAATCTGGATTCTTTGACCGCCCTCATGAGGGAAATCAGGGAAACCTCCGACATCATGGAGGCGGCATGGCTGCGCTTCACTCAGGAGCGCATACTGGAAGGTCCGGGACCCAAGGGCCTGCCCGGCACCTCACTGGGGATTACCTTGCTGGCTTCCCGCGTCAAGGACAAAGACGCCATCAATCGAGGGCTGCGCGACGGGGTGTCACGCAAGGAAAAGCGCGCCATTGCGGCGGCGGTTAACGAACTGACAAATTTCATACGTTTTCACGTGCTCCTCAACGAGGAACATAATGGGAACTTGCAGGGTCTTGTAGCCGATTTCAAGAATGCCGGCTACGATCTGGCGGGCATCCATGAACCTGCGTTGGAACTTGCCATCCAGCGCCAATGGGAAAGAAGAGAGCAACTCAAAGACAACAAGATTTGGATTTACACGACGGTGACGGCGCGCCGCCTGGCCGCTCAGGATCAAGAACTGCAAGAGGTGGAACGGGAATTCTATGGAATCCGATCCGACATTCTCAAAGATGACGTTTCGAGCAATGAACGCTGCCATGAAATTGCAAGCCGACGCGGTGTCGCACTGGGGAGAATCAAAGAAGAAATGTACCGACAGCTTTCGGATCTGCTCGAAAAGGAACGTATCGCCACTTTTCAGAGGCGAATCGAGCAGATCGTCGACCAACTGGATAACAAAAGGGAAGAAATTTACCGCAGTTGGTCCAACGGAAGCATCAATCGCCGGAGCGTTTTTTATACCCTGCGCCAATATCAGAAGAGGGAGGCCGACCCGAGCTTTGATGACTTCAGGTGCTTTCTGCGAGACCACTGGTTTGCTCCACTGGAGGAACTGCGTTCCTCTCAGCGCCCGGATCGCGATGCAAGGATCAAGGAGCTTGACAACCGTCTGCGTGCGCTGCTGAGAATTTCCTTGCTGGAATGGGAGGCCCAGGCGGAGCAGATGGCCGAAAGGGACCTGGACAACTGGGTGAGCGAGCAAATGGTGACTTTGGAATCACGCCTTGGTTGAGGAGGAATTGAGCATGGCTGAAATCAATCACATCCGAAACGCACTGGTGCTGCCTACTCCTCATATGAGTCCCGATGAGTGGATAGAGTTGCACGACAGGGCTCACGAATACTTCTGGGGCCCCGTCGATACCCGAATTCCCGGCTATTTGCCGCAACTTGCCCAGGCTGTGTGCACCATGCGGCTCAGCTTGAGTCAACTTCGACTGGCTTTCGAACAGCGCCCCGACAAATTTCATGCTTTTCGTGCAACCCTGCTGGGCAAAAAAAAAGGCCTGCACGGGCAAGATCCGCAGGGGCTTCTAGTCAGATTGTTCGACAGTCACCTGGCGCGGATTGATTGGCGTGAACAGGACGTTTTGGAGATGATACTGGAATTTTTGTCCGCCTCCGACGACCCAATTCTGGAAGAAGAGCTGCTGCAGTTCCAGACCCTGCGGGAGACAAACTGGGTCGATTACGAACGTACCGTT
>FWPV01003989.1_pt1 | contig 32213 bp, 22 predicted proteins | sample 2228371 | NCBI WGS metagenome assembly FWPV01 (sample SAMEA103939776, study PRJEB20133) | metagenome
CCGCAAAGAATTTCAATATAAAACTTGGCGTTCTTAGCGTCTTGGCGGTTCCAAAATCCTTATTTCCGATAGAGTCTATTCAACCAAGCTCCAGAAGCTGACCTATGTGCTGAACGACTGCCAGGCCAGCGCCCTGATCACCTCACCTACAGGGCCGGCATGGCCGCCCACCTGGCGCAAGCCGTCCCTTTCCTAAAGACCACCGTACTGACCCCTCAAGCGCCAGAGGGAGATAGGGCCCCCAACATCGTACTACCCGCTGTGAGGGCAGTTTTGACGAAATGATGTGGCTGTGATATACTCACACCGCCTATCCAACGACAGGGAGGAGAACCTTTCTATGGCAGAAGGAAAAGAAATGAAAAAAATCCTCGTAACCGGTGCAGTTGGTCAAATCGGGTCAGAATTGACGGTCGAGCTGCGCCGGCGTTATGGGGCAGAGAATGTGGTGGCCGCCGGGCACAGGACGAAACCGAGCGCCGTTCTGTGCGAGAGCGGCCCTTTTGAATTTATTGACGTCACCAACCGCGCAGCCTTGGAAGCGGTGATTGAAAAATACCAGATTGACACCATCTACCACATGGCTGCCATCCTGTCGGCGGTCGGGGAGCAAAAACCGCACCTGTGCTGGGACGTGAACATCAACGGCCTGTACAACGTCCTGGAGATAGCGCGGGAGCGGGGGTTGAGCCGGGTGTTCTGCCCCAGCTCGATCGCCGCTTTCGGCCCAGAGACACCCCGTGACCAAACGCCCCAGGAAACCATCCTGCGCCCCACGACGATGTATGGCCTCACCAAGGTCACCGGCGAACTGCTGGGCAACTATTACGTGCGGCGGTTTGGGGTTGATGTGCGCGGAGTGCGCTATCCAGGCATCATCAGCGCCGAAACGCTGCCAGGGGGCGGCACCACCGACTATGCCGTCGCCATCTTTTATGAAGCGGTGGCCCACAAACGCTACACCTGTTTTGTGCGAGAAGACACCGTCCTGCCGATGATGTACATGCCCGATTGCATCAAGGCCACCATAGACCTGATGGAAGCCGATTTTTCGCGGCTCAAGCACCACGCTGACTTTAACCTGGCGGCGATGAGCTTTTCAGCAGGCGAGCTGGCGGCTGAAATCCGGAAGCACATCCCCGAGTTTGAAATAACCTACGAGCCGGACTTTCGGCAAGCGATCGCCGATTCGTGGCCGCGATCCATTGACGACAGCGCCGCCCGCCAGGAGTGGGGCTGGCAGCCCAGCTACGACCTGCCGGCTATGGTGGCCGACATGCTGGACAAGCTGACCAGGCGTCACGCCGAAGGCCGGCTGTATCCGGGTGACCAGGTGGCCTGCGGCTAGAATAAAAATAGGGACCCTATGGCCGAGGCTCTGCACGAAAAGTATGTGCCGATCCTGCAGTTCGCCGGGCGGGAACAGTTCTACCCCATGGCCGTGGACGAGTTCATCGGCTATTGCACCCTCCGTCAAAAGGGGTCTCCTGTCCCACTCGCCGAACAGGGGCAGATCTCACCTTCCACACTGGCACACGCCTACCGCCATCGGGCCGATGTCTACCTCCAGTCGGTGCCGCCCTCCCTGGCCGATCAAGACGTGATCGCCCGTTGGAGCACAGACATCCTCAACGCACTGGGCGCCATATCGTACAAGGCGACGCACTGGCAAGAGGAACTGGCCCAGATGGCCTATCGCTGGCTCAGCGCCAAGACCCAGAAAGCGACCAAACTGTTTTGGTGGAACGACATAGTGATGGGCTTGCTGGCCCAGGGCAAACGCTCCGGCCACGACCTGCCGCGCCTGAACCTGCCACCCGAAATCCAACAAGTCGCCGCCGAAAACTATGCCCGCAGCCAGCCCAGCCGGCCAAATTATACCTACTACTACCGCATCACCCGCGACCGCGACTACCTGTGCCTGCAGTACTGGTTCTTCTATGGCTATAACGATTGGGCCACCTCCTTTGGCGGCATGAACGACCATGAAGGCGACTGGGAAGGGGTGTACCTCTTTTTCCGTCTGGATTCTGCCGGCAATCCCCAGGAGCCGCCAGCCTACCTGACCTACGTGGGCCACCACTCGCGCCTGACCAAACCGTGGAAACACCCCGACGTGACCCTGGACGGCAACCATCCGGTCGCCTACGTAGCCGCTGGCTCTCATGCCACCTATCCGGAGCGCAAAGAGTATGACCTGATCAAGATCTACAACCTGATAGACCACGCCACGGGCGACGGGCTGGCCATCAAGCCGTCTGACTGGCAGCGGCGGATCGATCTGAACACCGAACCCTGGACCTCCACCTTTCTGGGGTCGTGGGGCACCCGCTACTGGCTGCCGCCATCGTGGGCCGACAAGGTCATAGGCGATTTGAGAAAAAAGGCCACAGAGATCGGCCTGCCGGGGGTCAGTGCCCCCCGAGGGCCGCGCTATGCCGACGACGGGACGATCCGCCCCAACTGGATCGGCGCGGTAGACTGGGCCGGGATCCTCGACCTGGAAAAGTAGTGATTGCATTGGCTATAGCTTGAAGAAAGGAGTAGAGATGACGGACAAGTTTGACTTTATTCGACAAGATGTCACCAATCTAAAAGAATCGGGCCTGTTCATCAACCTGCGGGTGATGGGCTCGCCGGCCGATGCCTGGATGATCGTAGATGGCCGGCGCGTGCTCAACTTTTGCACAAACAACTATTTGGGCCTGGCCAACCACCCCAGAATGAAAGAGGCCGCGAAAAGGGCCATTGAAGAATGGGGGGTAGGGCCGGCGGCGGTGCGCTCCATCGCCGGGACCCAGGCGTTGCACATTCAACTGGAGAAGCGCCTGGCCGAATTCAAGGGCGTGGAGGATGCGCTCTATGTCCAGAGCGGTTTCTGCGCCAACCAGGCAGCCATCCCCCCGCTGGTGGGAGTGGACAAGGCCACCGGTGCTCAGGACGTCATCTTTTCTGACAGGCTGAACCACGCCAGCATCATTGATGGCGCGCGGCTGTCGGGGGCTAAAATCATCGTCTATGAACACTGCGACGCCCGTGACGCCGAGCGGGTGATCAAGGAGAACCTGCCCAAGTTTCGGCGTGGCCTGCTGGTAACCGATGGCGTGTTTAGCATGGACGGGGATATTGCCCCGCTGGACCAACTGTACGAAGTGGCCGAAAAGTATGGGGTGATGACGATGGTGGACGACGCCCACGGCGAAGGGGTGCTGGGGGGCGGCAAAGGCATCGTGCACCACTTTGGCCTGCAGGGCAAATTCGACGTAGAGATCGGCACGCTGAGCAAAGCCTTTGGCGTGGTGGGTGGCGTCATCGCCGGGAAAAAGGTGGTGGTGGACTATTTGCGGCAGAAGGCGCGGCCCTTCCTCTTCTCCAGCGCGGTGACCCCCGCCGATACGGCAGCCTGCCTGGCAGCGGTGGACCTGCTGGAAGAAAGCTCCGAGCTGGTAGACAGGTTGTGGGCCAACACCGAGTATTTCAAAAAGGGCATGGTCGAACTGGGCTTCGACATCGGCCGATCTCAAACCCCCATCGTCCCGGTGATGTTGGGAGAGGCGCCGCTGGCCAAAGAGTTCTCGCAAAAACTCTTTGAAAACGGCGTTTTTGCCATGTCCATCGGTTTTCCCACTGTGCCCCGTGGTCAGGCTCGCATCCGGGTGATGAACACCGCCGCCCACAGCCGTGAGGACCTGGACAAAGGGCTGGAGGCGTTCGAGAAGGTCGGGCGCGAGCTGGGTGTGATCTAGAAAATTGGCCAATGGGCAAGCCCACCTGCCCATTTGCTCGCTATCTAGCATGGGCCAGGCGCTTCTGTTGACCGGGCGGCCGGGCGTGGGCAAAACCACGGTCATCCGCGAGGTCGTCGCCCGGCTGGGAAAGGCGGCCGGCGGTTTCTACTCCGAAGAGGTGCGAGAGCAGGGACAGCGGATCGGCTTTCGGCTGGTGGCCTTGGATGGGCCGGTGGGCACCCTGGCCGCTGTGAACATCTCCGGTCCATATCGCGTTAGTAAGTATGGAGTGCATCTCCACGATCTGGAACAGGTGGGGGTCGAAGCCATACGCCGGGCGCTGGCCCAGCCGCACGTAGCCGTAGTAGTGATAGACGAAATCGGCAAGATGGAGCTTTTTTCACCGGCCTTTCGCATGGCGGTGCAGGAGGCGTTGTCTGGCCCGAAACCGCTACTGGCTACCGTAATGGCCGGGCCGCAGCCGTGGGTGGACGCCATCAAGGCACGCCCTGATGTGACCCTGATCGAGGTCACACCTGCCAACCGCCAGGCCCTGCCCGGTCGGATCATCCGTTGGCTGCAGGGGATAGGGTAACCTTGCCCGCTTGACGTCTGGCCATAGTTGTGGTATGATTTGCTCCAGTATGTAAGGCCGGTCACGTACATTGCGTGGCAAATGCTCAGGAGGTGGCTCCAATGAAATGTAAAATGTCAACCTTGTTTATCCTGTTGTTGGTGGCGGCGATAACACTGAGCGGCCTGGCCGGTTGCACCAGGGAACCCAAGCCCCGCCCTACAGAGGTTCCCGAGAAGGGAGAGGTCCTGCCGACCATCGCGCCAGAGACGGTAACAGAAATAAGCCCGACTCCAGGGCAAACGGTGGTTTCGGTCGTGACGCCGTCACCGACTCCGAGCACCGCCCAGCCGGTTGCCACCCCTGGAGCCAGCACAGTTGCCCCTGTCGAACCGACGGCCACCACCGCGCCGGCGCCGGCGGAGGTACCGACGGCCGAACCACCCACCAGCACAGAAGGGGGTGTGGTCTGGCATACCGTCCAACGGGGTGAAACCCTGTCCTCCATCGCCCGGGCTTATGGCACCACCTGGCAAGCCATCGCCCGGGCAAACAGCCTGGTCAACCCCGACCAGATCTATGTGGGGCAAAAGCTCAAGGTGCCCAAGGGCACAGGGGGCACGGGGGGAACAACCCCCGGCTGCCGCATCCGCCACATAGTCCGGTCGGGCGAATGGGTGTGGCAGATCGCGCGGAATTATGGGGTGTCGCCCTATGACATCCTGGCGGCGAACGGCCTGACAATCAGCGTCGCGAATACCATCTATCCCGGACAGGTGTTGTGCATCCCCTGATCTAGAGGCAACGAAGCCAAAAAGAAAAACCACCAAGGGCGCGAAGGAGAGATTCTGGCTCAACAAGCCGGGATCTAAAAAGTGGTAACAGAACCAGGCCAGAACTTGCTACAAGAAGGAGAACGACGCATGCCATTGTTGGAAGTCAAGAACCTCAAGACGCAATTTTTCACCCAAGATGGCATCGTCCACGCTGTCAACGGTGTTTCCTTTCACGTAGAAGAAGGGGAGACCTTGGGCATCGTGGGCGAGAGTGGGTGTGGCAAAAGCGTCAGTGTCCTGTCGGTCATGCGCCTGATCCCTCAGCCGCCGGGCAAGATCGTCGGCGGCGAGGTGCTCTTTGACGGGCATGACCTGCTCAAGGTGAGCGATGATGAGATCCGACAGGTGCGGGGCAACAAGATCGCCATGATCTTTCAGGACCCGATGACTTCTCTCAACCCGGTGCTGACCATCGGACGGCAGATCGGCGAAGCGTTGGAGCTGCACCTGGGCATGAACCGGCAAGAAGCCCGCAAGCGCACGGCGGAGCTGCTTTCTATGGTGGGCATTCCCCAGGCCGAGGATCGGCTGGACGACTACCCCCACCAGTTCTCAGGGGGGATGCGCCAGCGAGCCATGATCGCCATGGCCCTGGCCTGCAACCCCCGGTTGCTCATCGCCGATGAGCCAACCACCGCCCTGGACGTGACCATTCAGGCCCAGATCGTAGATCTGGTAAAGAGGTTGCGGGACGAAATCGGCATGGCGATTATCTGGATCACCCACGACCTGGGGGTGGTCGCCGGTATTGCTAACCGGATGATGGTCATGTATGCCGGTTTTGTGGTAGAAGAGGCATCGGTCAAGGAGATCTATGCCAACCCGCGCCATCCCTACACCCTGGGGCTCCTGGGATCTCTGCCCAGGCTGGACGAGGTTCGCAGAGAAAAGCTGACCTCCATCGAAGGCCTTCCTCCTGACCTGATCTCCCTGCCCCAAGGATGTCCCTTTGAGCCGCGCTGTGTTTATGCCATTGACCAATGCCGAGAGGAACGGCCCGAGTTGGAGCCGGTAGGCCCCAGGCACCGCATTGCCTGTTGGGTGGATATTACCCAGGCTGTTTAGCTGAGGCGTGGGGTGGCCTGCACTCAAGAAAGGCTCTCCCGGACTGAACAGTTTCTCTGTCACCCACGTTTTATCCAGCAGAGGAGTTGGAGCACGAATGACACAAAACGGCGTTCTCATTCAGGTTCGCGGCCTAAAGATGCACTTCCCGATCACGCAAGGTATTATCATCCAGCGCAAAGTGGGTGCCATCAAAGCAGTGGATGGCATCTCATTCGACATCATGCGCGGTGAGACCCTTGGCCTGGTGGGCGAATCAGGCTGCGGCAAGTCCACGACCGGACGGGCGATCTTGCAGCTCTACCGCCCGACGGCTGGGGATGTGTTCTTTGAAGGCGAAAACCTCACGAAACTCAAGGGAGAGCCGTTGCGCCGGATGCGCCGCCGGATGCAGATGATCTTCCAGGACCCTTACGCCTCCCTCAACCCCCGTATGACCGTGGGCGACATCATCGGTGAGCCGCTTCTGGTGCACAACCTGGCCGGTAGCAAGGAGCGCCGGGAGCGGGTTCAGGAGCTGCTGCGCGTGGTGGGCCTGAACCCCTACTTTGTGAACCGCTATCCCCACGAATTTTCGGGAGGGCAGCGGCAGCGCATCGGCGTCGCCCGGGCGCTGGCCGTCAACCCTGACTTTATCATCTGTGATGAGCCGATCTCGGCACTGGACGTTTCGATTCAGGCGCAGATCATCAACCTGTTAGAGGACCTTCAGGCAGAATTTCACCTGACCTATCTTTTCATCGCCCACGACCTGTCGGTGGTACGGCACATCTCCGACCGGGTAGCGGTCATGTACCTGGGCAAGATCGTGGAACTGACCACTCGTACAGAGCTGTATGACAACCCGCTCCACCCTTACACTCAGGCGCTCCTGTCGGCAGTGCCGATCCCCGACCCGGTGGTCGAAGAGAAAAGGAAGCGGGTTATCTTGGAGGGAGATGTGCCCAGCCCGGCCAATCCGCCCCTCGGCTGCAATTTCTGCACCCGCTGTCCGGTGGTGATGGATATTTGCCGGGAACAAGAGCCCGACTTTGTGGATGTGGGTGGCGGGCATTGGGTAGCCTGTTTTCGGGTTCCACCCGCGAGTTAAGCCTACGACCGCAACGCCAATGACGTACTAGGCAGCATAGAATTGGCCCATAGAGAGCTGTGCTTCTGTGGAGAAAATGGAAAGGAGGTGAGGCAGCGGGTTCGATCTTGGTGGCAGGATTCCCGCGCCTGGAATTGGTCCGGCTGACAGAAAATTTAGAAAAGGAGGAGACAATGTTTTCTAAAAAATTAGCGATCCTTGCGGTTCTGGTGATGATCGCGTCGGTCGTGTTGGCGGCATGCGGGCCTACACCGACGCCCCAAGTGATCATTCAGACCGTCCCGGTCGAGGTCACTAAGGTCATCGAGGTAGCAGGCACGCCCCAGACCATCGTCGAGACGGTTCAGGTCGAAGTGACCGTTCCGCCCTCTCCTACACCGGTCCCCAGCGAGGCCAAGTTCGTAGCGCCCCGCCCCGACACCTACACCTTTGTCACCTTTGGTGATATTGACACACTGGACCCCAACCTGTGCTACGACACCGCCAGCGCCGCTGTGATCATGAACGTCATGGAAGGGTTGCTCTTCTTCAACCGCGAGAACATGACCGAGTATGTGCCCTTGCTGGCCACCGAAATCCCCTCGTTGGAGAACGGCGGCATCTCGGCTGACGGCAAGACCTACACCTTCCATATCCGCCAGGGCGTCAAGTTCCACAACGGCAATGACCTGACCCCCAGCGACTTTGAATACACCTTTGAGCGTGGCCTGTTGCAGTCCAGCCCCGACGGTCCGCAGTGGCTGCTGATCGAGCCGATCATGGGCTATGCCTCGGGGGACATCACCGAAGAGATCGCCGAGGGGGAGTATGCCGGTGATCCCGATGGGCTGAAGGCCAACGCCAAGCCGGAGGAACTGATAGCGGTGTGCGAGAAGGTCAAAGCCGCCATCGAGGCCGACGACGAGAACTGGACGTTGACCTTCCACCTGGCCCAGCCGTGGGGCCCCTTCCTGGCCACCCTGGCCCAGTCGTGGGGCTCGGCCATGGATAAGGAATGGGCGATCGAAAATGGCGCCTGGGACGGGTCGTGCGAAACCTGGGTTGACCACTACTCGCTAACCTCAGAGAACAGCCCCCTGTCAACGATCATCAACGGCACCGGCCCCTACAAGCTGGAGAGTTGGACCCCGAGCGAGGGCTGGGTCCTGGTCGCCAACGAGAACTACTGGCGCCAGCCTGGCGACGAGATATGGCCCGGCGGCCCCAGCGGCCCGCCCCGGATCAAGCGCGTGGTCGAAAGGCTGGTGGATGAGTGGGGCACCCGCTTTGCTATCCTCCTGGCAGGGGATGCCGAGACTGTAACTGTGCCGGCAGCCAACCGGCCCCAGGTGGACGAGTATGTGGGGGAAATCTGCGACTACCTGACCAATGAATGCAAGCCCACCGAAAAGCCTGATGCGCCGTTGCGCAAGTGGCCTGGCCTGCCCAGCGTGAGCCGCACCAACGTCTTTATGAACTTTGACCTGAGCCAAGAAACGGGCACCAACCCCTACATCGGCAGCGGCCAGTTGGACGGCAACGGCATCCCACCTGACTTTTTCCAGGACATCCACGTGCGCAGGGCCTTTAACTACTGCTTCGACTATGATGCCTTTATTCAGGACGCGCAGAACGGCGAGGGGATCCGCAACAATGGCCCGATCATCGTCGGCATGCTGGGCTACAACCCGGATGGCCCGATGTACGAGTTCGACCTGGACAAGTGCAAGGAAGAGATGGCCCAGGCCTGGGACGGCAAGGTGGCCGAGGTCGGCTTCCGTGTGCAAATGGCCTACAACACCGGCAACGTGGCACGCCAGACCGCCTGCGCCATCCTGCAGTCCAGCTTCCGCTCGATCAACGACAAGTACCAGATCGAATGCTTGGGCTTGCCGTGGCCGACCATGCTACGCGCCTTCCGCGCCGGCCAGTTGCCCTTGACCGCCAGCGGCTGGATCGAGGACATCCACGACCCGCACAACTGGGTGCAACCGTTCACAGTCGGCACCTACGCCGGGCGGCAGAGACTGCCTGCGGATCTGAAGGCTCAGTTCCAAGAGCTGGTCACCGCCGGCGTGATGGCCTCTGATCCAAAGCAGCGCGAACAGATCTACTTCCAGCTCCAGAAACTGTTCCACGAGTCGGCCATCCAGATCACCCTGTCGCAGGAGGCAGGCGCTCGCTATGAGCATCGGTGGGTGCAGGACTGGTACTACAACCCGATCCTGTTCGCCGGCTACTACTATGCCTATTCTCTGGCCACCGAATAACCGGCCGGACTGGCTTTCTTTCCGGCGGGGGCAAGTTGCCTCCGCCGGAAACCTTCCCGGCCTGAGGTAAAGAGTATGACCGCATATATCATCCGTCGGTTGCTACAACTGCCGATCACGGCCTTTGGCGTGACGGTGCTGGTCTTTCTCATGACCATGACCCTCGACCCGGTGGAGCGTTCGGCGCTGTATGTCCGGGACATTCCCCATACCCCAGGGGCGCTGGATGCCATCATCCGGCGCTACGGGCTGGATGAACCGGTCCATGTGCAATACTGGCGTTGGCTCGTTGGCCGCATAGACTCTCAGACAGGAGAGAGGGTGGGTGGCATCCTGCGCGGCGACTTTGGCTACTCCCGCACCGGCCGCCTGCCTGTCAAAGAGCTGCTCCTGAGCCGCCTGCCCGTCTCGGTAGAGCTGGCGTTGTGGGCCGGGACGCCGATCATCCTTGGCGGTGTCTGGCTGGGGATCATTGCCGCTAAACACCACAACAAGCCCATTGACCAGGGGGCACGCGTGTTCAGCATCATCGGCTGGTCCTTCCCTACCTTTGTTTTTGCACTCCTGGTCCTGATGATCTTTTATGCCAAGTTAAGATGGTTCCCACCCGGCCGCCTCTCCGACTGGGCCACGCAGGTCGTTATGTCGCCCTCTTTTCATCGCTATACCTACATGAACACCTTCGACGCCCTGCTCAACCTGCGGTTGGACATCTTTTGGGACGCGCTGCGGCACCTGGTGTTGCCGATCGTCACTCTGTGCTATGTCGAATGGGCGATGCTGTTGCGCCTGACCCGCTCCTCCATGCTCGAAGCGTTGCGCCAGGACTATGTGACCACCGCCCGGGCCAAGGGGCTGGCCGAGAGAACAGTGACCAACCGCCATGCGTTGCCCAACGCGCTCATCCCGGTCGTTACCGTCGCCGGGTTGACGATCGTCGGCCTAATCGGTGGAGTGGTGATCACCGAGACGATCTTTGACCTGCCCGGTATGGGATCGGCGGCAGCGCGCGCGGCCCAGAGCCTGGACCTGTTGACGGTGGTCAGCTTTACCCTGTTCGGTGCGGTAGTGCTGATGATAGCCAATCTGGTGATTGACGTGCTGTATGCCTTCCTGGACCCCCGCGTCCGCTTGAGTTGAGGTGTGCCGGCACGTCGTGGATCAGCTTGAACGGATGAGGTGCTGAATGGCAACAGAAACAATTGCTGGTCGCCGAGTTCCTGGACGACGAACGATCACCCGCGACGACGTGGCAGCCTGGACCTTGCCAGAGGTGACCGGGCTTCGAAAGCTGTTGGGGCCGGAGTGGTATCGCCTGCTCCACGGCCTGTTCACCAATCCCCTCTCGGTGGCCGGCCTGTTCATCGTTACCTTCTTTATCTTGATGGCCATCTTTGCCCCCGTGCTGGCCCCTCCTCTGAAAGTGGCCAGGGACCCATATCTTATCCCCCGCGACGGATTTGGCCCCGAACCCAAACCCCCCGGCACGGTGTGGGCCAAGAACGCGCCCGAGGTCCCGTCCTGGTATCGGCTACTGACCGGTAAGGACCACTGGGTCCATCTGATGGGCACCACCTCCGGTCAGTTCGATATCTGGTACGGCGTTGTCTGGGGATCGCGCACGGCCCTGTTTGCCGGGATCGTGGTAACCTTTACCACCGTAGCCATTGGCCTGATCATAGGTTCCCTGTCCGCCTTTTATGGGGGATGGCTGGATGACGTGCTGATGCGCATCACCGAGATCTTTATGGCCTTTCCTTTTCTGTTGGCCGCCCTTACCCTGTCGTCAATCCTGGTCCCCAAGTTCGGTCGGAGCATCTGGCCCCCTACTATCGCCCTGATCGTCTTTGGCTGGACACGCTACGCCCGGGTAGTGCGCGGAGACATCCTGTCGGCTAAGGAGCGGGATTACGTCCTGGCTGGCCGCGTGATCGGGGCCAAAGACAGCCGGTTGATCATCCGCCATATCCTGCCCAACGTCATCTATCCCATCCTGGTGCTGGCCTCTTTCCGTCTGGGGGACGCGGTCCTCTCCTTTGCAGCCCTGAGCTTTCTGGGAGTTGGTACCGACATCGGCTATGCCGACTGGGGGCAGATCATCAGCTTTGCCCGCGACTGGATCCTGAGCCTGGATACCCACTGGTACATCATCGTCTTTCCCGGTACAGCCTTGATCATCTTTGGCCTGGGCTGGAACCTGATCGGCGACGCCATGCGCGACATCCTGGACCCGAGGTTGCGCAGCGTCCGGGGATAGCCTATGGCCGTTCCCGATCCAGATGCCATCCGGCGGCATCTCTATTTGCGGCTGGGCCTGCTCGACGGCCTGCTGTCTGGCCTGGCATTGGCGTTAGGAGTATGGGCTCTTGACGCCATTTTTCTGGGCCTTAGCCACGTAAGGCTGGTCTATCCCTCTTTGTTTGCAGGAGGCCTGGCCCTGGTGTTGCTAGGGGGGCTGGCAGGCTGGCTGGCAGCTCGGGCCGGCCGCGCCTGGGCCAGCGCCCTAATCTGGCTGATCGCCGGCAGCCTCATGACCATGGTGATCGGACATACACCCTACGAGGGCCGCACCCTGACCTTATGGCTGGCCGATCACCGCTCGTGGGGCCTGCCCATTTATCCCTTTAGTGAAGCGGCCGCGACCGGTATGGTAATGTCCGGCTTTTTCATCCTGCTGCTTCTGGGGATCCTGGGCTTCCTTCAGTCATACCGTTTCGAAGGGATCAGCGGTGAGACCGATGAAAAGGGTCGTCCCCAGGGGCATGGCTGCTTCTTGCTGCTGCTGCCCTTGCCGTTGCTTGTGGCCGTTGGCTTTCTGACCGACAACATGGTAAACAAACCCCTACGGGTAGCCCCCCAACTGGTCCACGAGGCAATCCGCACCGGCCGCACCTACCCCGGCAACCTGTTCGATCTCAGCCTGGAAACAGGGCTCAACTACAACGCCATTTCGGCCGTGCGCGACCAGATGAGCGAAAAGTACGACCTGTCTATTGGCACGGCGGACCTGAGCGTTGCCGATACCGTGCTGGTGATCGCCGACTTTGACAATGGCGCCTGGATCGTCTGCCGGGTCGTGGCCGACCAGCTCTCCTTTTGCTACGATGCCAGCTTGCCCTACACCCAGGGGTTTCCGGCCCTCATCACCTCTGGCCAAACCCCACAAGACTGTCCCCGTTGCACCTTCACAGTGGGCGAAGAATTGCGTGCCTGGCTCCAGGCCAGGCGTGAGCTATGGCGTGGATCGCCCCGCGTCACCCGCCTGGCCCGGTGGGGGAGTTACGTGCTGGTGCAGGCTGAATCCCCCGACAGCGGGTATGCGATCGAGTGCCTATTTCAGGGACTCGACCCGGTGCATCTGGAGGAATGCCGGGAAAGGCCCCATATTGCACAATAGTGTCACCGGCCCCCAGGCGCGGGGCCGGTTCGTTGCCATACACCAAGTTACTTCGACAATAGCATAGCCCAGTATGGCGGTGCGTTTGTATTCGATAGCTCGCCGGCGTTTCAGCTACAAAGGTGCCGATCGGTAGAACAACCTTTTTGCTATCCAGGCATCTAGAATTGGAGGGTTTGTGATGAAACGAAATCCGGTCCTGGCACTGTTGCTTTTTGTTTCCCTTGGTCTGGTCATCGGGCCAGGCAGCCGGGCCGAAGGCGACGCCTGGCAGCCGGTTTCCGGCCCCTATGGCGGCAGCGTGTCAGCCCTGGCCCTTTCGCCCGACTATCCTGCCGACCACACCGTCTTTGCCGGCTTGCGAGGCCAGGGGGTATATCGCACCATCAACGGCGGCCAAAGCTGGCAACAGGTAAGCCCCGATGGCTGGGTGGTGGTGGACCTGAGCATCTCCCCGGCCTATGCCGACGACGGCACGATCTTTGCCAGCCACGGGCTGTGGACCTCCGGCTATCATGTCCACCGTTCCAGCGACGAGGGCATCTCCTGGCAAGAGGTGACGCCCGCCTGGACCGGCCAGCCAAGCCCACCCCACCTTGCGATTTCGCCCGACTTGGCATCAGACAAGACGGTGTACGTCGTCGGCGGTTACCAGACCTTCGTGTCTACCGACGGCGGCGATACCTTTGTCCAGGCCGGCGGCTGGTTCACCGGCCACAATGTGACAGAACTTGCCTTCTCGCCGGCCTTTGCCGCCGACCAGACCCTCTTTGCCCTCGTGCCGGGTGAGGGCCTCTATAAATCCACCGACGGCGGCACGACCTGGAACCTGACCGGCCTGGCCGGTGATCTGAGCGCCTTTGCCATATCGCCCGATTATGCCAACGACCAGATGCTCCTGGCCATAGGCGGGGCCGGCCAGCTCTATATCTCGACCGACGGTGGGCACAACTGGGTGCCGGGCGCCCTGACCCTGGCCCCCGGTGGCACACACACCTTGCTCTTTTCCCCCACTTTCGGCTCTGCCGACCGCATCATCTTGGCCGCCAGCTCCGCCGACCCCGGCCCCTACCGCTCTGATGACGGCGGCCTGACCTGGACACCGGTGGGCTGGTACGATCCCGGCAACCCCTATAGCGGCTTCGTCGGCGGCTCGGTCTACGCCCTGGCCCTGGCCCCCAACAATGCGTTGGACGCGGCGGCCTTTGCCGGGACCAGCGGCGGCATCTATCGCTCCAATAGCTGGGGATCGTACTGGTCCCAGAGCAACACCGGCCTGGCCCGGCTGACGGTCCGCACCCTGGCCATCGCCCCCGGCAATCCGGGCACGATGCTGGCCGGCACCAGCTTTTTCGAGAACCAGCGGTCCGATGTTCCCCACGAGGATGATGGCAACTTACAGCTCACCACCGACGGTGGCCAGACATGGCGCAACGTTTCCGGGCGGCTGGAGCGGGTGCAAAACATCGCCTTTTCACCCGGCTTTGCTGCCGACCAGACCATCTTTGCTGCCACCGGTACCCTGGGCCAGCACGGCTGTGCCGACGGTGGCGTCTACCGCTCCACCGACGGCGGCCTCAACTGGCAGGAGCTGATCGCCGACCGGATCTGCCACGCCCTGGCCCTATCGCCCCGGTTTGCGAGCGACCACACCCTGTGGATCGCGACATCCACCTATTCATCGGCAGAGGGCATCCGGGTTTCCACCGACGGCGGCGATACCTGGGCGCCGCTGGCCCCAGGGGTGCACGCCCAGGTGCTCGCGCCCTCGCCCAACTATGCTGAGGATCACACCCTTTTTGCCGGGACGCTCGACGCCGGCCTGCAACGCTCGACCAACGGTGGCCTGAACTGGACGCAGGTGCTGTCCCTGCCCGTCACCGCACTGGCCGTCTCGCCAGCCTACGGGGCCAGCCGGACGGTCTATGCCGGGGTCCAGGAGCTCCTGACCGCCGGGAAGCTGTATCGCTCCACCGACGGCGGCGACACCTGGCAGCAGTTGGAGACCGGCATCCCGCCTGCCGTGGGCGACGGCCTGCTGACCTTCTCCACCCTGGCCTTCGCCGCCGATGGCTCGGTCCTGGCCGGGGTTTACTACGGCAGTGAGGGCGGCAATGGCGCGGTGTACCGCTCGACAGACGGCGGCGAAAGCTGGCAGACGGTGGGCAGCGGGCTGGACGACTACAACCCCTTCAGCCTAGCAACAGTATCCGGCGGCTCGATGACCTTCTACGCCGGCACCGACGGCGGCCTGTGGCGACTGGAGGTGCCTCAAGGCGGCCCGGCTGAGCCGGGGACGTGGGAAAGCGGCGAGCTGCGCGGTGGCCGCGCTCAGGCATTGGCTATCTCGCCCGACTTTGCAAACGACGGCGTGGCCTTCACCGGCGAGTGGACGCCCGGCCGCTACGCCGACCAATGGGGCCTGGGCATCTTTAAATCCACCGACGGCGGCCAGACCTGGCAAGCATCGTCCAGCGGCATCGAGGGCTACTCCTACAGCTCCGCCATCCACGACTATGCCCTGTCGCCCGCGTTCGCCGCCGATGGGATCGCCTTTGTCGCCACCTGGGGCGGTCTGTTCCGCTCCACCGACGGCGGGGCGAGCTGGCAGTGGGTCTCGCGCCTCTACAGCGGCCCGCCCGGTGCCATCACCTCGGTTGCCGTCGCCCCCGACTATCCGACCAGCGGCCATGTCCTGGCCGGCGGCGGCTATGGCGGCGTGCACGTCAGCCGCGACGGCGGGGTCCATTGGACGGTGGATTATAGCATCAGCAGCGTAACTGACATCGCCTACTCGCCCGACTTTGCCCTGGACCAGACCGCCTTCGTCGGCAGCTTTGGCCTGTACAAGACGACCGACGACGCGGTGTCGTGGACAAAGGTTTTGACAGAGGGGGTTTCGGCGGTCGTCGTCTCGCCACAGTTCATGACCGACACCACGGTCTTTGCCGGCGCCGGCGAGCTGTACATCTCCCACGACGGCGGGACGAGCTGGATCAGCGTCACCCTGCCCACCACGCCGACCATCATCAACGCCCTGGCCATCTCACCCGACTTTGGCGCCGATCAGACCCTCTTTGCCGGCATCAACAGCGGCCTGTACCGCTCCACCGACGGCGGCCTGACCTGGGAGCGCGTGCCCGTTTTTCCGGCCCTGGCGGTGCGTTCGCTGGCCATCTCGCCCGGCTGGCCGGCGCATCCGGTGCTGCTGGTGGGCACCGACCAGGGGGTGTACCGCACCACCGACGGGGGCGCGACCTGGGCGCTGGCCCAGGGCCTGATCCCCCTGTCCACCACCTCCCTGGCCCTTTCCGCCGACGAAAGCCTGCTGCTGGCCGGCAGCTACCGGCACGGCATCCACTGCAGCCATGATGGCGGATCAAGCTGGTCCCCATTGGGCTTGCAAGAAATGTGGAGTTACAGGATTGAATCCCTGGGCATATCGCCGGACTATGCTGCGGACCGGACGATCTTTGCCGTCGCCCAGAACACGATGGGCATGGGAGGAAGCGTCTATCGCACTACGGACGGTGGCGCGACCTGGGAATCGGTAGGGGGGACGAGCTACGTGGGGCGGCTGGCCATCTCGCCCCACTACAGCGACGACCCGGCGGTCTTTGCCACAGGCAGCCCCGGCGGCGTCTTTGGCTCGCACGACGGCGGCGACACCTGGGAACTGGTGGGGGAGTGGCCGCCTGGCGTGGAGCCGGCTGTCACCACGGTGGCCCTGCCGGCCAACTATCCGGCGGACGGCGCGGTCTTTGCCGGTGGCGACGGGTTTTGGCGTCTGCCTGCCGGCGAGACCACCTGGCAGTTAGCTGCATCCGGGTTGATTACCGACACCCGCGTGAGCGACATCGCTGTCTCCCCCAACTATGCCGCCGACGCAACCCTCCTGGCGACGGCCTGGTGGTACGAGGCGGGATGGGTGCCCCATTACGGACTCTTTCGTTCCACCGATGGTGGGGTGAACTGGCAGGCAGCGAACACCGGCCTGCCCGATGTGGGGCTGGGCAGCGTAGCTTTTTCGCCCCACTATGCCACCGACCATACCGCCTACGTCACGGGCGGGGGCAAGCTCTACCGCTCCCTGGACGGCGGCCTGAACTGGACGGCCATCGGGTCGCCGCCCGGCACGGGTGCTGTCCAGGTGCTGGTAGACAACCAGGGCGACGTGTACGTCGGCTCCGGGGTCGGGGTGTGGCACTACTCCACCCCGGTGCAGGACATCCTGATCAACGGTGGCTTTGAGGCCAACAGCGGCTGGGATCTGCCCAACAACCGGGCCGCCTACTCTGACCGGGTTGTCTACGATGGCACCCACTCGATGCGCGTTGGGATTGACAATGGGCCAAACGCCTCTGCCTACTCCTCCGCCCGGCAGGTGGTCACCATCCCCGCCGATGCCATCAGCGCCACGCTGCAGTGTTATGTCTATGAAGTCTCGGGCGAATTGGCCGGGGTTGCCCTCAGCCCACCTCCCTCCCCGGATTGGGCCGCCGATCAGACCGACGGCTGCCCTGGCGATGCCCAATACCTGTTGATCCTGGAAGCAGACGGCAGCCCAATCCTGGAGAGGCTGTTCTGGGAACGCACGAACGCCCAGCATTGGCAGTTCCGCGCCTTCGACCTGACCAAGTATCAAGGTCAAACGATCATGCTGCATTGGGGCGTCTGCAACGATGGGGAAGGGGGCCGAACGGGGATGTATGTGGACAACGCGGCGCTGTTGGTCAAGCGCTCGGCGCCGGCGGAGAGGCAGCGCCTCTACCTGCCGCTGATCTTGAAAAGCTATGGGGGGCCGTAGGTTGAAAAAGACCTGACCGGTTTTCGCACCCTGAAAACCTGTCAGGTCTGGTGTTGCAGTGAAGGCCTCCGAGCCTTTGGCAGCCCTTTTTATGGTCTACGCCGATGCGGGTTTTTCCTGCCGGGGCCACACCGCCAGCCACAGGCCAGCCCCCACTATCGGCCCGGAGGACAACAGGGCCACCCCCCAGGCCGGCAAATGGTACATGACCCACTGCCAACCGAAAGGAAAGTAGAGAAGCAGCGCCAGCAAACAGAGAACAACGGCCGCAGAGCGGCGCGGGCCAAGGGTCGGCCCGGCGATCAGGGCCGCCGGCACCATCAGCCAGGTGACATACCAGGGCATAAACTGAAAGCCGACGAACAACAGATAAAAGAGCATCACGTCGAAACAGGAACGAACCAGGTCATGCCGGGCCGACCACAACCGGCTCAGGTAGAATGGGGCAAAGGCCAGGGCAGTCAAAAGCTTGACTCCCTGGACGATTTGAGCATTGGCCTGGGGCCACACACCGGCCAATCCTCTGATCAGCAGGTTGGGCAACGAGTTGCCGTGGATGTCGCTCTGAGCCAGCAAGCCGCGAAAGGTCATGGCCCCTGCCCAAAAGGGCGCATAGACGGCCACCGCAGGCACGATCGCCAGCAGGCCGATGGCAACCGCCCGGCGTAGCCTGACCGGCCGGTCGCCGCATTGCGCCAGCAGCCAAACGGCAGCCAACGGCAGCCAGAGCACAGCCACCGGCTTGATCAGGGCAGCCGCAGCCAGACAGGGAATCGCCAGCAGACCCCGGCTGCGGGCCAGAAGGCAAAAACCCAGCAAGGCAAAAGCTGCGACAGCAGCGTCGTTGTGGCCGTTGCCCACCAACTCGTAAAGGAGCAGCGGGTTCCAGGCATAAAACAGCATCCCGGCGACGCTCTGGTTCGGCGCTACAGCCTTGAGCGCGACATACACCAGCAGGGCGCTGAGCAGATGAAACCCGGCAGCCAGCCCCTTGAACAAAAAGAGGTTGAGCAGCAGCCGGTCACGGGCCAGCCAGCCCAAGGCAGCCTCGATGGCAATCCACAGCGGCCCATAGCCGGTAGTAGCCGGAAGGCGTCGAAAGGTCACGCAGAAATAGAACGGATCGGCGGCAAAGTCGTTGTAGCGATGGGCAAACGGATTCTCCCCCAAAACCGCTACGATGCGCCCCTGAAAGACATAGCCATACAGGTCTGAGGAGGTGATGGGTTGGACAGGGATGAGCAGCAGGCAAAAGACCAGGGCCGATACACCCACCCACCAGACACCAGACCGCCCCCTTTCCTGTCGGCCTACGAGGCGAAGGGCGATCAGGTAGAAAGCAAATAGGAGGGCAAGGGCAGCATAGAACAGCCCCCCTCGCCACGGCTCCCTGGCTGCGAACTGATAGATCTCATCTTCGACGTTGAGGTAATAGGCTGGCAGCCAGTAGGGCAGGGTGAACGCCAGCAGATAGACGAGGGCACTGGCCAGGCCAGGGAGAAGGAGAGAACCGGGCGCATTAACGACAGAAGCGGCCTCCATGCCGCCAACTTGCCGGCGTGGATGTCCTCTCTGTTCCATAGCCGCCATCCATCAAGGAGCAGCCCTCATGCCCCTCCACTTTAGTTCAGAGGCGCCAACCGCCAGCGTTCGGTCGCCCGGCCATCGGGCCGCAGGTCTGGATCGCCGACCATCTCCGCCCGCAGGCCAAAGCGCTTCTTGAGCAGGGCGAACATCAACGTCGTAGAGATATGGGCCGGCACCGCGCCATCGGCCAGGAGCCGTTTGGCACCAGGCAAGATGACCGGGTCCACCATCTCATAGTCCCATTCGCGGTCATTCACCGGGCGGACGGCAATCTCCTTCACGTAGCCGACCCGCTGCAAATAATCGGCCAGGCGCTGCATGGCGGTGAACGGATCGTCCTCTGGGTGCAAACCCAACTCCGGCTCGATCTCGTCGAACAGCACCTCGCCGGATCGCCAGACGACATACCAGGCCTGGTCGCCCCACCGCTCCCAGATAGCGCGGTAAAGGGCATAGATCTGCCGATCAAAATAGGTTGGGTCAATCTGACTCATGATACGAATCACCTTTCAAAACAAACTCGGTTGCGCCGGCTCCTGATACGGAATGCCCAGGTGCTCATAAGCACGCCGGGTGGCAATCCGGCCCCGAGGCGTCCGGTCCAGGAACCCTAGCTGCAACAGGTATGGTTCCACCACGTCCATGATGGTGTCTGACTCTTCAGACAGGGCAGCGGCAATGGTCTCCAGGCCCACCGGGCCGCCGTCGAACTTTTCGATGATGGTCCGCAACACCCGCCGGTCTATGTCGTCCAGGCCCAGGGAGTCTACTTCCAACAGCGACAGGGCTTCTTGGGCCACATCAAAGGTGATGATCCCCTCGGCGCGGACCTGGGCATAGTCGCGCACCCGTTTGAGCAGGCGGTTGGCCACCCGCGGCGTGCCCCGTGCCCGGCGGGCGATCTCCAGGATGCCCTCTTCCTCAATCTCCACCCCCAGAATGCGGGCCGAACGCCGGACAATCGTCTCCATCGCCGCCTCGTCGTAAAAGTCCAGGCGGTAAACCGCGCCAAAGCGCGCCCGCAGCGGCGCGGTCATCAACGCCAGGCGGGTGGTAGCGCCGATAATGGTAAAATGCGGCAGGTTCAAGCGGATGCTCCGTGCCCCCGGCCCCTTGCCGATGACAATGTCCAGGGCAAAATCCTCCATGGCCGGGTAAAGCACCTCTTCCACCACCCGGCCCAGGCGATGGATCTCGTCAATGAACAGCACGTCCCCCTTGTGCAGATTGGTCAGGATGGCTGCCAGGTCGCCGGCTCGCTCGATGGCCGGCCCAGAGGTGACCTTGATATTCACCCCCATCTCGTGGGCCACAACATGGGCCAGCGTCGTCTTGCCCAGGCCGGGGGGACCATAGATCAGCACATGATCCAGCGATTCATCGCGCGCCATGGCCGCTTCGATGAGAATACGCAAATTCTCTTTGACCCGGTCCTGACCGATATACTCGTCCAGGCTCTGCGGGCGCAGGCTGACGTCCAGCCCAACTTCCTCGGTCTTTTTCTTGGGAGAAATGATCCGCTCTGCCATGTCCTTCCTCACCGCTTTCAGCCGAACGCATTATACCAGAAACAGGTATGTAGGACAAGATGGCATCTTGTCCTGCGGCAGTTCAGTAGTCACGAGAAAGCAGGTGGCGGTTGCCGACCCGCACCCGCGTCAGGCCAGCAGCGCGGGCAGCAGCCTCGGCCTCCTCGGCATGGCGCACCGAGGTACAAGGCAGATCGGGGAGGAAAAAGTGGGGGTAAAAGCCCAACAAAGCATAGGGAATGGTGGGATCGATCTCGGCAATGAACCGGGCGATGCGGCTTACCTCCTCGGCATCCACATAGCCAGGCACCAGCAATGTGGAAGCCACCACCAGCGGCGGATCGGGGCGTTGGGGGATATGGGCAGCGGCCCGGCGGAAATTCTCCAGCGTGCGCTGGTTGGAGACGCCGGTCAACGCCAGATGCAGGCTCTCGTCGAATGCTTTTATGTCAAATTTCAGGCAGCCACCGGTCCGCAGCGACAGGCCCACCGCCTGATCCAGGAAACGGGGGTGCATCGAGCCGTTGGTCTCCCAGCAGACGACCACCCCCCGTTCGGCCAACAGGCGAGAAGCTGCCAGGGCGTGGGGCATCTGGGGCGTGGGATCGCCGCCAAAATAGCAGACGCAGTAGGTCCGGCGATGGGCCTGGGCGGCCAGATCCTCGGCGCTGTAAAGCCTGGCGAGGCTCCTTTGCTTCAGCCGAAAATGCCAGTTCTGGCAAAAGATGCAGTTGAAGGTACAGGCCTCGTAAAAGACGGCCAGGTTGACCTTGCCCCGCTGTTGGCTGCCCTGGCATACCCAATCGGCGACGCAGTTGGTAGGCAAGGGGTCATCGTACCAGCTCACCAGCGCCCCCTGGGGCGTGCCCGCCAGGTGGACCAGCCGCCCGTCGCGCACGGTCCTCAGGCCGCACAGCCCGATCTCCCCTTCGCCCAGGCGGCAAGCATTGACACACAGAGGGCACTCGACACCCTCCGCCGTGTGGGGCGCTTCCGGCGGCAGATCGAACTCGCGGCGGATCTCGGCGTGGGCCTGCCGGATCGGCGGCAACGCCTCGTCGGCCCGCGTGCGGATGCACCCGGCGCAGGTGGATAACACCGCCGGGATCAGACCAGATCGCTTGCCGCAGACGACACATTGCCCACGCGAATCCATGCTTCGACCCTACACAGCCCCTCTTCTCCTAAAGCAGCCGGGTCCCCCTGCGCCGCCGGCCCCGATGGTCGCCTGAACCACCGAGCCAGATGCCAACATCCACCAGGTCATCCATGGACTTGTAGCGATCGCCACCGGCTGCCATCTCTTCCACCAACCCGCCACTCGATGGCGCGATTGCCCGCAAGATGCCATACAGTCCTCCGGCAACCATCCCCAGGCCGACCACCAGGATGACGGTCTTGCGCCACAGGAAGGGCACGTAGGACACATACGCAGCCGGTTCCTTCAGAAATTGGATGAAAAAGGAGAGATTGGGCAGGGCCAGGATCGCCCCAATGGTGATAGTAACCAGGCCGACCACGATCAACAGCGGTGCCCGCCGCCGGGCGATCTGGGGGCCTTGGTCAGCCTCAATTTCCCCGACAAACGCTTCGGCCTGCGGCCAGGTCATCCCTGTCCTCTCACACAGCTTGTAGATGATATCATTTCGTTGCGTATCTTTTTTGAGCTCATGAACGACAAATTCAACCAACTCTTGATTGGAAAGCGCCGCGCCGGCCGGTGGAGATGGCTCGTCAGAAGCCGGTGGCCCAGCAGGTTGGGTTGTAGCTATGGTGTCGGTCGGCGGAACCTGGTCCCGCTCCAGGCTCTCCAGCGCCCTCAAAGCCGCCTGGTTGCTGGGATTGAGTTTCAACACCTGCTTGACGCAATACAGGCGTTGTTCATCCGTATCCACAGCACCGGCCAGCCATAGCCAGGCCGTCTCGTTCTTCGGATCCTCGGCCAGGAGAGCGGCCAACTGTTGCCGGCCGGCCTGCCTGTCCCCCGACTGGATCAAATGGATTGCCTGTTGCAGCTTCTCGGTCATTCCTCCACCTCCTTCCAAACAAGTATAGCAGATTTTATGCGATACGGCAAAGTCAGGGTTGACAGCCCAGGCCGCCTGTGCTATAGTGGGACGGCAAATGATAAACCGGTAGCTGAGGTCCAACAGCCGAACACCCGGAGGAAGAAATGATAGATATCAACCTGATCCGTGAGAAGCCGGAGGTGGTCCGGGCAGCTATGGCCGCCCTGAATGCCGACGCGCCTGTTGACCAGATCCTGACCCTGGACAACCGGCGGCGAGAGCTGCTGACCCAGGTGGAGGCGCTCCGCGCCGAGCGGAACGCTGTGTCCAAAGAGATCGGCCGGAGCAAGGACGCAGCAGCACGCCAGGCCAAGATCGAAGAGATGCGGGCCGTGGGTGACCGCATTCAAGCACTAGAGACCGAGCTCAAGACCGTGGAATCAGAGCTATATGAAGCGATGCTCCTGGTGCCCAACCTGCCCGGCCCTGACGTGCCGGTCGGCCCCGACGAAAGCCACAACATCGTCATTCGGCAAGAAGGGGAACCACGCCGCTTCGACTTTGAGCCACTGCCCCACTGGGACCTGGGTCCGATGCTGGACATTGTGGATTTTGAGCGAGGAGTCAAGCTCTCAGGCACACGCTTTTACATACTCAAGGGGCTGGGGGCCCGGCTCCAACGGGCGCTTATCACCTGGATGTTGGATGTACACCTGGCCCAGGGCTACACCGAAATCTACCCGCCCTACATGGTCCGCCGGGAGATGATGGTCGGCGCGGCGCAACTGCCCAAGTTCGAGGACAATATCTACCACGACGCCGAAGAGGATTTCTGGTTTATCGGCACCGCCGAAATCCCGCTGACCAACCTGCATCGTGACGAAATCCTGGACGCCGACCTGCTGCCGCTCAAGTACGTGGCCTACAGCGCCTGCTTCCGCCGGGAAAAGATGTCGGCCGGGCGCGACGTGCGGGGTATGAAGCGCGGCCACCAGTTCGACAAGGTGGAAATGTATAAACTGACCACCCCCGAAACGTCATACGACGAGCTGGAGGCGATGGTCGGCGACGCCGAGGCGATATGCCAGGGGCTGGGCATTCCCTACCGGCTGGTGCAGATGTGCACCGGCGACCTGGGCTTCCAGGCAGCCAAAAAGTACGACCTGGAGATGTGGGCGCCGGGCGTGGGCGAATGGCTGGAGGTCAGCTCCCTCTCCAACTGCACCGATTTCCAGGCGCGGCGGGCCAACCTGCGCTACCGGCCGGAAAAGGGGGCCAGGCCGCGCTATGTCCACACCCTGAACGGGTCGGGGTTGGCGCTGCCACGGGTCATGATCGCCATCATCGAGAACTACCAGCAAGCCGATGGCAGCATCATCGTGCCGGAGGTACTGCGGCCCTATATGGGTGGGATAGAGGTGATCAGGTAAAATGGCTCCCTCACAAACCGTACCGAGCGCCCTGGTCGTAGATACAGCCCGCAGCCCTCACGCCCGCCTGCGGCCCGTGCCCTTGACCGCCGTTACCCTGGCCGATGGCTTCTGGGCACCGCGCCGCCACCTCAACCGCCAGGTCAGCCTTCCTACCCAATACCGCTTTCTGGAAGAAACCGGCCGTCTCGACAACTTTCGCCGCGCTGCCGGCCAGACCGACCTCCCCTTCCAGGGCTACTATTACAACGATTCGGATGTATACAAGTGGCTGGAGGCTGTTGCCTGGACGCTGGCCACCGATCCCGACCCTGACCTGAGCCGCATGGCCGACGGGGTGATTGACCTCGTTGCCGCCGCCCAGCAACCCGATGGCTACCTCAACACCTACTTTGCCCTCGACCGGGCCGCCGAGCGGTGGACCAACCTGCGCGATCTGCACGAGCTGTACTGCGCCGGGCACCTGATCCAGGCAGCAGTGGCCCACCACCGCGCCACCGGCGACGGCCGGCTGCTCCAGGTGGCCCGCCGCCTGGCCGACCACATCGTCGCCGTCTTGGGTCCACGCCCTGCCACCCCCGGCCACCCTGAGGTCGAAATGGCACTGGTGGAGCTAAGCCGCGAGACCGGAAACCCCACCTATCGGCAGCAGGCCCAACAATTCCTGGACAACCGTGGTCAGGGGCTCATTGGCGGCCGAGAGTACCACCAGGACCACCAACCCTTTCGGGAGATGGAGCGTCTGGCCGGCCACGCCGTGCGTGCCCTGTATCTGTGTGCCGGCGCAACCGACCTGTACGCCGAGACAGGGGAAGCGGCTTTGCGGGCTGCCCTCGACCGGCTGTGGACGAACATGGTCACACAGCAGGTCTATATCAGCGGCGGCGTGGGCGCGCGCCACGACGGCGAGGCCCTGGGCAGGGGCTACGAGCTGCCCAACGAGCGCGCCTACGCCGAAACGTGCGCCGCTATCGCCAACGTGATGTGGAACTGGCGGCTGCTGGCTTTAGAAGGCGATGCCCGCTACGCCGACGTGATGGAAACGGCGCTTTACAACGCCTTTCTCGCCGGTCTGTCGCTGGACGGCACGGCCTACTTTTACGAGAATCCCCTGGCCGACGACGGAACACACCGCCGCCAGCCATGGTTTAGCTGCGCCTGCTGCCCGCCCAACGTCGCCCGTCTGCTGGCCTCGCTGCCCGGCTACTGTTACAGCACCTCCCCAGCAGGCGCGTGGGTGCACCTCTACGTCGAAAGCACAGCCCATCTCCGCCTGGAAGACGGCAGGACGGTCGGCCTCCACCAATACACCCGCTACCCGTGGGATGGCGAAATCACCCTGCAGGTCGAGGGCGAGGGAGCCTTTAGCCTGTTTCTGCGCATTCCGGCCTGGTGCGAAGAGGGTGCAGCCCTGGAGATCAACGGGCAGCCGGCTGCTGTGGCGCTGAGCCCCGGCACCTACGCCGAAATCTACCGCACCTGGCAGCGTGGTGACGCCGTGCACCTGCGCCTGCCCATGGCGGTCCGCCGCGTGGAGTGCCATCCCTATGTCGCCGAGAATACAGGCCGCGTCGCCCTGCTGCGCGGCCCGCTGCTCTACTGCCTCGAGGGAGCCGACCACCCCGGCCTGGACCTCCGCGACCTGATCCTGCCCGCCGATGCTGGCCTGGCAGTCCAATTCCGCCCCGACCTGTTGGGCGGGACCGTTATCCTGCGCGGTCTGGCCCGCCTGGCTCCACCCGACGACGGCTGGACGGGCCGGCTTTACCGCACGGCAGGCTCTCACCCATCCCGGCCAGACGGTGGAGCAATCGAGGTAACCGCCATCCCCTATTACGCCTGGGCCAACCGCCAACCCGGCCCAATGCAAGTCTGGCTGAGGAGTGAACAATGACCCCAAGCACCACCTCCGATCTGTTCGAGCGCATCCGCTTTCGCGGCCAACCTTTCGCCCATCCCGACAGCATGGTGGTGAGCGGCAACGCCCGCTTTACGCTGCTCACCCCCCGCCTGATCCGCCTGGAATGGTCAGAAACGGGCAGGTTCGAGGACCGTAGCACCTTCGCCTTTCCCAACCGCTACGCTCCCCCACCCGCCTTTGTTACACGGACCGAGGGGCAGACGCTGGTGATTGACACCGGCGCGCTGACCGTTCGGTATGTAAAAAACAGCGGCCCCTTTACCGCCGACAACCTGGCAATTGCCTTCGATCTCAACGGCCGGCGCCAGGTGTGGGTGCCCGGCACGCCCAATCCGCTGAACCTGCGCGGCACACGGCGCACCCTCGACCTGTGCGAGGGCGACGCCGCTCTGGACGAGGGCCTGCTTTCCCGCGCCGGCTGGGCGCTGTTCGACGACAGCCGTTCGGTGGTTTTTGATGGCTGGCCACAACCCCGCCCCGATCACCCTCTCCAAGATTGGTACTTTTTCGGCTATGGTCACGACTACAAGGGCGCGCTGGCCGACTATACCCGCTTCGGCGGCCCCATCCCCCTCATTCCCCGCTTTGTGTTGGGGGCGTGGTGGTCGCGTTACTGGGCCTACAGCGCCCAGGACCTCCAGGACCTGGTGAGTGATTTTGCGGCCTACGGCCTGCCGCTGGATGTGCTGGTGGTGGACATGGACTGGCACACCCCCCACGCCTGGACCGGCTACACCTGGAACCGCGAGCTGTTCCCCGACCCACCCGCCTTTCTGCGCTGGGTGCATGAGCGGGGGCTGCGCGTGACCCTGAACCTGCATCCTGCTCAGGGGGTACAGCCCTTCGAGGAGGTCTACCCCCGCTTTGCCCAGGCAATGGGGGTGGATCCGGCAAGCGGCCAGGCCATTCCCTTCCGCATCACCGACCCTCGCTTTGTCCAGAACTATTTCGAGCTGCTACACCACCCCCTCGAAGAAGACGGCGTGGACTTTTGGTGGTTGGACTGGCAACAGGGCAACCGCTCCGAGATGCCCGGCCTCGACCCGTTGCCCTGGCTCAACCACCTCCATTTTCACGATTCGACGCGCCGGGGCCGGCGGCCGATGCTCTATAGCCGCTGGGGCGGGTTGGGCAACCACCGCTACGGCGTTGGCTTTTCCGGCGACACGGTCGTCGGCTGGACGGCGCTCCAGTTCCAGCCCTATTTCACCGCCACGGCAGCCAACGTCGCCTTCGGCTGGTGGAGCCACGACATCGGCGGGCACATGGGTGGCGCCACCGAGCCGGAGCTGTACGTCCGCTGGGTGCAGTTCGGGGCGCTCAGCCCCTGCCTGCGGCTGCACGGCACCAAGGACCCCCGCACCGAGCGCCGCCCGTGGAAATATCCCGACGAGGCCTTCCAGGCAACCAGAGATGCTTTCCGCTGGCGCTACCAGCTCGTGCCCTACCTCTATACCCTGGCCCGCATCGCGTCCGACACCGGCCTGGCGCCCTGCCGGCCCCTCTACTACGAATATCCCGAAGAAGAGGCCGCCTACTCGGCCCGAAATCAGTACTTCCTCGGCGATCAGATCATCGCCGCGCCCATCCTCCAACCTGCCAACCCGGATACCGGCCTGGCAGCGGCAGATGTGTGGATTCCACCCGGCACCTGGATCGAATACACCACCAAAGAGATGTTCACCGGCCCGCGTTGGGTACGGCTGGTGGGCGACCTGGCCCGTATGCCAATGTTAATGCCTGCCGGGGCCATTCTGCCCTTAGCTCCCCCTCTAACCTCAGGCACTACCGACCGGCTCCCCCGCGACCGCTTGATCCTGGCCATCTTCCCCGGCGAATCTGGCAGCTTCCGGCTGTACGAGGACGACGGCATCACCGACGCATACCGCCAGGGCCAGTGCGAATGGACCCCCATCACGATGCAGATGCCCAACCCAGAGACGTGGGAGGTGCACATCGCAGCAGTGGAGGGCCACTGCGATACCCTGCCCAATCATCGTGGCTACGAAATCCGCCTGGAAGGCAGCCGCCGGCCCGACCGGGTGACACTGAACGGAGCCGAGATCGCAGCCTGGAGCTACGATGCCGAGACGTTGCGGACCATCATCCATGTACCGCAGCACCCCAAAAGCCAACCGGTGCAGGTCGTCGCCACCGCCACCGGCGGCATGTCGGCCCTGGGCCAGGCCCACAACCGCTCTCTGATCCGCGCAGATGTGCAACGCCTGCTTGGCCCCCAGTGCCCGGCAACAGAAGACGTCCCGGCTTTTCTCGATGCCGTGTTGCGCAGCAACGCTCCTGGCCGTCTCGATGCTGTCGCCCGGCTGGGCGGCCCCTTTGTCCACTTGGTCGAGTTTAGTACGCCAGAAGAAGCGGCTCTGCACCTGGGACAGGCCATTGTTGCCGCGCCGGCTGGCGACGATCCTTACGACCTGGAGCTGACCTGGACCCTGACCCGTGGGAGCACCACAGAGCAACAGACGGTCCGCCTGACAGAGGCGCGGGAACCGCAGATCCTCGATTCGCCCTTTGCCTTCGACGGGCAGGTGCAGACAGCCCGCTGGAGCGCACAAGCCCGGCTCACCTGGCACGGCGTGACGCTGGTCTACACCCACCTCAGCCGGCTTCTGTTTCCCTCCATCTCTGCCTGGCGCGCCCTCTTTTATGACGAAGCACAAACCCCCCTGTCTCTGGCGCAGGTAATGGCTACAGATGGGACGATCCACAGCGCGCTCCCCTGGCAGCCGTTCGTGCAGACGCTTGATGGGTTGATCAACGTCAACCGGCCCCACTATCTTGCCTTCTCCTTGATACCGGGGCTTGAGGTCCGCACCTCGTTGGCGGCCTACCTGGCCACGACCATCCGGTGCCCCACCCAGCGCCCGGCCAGGATCCACTTTCACGCTGCCGGCCCGGTGGAATTCTACCTGAACGGCCAGCCGCTGGCCGAAATCCCTTCAGAGCCGGAGGAGGGCATCCCTCCCCTTTTCCGCCGGCCACGCCAGACGGTAACCGCTTCGCTCCGTGCCGGCGGGAACAGCCTGATAGCCCTCACCCGGCCCAGCCAGGAGGAACACCCCATCTGGTTTTTCGAGGCCAAAGTGACAACGCCTGACGGCGAGGCGATGCTCGATCTCGCCTTCGAGTAGAGAAGAATGGCGGACAACTGTCCCACCAAAGACACGAAAGGAACAGAAAGATGAAAGACAGAAAGCTCCTGATGATCCCTGGCCCGGTCGAGTTCACGCCGGAGGTACTGCGGGCGATGGGCATGTCCACCACCAGCCACATTGCCCCCAATTTCATCGAGGTATTCGGCCAGGCACTGGAACGCATGCGTCAGGTGTGGCTGTGCCCCAACGGGCAGCCATTCATCCTGGCCGGCTCCGGCACGCTGGCCATGGACACCGCCGCCGCCAATCTGATCGAACTGGGCGACAGGGCGCTGGTGGTCAACACCGGCTACTTTGGCGACCGCTTTGCTGCCATCCTGGAACGCTACGGCGCAGCCGTAACCCAGGTAACAGCTCCGGCCATCGGCGATGCGCCACGGTTGGAAGATGTGGAGAAGGCATTGCAATCCGCTGCCTACAAGTTGATGACCATCACCCACGTAGACACCTCCACCGCCGTCGGCACCGACGTGAAGGGCCTGGCGGCGCTGGGGCGGCAATATGGCGTGCTGGTGGTGGTAGACGGCGTCTGCTCGGTGGCCGGCGAGGAGATGCGTCAGGAGGAATGGGGCATTGACCTGGCCCTCACCGCTTCGCAGAAAGCGATCGGCGTGCCGCCCGGCCTGGCGCTGCTGGTAGCCGGCCCGCGGGCAATGGAGGCGTTCCGCCGGCGCAAAACACCGGTGGGCAGCTACTACGCCGATTGGACCGAGTGGCTGCCGATCATGGAAGCCTACGAGGCGCGGCGGCCCAGCTACTTTGGCACGCCGCCGGTCAACCTCATTTGGGCACTCAACGTCAGCCTGGGGCAGATCCTGGAGGAAGGGCTGGAAGCCCGCTTTGCCCGCCACCGCAAGCTGAGCAACGCCTTCAAAGCGGCCATCACCGCCCTGGGGATGCAACAGGTGCCGCTTCGCGCCGAGGTGACAGCTACCACCCTGACTGCCCCCTACTACCCCGAGGGGGTAGATGCCTCGCTGTTGGGGCATGTCAGTCAGGCAGGGGTCATCCTGGCCGGCGGATTGCACCCGGCCATCAAGGCCCGCTACTTCCGCATCGGGCACATGGGCGCAGTGACCGCGTCCGACATCCTGACCACGGTGGGAGCCATCGAGCGAGGGCTGGCAGCGGTGGGCTACCGCTTCGAGCCGGGAACCGGGCTGGCAGCGGCCCAGGCGATGCTGGTATGATACGGCGAGTGGCGGATAGCGGATTCGCGCCCGCCGTGGATTTTTTCCGGCTTGTCCGGGTTAGGGGGTAAAGAATGTACCATCAAGTAACCGACGACATCATCGAATCGCTCCGCCGAATTGTGGGCGAGGGCAACGTATTGGCAGACGCCGAGGCGCTGGATCGCTACAGCCACGACGAGACGGTGGGCTTGCGCGCCGAGCCAGAGGTGGTGGTCAAGGTCAGCAGTGCCGCCCAGATCTCCGAGGTCTTTAGGCTGGCGCAGCGCGAGCGCATTCCGGTGACGCCACGCGGCGCCGGCTATGGCCTCAGCGGCGGCGCAGTGCCGGTCCACGGCGGCATCATCCTCTCCACGGAAAAGATGAACCGCATCCTGGAGATTGACCGCGAGAACCTGATGGTTACCGTCGAACCGGGGGTCATCACCGGCGACATCCACCGCGCTGTGGAGGCCGAGGGCCTGTTCTACCCCCCCGACCCGGCCAGCCTCGATTCCTGCACCATCGGCGGCAACATCGCCGAGGGAGCAGGCGGGCCGCGGGCCGTCAAGTATGGTGTGACGATGCACTATGTCTGCGGCCTGGAAGCGGTGTTGCCCTCGGGAGAGATCATCCGCTGCGGTGGCAAACTGGTGAAAAATGTCACCGGCTATAACCTGATCCAGCTGCTCATCGGCTCGGAGGGCACGCTGGCGGTGGTCACCCAGATCGTGCTGCGGCTGCTTCCCCTGCCCAAGGTGCAGGTGGACCTGCTGGTGCCGTTCGACGACTTTCAGGCAGCAGCCAACACCGTGTCGGACATTATCGCCCACCGCATTCTACCCACCGCCATAGAGTTCATGGAGCAGGACAGCATCCTGGCCGTGGAGCGGTTGCTGCAAAAAGAGGTGCCCTACGATGATGCAGCGGCCCACCTGCTGATCCAGCTCGACGGCAATACCCAGGCGGCGGTGGATGCCGACATGGAGGTGGTGGCCGGGCTGTGCCTGGATCATGGCGCGCGGGACGTGCTGGTGGCCAAGGACCGGCCCACCCGCGATCGGCTGTGGGAGGCGCGGCGGATGATCATCGAATCGCTCAAACATGAAAGCCCGATCAACCATATGGAAGATGTGGTGGTACCCCGCGCCGAGATCCATCGGCTGTTGAAAGGGATGCGCGAGATCGCCACGCGGCATGGGGTGCGCATCGTCAGCTTTGGCCACGCCGGTGATGGCAATGTCCACGTTAACGTCCTCAAGGATAACCTGCCCGATGATCATTGGGAAGCACTGGTGCCGGCTGTGACCGAGGAGATCTACCACCTGGCCCTGTCGTTGGGCGGAACGCTCACCGGCGAGCATGGCATCGGTGCCACCCGCCGCAGATACCTGCCCCTGGCCCTGGATGAAACGCAGATCGCCCTCATGCGCCGCATCCGCGACCTGTTCGACCCCAACCACATCCTGAACCCGGGCAAAATCTTTCCCTAACCCGGTCTGGCCGGAACCGAAAGGAAATTTTGGACTGCTGGAGCCATGTCCAAGTCCCCCTCTGCGTGCCCTGGGACTGGTCTGAAAATAAACCGGTCGTCAGGCGACCACCGCACTTTCACGCTTTGCGGTGCCTACCTCACCCATCCCCACCCC
>FWPV01003994.1_pt1 | contig 32202 bp, 22 predicted proteins | sample 2228371 | NCBI WGS metagenome assembly FWPV01 (sample SAMEA103939776, study PRJEB20133) | metagenome
CCCCACCCCGCCCCGGCGCACCGCCGCAACCCGCGCATACCCGCGGGTGACCCCGCCCCGACGCGCCGCCGCAACCCGCGCATACCCGCGGGCGACCCCGCCCCGACGCGCCGCCGCAACCCGCGGATGACAGTAGAGACGGCCCGCCGGGCCGTCTCTACCCTGCCACCGGGCGGTTTGCGCCTGTTTCTTGTTATTCGTATAATGACATACCAGGTGGCTACGCCGCGCGCTATGGGAATAAAAAGACATTCTTATGAGAGGGCTGCGCCCTCCCAGACCCTGCCGGTGCGAAGGATATGCCACCCTGGCAGGCGCGAGAGTTCCCTGCGCCTCTACCAGAATGAGCCAGCATCTGGCGGAAGTCGCCGGGCGCCGCCCTTCGAGGCCCATTCAGACGGCAAAGCAGGCCGGTATGTACGAAGTTGTCACCTCGCAGCCGCCGGATCTGCTGGCGACCCTTCGGGAAACGTCGCCGGGGATCGCGGAGTTGATCGATCAACTGGAACGCGAGAGCAGCCACGACGCTCGCGTGAGCGGGCTGCGGCATATCGGCGCGCTCTGGTATGCGCAGGGCGGCGCTGCCGAGGTGCTGACCGAGGTGGGCCTGCACCTGGCCGCGCGGCTCAGGCTCTCGCAGGGCCTGGTGGTCAGTGAGCTGCTGCTGGCCTACGGCGCAGCCCAGGAGGAGCAACGCACCCGCGAGTGGGAGGCGCGCCTGCTCGCCCGCGCCACTGAACTGAATGGCCTGCACCGCATCATCTCGGCAGCCAATTCCACGCTTGACCTCGACACGTCGCTGCAAACCGTGGTGGAAACCGTGGCCCAGGTGGTGGGCGTCGAGGCCTGCTCGGTCTATTTGTACGATAAGCACCGCGATGAGCTGGTGCTGCGCGCGGCGCGCGGCCTCAACCGCGCGGCGATTGGCCAGGTGGTCTCGCACCTGGGTCAGGGCGTGACGGGCTGGGCCGCGCAACTGGGCCACCCGGTCGCGGTGCGCGATGTGTGGCAGGAGCCGCGCTTCAACAGCGAGCCGCAACTGGGCGAGGAGCCGTTTCGCTCGATGCTCGCCGTGCCCATTGTGCTCTTTAATGCCGAGCGCTTCCAGTTCAGCGCCGATAAGCTCCAGGGGGTCATCACCGTGCAGACAGTGGGCCCCCGCGAGTTCACCGGCGAGGAGATCTCCTTTGTCGAGGTGGCCGCGGGCGAACTGGCGTTCTTCATCGCTAATGCCCAGCTCTACCAGCAGACCGACGAGCGCCTGCACCAGAAGCTGCGCGAGCTGACAACGCTGCAACAGGTATCGAAGAGCATCGCCGAGCAGATTGGACTGTCGGGCGTGCTCTCGCTGATCGTCGAGAAGGCGGTCGAACTGGCTCAGGCCGACCGGGCGGCAATTTTCCAGATGAGCGACGATGGCCAGTTGCAACTGGTGGCCAGCCACGGCGGTGAGGGCGATGGGGTGCGCGAGTTTATCATTCAGACGGTGCGCGACAGCCGCCCCCTGGCGGTGATGAATGCCTACCAGGACGCGCGCTTCCCTGAGATGGCCGGCGTGGCCGCCCGTGAGGGCTTCCACTCGCTCTTCTGCATGCCCCTGCGCGCCCGCGAACGCACTATCGGCGGGATCTGTCTCTACAAGCGCCAGCCGCACCTGTTCGACTACGAACAGGTGCGCCTGTTGAGCACCTTTGCCGATGAGGCCGCCATTGCCATCGAGAATGCGCGGCTCTACGATGAGAGCCAGCGCGCCCTGGCGATCAAGTCGGCCCTGCTCCAGGAGATGCACCACCGCGTGCGCAACAACCTGCAAACCATCTCGGCCCTGCTGGCGATGCAACTGCGCCGTCTGGAGCCGGGGAGCCAGGGCGCCAAGGCCCTCCGTGAGAGCGCCGCGCGCATCCAGTCCATCGCCGCCATTCACAACTTGCTCTCCCGCGAGGACGTCGGCGTCACCACGGTCAACGCCGTGACCCGCCAGGTGGTCGAGAGCGCTCAGGCCACCCTGGTCAACAGCGAGGCGCCGGTGCGCTTCGCGGTGATGGGCGATGAGGTGCGCGTCGGCTCACGCGACGCCACGGTGCTGGCCCTGGTGATCAACGAGTTGATCAGCAATGCCCTCTCGCACGGCCTGGCCGCCGAAGGTGGCCGCGTCGAGGTCGAAGCGACCCTGCACCAGGGCATGGTCACGGTCGAAGTGCGCGACGACGGCCCCCGGCACCCGCCGCCGCCCCGCCCGACCCATAGCAGCGGCCTCGGCCTCCAGATTATCGAGACCCTTGTCCACGAGGATCTGCACGGCGATTTCCGCCTTGAACGCGATGAGCAGCACGGCTGGACCCGCGCTCGCGTGCGCTTCCCCCAGCGCACTCTCGGCGATGGCGGCGATGTGCTGTAGCGTTCATAGCTCCCGCAAACCGAGAACCTCCCCATGACGGATTTCCCCACCGAAGGCGCTCCGCCCTTCATCAACCGGCGACTCAGCATCGAGGAATGGACCCGCTACGTCGCCGCCTATAACTTCGGACGCCTGACCCCCAGCCGGCTGGTGCTGCACCACACCTTTCGCCCCGATGAGCGTTCCTGGAACGGCCTGACAACCATGCGCGGGATGCAGCGATTCTATGCCGACCAGGGCTGGCCGGCAGGGCCGCACATCTTCGTGGCTGCGGATGGGATCTGGCTCGCTACGCCAATGTCACGTATCGGCGTGCACGCCGGTATCGGCAATGGCTCCCTTGCCCAGGGCTGGTACTCGATTGGCCTGGAAATGGTGGGGTACTTCGACACGCGCCTGCCCGACGGAGTGACCTGGCGGCACGCCCTGGCGGTGATGGGCGAACTCTCGCGCCGGCTCCGGATCCCCCCGCGCCGATTGATCTCGTTTCACCGCGATTACACCAGTATCAAGAGCTGTCCCGGCTGGGCCGTATCCAAAGAGTGGGTCTGGACGCAGGTCGAAGCCTACCTGACCGGCGCCGACCCGCCCCCACCCCCGCCGCCGCCGCCACCCGGCATCCTCCCCTCCGATGAACGCCTGCTCGAAGCGCTCCTCGACCAGAGCTACCGCTGCAAGGCCGGCTCGCAGGGCTACAACCCGGCCTGGGCCTTTCACCAGTACGCCGTGCAGCAGGGCCTGGGAATGCCTATGGGACCGAGTGTGACGACGACGATCACTGGCAAGCGCATCAACTACCAGCCCTTTGCCCGCGATACGCTCTTCGTCGAGGCGCCGAACTGGGGAGACGTGCAAACCCTCTCCGCCCTCCTGGGCGGGAGCATTCCACCCTCCGGCCTCGGGCGCGAGTTGCTCGAACGCACCTATCAGGCAGGTGGCTCCCCCTTCCGCCCCGACTGGGCCTTCCACCAGTTTGCCGTTATCAACCGCCTCGGGCCGCCGATCGGCACGAGTGAGATCATAAACGTGGATGGACGCCAGTGGGCCTATCAGGTTTTTGCCGTTGATACGCTGTACAGCCCCACCTCGAACTACGCCGATGTGCGGCTGCTCAGCCGCCTGGCGCAGGCCGCCGACCAGCCGACGCTCCGGTTGCGCGAAGCGTTGCTGGCTGCAACCTATCGCAAGGCCGGCGCCACCTATCGCCCCGATTGGGCCTTCCATCAACTGGCCCGCTCCTTCAACATCGGCGCCCCTCTCTGCGGCTCGTATCAACTCCAGATCGAAGGGGCGTCCTTTGCGCTGCAAATCTACGCCCTCGACACACTGTTCAACCTGGTGCCAAACTGGAGCCGGGTGCGGCGCCTGAGCGACCTGGCGGTTCTGCAGGGCCGGTCGCCGTCGGGAAGCGCTTCCACCACTGCGGGCGGGGCGCTGGGAGCCGCCGCAACCACCAGCGCCAGCACCCCGACGGCACCAATGGTGGTGCCGGGAGATCACGCCCCACCCCTGACCGAGGGGTTCGCCGTGATGCCGTTCGCGCCACCCTCGCCAGCCCACGGGCCGCGTGGCGGGCAGGGTGTGCAACTGGTGGTGCTTCACGCGGTCGCCGGGCCGCTGGCCAGAACCCTGGCACAGATGACCGCGCCGGGCGCGCAGTTTGCGACCCACTATGTGGTCAGCACAGCGGGGAACATTTACCAGCTCGTGGAGGAGAGCCGGGCCGCCCGGCACGCGGGCGTGGTTGACCTGCGCGGTCGGCAGGTGAACGTGGATGCGATCAGCATCGGGATTGCCCTTGAGCGCCCGGCGGAGTGGCCCGCCGTTCCTGCAGGCAGCACGGATATGCAGGTGCAGGCCCTGCGCTGGTTGCTGAGCCGCCTGGGGCAACGCTACCGGCTGCGCGGGGAGGCGCTTCTGCGCTGGGGTAGCCTGGCAGGCAGCAGCGAGAGTGTGGTTGATGGACTGCCGCTGGCGGCGCTGCGCGAGGCGCTAACACGAGCGTAGGGAACAACCTTAGCTCCCCGGATGCCCTGTCTGAGGTGAACATACGGGGAAACCGGGTTTCCCCATCCCTCTGTCTGTGGGGGCGCCAGCCGCTCCCACCAGCGGTTGGGAAATGGGGAAACCGGGTTTCCCCATCCTCTGCCTGTGGGGAGGGTGTGGGGCGTTCCGCCCCCCTCCCGGCCTCCCCCGCCGGGGGGATCAGGCACTCGCAGCGCGCTCAAGAACCGCGGGCCATCAGGGCGTCAGAGCAGCGCGACCCCGGCTACGCCAGAGGCGGGCGATCAGGCGACGACGCCGGCGCCGGGCCGACCGGCTCTTGTAGAACGGATCACTGGCGCGCAATTCATTACGGATGCGCAAACTGCGCCCGGTGAACAATCCGCCCACAAACACCGACAGGTCGCTCAGCGAGGCCATCTTATCGGCAACGACCAGCACCCAGCCCTCGCGAGAGGTGGGGCGGGGGCCAAAGGGGTACATGTGGCTAACAATAGCTTCGGCGACGGCCTCCGGCTCGCCCATCTCGGCGGCGACACGGGCGGCAATCGCCCCGTGGGTCGTCAGCGTGCCGAGACGCGAGTCGAGGTCGTGCAGCACAGCCGCGCGCACGGCGGTACGCCGGTCGGCGCCCATCCAGGGGGCGAGCAGGTACGAGTAGCGGGCGACGCGGAGCAGATGATCGAACTTTGGAACACTGTGGTGAATGTGCTGGCGCGTTTCACTCACACGAGGGTGGGTAAGTAGATCGGCGATGATAGAATGGTCCATTCCTCAAGAACCCTCCGATAACCTCCGGTATTGCGCAGCGCGAGGACTCCCGGTGCCGGGAGTGCCGCGATCGCCGATGATCGCGTTGAGCCTACTGGCGCCAGGCTCTTAGACGTTATACTTCCTGCGGAAGTTGCGTTTCAATTGTACCATAGGTCCTGAGTTTCCATAGTCCTGATGTGAACATACGGGGCAACCCGGTTGCCCCATCCCCCTGCCTCTGGGGCGCCAGCCGCTCCCACCAGCGGTTGGGACAGGGGGCAACCGCCTTTCCCCATCCCCCTCCCAGCGGGGAAAGGTGGCAACCATCCTGTGAGAGCTTCTCCTCCCCTGAATGGGGGGCACGCGCCCTTGCGCTACGTGGCAGCGGCTGGTACGGTTAAAACGTGAAACACTCCAATCAACTTCGCTAGAAGCGTATGCACATGTCAGGAGGATGGACCATGGGTTGGTTTGATTTCCTCTTTGGGCGCAAGAACCAGCAATCGGCGCCGCAACCGGCAGACGGGCGCATCTCCTTTGGCGAGGGACCGATTCGGCTCAACGGTGCGCCACCCGCACAGAGGAACCCGGGTGTCCCGGTGGATGAGCACGAACTGGCGCTGCAGCGTTACCGCTACATGCTCCGCACTGCTCCGCCAGAGACAATCGAGCAGGCTCATAGCGAGGCCTTCGCACAGATGACGCCGGAGCAGCGGGCCTACGTCTTGCAGGCCCTGGCGGCGGGGTTGCCGGAGGCCGAGCGCGCGAGACTGACGCCCGCCGATAGTGAGCCACAACCTCTGGCCCGGGTCGCCACGCGCGCCGAACTGCGCAACCCCGGCACGGTCGAGCGGGTGCTCGGCGCCGCGCCCGCCGGCCAGGGCATGTTCGGGGGCGCGGGCGCGCTGGCCGGCACTCTGTTGATGAGCTTCGCGGCCGGCTTCGCCGGGAGCATGGTTGCCGCGGCGTTCTTCGATAGCATCGGCGATCCATTTGCCGCCGCCAGCGAGATGGCGCCTGAGCTGCCGATGGCTGAGGCCGACGTTGGCGACAGCTTCGCCGACTTCGGTGGTTTCGATGGGGGCTTTGACGAGTTCTAACTACTTGCGGCCCGCATAGGGAGAGATGGAGAAACCCGGTTTCCCCACGCCCCTGCCCATCGGAGCGGCGCACCCCCGCACCGGGAGGATTTGAAAGGGCGCAACCCTCCCAGAAATAACTCGCCAGCGGGGAGGGTCTGGGAGAGCTGCGCCCTCTCGAGAAAAAGCTCGTCTTCATCTTGTCAGAGTATGGGAAACCGGGTTCCCCCATGCCCCTGCCGGGGGGCGCCAGGCGGCTCCAGCACCGGTTGGGGGATGGGGAACCCGGGGTTTTTCCTTGCCCCTCCCTGAAAGGCAGACGGTCATCTGGCGGTGGTATACTGAATGTATGGTCACCACTGCCCCACCCTCGATCCGCCTCATTCGGGCCGGAAAGTTGCCCTACGGCACGGCTCTGGAGCTGCAGCGCAACCTGGTTGCCGCGCGCTCCGCCGGGCGCATCCCCGATACGCTACTGCTGCTCGAACATCCCCCGACAATCACCCTCGGGGCGCGGGCCAATCCCGCCCACGTGCTGCTGCCCCTCGACGAACTGCAACGCCGCGGTGTGGAGGTGGTCGTCAGCGATCGCGGCGGTGACGTGACCTACCACGGCCCCGGTCAGCTCGTCGGCTACCCTATCCTCAAACTATCCCAGCACGGTGGGGACCTTGGCCGCTACCTGCGGGCGCTGGAGGAGACCATCATTCGCACCCTGGCGGACTATGGCGTGGCCAGTGAGCGGGCGCCAGGACTGACCGGGGTGTGGGTCGCGGGGGGCCAGGCAAAGATCTGCGCCATTGGCGTCCGGCTCAGCGCCTCGGGCGTGACCTCGCACGGCTTCGCCCTCAACGTCAGCACCGACCTGAGCGGGTTCGACCAGATTGTGCCCTGCGGGATCGCCGATCGCGGGGTCACCTCGCTGGAGCGCCTGCTCGGCTACGCTCCACCCATTGACGCGGTGGCCGCGACCCTGCTCGGGCACGTTGCCGCCGTCTTTGGCGTGGAGATCCAACCCGAAGATGGGGTACAATTGGAGTGTGCGTGACCGACGTGGGAAACCAGGGTTTTCCGCGCCTCCGGCTAGAAACAGGCTGCTATGGCTGAACTGATCCCGCTCTCTTCCATTGAGGTGGCGCGCTCTTCCGAGCCTGCGCCTCGACCGCGGCGCCCGGAATGGCTGAAGGCCCGCGCGCCTTCCGGCGCGAACTACGCCGATGTGCATCGTCTGATGCGCGAGAAGGGCCTGCATACTGTGTGCGAGGAGGCTCGCTGCCCCAACATCGGCGAGTGCTGGAACCACCGTACCGCGACGTTTCTGCTCCTGGGAGACATCTGCACGCGCGGCTGCCGCTACTGCGCGATCGGAAAAGGCAAGCCGCAGCCGATTGACGAGCGTGAGCCGGAACGGGTCGCGGAGTCGGTGGCCTACCTGCGGCTGCGCTTCGCCGTGCTCACCTCGGTCAATCGCGATGATGTGTCCGATGGGGGCGCGCATATCTTTGCCCGCACCATCACCCTGATCCGCGAGCGAGTGCCTGAGTGTCGCGTCGAGGTGCTGATCCCTGACTTCGACGGCAACTGGGAGGCTCTCCAGATGGTGCTGGAGGCCCGTCCCGACGTGCTGAACCACAATATCGAGACTGTGCCGCGGCTGTTCCGGCGGTTTCGCCCCCGCGCCCGCTTCGAGCAGAGTCTGGAACTGCTGGCCCGCGCCCGCGCCTTTGATCCGCACCTGGTTACCAAGAGCGGGATGATGGTCGGCGCCGGTGAGACAAACGCCGAGGTGCTCGATGTGCTCGACGCCTTGCGCGCGGTTGATGTCAATGTGGTGACCATTGGACAATACCTGGCCCCCGATGCGAGCTACTGGCCGGTGGATCGCTACGTCACGCCGGAGGAATTCGCCCACTTTCGAGCGGAGGGGCTGCGCCGGGGTTTTCGCCACGTGGAAAGCGGCCCCCTGGTGCGCTCGAGCTACCACGCCCATCTCCACGTCGGCGCGTCACAGCACTAACGAATATACGGGGAAACCGGGTTTCCCCACACCCCCGCCCACGGGGGGGCAAGCTTTCCCCTCCGGGAGGGTTAGGGAGGGCTTTGCCCTCCCAGGAAAAAATCTGTCTTCATCTTGCCAGAGTAAGGGGAAACCGTGTTTCCCCTTACTCCCGCCCACCGCGTTCCAATATCGTACGCTCCAACGTTATATCCTTTGCGGGCGCCATTCACAGCGTAGCGCCTCGCCTGCCGGAGCTCCTCCGTTACCATCCACCACTACGGAGTCATCGCAACTCCACCTTTACCCCTCTCTGATCACCTGGAAAGACGTATGCTCCAAACCATCCCGCGTCCGCTCAGGATGCTGATCCTGATCACCCTGGCTCTGGCGCTGCTGGTCTCGATCGGGCCAGCGCGCGCCGATGAACAGAACGAGGCGCCTCCGGTTGCGCCGGTCGAGCAGATCATCGTGCGTCTTCCGCCTTCCGACAGCGCCGCTCCGCAGACCGTTCCCGGTCCAGCGCAGGCTGCGGCGCGTATGAGCGGCCTGGCTGCGACACCGCTGGAATATGTGCGGACCATGGCCGATGGCGCGCTTGTGTTGCGTCTGCCCGAGCCGCTCCCGGTTGAGGGGGCCCAGCGCCTGGCAGAGCGTCTGGTTGCCGGAGCGGGGGTAGAGTATGCCGAGCCGGACCTGATCTTCTTCCCGGCCGTGGCGCCTGCCGATCCGCGGTATGCCTCTGAGCAGTGGAACTTGCAGGCCGTGACCAGCACGAACTACGGCGCCAACTTCCCCGAAGCCTGGATGATCACCACCGGCAGCCCGACGATCGTCGGCGCCATTCTCGATACAGGTGGCCTTCTCACCCACGAGGATCTGGCCGGGCGCATGCCGACCGGCAATCCCGGGTATGACTTTATTTCGACACCCTTCAACGCTAACGACGGCAATGGGCGCGACCCGGACCCGAGCGATCCCGGCGACTGGGTTAGCTCAGCCGAGGCGACCTCTAGCTGTCCGCCGTCTTCGAGTAGCTGGCACGGCTCACACGTGGCGGGCATTTTCGGCGCGCGGGCCAACAATGGCCGTGGGATTGCCGGGGCGGCCTGGGATGTGCCGATGCTTATAGTGCGTGTGCTGGGCAAGTGCGGCGGCAGTCTGAGTGACATTGCTGATGCCATGCGCTGGGCAGCGGGGCTGCCGGTGCCGGGCGTACCGAACAATGCCACTCCGGCTCGGGTGCTCAATCTGAGCCTGGGCGGCTATGGTACGGTCTGCCCAACCACGATGCAGAACGCCATCAACGCCGTAAACCAGGCTGGAGCGATAGTCGTGGCCGCTGCGGGAAACGCCAACGGGCTGGCCTCGAGCATGATCCCCGCCAATTGCGCCGGGGTCATCGTAGTGGCGGCCTCAACACTCTCCGGCAACCGGGCGCCTTACAGTAACTACGGCTCGCTGGTTACCCTGGCTGCGCCAGGTGGCGATAGTGTCGCCGCGGTGGTTTCGACAATCAACAGCAGCGCGACCGCTCCCTCACCGACTGGCGACAGCTACGCTGGTTACCGCGGCACGAGTATGGCCACGCCCCACGTGGCCGGAGCGATCAGCCTGATGCTTTCGGCCAATCCCGGGTTGAACCGGTCGGAGGTGCTGGAGATCCTGCGCGCCACGGCCACGCCGTTTCCCGCCGACAGCGGGTGCATTGGTCGCTGTGGCGCAGGTATTCTCAACGCGGGCGCGGCTGTCGAAGAGGCTGCCCGTCGCGTGCGCCAGCTCAGCTTCGCCGACCACTCGCGGGTGGCTGCCGAGGGAGAAGAGGTGACGATCAACCTGACCCTGAACCTTGCCAGCAACCGCGAGGTGTCGGTACCCTACAGCGTGAGCGGCACGGCCAGCCAGGCCGATCACACCCTGCGCGCCGACCGGATCGTCTTCGCGCCGGGGCAACGTTCAGCGACGCTGAGATTCAGGATCGAGAACGATGCCGACCGCGATCCCGGTGAGACGCTCACCGTTACCCTCGGTGACCCGCAGGGCGCGACGATGGCCGGACCGGCAAGCCTGACCTTGATCATTCAGGATACCACTGCGCCGGGCCGCCTGGCACTGAGCGCCGATAGCCTGGACTTTGGCCCCCACCGGCTGGGCGCCTCCGAAACACTGCCGGTCCTGGTGGCGAACGGGGGCGGCGCGCCGATTGACCTGACGGGGATCGAGTTGGAGGGGGATTTCGCCCGCAGTGGCGGCACCTGTCCCACAACGTTCCCGAGCAGGCTGGCGCCGGGAGGGAGTTGCACGCTGGTGATCGCCTTTACGCCCAGCGCCGTCGGGCCGTACAGCGGTCGCGCCGTGATCACGGTGGCGGAAGGTATGTCCCGGAACATTGCGCTCCAGGGCAGCGGAGTTGATGCGCAGGTGCTGCTGCCGCTGGTGAGGAGAAACTAACGATATGGAAATGGGGGAAACCGGGTTTCCCCACACCCCTCCCGGGAGAGGGTTTGGGAGGGTTGCGCTCTTTCAGGTCGCTCTCGAGAGGCTCGTGGAGAAGCCGCAGTTCCCCGATGCTGATTGACAGGCGCCCTGCCGTCGTGTTACCATCCACGCAAGTGTCTTGCGTAAATGTAACTGCCGGAAGGCGTTGCCGATGGACTACCCTCTGCCGCTGTGGCCGCATCTGTATCTGTACCCCCCGCTGGCGGCCATCGCGCTCTGGGTGGGGCTGACGCTGATCGTAGCCGGGCTGAACCGACGCGGCCCGCTGGCGGGTCGGGTCGCCCTGGCGGCGGCGCTGCCCCTGCTGGGATGGGCGCATCACGAACTGTGGGCGGTGCGGGCGGAGGTGGGGCTTACGGCGGCCTACCGGGGGTTCATTGCCGGCTCACTGATCTGGGCCTGGCACGAACTGGCATTCTACTGCGGGGTGATTACCGGGCCGTGGCGCAAGCCGTGCCCGCCTGCGGCGCGTGGCTTTGCGCGGTTCGGCTATGCTCTGGGTACGCATCTCTACCACGAACTGGCCGTCATCGCCGAACTGGCGCTGATGGCCTCGTTGCTCTACGACGGGGTCAACTTCGTTGGTCCGCTGGTCTTTCTGCTCAGTTGGGGGCTGCAGCACAGCGCCAAGTTGAACGTGCTGCTGGGCGTGCGTTCGCTTAATGTCGAGTTCTTCCCTCCGCACCTGCGCTACCTTGGCAGCTACTGGGCCCGGCGCCCCGCTAGCTGGTTCTTTGTGCCCTCAGTTTCGGTGGTGACGCTGCTGGCGATTATGCTCTGGCTGGCAGCGCACGCGCACCGCTTCGAAGCGGCGGGTCCACGCCTGGCGCTGATCGCCTCACTGGTGGCGCTGGGGGCGCTGGAGCACTGGTTGCTCGGCCTGCCGGCGCGTCGCCCGGCGGCAGTCGTGGCGCAGCAGCCAGTGGAGTAGTGGGGCGCTGTTGCAGGTGCGAGCCGCTGCAATGACCCTGCGGTGTGCCCTGGTAGCAGCGCAGGTACGGGTCGGCGGGAAGGCAAACGGGTTGTTCCGGGAGGGCTGCGCCCTCCCATACCATCCCTCAGGAAGGGGGTTGGGGAAACCCTTTCCCCATTTCCCAACCGCTGTTGGGAGCGGCTGGCGCCCCCACAGGCAGGGGTGCGGTTCGACAGGCTCACCGCAGGTGGGGAAACCCGGTTTCCCCGTATGTTCACCTCAGGACGACTCGCTCGAGCGTCACGCTATCCAGGAAGGCCTCGTCCACCTCGGCGCCGCTGCCCGGTCCCTCGGGCACACTCAGGGTGCTGTCGGGGTTGAGCACGAAGGGGTTGCGCACCACGTCGCGCTGGAAGTAGCGCTCACTGGCGCTGATGTCGCCCGGCAGGGTGAAGTTCGGCAGGCTGGCCAGGGCCACGTTGGCAGCTCGCCCGATGCCGGTCTCCAGCATCCCCCCACACCACACCGGCAGGCCCGCTTCGGCAGCCAGATCATGGATGCGACGGGCTGCGGTCAAGCCTCCGACGCGGCCGGGTTTGATGTTAATAACGCCACAGGCGCGCAATTCAATCGCCCAGCGGGCATGTTCCGGCGAGACGATGCTCTCGTCCAGGCAGAGGGGCGTGCGCAGGCGACGCTGGAGCTTGGCGTGGTCAATGATGTCATCGTGGGCCAGGGGCTGCTCGATCAGCAGGAGATCGAAGGCGTCGAGCTGCGCCAGATGGTCGGCCTGGTCGAGGGTGTAGATGCTGTTGGCGTCCACCTGAAGGCGCAGGTCGGGCCAGCGCTCGCGGACGGCGCGGGTCGGCTCCACGTCCCAGCCCGGCTTGATCTTGAGCTTGACGCGCCGATAGCCCGCCTCGATGTAGCCGCCGACGACGCGGAGCAGGGTGGCGATATCGGGCTGCACGCCGACGCTCACGCCCACGTCCACACGGGTGCGCACGCCGCCAAGCATGGCGCTGAGACTGCGACCCTCGAGACGCCCGAACAGGTCCCAGACGGCGAACTCGAAGGCGGAGCGGGCCATACGATTGCCGCGCACGCGGGCGAAGAGGGCGTCCACGTCCTCGGGGCGCTGGAGTTCGCTCTCCAGGAGCATCGGGGCCAGGATCTCGCGCCCGATCACCCAGGCGGTGCTCTGGGTCTCTTCGTTGTACCAGGGGCCGCTACTGACTGGTGCCTCGCCCCAGCCGACGCTGCCGCCGGCCTCTACGCGCACGATCACCGAGTGGTTGGCCAGCTCGCGCCAGCCGCTGGTCTCAAAGGGCGTGACGTAGGGTAGTTCGATCCGTCTGATTTCGATCCGCTCGATACGCATAGCGCGAACTCTACTTCACTTCAAGCAATTCGATTTCAAAAATCAGGGTGGCGCCGGGCGGGATCTTGCCCTCGCCAGCGCCCTGCTCGCCGTAGGCCAGCTCCGGCGGCACGACCAGTTGGCGCAGCCCACCGGCACGCATGCCGGCGATGCCCTCCTCCCAGCCCGGAATAACCTTGCCGTCGCCCAGGCGAAACGCAAACGGTTTCTGGCGGGCCAGGGGCCGGGTGGGGAGCAGGGAGGTTTCGAAGCGCGTGCCATCGGTGAGCCAGCCGGTGTAGTGGACGACTACGGTCGCGCCGGGCCGCGCCTCGGCGCCCGTGCCAGTCTCCAGGTCGGCGTACTTCAGGCCGTCGGGCGTGGTAACGTAAGCAGACGCATCAAGCGCCTGCGGAGCGGCAGGCGGATTGCGGCGAATGTCCACCAGCTCTACCTCGAAGGTCAGTGTGGCGTTGGGGGGAATAACACCACCGGCGCCCTGCGCGCCATAGGCCAGTTCGGGGGGAATAATCAGTTGCGCCTTGCCGCCGCGGCGCATCAGCGCGACGCCTTCGTCCCAACCGGGGATCACTGCGCCTGCGCCGAGGACGAACTGCAGCGGATCGTCACGCAGGTAGGAGTTATCGAACTCGGTGCCGTCGGCCAGGGCGCCGCGGTAGTGTACGTCAACCACATCGCCGGGACGGGGATGCGGGCCGATACCGGGCTCTAACTCTATGAATGTCAGCCCGCTGGGCGTAACCGTCGGGGTGGCTGCGAGGCGACGATCAGCGGCGGGGGTAGGGGCGGCAGCCGGAGCCTGCACGCCACAGGCGGCCAGCAGGAGCAGCGCCAGGAGCGCGCCGATCAGCCCGAATGGACGAAGGAGGTGACGGGTAGAAACCTTCATCGGTACGTCTCCGACGGGGATGTGGGGAACCAGATCGCTCCAACTCCTCTGCGAGGGTTGCTCGGGAGGGCTGCGCCCTCCCACGCCCTCCCGCCAGGGAGGGGCGTGGGGAAACCTGGTTTCCCCAATCCCCAACCGCCGTTGGGAGCGCCTGGCATCCTGGTGAACAGGAGCGAAGGGAACCCCGGGTTCTCCATATGTTCACATCAGTCGTCTATGCGGCTGCGCCGCACAACACCGGAATGAAAATATTTATTCCTGGGAGGGCTGCGCCCTCCCAAACCCTCCCCGCTGGCGGGTTGGTTCCTGGGATAGCTGCGCCCTCCCACACCCTCCCGCCAGGGAGGGGCGTGGGGAAACCTGGTTTCCCCACACCCCAGCCGCCGTTGGGGGCGCCTGGCATCCTGGTGAACAGGAGCGAAGGGAACCCCGGGTTCCCCATATGTTCACATCAGCGGCAGGTGGATGCGCCAGGATGTCTCGAACAGATCGATCTCGAACAGGCGGGGCCAGAACTTGCCGGTCACGAAGAGCCGCCCGCTGGCGGCATCCCAGGCAATGCCGTTGAGCACTTCGGGTGGCGAGGGGCCATACTCGGCTGGCGACATCAGCGCGCGCAGGGGGCTTAGATCCACATAGGCGCTTACCTGTCCCGTCTCGGGGTCGATCCTGGCGATGCGATCCGACTGCCAGATGTTGGCGAGGATCGCGCCGTTGACGTATTCCAGTTCATTCAGCCAGGTCACGGGGCCGCGATCGTCACGCACCTCCACCTGGCCGGTGATGGCGAGCACGCCGGTACGGGCGGTGGCTTCGGGATCAACAAAGTAGAGATTGGCCGTCCCATCGCTCATAATCAACCGTTCGCCGTCGAAGGTCAGGCCCCAGCCCTCGACGGGCAGGGCGCGGCCAGCCGGCGGGTAGGTGAAGGCGCCCACGCGGTTGAAGGTCCCACCGGCGTAGGTATAGATGAACCCGCGCCTGCTTTGCCAGGTTAACTGGAAGATGCGCTCGTCAACGACGGCGATCCCTTCGCCGAAATACTCGCGCTCCAGGTTGAAGATCGCCGTAACCTGCCCGCTGGCCAGGTCAACCTTGCGCAGCGAGGAGGCGCCATTCAGGCCAGTGCCCTCGTAGAAACTGTCGTTTTCGAGGTAGACCAGGCCCTGGGTGAAGGCCCGGGGGTCGTGGGGGTAACTCTGCACCACGCGGGCGGTGAGCAGGGGTTGGGCTTCCGCGACGGGGTTCTGCAACACGGCCGGGGGCGGGGCAGCAGTGGGGGCAGGGTATACCTGCGGGGTGGGATAGGCTGCCAGGGGCGGCGGTGAGGGTATGGTGTGCGCCTGCTCACCGGCGGGCGAAGGCGAGGCAGCAGGCGTGGCAGTGCGGGGGGGCGCGCAGCCGGCAGCAAAAGCGATGGCAGCTAATAGCGCCAGCAACCGCGCGAGGCTCGTCTGTCGCATCAACGTGGTTCCTCGTTTGCTTTCACCATGGCATTCTACACCAGCCCGGGGCCAGGGGCAACACGACACAAGTGTGGATGCCAGGCGCTCAGGTGGCTGCGCCGCACAATGTCAAGATGAACAAGAAGTTTTTCTGGGAGGGCTTCGCTCCCCTAACCCCTCCTGATGTGAAAATAGCCGGCCCGCGGGAGGGTTTGGGAGGGCGCAGCCCTCCCAGGAAACAACCCGCCAGCGGGGAGGGTTTGGGAGGGCTACGCCCTCCCAAGAATAATTATTTTCATTCCGGCGTTGTGCGGCGCAGCCGCATGGATGACTGATGTGAACATACGGGGAACCCGGGGTTCCCCACCTGCGGTGAGCCTGTCGAACCGCACCCCTGCCTGTGGGGGCGCCAGCCGCTCCCACCAGCGGTTGGGACATGGGGAAACCGGGTTTCCCCAACCCCCTCCCTGAGGGGAGGGTTTGGGAAGGCTCCGCCCTCCCAGGAACAAGTATTTTCATTCTGGCGTTGTGCGCTATGCGCATGACCGTCTAGCGCGGAGTTCAGGGGCGGACGGACCATATGGTCGCCGACGGGCGTGATGGCGTGGGGATGCGCTGGTTGGTCCTCACCCCCGGCCCCCTTCGGCTCCGCTCAGGCTTCGCCCTGAGGCTCAGCCCGAAGGGGCAGGCCGCTCCAGTTTCGCTGGAGCGCCTGCGCTGAGCCTGTCGAAGCGGGGAGACCTGAGCCGCGCGCCGGGGCATTCCAGGGCGGTACTAGCCACGTTGGCTCGCGTGTCCTGTTCGTCCTTAAAGGCATGGGCCAGGGAAGGAGGAGAGGCCGTGGTCCCAAAAAAATCTACCCGTGAAAGCTCCGATCGGTGAGGATGGGGCGCGGGGCGCCCAACCGGACCGAGGCCTGGAAATACGCGACTCTGCCGTCAACATAGATCTGCTGGTTAACAAACTATTACCTCTGGTGAGCGGAATACGTCCCAGCCGTACAGAGGGGGCGGTACCATGATTAAATAGGGCCGCAGTGTAGCCAAAGGAGGCTGCCATGAACGTCACCAATGCCACCCCCCATCACGAGCGCGTACCTGCCGAGCACGAGGTGCGCTACTACATGCGAACGCCGGCAGTGACGATCAACATCGCGGCGCCCCTCAGCGATGCTCTCGCACTGATGCGCGAGCACGACATTCGCCGGTTGCCCTGCGTGATCGACACGGGTGAACTGCGCGGCATCATTACCCAGGGCGATATCCGCGGCGCCGACGTGATGCGTCTGGCCGGGCTTGACCCCCTTGATATCGCTGAAGCCCTGCGGAACGTCAAGGTCTACGAAGTGATGACCGAGCATCCGATCAGCATCTCGCCGGAGACGGGGCTACGCGAAGCGGCGCTGTTGATGATTGAGAACAAGATCGGCGGTCTACCGGTGGTGGATGAACACAAACATGTGATTGGCATCATCACCGAGAGCGACTTGTTCGAGATCCTGGTCCAGCAACTTGAGCCGCGCGAGCCGGATGCCTAGATCGCCGCTGTGATGGTCCACGTTGCGCTGCATACATACCCCGGGGTGAGCATGCCCGCGCGGGGTCTGGAGGATCTGCGTCCCTCCGGGCTGCCCGCGCGGGTATGATCACGTGTTGCTTTTCCTGCGTCATATTCGTTCTGGTGTTGCGCGCTCCACGAATGGGGCCTGAGGTGAGCATATGGGGAAACCGGGGTTCCCCACGCCCCTGCCCAGCGGGGGTTCGGGCACCCCCGGCGCGGTTGGGGGCGGGGAACCCGGGGTTCCCCACGCCCCTGCCTGCTGGGTCGCCAGGCGACCCCCAACGGCGGTTGGGGAATGGGGAAACCGGGTTTCCCCACGCCCCTGTCCAGCGGGGGGTCAGGCGCCCCCCGCGCGGTTCGGGTTCGAGGAACCCGGGGTTCCCCACGCCCCTGCCCAGCGGGGGGTCAGGCGACCCCCAACGGCGGTTGGGGAATGGGGAAACCGGGGTTCCCCACGCCCCTGCCCGGCGGGGGTCAGGCGCCCCCGGCGCGGCTCGGGGTCGAGGAAACCGGGGTTCCCCACGCCCCTGCCCCACCAGGGCAGGAGCCTCTCCCGCACGCAGGAGAACCTGCCCTGAGCCTGTGGAAGGGCGCTCAGGGGCGTGGCATCCAGCCCTCGCCCCACGGGCCGGTAGCCTGCGGCCAGGTCGGGCGCGGGTGCGGTAGAATAGGGTATGTGCGCGGCCAGGCAGGCTGGCCGCGGTAATGGTCGCGAGGGCCCGATGGACGAGCGTGAGCGGGTGCGCCTGACGCGCATGGCCGATTGTGCCGGCTGAGCCTCGAAGCTGGGGCCGGGCGCCCTTGCCAACCTGCTGGCTGCATTGCGGCTGCCCACCAGTCCACACTTGCTGATCGGGCTGGAGGTGAGCGATGATGCGGCTGTCTACCAACTGGACGCGCACACGGCGCTGGTCCAGACGGTGGACTTTTTTCCGCCGATTGTGGACGATCCCTACACGTTCGGCGCGATTGCCGCGGCCAACGCCCTGAGCGATGTGTATGCCATGGGTGGGCGACCGATCCTGGCGCTGGCCATCGCGGGCTTTCCCGAGGATCTCGATCCGGCCATTGGCGCGGCGATCCTCCAGGGGGGCGCCGACAAAGTGGCCGAGGCGGGCGCAGTGGTGGCCGGCGGCCATACTGTGGTGGACCGTGAGCCGAAGTACGGTCTGTGCGTCACCGGGCTCGTCGATCCGGCGCAGATGACACCGAAGGTTGGGGCGCGGCCCGGTGACAGGTTGTTGCTGACCAAGCCGCTTGGCGCCGGGCTGATCACCACCGCCGCCAAGCGAGGGCTGGCCGATGCGACGCACCTTGAGGCAGCCGTCGCCAGCATGCTGCGCCTGAACCGCCGCGCCGCCGAACTGGCGGCAGAGACGGGCGCGCGCGCAGCTACGGATATCACCGGCTACGGGTTACTGGGCCACGCCGCCGAGATGACGCGCATCGGCGATGTGGGTCTGCGCATCGTTGCCAGCGCGCTGCCGCTCCTCCCAGGCGCCCTGGAGTATGCCCGGGCGGGGATCACCCCGGGTGGCCTGCGCCGCAACCAGCGCTACCTCGAGGAGCGCGGCGCCGTGCGCTATGTCGCCGCCCTTGATGAGGCGCAACGCCTGCTGCTTTTCGACCCCCAGACCTCGGGCGGTTTGTTGCTGGCTGTGCCGCCCGACCGCGCCGATGAGGCCCTGCGACGCTTCGCCGCCGCCGCTGAGCCGTGCTGGGAGATCGGGGAGGTGATTGCAGGCGCAGGGATCGAGATAGTCTAAGGCGAGGTTCAATGGCGGACGTTTCTCTGTTACCGTCGCTCCACAGCTCCACAGCTCTACCCCTCCACACAACCGGCTTGCAGGGCTGTCGAGGTGTGGAGATGCAGGCCGGATTGTCAAGCGGATCTGAACCACGCCTGAGGTGAACCTATGGAGAAACCGGGTTTCCCCGCCTGCGGTGAGCCTGTCGAACCGCCTGTGGTTCGACAAGCTCACCACAGGCGGTGAGCCTGTCGAACCGCGCCCCCGCCTGTGGGGGGCGACAAGCCCTCCCCGCAGAGGGGGTTTGGGAGGGTACAGCCCGAAGAGCGACCTATCCGCTGGCGGTTAGTGTTGTCGTTTGAGGGCGTTTCGGGTATCATAAGGGCATCGCCCACCCGGCGAGACAGTGGTCGGTTATGCTCCTTAACACCGCTGGCCATTTCAGCACGATCCAAACGACGTGAACAATCGAAAGGAGGCCCCGTCCGCGCCGCTGATCCGGGTTGCGGCGAGAAGAAAAAAACCTGAGAGTATAAAGAACGAAAGCGTTGTGGAGTTGAAAACCTATGAGCACACCTGGCGAGGTGCGCAACGGAATGCGCTGGTTTCGTGCCGATCTGCACATTCATACGCCGGCTTCTGAGGACTACGCTGAACCCGAAATCACCTATCTCGATATTCTCCAGGAAGCGGAACGACGCGAGCTTGACATCATCGCTTTTACTGACCATAACACCGTTCACGGCTACGAACAGTTCCATCGCGAGTTAGACTTTTTGCAGGCGCTCGAGCAGGCTGGCCGGCTGACGGCCGAGGAACAGGCCCGGCTGATAGAGTACCGGCGACTGCTGGCGCGGATCACCGTGTTGCCCGGGTTCGAGTTTACCTCGCACTTTGGCGCCCATATCCTCGGCATTTTTCCGCCGAACCGCCCGATCAGTCTGATTGAAACGACGCTGCTGCAACTGGGCGTTCCCGCCGAACACTTGAAGGCGGGGATCTGTGGTATTGCCAATACCCGCCACGTGACCGAAGCCTACGAGATCATCGCCCGCGCTGGCGGCCTGGTGATCGCTCCGCACGTCAATGGCCCCAACGGGGTGATTACGGAAACGCTGCGGATGGGAACCAGCGGCCAGGCGCGCATTGCCGTTACCCAGAGCCCCTTTTTGCACGCCCTGGAGTTTGTGAACTTTTACACCGATCACGAGAAGTTCACGTCGCCGGGGTTCTACAACGGCAAGACCGAGCACTACGAACGGCGCATGTTCTGCATCCAGGGCTCCGATGCTCACCGCCTGCGCCGCCTCTCCGATGAGGATATGCAGGCCCTGCACCGCCACGGCATCGGTGATCGCTACTTCGAGGTGCTCCTGCCCGATCAGAGCTTCGAGTCGCTCAAGGCGCTCTTTACTAGCCAGGACTTCGACCGGGTGCGGGTGCCCAAGCGTGACCAGAAGCAGTGGGCCGTCGACGCGGTACGCTTCGGCGCGTCTTCCGAGCGGCAGGTGCTGCGCGCCCCGGGCGACGAGACCCAGGTCGCCGATCTGTGGAAGGATGTGGCCGCCCTGGCCAACGCCGGCGGCGGCGTGCTGGTGATCGGCTGCGAGCCTGGCGGCAAGGTGGTCGGTGTCCCACGGCCCGATCAGATCAGCGAGGCGGTGCGGAAGAGCGCTGCCGAGCAGATCACGCCGCAACCCTACCTCTCCTTCGAGTTGATGAGCTACGAGGGGCAGGATGTTATGCGCGTGGAGGTGAAGGCCGCCGACACGCCACCCTATGTGGGCGCCAACGGTGCGATCTATATTCGCCGCGACGGCGAGACCGTCCTCGCCGACCGGGGGGAGATCATTCAACTCTGTCGGCGCGCCCTCGCCGAAGGCGCTTCTTCGCCCCTGGACAACGGCCAGGATCTTGACCTGCCCCGCTCGGGCGTGGAGATCGTCGGCGCCGTTAAACGGGGCGGCGTCTGGCTCTACGAGGTGCGCGACCTGCGCACGACCGCCGGGGTGACCCGTGACCGCGCGCAGGGTCTCTGGGCCTATGCCATTAGCCGCCACGAGGACCTGCGCGATGGCCGCATCGACCTGCAGAGCCAGGTCCGGTGGAAAGGTCGCCTGGGCCTCTGGCGAGCCTATCGCCAGGGCAATCGCACCAAGTACGATCTGGTCCATCGCGATGCCAATGGGGTGATTGACCATATCTTCTTCGGGGTGAGCGACTGGGGCCTGAGTGAGTCGTGGGCGGCCTTGCTCAACGAACGCAGCGGCGACGTGGTCGAACAGGAGCCGCAGGCTTTTGAACAGGCGGACGAGGCGGCTCTGCCCACCCTTGCCGACGATGCGCCCACCGAGGCGGCTCTGCCCGAGCCGGCAACCTGGGGGGAGCGCCGCATCCGCTGGCGTGGCCGCGGGGGCCTGGTGGCAGTGACTCGCGACGCGGCGGGTAAGGTGCGTTTCGATCTGGTGATGAAGGATAAGGACGGCACCGGTCAGCAGTCGTACCCCGGCGTTCCCGCCGAGAAGTTGACCGAGGCGTGGTTGAGCCTCATCCGCGTGCCGCGCCCGCGCACTGGCATCGAGGTGGTCAGCGCGACGCGCGGTGAGGACGGGGAGTGGCAGTACGTCTTCCGTAACCTGCGCACCGGCGATGTGAGCGGCGTGCCCTGGCGCCTCCAGGATATTGAGCCGGGCACCGTGCGGGAGTACGCCGCCCGTATGTATCAGCAGGATATGCCGCTCGATGAGGACCGGGTGCGCTGGTGGGGGAACCTGGGCTACCTGCGACCGATGCGCAGCCAGGTCGATCTGGTCTTCGTAGATGAGTTTGGCGAGCCGCATTTCTACTACGCGGCCCGCCGCGAAGAACTGACCGGCGAGTGGCGTGAGTTGCTCGAGCTGTACGGCGAAATGTAGAGGATGGGGAACTCCGGGTTCCCCGTTACCCCTTCGAGGGGTTCGTGAGAGGGGTGGGCACGCCCATGCCCTCCCCCGGGCAGGGGCATGGGGAAACCCGGGTTCCCCACCCCCCAACCGCCGTTGGGGGCGCCTGGTGCCCCACAGGTAGGGATATGGGGAAACCCGGTTTCCCCGTATGTTCACCTCAGTCGTTCATTACTCTCCCCTCAGGGAGGGGGTTGGGGAAACCCGGTTTCCCCATTTCCCAACCGCCGTTGGGAGCGGCTGGCGCCCCACAGGCAGGGGTGCGGTTCGACAGGCTCACCGCAGGTGGGGAAACCCGGTTTCCCCGTATGTTCACCTCAGTCGTTCATTACTCTCCCCTCAGGGAGGGGGTTGGGGAAACCCGGTTTCCCCATGTCCCAACCGCTGTTGGGAGCGGCTGGCTCCCCCACAGGCAGGGGGATGGGGAAACCCGGTTTCCCCGTATGTTCACATCAGCGCGCGCAGCGGATTCTCGAGGAGCGCCTTTAACTCCTGCAAGTAGCGGGCTGCCACCGCACCGTCCACCACCCGGTGGTCGGCGCTGATGGTGATGGTCATCACCTGGCCGATGCTGATCGCCTCACCCTTTACCACCGGCACCCTGCGCACCGCGCCCACGGCGAGAGAGGCCGCCTGTGGCGGCGTGATAATCGAGACGAATTCACTCACGCCGTACATGCCCAGGTTGGAGACCTGGAAGGTCGCCCCTTCGAGTTCGTGCTGTTTGATCTTGCCGTCGCGCGCCCGCAGGGCCATGTCGCGGATCTCGGCGCTGATCGCGCTGAGGCTCTTCTTGTCGGCATCTTTCACCACCGGAGCCACCAACCCGTCGTCGAGGGCCACAGCAACGCTCACGTTGACCTGCCGATGGCGCACGATGCCCGGCTGACCCTCGGCGGTAAGCGCGTAGCTGCCGTTGACGGCAGGCACCTTGAGCAGCGCCTGCGCCGCCGCCTTGACCACCAGATCGTTCACCGAGACCCTGACACCGCTGGCGATGAGTTGCTCGCGCAGGGCCATCGCCGCGTCCATCTCCACGTCGATCGTGACGTAAATGTGCGGAACCCCCGGCTTCGACTCGCTCATGGTGCGGGCAATGGCCCTGCGCATACGCCCCATGGCTTCGGCGTCGGGAAGGGCGGGCGCTGACGCGACCGGTGGTGGGGCAAGTGTCGGCGTGACTGGTGGTGGGGCAGGTGTCGGCGCGACCGGCGTCGGAGCGGGCGGCTGACCGGCAGCCCGCAACCGCGCGGCGAACTCCTCGACGTTCTCCTTCAGTATGCGCCCGCCGGGGCCGGTGCCGCGCACCTGCCGCAGATCCACGCCTAACTCCTCGGCGATGCGGCGCGCCACCGGCGAGGCGAGGATGCGCCCGTTCTCATCGGCGGGGAGCGGCGGAGCAGCCACCACGGTGGCGGCCGGCGCGGGACCAGCAGGGGCAGCGGTCACCGCCGCTGGCGCCGGCGCGGCGGGGGCCGCCGCCACAACCGGCCCGTCGCCGATCAGCGCAATCACCTCGCCGATAGGCACCGTCTTACCCTCAGGGACAATGATCTGCTGGAGCGTGCCAGACTCAAACGCCTCCAGCTCCATTGTGGCCTTATCGGTCTCGATCTCGGCGATGATCTCGCCCGCGACGACCGGATCGCCCGGCTGCTTCAGCCAGCGCCCGACCGTGCCCTCCGACATCGTATCGGACAGGCGGGGCATCGTCACTTCGCCCATACAGCACCTCGCGTTGATCCCGCCAGCACCTGGTGGATGGCGTAGATAAGACTATTCGCGTTGGGCTTGGAAACCGCCGACAGCTCCCTGGCGTAGGGCAATGGCACCTCCAGGCCCGCGACGCGCAGCACCGGCGCATCGAGATAATCAAAGGCCTGCTCCTGGATGGTGGCAGCAATCTCGGCGGTTACGCCATACGAATACCAGTCTTCGGCGATCACCACTGCCCGACCAGTCTTCTTGACCGACTCGATGATCGTCGGACGGTCGAGGGGGCGCAAGGAGCGTAGATCGACCACCTCCACGCTGATGCCCTCGTTCTCCAGGCGCTGGGCCACCTGGAGGGCAATGGCAGTCATACGGGAATAGGCCACGACGGTGACATCCTCGCCACGACGCTTTACCTCGGCAAGGCCGATCGGCACCACATAATCATCGTCGTCGGGCACATCGCCCTTGGTATCGTAGAGGGCCAGGCTCTCGATAAAAATCACCGGATCATCATCGCGCACAGCGGCGCGCAGCAGACCCTTGGCATCATAGGGCGTGGCAGGCGCCACCACCTTGAGCCCGGGGCAATAGGCGAACCAGTTCTCGAAGCTCTGCGAGTGGGTGGCCGCGAGTTGACCCGTGCCGCCGGAGGGCGTGCGGATGACCAGTGGCACGCGCACCTGCCCGCCAAACATATAGTGGATCTTCGAGGCGTGGTTCACAACCTGGTCAATCGCCACCAGAATGAAGTTGATGGTCATGATCTCGACAATCGGGCGCAATCCGAGCATGGCCGCGCCGATCGCCACCCCCACAAAGCCCTCCTCGGCGATGGGGGTGTCCACCACGCGCTTCGGCCCGAACTCTTGCAACAGGCCCTCAGTAATGCGATACGATCCCTGAAAGACGCCGATTTCCTCACCCATCAGCAGCACGTTGGGATCGCGGGCCAGTTCTTCGCCAAGGGTATCGTTCAGCGCCTGGCGGTAGGTAATAATGGGCATAGCAGCAACCTCTCCGCAACTACCATTCGCCCCGGTTGATCCGCACCGCTTGTAGCGCATCTTCGCGACGGGGTGTGTTGGGCGCCGGGGTGGCGTACATGTTTTCGTAGAGATCCTCGAAGCGAGGATCGGGACTGGCATTGGCGAAATCAATCGCCTCCTGCACCTCGCGTTCAACCCGCTCGGCGGTCATCTTGAGCCAGGCGTCATCAACGATGTCGTGGTCCAGCAGCAGGGCGGCGAAGTTGCGCACGGGGTCGTGGTGTTCGCGACCAGAGCGCACCACCTCAGGGTCGCGGTACCGGTCGGCGTCAATGACCGAGTGACCGCGGAAGCGAAAGCTTACCACATCGAGGATGGCCGGCTCGCCCTCGGTTTCGGCGCGCTCGCGCAGGCGCCGCACGGCGTCGCGCACGGCGAGCACATCGGTGCCGTCAATGCGTTCGCCGTGGATGCGGAACGAGGCGCCTTTCTTCCACAGGTCCGGCTCGGAAGAGCCCATCTCGACCGATGTGCCCATCCCGTAGCCGTTGTTGACGATAAAAAACAGGACCGGACAGCGCCACAGTTTGGCCAGGTTGAGCGACTCGTAGAACGCGCCGATATTGGTGGTGCCGTCGCCCATCTGCGCCACTACCACGCCGGGTTTGCCCTGGTAGCGCAGGGCATAGGCTGCGCCTACGGCCAGGGGTACCTGGCCGCCGACGATGGCGTAGCCACCCATAAAGTTGTGTTCGCGGCTGAAGAGATGCATAGAGCCGCCGCGCCCGCGGGCCACGCCGGTTTCCTTACCAAACAACTCGGCCATCACCGGTCCTGGCGGCACACCGCGAGCAAGGATATAACCGTGCTCCCGATAGTTGGTGTAGATGTAATCCTCGGGTTTCAGGGCCGCCATCAGCCCGACAATGGTCGCCTCTTCACCTAGATTGAGGTGGCAGTAACCGCCGATCCTGGCCTTGACGTACATCTCGCTGGTACGCTCCTCAAAGCGACGGATCAGCAGCATCTGGTAATAGTAGTGTTTGAGGTCCTCGATGTTCTCGTGTTTCAGCCCGGCACGGGCGGCTTCCTGCACCTTTACCATTCGAGATTCTCCGTTTCTGATATGAAAATACGGGGAAACCAGGTTTCCCCATCCCCCTGCCTGGGGGGCGCCAGCCGCTCCCACCAGCGGTTGAGCCACGGGGAACCCGGGGTTCCCCATCCCCCTGCCTGGGGGGGCGCCAGCCGCTCCCACCAGCGGTTGGGACATGGGGCAACCGGGTTGCCCCATCCCCCTGCCCGAGGGGAGGGTTGGCGCTGTGCGCCCCACGAATGGGGCGACCGGCAACCCGGCGTTCCCCGCGCCGTCAGAGGACCATCACATTCCCGGCGGGACCACATCGTGAACAAAGGCCTTGTAGTCCGCGCCGCAGCGCGGGCAACTTGTCGGCGGCTCCAGGCCGCGCACGATCTCGCCACAGACGCCGCAGACCCAGCGCATCGCGATCTGCCGCACCAGGTCCGAGCGGCTGACGATGCCAACCACTCTACCATCCTCGACCACCGGCACGCGCCGGATACGCTGATTGGTCAGCAGGTGCTGCACCTGTTCGATCTCGGTATCAGGGCTAACGCTGATCACGCTACGGCTCATAATCTCGCTCACCAGGCGGCCGGAGCGGGCGATCAGGTCGTGCTCCGTCACCAGGCCCACGAGCAGGCCCTCTGCGTTGACCACCGGCAAGCCGCTGATCCGGTTGCGGGCCAGCAGCCGGGCGGCGTCTTCAACCGTGGCGTCGCTGAGGATGCTGATGACCTGACGGGTCATAATTTCACGCGCTTTCATCGGGATGGCCCCCTTCCGCTGGACGGGTTGAATATCGTGAAAGAAGACACAAATAATCGTTGCCGAACGGGCCGCCTCTGGCGTGCGCCGGAATGCGTCCGGGCGAGCCTCTAACCGCCTCCCGCGCGCTCAGGCAGGCGCAATCCGTGGTCACTGTCTCACGCGGCGCAACCGCCGGCGCGCGGGGCCGGCGCGTGCCGCCAGGCGGAGGGCGCCACTGCGGACGGGGCCAGGTTTCGCGGGTTCAGCTTACGTTATACTATTTTATGCTTGCGCGTACAAGGTGAAAATTGAAATCCCGGATTTCTCCGTACCCTGGCCGCAGAGTTCGGCAGGGGCGAAACCAGGTTCGCCCCTGGCCTTACCGACCGGTGCCGCGCACGTAAATGTTGGGCCAGGGCTTGAACTCGGTGGGGAAGCGATCGCGGGCCACCACCTGCCCATTGGCGGTGACGGTCCGCTCGATCACGACTTTGATGCCTCCGCGGGCAATATCGGTGCGTCGCAGGTACCCGCGCGGTTTTGAGGGGTCGTTGACGTACACCGGCGTTGTTGGGGCCGGGGTTTGTTCAAGCACGCGGTGGGTGTAGGTAACACTGCGCCCGGTGGGCGGGCCGTACAGCGCCACACTCAGGCGCTGCCGCGCCAGGTCAACGTAACTCTCCATGAGCAGCCAGCCACCGGTATCATTGACGAAGCGCACATCGTTGTACGGCGTGAAGATCGCGGCATCGAGACCGGGCGGCTCACCGAGTTCCTCGTACCAGCCGATGCGAAAGGCGTGCTCGTGCCGCTCGGTAATCGGCAACCCGCTGAAGAACGCCGCCCGGAAAACTGTGGTAGAGACCTGGCACAACCCACCGCCCCACTCTTTCTGGGTCCGGTTCTCAACGATAGCCAGCCCTTCAACAAAGCCGTTAGCGGCATTGACCGGGCCGAGTTGCTGGTTGAAGGAAAAGGTCGCGCCGGGAGGAATGAGCACGCCGTTCATACGGCGTGCGCCAGCGCGAATGTTGGTGATGCGGTACTGCTCGGAGCGGGCAAAGGAACTCACCCCCAGGCCCAGGCGCTCGGTAATGCCCAGACTGGCGAGGTTGCGTTCGGTCACCGGGGGCGGGATCGGCTCCATGGGCAGGCTAATCTGCCTCGGGCCGCCGTTGAGGGCGACGTTCACAGCGGCGAGGGCCTCATCGGCATCGAGACCCAGGCCCGGGTCGCCCGGAGTGACGATCCGCAGGTTGCCGTCGTTCCAGGCCACCGTGGGCAGGCTGCCCTCCTGGCGCAGCGCCGCGGCCATCGGAAGCAGCGCCGCGCGGATACGCGCCTGGTCCACACTCACCGCGTAGGTCGGCGCGCCATCGGCGCCGCTCACGCGCCGCACACTGATCCACTCGGCCAGGCGCTCCGGAGTCAGCGACCAGCGGCACCCCGCCGCGCAGGAGCCGGTGGCCCCCTCCAGCACCAGGGGGCCATTGAGCATGAGCTGCAAACTGTCGGCCACCGGGGCCACCCTCGCGTCGCGCAGGCGCGGCTCGAGGGCCCGGGTGCGCACGGCCACCGTCGTGCGCTCGAGCCCCTGCACGGCGGCAGTTATGTCACGCAGCGTCTCATCAACCAGCACCTGCACTCCCCACTGCTCCGGGGTGACCACTACTCTGGCGCCATCGAGGGACACCGCGGCGTCCTGCGGCGGAGTTTCCAGTTCGGCGGCGATACGCGCCAGGTACCGCTGCATGGCTCGCTGATCCACTTCCAGGCGCAACGGCAGGTCCACCCCTTGCTCCCAGACAGCCAGAGCGGTGCGCAGGTTGTTCAGCCGGGTATCGTTCCGGGCATAGGCGAAGGCCTCGTTCAGGGCTGCGTCGATCACCAGGCGCAGGCCAAGCTCATCGGCGCCGGGGCGCCAGGTACGCTCGCCATAGGTAAGCACGACCGGGTTGTACAGGAACGCGCCGTAGTGGCGCTCAACGGCGCCATATGCGCCGTCAAGGGTCATACCGCCCACGGGCACGCCGCGCACACTGATGTTAGGATAGATCCGCCGCGCCATCTCCCGCTCAGCGAGCAGTAGACCGATGACGCCTGCCAGCGCCCCGAGGGCGATCAGCGCGAGCAGCACCACGAACCATTCGATGCCCCGGCTGCGCCGACGCCTGAGCCGCCGCCGTGGGGCGCGAACCTCTTCCAGCGCCGACTCAGGCGCCGGGGTTGACACGATCGATTTGCGCATACCTTGCCGAGGACCTATGCGGACGCAATGGAACCGTTTGGAGTGTACACCGCTGTTGTGGGGAATGTCAAGCGTTTCTAACTTTCCCTCCGGGCCGTCGCAGCGCGGTTGGGAAATGGGGAAACCGGGTTTCCCCACGCCCCTGCCTGGGGGGAGGGTTTGGGAGGGCTACGCCCTCCCAGGAATAGTTATTTTCATCCTCTCGTTGTGCGGCGCTGCCCATGGTATCAGGCTCAAGCCAATCGAGCAAGCGGGGCTAACAGCGGCGCCCTGCCGACACGCCCCGCCTACGGCAACCTGTGTGGACCAGAGGTCGCCCCTGTCAACAGCCAGGTGACCACGGCAGGGAAACGCGCCGCCCAGTCAGCTTCGGTATGGCGGGCGTCCTTGACCTCGAGGTAGCGCAGGCGCTCGCGGTCATAGCCCCGTGCCATAAGCAGGCGTCGCAGGCGTCGCGCGGTTTTCTGCATCTCCGGCTGCTCACCGGTACCCACATCGAGGTAGATCCGACCCGGGGCGTGGTCGGTAGTTGCCAGGTAGGCGAACAGAGCGCCGTTGGCGAACCAGAGCGACGGGCTGAGGGCGCCGGCCATGCTGAACACGTCGGGCCGGCGGAAGAGGGCGTAGAGGCTGATCAGGCCGCCGAGCGATGATCCGATGATCGCCGTGTGCTCCGGTTCGGGCCGGGTGCGGAAACTCCGGTCAATGTGCGGCTTGAGCGTGTCGGTGATAAAGGCCAGGTAGGCTTCACCCAATCCCACACCATGCTCGGGGCTGGCAAAGGGACTGTACTCGACCAGGCGCCGCTCGCCCATGTTGGCAATGCCCACCACAATCGCCTCGATACCCTTGTGGGCCAGCGCCTCCATCGTCTCGTCTACCTGCCACTCCACCCCGGCGTAGCTGGTTGCCGCGTCGAAGAGGTTCTGCCCATCGTGCATGTAGAGCACCGGGTAGCGCTGCATCCCCGCATCGTAGCCGGGGGGCAGATAGACGCTGATATCGCGGCGGTTGTCCAGTTGCGGGCTGGGGAACGCGGCAATGGTAACCAGGTTGCCCACCACCGTGCGCGTCTCCGGAGGCGGACCGCCCAGCAGCGGCGCGGTGGCGGGGGGCGCCGCGGTTTCCACCCGACCGTAGCGGGCCGCCCAGGCTGCCCCGTCCTGGCTCAGCACCACCACCGAGCGGCCCTGCAACGGGTACGCGCTGCCCGGCGGCAACGGCAGCAGGTCATCGGGCCCCTCGGGAGCGCTGCTGTCCAGCAGCGGCGTCCACAGGGGACCACCGGCGACACCGGGGAGGACAAACGCCAGAGGCTCGTGGTAGGCGTTGAAGAGTAACAGGAGCACATCATCGCGCAGCAGGTGACCCTGCGCATCGAACTCTTCCATTAACTGCCCGTTGAGCAGCAGCCCCACACAGCGCACCAGGCCGTTGTTCCAGTCATCATCGTCCATCTCCTGGCCATCGGGACGGTACCACTCGATATCGCGCACCCCCTCGCCGTGGATCTCACGTCCCTGGAAAAAGGTGGCGCGATGCAGCACGGGGTGGGCCTTGCGCATCGCGATCAAGCGTCTGGTCCACTCCAGCATCGCGCGACCGTCGGCGTCCAGATCCCAGCGCATCCAGGCCACCGGGTTATCCTGGCAATACACATTGTTGTTGCCGCCCTGGGTGCGGCTCCGTTCATCGCCGTGGAGGATCATGGGCACGCCCTGGGAGAGCAAGAGGGTAGCCATGAGGTTGCGCTGCTGCCGCAGGCGCAGGGCGTTGATCTCCGGGTCATCGGTGGGGCCTTCGACGCCGCAGTTCCAGGAGTTGTTATGGCTCTCGCCATCGTTGTTGTTCTCGCCGTTGGCTTCGTTATGCTTCTCGTTGTAGCTGACCAGGTCGCGCAGGGTGAAGCCGTCGTGGGCAGTGATGAAATTGATCGAAGCGTGGGGGCTACGCCCGCTCTGCTGGTACAGGTCGGAGGAACCGCTGAGGCGGTAGGCCAGCTCGGCGACCTGCGCCTCGTCGCCCTTCCAGAAGCGGCGCACCGTGTCGCGGTACTTGCCGTTCCACTCAGCCCAGTTTACCGGAAAGTTCCCCACCTGGTAGCCACCCGGTCCCACGTCCCACGGCTCGGCGATCAGCTTCACCTGGGCCAGGAGGGGGTCTTGCTGGATGGTATCGAGGAACGAGGAAAGCTGGTCGCCTTCGTAGAGTCCTCGCATCAGCGCCGCCGCCAGGTCAAAGCGAAAGCCGTCCACGTGCATTTCGCTCACCCAGTAGCGCAGGCTATCCATCACCAGTTGCAGCACCCGCGGGTGAACGATGTTGAAGGTATTGCCGGTGCCGGTGTAATCCATGTAGTAGCGCTCGTTACCGGGCGCCAGGCGGTAGTAGGCCGCGTTGTCAATGCCGCGGAAGGAGAGCGTCGGCCCCATATGGTTGCCCTCGGCCGTATGGTTGTAGACGACATCGAGGATCACCTCGATGCCGGCGGCGTGCAGGGCCTTGACCATCTGTTTGAACTCGCGCACCTGGTCGCCGGGATGGGCGCAACGGGAGTACTGGGTCGCAGGGGCAAAGAAGTTGATCGTGTTGTACCCCCAGTAGTTACTCAGACCTTTCTCGATCAGCAGCCGGTCATTGGTAAACTGATGCACCGGCAGCAACTCAATAGCTGTAATGCCCAGCTCCTGGAGATAGGAAATGATCGCGGGATGGGCCACGGCACTGTAGGTGCCGCGGATCTCGTCGGGGATCTCGGGGTGCAGCATCGTCAGCCCCCTGACATGGGCTTCGTAGATGATGCTATCGTGGAGCGGGCGATCAGGGCGCTCGTCGCCGCTCCAGTCGAAGGTCGGGTCAATCACCACGCACCGCGGCACGTAGGGCGCACTATCGCGCTCGTCATACGAGCAGTCCGCATCGGGGTGGAGAATGGTGTAGCCAAAGGCAGCATCGTGCCAGCGAATATCGCCGTGGAGCGCCCGGGCGTAGGGGTCTATCAGCAGCTTATGCGGGTTGAAGCGATGCCCCTGTTCGGGCGCATACGGGCCGTGGACCCGGTAGCCATAGAGCTGGCCGGGCCGCAGGTGGGGAATGTAGATGTGCCAGACGAGGTCGGTCTGCGTAGTAAGCGGGACGCGCACCGCCTCGCGCGGCGCATCGGGAGAGTCGAAGAGACAGAGTTCGACCGCGGTTGCGTTTTCGGAGAAGAGGGCGAAGTTGACGCCCGATCCGTCCCACGTGGCCCCAAGAGGGTAGGGCAAGCCGGGGCGAGTTGTTGTCACGGTTGGTTCTCGCTGACAGGTATGGCTTCGGGCTATCTGGTGAGCAGGCAGCAGCCTGTACACGTATTGTAATATCATTTTAGATTTTAGATTTTGGATTGCAGATTATCGCGCAGGGCGTTCTGATACGCTTTGACGGAACCCCGCTTGCGGAGTATTCAAGTGAAATTGGTATAACACCGGCTGCTGAGGTGAACATCGAGGAAACCACGTTTCGCCACCTGCGGTTCGACAAGCTCACCGCCTGTGGTGAGCTTGTCGAACCGCGCCCCTGCCGGGGGAGGCGCCAGCCGCTCCCACCAGCAGTTGGGACACAGGGAAACCAGGTTTCCCCAATCCCCTCCCTGTGGGGAGGCGCCCGGTTCCCTCCCCCAGCGGGGGAGGGCCAGGGAGGGGGCGGCCCCTCTCAAGTGTAGAGTTTTTGGGGGGTGCAACCCCCGGGTCCCGCATACCCCACCCCCCTGCCCTTTCTCCTGCCAGGGAAGGGAGTCAGAATCTGGCGTTGCGGCACGTCAGCAGAACCGGTGTAT
>FWPV01003997.1_pt1 | contig 32185 bp, 16 predicted proteins | sample 2228371 | NCBI WGS metagenome assembly FWPV01 (sample SAMEA103939776, study PRJEB20133) | metagenome
GACCTATGGGGCTCATCTAATCAAAAACGGGCTTGCGCCCGTTGTCATAAGGCTAATCGAGGACGGTTGGCTTACGCACATCGCCACAAACGGTGCGGGATCGATTCATGATTGGGAGTTTGCTTACCTAGGAAAAAGCACTGAAGATGTTCGAGCAAATACCGCGCTCGGAGAGTTCGGCACCTGGGACGAAACGGGTAAATACATTAATCTTTCCATTGCAGCCGGTGGCATTAAGGGGCTTGGTTGCGGAGCTTCTGTGGGGGCGATGATCGAAAACGATATCATTGATATCCCATCGATAGGTTATGTAAAAAATCGTATTGATAGCTTGCTCAAGCAAGAGGACACTACGGAAGAGCTCGGCGCATTGTCCGATCTGTTATATTTAATGACAACATTCAAGATTAATGAATCAATAATAGTCCAACACCCTTTTAAGCAATACAGCGTCCAATACGCTGCCAAAAAGAACAATATACCTTTCACAGTTCATCCAGGAATCGGTTATGACATAATTTATACTCACCCTATGAACTGTGGCGGTGCAGTAGGGCGAGGCGCCGTGTGGGATTTCTTGTCGTATTCAGAGAGTATCAGAAAACTCTCAGATGGAGTGCATATAACTGTTGGTTCGGCCGTAATGGCTCCAATGATATTTGAAAAATCTCTCTCAATGGCAAACAATATTGCTATCCAGGAAACCGGTTCACCACTTTCCGGCTATTATATCGCTGTTGTGGATATTCAAGACGGAGGGGATTGGGATTGGTCTGCGGGAGAGCCTCCAATGGATAACCCCGCATATTATCTTCGTTTCTGCAAGACTTTCTATAGAATGGGAGGCACACTTGACTATATTTGCTTGGATAACCGTAAGTTTATGCTGCGGCTTCACCAGTTATTGAACGAATAGAAACTAGTATTTTAATAGATTCGGAGCAAAAATGCGCAGAATATTACCTTTAATTATTTTGATTGCCTTTTGCACACAAAAGGCGTTTGCAGATTCACAAGTAATAGAAACTAGGCTATCAAACGGACTCTTGGTGTTGACCAAGGAAGTACATTCCGCTCCGGTCTTTAATCTTATGGTCTGGTATCGCTTGGGCTCAAGCAATGAGAACATAGGACAGACCGGAATGACTCATCTTCTTGAACATATGCTTTTCAAAGGCACCAAAAATTTTCAAAAAGGCGAAATGACCAAACTCATAAAGTCCCGTGGCGGATTATATAACGGAGCAACTTGGCTGGACTACACAAACTACTGGACTTTAATGTCTAGCGAGCATTTAGATCTTGCTCTTCGAATTGAAGCCGATCGAATGGTAAATGCAATTATTGATCCACTTGAGTTTAAATCTGAAATGGTGGTAGTCCGTTCAGAACTCGAAGGACGTGAAAACAATCCCGGGATTTTACTTTATAAGGAGTTCGTTGCCGCAGCATATCGCCAACATCCATATAGATGGCCTATTATAGGCTGGCGCTCGGATGTTGAAGGAATAACACGGGACGAAGTTTACCAATATTATAAAGACTATTACGGTCCAAATAATGCCATTCTGGTATTGGTAGGTGACTTTGATACCCAAACAGCTTTAAGTCTTATCAAAACGCATTTTGGAAAGTTACCGAAGGCAAAGCCAGTGCGACCCATTAGGACCATTGAGCAACCGCAGAAAGGCGAAAGGCGCATAGAACTAAATGGCAAAGGGTCATCGCATAGGATACTAATCGGTTTCCATACGGTCAATGCAACTCATCCCGACAGTTATCCTTTGGCTGTCATGGATCAAATACTAAGCGGCGGGAGAAGCAGCAGGATGTATCAATCTTTAGTGGAAAACGGTTTGGCTGTATCCGCTTGGTCTAGCATAATGCCTACGAAATATCCTTCGCTTTTCTCGCTTGGTGCAGTTGGCGCGTCTGGAATAACTAGCAGCCAACTAGAGAAAAGCATTTTGGCAGAAATAGAAAAAATCAAGTCGGAGCCTGTTTCAGATGAAGAGCTGGAGCGTGCAAAAAAACAAATTGAGGCATATTTTATCTTCAATAATGATAGCGTTTCCGATCAAGCCGAGCAGCTAGGATTTTTTGAAATAGTTTCATCTTGGAAAATGATCGACCAATACTTGCCAAATATTAATAAAGTCACAAAAGAAGATATTTTACGCGTCGCTAGAAAATATTTAACTTCCGAAAACCGTACGATCGCTTCTTTCATTCCTACCGAACGCGGAGTAGACTCAATTTCAACGCCGATTTTAGGGCCGGCACACTATGAACATGAAAATTTTTCATCCACCTTGGTGAAAGATAGGAATACAAAAGCATTTTTTTCAAAAAAAAGCAAAACAAAAAATATCAAACCTTTTAGAAAAACACTTGAAAATGGATTGGTCCTGATTGTTCAAGAAAATCATAGCAATAAAACAATTTCAATTCGAGGTTATGTAAATGCGGGTTCGTACTTCGACCCTCCTGAAAGGCTAGGGGTTTCGGCCCTTACAGCAAATATGCTTGAAAGGGGAACGCTTGCCCGAAGTTCTCTTGATATTGCAAAGGCAATAGAGAATACGGGAGGAAGCATTTCAATAGAGCACGGCATTGAGTCGGTGCGATTTCAAGCTTCAATGCTGACAAGAGATTTTAGCATTGTAGTGGCACTACTTGCAGACCAACTACGGAATCCTGTTTTTCCGGAAGACCAGTTAGAAAAACTGAAAAACGAGGTTATATCGAGATTAATTCAAGAGAAAGAAAACCCTGACGCTTTGGCTAGCCGGGCTTTATACAACAGATTGTTCCCACAGGGTCATCCTTATCACAAACAGACCTTAGAACAGCAAATTAATTCAATCAAATCGATCACACGCGACGACCTTGTCCAATTCCACAAGTTGCATTACGGTCCAAAAGGTGCTTGCATTGTTATAGTTGGTGACGTGGACCCAAAAACAGCTGAAACTGTAGTGAACGAATATTTTGGCACTTGGACCGGAGGATCGACGGTAAAACCAGTGATACCAGATGTGGCAATGCCGAATGAAAGCAGCACATTATCAATAAAGATTCAAGATAAATCAGAAACGTCAATCCTTTTCGGGCACCCTTGCGGGATTAAGCGCAACAGTCCGGAATATTATGCCTACGTTGTGATGAACCATATTCTTGGTGGCGGAGGCGCTCTTTCTAGCAAGCTCGGAGATATTATCAGGGACAAAATGGGCCTTGCATACGATGTATATAGCACATTTGATGCAACACTGGGTCAAGGACTTTGGTATGCCAGCATTGGTGTAAATCCCGGTAACGTGCAAAAAGCCGTTGATGCCTTGAAAACTACTATTACCGAATATCACACAAAAGGCCAGACAAAGCAAGAGTTTGAGCAAGCAAAACAATTTCTTATAGGTTATTTTCCGGTAGGGCTGGAAACAAATTCCGGAGTGGCTCGCGTTCTTATGAACGCGGAGTTTTATGGCCTGGGATTGGACTACATCCAGCGCTATCCTGAAATATACAATTCGATAACATTGGAACAGGTTAAATCTGCTGCGAAAAAATACCTGCACCCCGATAAAGCTTTGTTGGTTATTGCCGGACCATAAAAACTCTTGAGCCTAATTTGAAACTCTAATATTGAGTGTATTGTTTACGCCTAGTTCCAATGGCTGTTCGAAAGACACGGCTATGTGTCCACCTTCCAAAGTTGACGTCCCTTTCATTTGTTTGGAACTGACATTTATATTGGTTTTGATTTTATCCGGCTTAATGTTCGACGGCAGAGGAATTAGTATCTTATCTAGCTTCAACTTGCCAAAAGAAACTTCAAGTGACACAGCAAAGGCATCTGCTTTCATCATCTGAGAATAACTTCCCCAAGCTGTTCCTGCTGAAAAGAAACATCGGAACTTTTCCTGGTTTACGACTGGAAAGAATGATATGGTTTTTTCCGGCGCCGAATAATAAAATCCGCTAAGGGCTGTAATAAGGGACCAACTAGCCATTGCTCGTGCGTAGTGATGGCCGCACTCAAACTCGTCCCATGGATTCCTTTTCACGCCATCATGCCTGTCTCGAACTCCTTTTACAATAGCAAGACCTTCTTTAATGAATCCTTCATAAATAAGGTGCGAGGCCACCTGGTATTCTATTCCAGTCCACACTTCATCCGAATAAGCAAATGGAAACGCCGGGCGCCCGCCTTTTGGCCAACTACACAGTAAAAGCCCCGCCTCATCATTTAATGCATAAACTCTTTGGACAGTATGATGATCTCTCAAATCGGATTTCCAATTATATTTGAAAATAGACAGCAACGAGCTCTTTACCCGATCTTCGGGGAGAACATATCCAAGACCTACTACGTGCGCAAACCACTGACCAAGCATTTGGTCAGAGAGGCAACCTTCACCAAATTGGTATCTGATGTTTTCATTGAAATCACATTTTTGGATATAATACTCGCCATTCCATAGCTCTTGATCGTAGGCTTGGCGCCCTCTCTCGAATATCGCTCTGCATTCGTTTGCAAAATCAGAATCTCCGGCAACGTATGCAAGCTTTTCCATAGCTTTAAGGGCGGCGAGGTATAATGTCCCGACCATTGTATTAGGCCCGTGAAACTCGATGTCGTAAGTGTTATGCTGAATCCCTTCCATAACGCCATCACGGTCTTTATCCCATTCGATCCAAGCATATTCCATAGATTTTTTCGCGAATGGATAAAGCTGTTTTATGAATCCTTCGTCACCCGATAAAAGCCATTCACGATAAAGTTTTAGTATGCAACCCATTTGGCCGTCTGCGGCTGCGTGGAACTCCCAAAGTGTACTACCCAGAGGAAGCTTTGTTCTGAAAGCCATCTTGCCATCGGCTTTCACATTTGTATCGTAGTCGGTTTGCCGCATAGTTCTTTCCAAAGAAGGGAATAGGAATGCCACGGCTTTCTCATAATTCCAGACATGGGTGCAGTCCATAGGACAGCAGCCGCAGTCGTCGTTGCATCCTTCAAACGCGTGAAAGCGTCCGTCATCAGTTCTGAAACAAGTATTGGTACGCATGATGGACATATTGGATGAAGCGGCGTCAAGAGCTACTGAAGGAAGCGTACTTTCAAATAGAGATTTACGGAAGGCCAGTGATTCGTTCTTTAAGCGTTCGAAGTTTTTTATTGTATAAGCGGCAACGTCCCAAGCATCTTTCCATATTGTCGCATAATAATTACCTATGATCTTGCCTTTACAGCAATCTTCGGCATCCCAATAGTTTTCACGGTTCGGAAAGTGCCATGTCAAAATGAATGGTAATTCAACGGTTTCTCCTGGTTGAAGCCGAACCCGAAGACCTAACGAGCCTATCGTGGTAACGTTGTCATCCGTTGGCCCACTTATTCCATTATCATTTAATATACCGTCTGATTTGAAATCATCCCAAAAAGCTTGAAGGTCATCCCACCATTTAGGATGTTCCCATCTCGGTAGAACGGTTACCTTTTTATGTGGAGTAACCAGTGCCATTGTGCCGTATTGCCTGGATTCAGGGTCATATTTCGCGCAAGACATTTTTAGGCCGCGAAACTTTTTCTCATCGATATATTCATTTAAGTTCTGCCCAAATAAAGAACATTTCGGTCCCCAAAGTGGGGTAATTCCATCGTATCCGACGGCATTAAATAAAGAGAAGCAAACTGTTGTTTCAACTGCGTTCGTGCTTTTATTCTCGACGATATATATTAATATGGCGCACGGAATTCCAGAATCTTTGTCATTCATCGGAATAAACGGATTGAATGCCTCTAAGGAAACTTTCACTGGAAGCGATTTGTCTTTGAAATCAATACGCGCAAACGGATACTCGCCATAAAACTTCGCGCTATCAAGCCTTGGAAGTCCGCTTAACCAGGCAGGTGCCAATCCGCCGCTGGATACAAATGGCGGTTGCAGCCTCGATTCCAATACTCTTGCAACTGGCTCGCCGCCTTCTGCTTTAGCGAAAATGGCGGCAAAAGTATATGGAAGTCCTTTTCCTTTGCCCGGTCTATTGAAAATTTCCCAATCACGCAGTTGTCCTCGCCCGCCTAATGAAACCGTCCCTGTGCCTATTCCTCCTAAAGGAAAAGCGATTTCTCGCAGAGCTTCTCCTGTATAAGTGCGTTGCTTACCGCTTGAAAATAGCTCTTCATCTTTATATGGCAATTTTTTAGTTCCAACTTTTTTATCCAAAGAACTATCTTTTGGCATTTTTATAAGCTCCTTAAGATCGGTTGAATCACTGGTTTTGCATAACCTCTATCATAGCTTCTATGTTTTCAGGAGGGCAATCCGAAGGGACTTCGTGCGAAGGCGCAGCTATGTATCCGCCTCCCTTACCCAATTCGTTAATAAGTTTACGAGTTTCTTTGCGCACATCGTCTGTAGAACCGTGCGGAAGCAAGTTCTGAACGCTTATGCCTCCGTAAAATGATAGTTTTCCGTAAAAACTTCGCTTTGTTTCATATACATCCATTACTTCCGGTTGAAACGGGTTAAATATGTTTAAACCCGCCTCAACCAGATCGGGAAATATTTCTTTTATATCCCCGCAAGAGTGAATAGCAACATATTTGCCGTGTGATCGAACCCTTTCATACATCCGTTTAATGCAGGGTTTAATTAACTGGCGCCAAAGGTTTGGTCCCATCAACATACCGGCCTGCGTTCCCCAATCATCTCCGAAAAGTATGCAGTCAATGTCGTAACTAGCTGCGTATTCTATTTGTTTTAAGTTAAACTCTGTAATGCATTCGAAAAGTTCGTGGACAAAATTAGGATTTTCAACCATATCCATCAATAATTCAGCCATTCCCCGCAGTGACCAAGCTCGCTCGAACAACGAAAACCCTATTGTGCTGATTCTGAACCGGTCGGTGTTCGCTGAAATAAAGGCTGGATATTTACTAAATAATGTTTCAGAGTAAGGATTGGGCGAATCGAATCCTTTTAATGAAGGTTTTTTTAGAACTCGATTTTCAACTACTCCAATATCTTTGTCTAAGGAACGGTTCCAAATAACTCCCCATTCGTCTTGAAACATTCCGGGATTGATTTCAATCCATTTAGATGCCTTCCGATGTGAAAAGATGGCAAGGTGGTTTCCGACTTTATCGAGTGCGTTCGGATCATTCCGGTAGTCGCAATATATCTTCTTCATGCCCGACGTAAGATTTACTTGGTAAGGCACTACGTCTGTTTCCTGAAATCGAAGCGACACATATACTCGTTCACGCGGTGTCATAAATTGGTATTCCTTTTAAAACGCTTCACATTGCTACTTAAAAGGGCCGAAAAATTATCCTGCTTTCTCGCTAGGTGCTTAAAAAATGCATGGCAAATACTTATTCATTAGCAAAAGTATGTCATAAAAAGAGCCAAAAAACCATGTTTATGCTTTTGGAATATGTTGAAATAAAAAATGCCGTATTTATTTGTAAAAACGCATTATTTAAACGGCAATTTTGGATTCACACTACTATTAAAATCGTTGATCCTGCATTTTTGTGCGAATATCCCTTATAACCAAAACCCTGCCGGATTTAGGAGCCATTTCTATTTCAAAACCTTTATCGGACGTGGATAATACTCGCCCGTATCCAACGTCCAATAGTTCTAATTCTTCCTCAGTCGAAAATCTGGTTTTTTTGATTTCATCTGCAGGATTCAGCAAAACCCAACCGTTTTCAAAACGCCTGAGCATTATTCCGGAAACTATTTGCAGGTCACTTTTTGCATTTCCCAATCTGGCGCTGTAAAGCTCCAAAACAGCCGCGTGTTCCTCGGGAACATAATTTATTTCTTCATAACTTTTGAAAGCGGTGGTGAACCAATCAGCCCATAAAAACCCATAAATACGAGCATAAGCATAACTAAAAAGGGCGGCATCGATTTTTTTATCATTGGGCTGGGCATTAACATAACTTAAAATGACCGGTACTTTGCCTTTTTTCATTGCCTGCGAATGCATTTCCCCGAAGTATTTCATTTCTTCCCAAGTATGGTTGTATTCTTTCATTCCAGAACCGAAAACTGCTGATTCCCACATTTGAGCGTCGCTATAAAGCCAATGGCTTCTAATAATATTGCTATTTTGCATAACTATCTTATCATCGCCGTAGCTCTTAACTGTGTTATATATTTCAGACAAAAGTTGCTCATACATATCAGTGTTTGTTTTGGAATGGTCCGCGTGTTTATGTTTCCCAAATAAATCGCCGTAACAATCGGCGACATGCATAGCATTGTCTATGAAAACCCCATCGGCTCCCATTTCCATTAACGCCCGCACCTGTGCAATAGCGGCTTCCCATAACCCCTTCTGATGAAAACAAGTGTATGTCAACCCCGGATGCCCATTTTGAGCACCCCAAGTTGACATCACAACATTTCCTTGCTTGTCTATGCAAGCCCAGTCTGTATTTTTCGCCATATCGAAACTGTCGGATTTCGCCGCTGAAGTCCATTCGTAATAAAGCGTGCCATTCGCTTTCAGCTCTATCTCTGTATTCAGCAATTCCATATAGTTAACGTATGCAATCACGCGAATGCCGGCCTTTTGACACCGATTTATAGTCTCTTTATCATGCGGGACTCCTACGATTAAAGGAAAGTTTTTTAGCCAATTTTTAATATTCGAGTCAGTCCATTTCGATTTATCGTAGTAAAAACCGTTGTAAACGCCTTCACGGGCAACCCATTCAGGAGCAGGTTTCCCATAATCGAAACTCGGTTCCTCGTCCTTTTGATAATCGCGAGAAACCTCTTTGACATTTCGGGCAATTACGGAATCGTAAAAATCAGTTGCTTTTTCAAGCGAATCTACCTCAAGCAATCCAAATCCTGCATAGAGGGATTCTCCTGTCGCTAGTGTTCTGCTTCTGGGGAAAGCGTGAAAATATATACTTCCAGAATCACCTGGAGATCTGCCAATTTCCCCTGTTGAAACTATTGCCACACCATTTTTTTCTGCTGGCAGATATATCCAATCCAAAAATCCAAATCTTTTCCATTCACTTTTATCCACTGTCTTGGAATCAATCTTTCCATTGATTTTTGTGAAATAGTGGTCAAAAGTAACATCGCTTTGCCAAAAATAATACTCCGTCCTCGTGCTTCCCAAGTTCCGCAATTTCGTGCGTACAAATATTCCTGGAAGTCCTTTATAGGCAGATATCTTTATGGTAAGTTCGCGCTTTCCGGCTACGGGGTAAGTAATAGATGCCGATATTTTTCTTTCGTCTTCTAAAATATTAGGAGATCCAATCGCTGCGGTTGGGTGCGCCCAATCTCCATCGTCTAATACATTTGCAATAAACTTATGCGCTCTATTATCAGTCTCAAACGTTAGGATTCCATTTCTTAGATCTGCGCTAACACTCTGGCCGGAATTAACAATAGTTAAAGAATTGGCTTTAAACTTAAACAAGATTATACCTGATGCGCTTGCTGTTCTCATAAAAGCAGTTGAGCATATGGCAACTAACAAGAGACAATTAAAAGCGGTATAGGTCATTGTTCTGTATTAGCCTCCGTATTTGCAAGTATCTTTGATTAAATCATAAACAGCCCAAATATTAAACAATTTTTTCTTCGTTTCGAGAAAACTTTTAAAACGAATGCCATTAACTTGGACTGTCTCTTATTTCCAATGTTTTGATGGCATAATAGTTAAAAATACCATTGCCTAGACTTTTGATAGGGAAAAGACTATCTATATTTACCTATGACATTACATATGATATAATCCGCACTTGAGGAACTCAGTATGTCGAAGCCAAACATTGTTTTCATTCTTGCCGATGATATGGGTTATGGAGATGTTGGAGCTTACGGAAATCCTGATGTCAAAACTCCCAATTTAGATCAATTATCTTCTGAAGGCATTCGTTTAACCCAGCAATATGCTGGTTCAGCCGTTTGTGCGCCATCGAGAGCCGCATTGTTGACGGGGCGTTATCCACACCGTACTGGTGCGATAGACACACTGGAGGGTAGGGGGCTTGACCGCTTACGCCTTGACGAAGTTACATTGGCCGATATCCTTAAAACTCAGGGATATTCGACTGGTTTATTCGGAAAATGGCATTTGGGAGCTCTTGCTCCAGAATATCATCCAAACTCTCGAGGATTCGATGAGTTCGCTGGTTTTAGAGGCGGTTGGAGCGACTACTACCAGTGGAGATTAGATCGCAACTGCACTTTTTACAATACGGATGGCAGGTATTTAACTGACGTAATCGGCGGTGAATCCGTAGATTTCATAAAAAGACATAGCAGAGAACCTTTCTTCCTTCACGTTACGTTTAACGCTCCTCATTACCCTCTACAAGTGCCGGAAGATGAAATCACTCCATTCCGTGAAAAAGGCAAGTTTACCGAAGCATTATGCACACTTTATGCAATGAATGCTCGGATGGATTACAATATTGGGCGCATTTTGGATGCTCTAAAAAAATACGGACTCGAAAATAATACAATAGTGGTTTTTTCAAGCGACAATGGCCCTTGCTGGGGAGGTCAAGGCGAAAATAGCACGCGCAGGTTCAATGGTGATTTCAATGGCAGCAAAGGGTTGGTATTAGAAGGGGGAATTCGAACGCCTTGTATAATTAGATGGCCCGATGGACTGCCTGCAGGTGTCACATCGAATGAAATGGTTCATTTTATCGACTGGCTTCCAACATTTGCAAATATTGCGGGAGCTACCATTCCTGCCGACTTGCCGATTGATGGCTGCAATATTTTGCCTTATTTGAACGGAAACAAACCTTCATCATATCCGCCACGGTTCTGGCAATGGAATAGATACACACCCGTAGTTACAAGTAACGCCGCAATGAGAGAAGGTCCTTGGAAATTGGTTCGCCCACCACAATCGCAAACAATGCACGTATCACAACAGGATCTTGAGATAGACCGAATGCTCAAATACGAACCAGATAAAATTACGGATATTTCACGCGATGCCGAACCTTATCGCGTTATTCCAGAACCATCTGAGCCAATGTTATTCAACCTTGATGAAGATCCTTATGAATCTAACGATTTGGCAGGACAAAAACCCGAAATTGTTTCCAAAATGCTCAATGAATTGGAAAATTGGTTCGAAAGTGTGGAACGCGATCGGCAAAGGCCTCCCAAGGAATCTTTTCGCCACTGACATTCGTATGTCTTGCAGTTCAAGATGCCTTTGAATGTTTCCGTTCTTTCATAAATATTAGAGAGAGTTATACAAGCACGTTTTTATCTGCAGAAATATAATTTATTGAGCAAGTTGAGGAATTAGTCTGCAAGCATTTTCACTATATATTTTTTTTAACACTTCTTCAGGCAATCCCAGTCCATATATTTTCCACCGGCTCTTTCCCCATCTGCCAATGTAGTCCGGATACTCGAAATATTCGTCCCACGTTTCTAGAAATCTATAGTAACATCTATAAACATCCGGATTGGCTGGGATATCTGTCCCGAATAGTATTCTGGACTGATATTTAATGAAAAAATCCCTCGATGAATAAGGCTGCCTACCGAGTTCGTCAATTCTTGCGGAAAAATCGATCATAACATTAGGATAGCTGTCCAATAAGTAAGCGACATAATCCAAGTCTTCGGGATTGTTTGCCATATGCGGCAATATAAACTTAGTTTTGGGGTGTAAAGCTATGACTCTTTCACGTTGGTCCAACAGCTCTTGTTTAGAAAAATAGGAACCATAAAAACTCCATCCGGGAAACTCTCTTAGGGTAGGGTAGTGCTCGTTCTTTTCATTTATAGGTAAAAAGAAGCCCCAGGGATCCGAAGTATGGATTAGCACAGGAATGCCTAATTCAGCGCATCTTTCCCAAATAGGAAAAAGCCTTTCATCATCTACTGGAATAAAATTGCCATTGCTATCAGTAAAATGTAGGCCGAGTTCTTTTGTTACTTTCAATCCCGAAGACCCGTTCTCGACATCGAATTCGATAGCTTCAATGCATTTCCTGGCAAAAGTATTATTTCGATCAATTAGCACAGGATCGTCCCATTTGGCAAACTCGGCCATTGTGAAAGCCGCAAATCGACTGGGATAGGCGTCAATATAGTTCTTTTTGAACTGCGTGAAGTCAAGCCTCTTAATTGTATAACAATTATTCACCAACGGAAGTGTTGCATTTCCAGTTACATTCAAGAATGTTTGCACACCGGCTTGGTCCATAATTTCAATCAAATCGTTTGCAGGCAAATCTCCAAATAAATGGTTATGGGCATCTATAACCGGAAACTTGGGCTTGCGAGGCGTATTGTTTGGCCTTTTTAGCATAACATTGGGTTTGAATTGGGACAGCGTTAATTCGGATTGGATTTCGTTCATTCTCTAGCACATCCTCTATTGTAAGACTAATTAACAAGCCGCAGGTTCTTTGATGATTGAACGATATAAATCTAAAATTTCAAACCAGTATTTAAAAACTGGAGACCTGCGGCCTGTCAATTAATGAAGTTTTAGCGTAAACCTAAAATGTACTGCTATAACGCAATAGGATTTATGCCCGTCATTCTGCAGAAATCGATTAGATTCTGATATAACTCCTTACCATAGCCCAGACAAGCATACTCATTGTTCCAGTTTTCCAAAAGCGCATCCATATCGCAGTGAGCGGTTACAAACCCATGGGGCCAAAAAGGAATGCCACATTCGTTCTTGCGTTGTTCCAATTGGTTTGCTGGAGGTTCGAATATCGTGCATCTGGTAATGACCATGTTAAACTGGCCATCAACTCGCCCGAGTCTTGCCAAAACGCCCTCGCCAACTTTGCATACCAAACTAACCGATAATCCCCCGGCTTCTCCTTCAGTTGGTATGCCGTGTTCCGCAAATCCCGCCGGACCAAGCTTTCCAGCAAGCGACGGGGGACAGGCGCCATCGCCAATTATCTTGATTTCCTTTTTATTTTTATCAATATGTTGTAAATCCCCATAATAAACAGGCTCGGAACTCAGTTTCGTTAATAGAAGGACGGTCAATGCAGTGTTGAAGTCTCCCAGTGTGGAAGTTCCCCAACCATCTTCTAGCATCATACTCTGGGCAAAACATGTTGCCGAATAATCATCTCCTAAACCAGGGAAGCTCTGTATGGTATAAAAATCCCATTCTTCTTTGCGAACTATCTTATTGATTGCCAAATAAAGGCGAATTGACCTCTCATTCACGATATTCATTTCTGGCAAGCCATTGAATAATTGCTGTATTCGCGGCAAAACTGCTTCAATTTCAGCTTGCGTAATATTTTGGGCTGTTTTTATCAGTTCAGTGGTATCTCTCGAATCAATATCCACACCGAACATTCGCATCCATTGGCTTGGGTCGGCTACGCCGCAAGTCTGGCCCATGCCTCTGCCGCCAAATGTTCCGATCGTTGACATATTGAGCCAATTTTTCATATGCGACGCTCGGCAAAATGATACTATTTTTTCTATTTCAGAGGATTCATCGGCTGAACCATAAACGAACTTATGCGGAATGCCGATTTCCATTAGAGCACCGTGCATAACAAGCCCGCCAACTGGCCTCCATCCTTGGCTTCCCGGATGTGTCCAGATAACTATCTGCTTTCCTGTCAGTGCATAATCCCTGATCGCGCCTATGAGATGCGCTGCCCAAACCCAAGTTCCAGAGAAAAGTATCACACAATCGATGCTGTCGTCATCCTTCATTTGCTTCAGAGCAGCTTTGGCTTCATTCTTTGTAGCGATAACCACTGGATATTCCACTAGCTCGACACCAGCGGCTTTCAAAGCTTCCTTCGAATTAGTAATTATAGATTCGTCAATAAACGGTGTGCCCATTGGATCACATAAACCATCTTTATGGACTCCGTAAACTATAAATCCCGCTTTTGGCTGTATCATTTTACTTGTCTCCTTAATTGGAAAGTTTTTATTGTTTCATAAAAATCCATATAGGTATTAAATATTTCATCGTAGCGAACTTTGGCGACATCTTTTGGCTCGATGTATTCTGAGACTTCAACCCATTCTGAAGCAATATCGGCTAAACTTCGCTTCGAAAGCGCCCTTTTTGCCAGCATAGCGGCTCCCAAACATCCGGCTTCAATGACTTTTGTAATGCTTATTGATTTGCCTAAAACATTGGACTTAAGTTGAACAAGTTTGTGGTTTTTTGCGCCTCCTCCGATTGCCGAGAGTTCTGAAACTTTTACATTAGAACGGTCAAGAATCTCAAGGTTCAATCTCATTTCTAGAGCAACGCCTTCTAAAAGGCTTTGCAAAAACATTTCCTTAGTGGTATTCATCCTGAAACCGTAAACTGCGCCTCTTGTTTTCGAATCGAAATACGGCGTGCCGGATGGCGTCCAGTAAGGCAAAACTAGCAGGCCTGAAGGCTCGTTGGTCACGTTTTCAAGTAAGAGATCATATTCATCAAGCGCATTTTTACTTGCTCGGATTGACTCCATTTGCCCAAAGTTGTCCCGAAACCATTTAAGTATATTCCCACCAGTCAAGCTGTATGCTACTGTTGTATACATTCGGTTTGCAGTATAGTCGTAGGTCGCCAAATTATGTTTAAATAGGTCGTCGCTAAACACAGGCTTATCGAAAGCTGGTGTTATACAGTCCACAGTTCCCATTCCATAGGCCGCTTTACCGGAAGAAATCACGCCCGCGCCAAGGGCTCCGCACGATTGGTCATGGCCTCCAGCAACGACCATCACATCTTGTCCAAGCCCGAGCTCCAAAGCAATTGCTGATGGAATAACTCCAATAACAGTTCCCGACTCGACTGGCGTAGCCAATTGGTTTTCATCTATTCCTACTAATTTTAGAATTTCTGATTCCCATTTATGTGTCCGTACATTAAATAAAGCCGTTCTGCCAGCCAAACACCAACTAATAGCCGGCCGAATGCCTAATTTATAAACTAACAGGTCTTCGAAACAGTAAAATCCAGAGGATTGCTGCCAGATATCTGGCCTATTATCTCTCAACCAAATCAGTTTGAAGAGGGTAAACATAGGTGACGGTGTGTGGCCGGTTATTTCATATAAGCGTTTCTTTCCAAAATCTTTCGACCAATTTTCAGCGATTTCCGCGGCACGAGAATCTGACGAAACCATAGCGTTTGCCAAAAAATCGCCTTCTTTATTTACAGCAGTGAACGCTTCGCCTTGGCTAGATATTCCTAATGCTTTAATTGGATCACTACCGCATTCATAAGCTACCTGCTTGATAACATCTTTGCAGTGCTGAATCACCTTGTGCGAATCCAACTCAGCCCATCCGTCCCGGTCAGTTAAAACAGGATAAGAACGTGAAGCAGATGCTAGTTCCTTGCCGGAGTCGTCAAAGGCCACCGCTTTACAGGCGCTCGTGCCTATGTCGATACCCAAATAACTCATACGTACCACAGCTCCAAGTAGGATTTTACGATCTCTTTCATTTTCTTGAACACGAGGCTTTGGCGGAAAACTGTTGTGTAGTAGCCAAGATCTGCTTTGCTTGACGTATCTGCTTTTTCGCCCAGGAGGCACTCTCTTAGCATCGCGGACGCTTCATCAGGCCCGGCAACTTTTGCCGCGTTCTTTACCATTTCCCGAAAAAGAATAGGTGATGAATCCCGCTCGAGAGTGGTCCAAATATTCACCTTGCACACACCGTCATCGAAAAGGCTTTTGACTTGCTCATTCGGAACCGATGAGCAACCATGAAGCACAATTTTGGAACCAATCTCAGATTTAATAGATTTTGCTATATTTCCGTGATATTTTAATTCCGCCGCGCTAGCCCGATGTTCAGTTCCGAGATTGGCTACTATGAAATCTACGCTGGTTTCTTCAACAAACTCTTTTGCCCGTTCAGGGGTGGTAAGCTCGCTTTTTTCCATCCCTGTCGCGTCTACTATTTCATCACACGCGCCTTCAATTACAATTTTTGACCTATTGGCTTCCACGAAAGCTTTGGTTAACTGAATGTTTTCAGCGAAGGGTTTTGTAGAAGCATCGAACATTATTGATGAAAAATTGCTTAGGTCCCACTCAAGCAGATCTGAATCGGAATCTGGCTGAATGTGGTCAAGATGCACCATAACCCGGAGTTCTTTATAGGGTGATTTTGTGGAAGTTAAAGTGTTAATATCCGCTAGAAAAAGTCTCAAACCCAGTTCCCAGTCACCCGAATGAGTATAGTTTAATGATTGAGCTCGATGCGGATATAAATTAGTAATAGCCAAGGTTATTGGCAAGTCGTTTTTGCCAATTGACTCCCCATATTCTTTAGTCGCACTCAGAACGGCTTCCAAAGTCGTAAGATTCTCGGCACAAAAAGTTGGAATGACCCATCGTAATTCAGCAGCTTCTTTATATATGGATAAAACTGCTTCTCGATCGATTATTAAAGGCATTTTCTTTCACCGAAAGGGATGGATAAACAATTATGAGTTACATTGGATATTTTCAATCTGAAAATAAATAAGACCTCCTGTAAATCGGCACTTAATTTTCAATGCAAAGAGATAAAGAACATCATAATCAAATCGAAGGAAGCCTTTAAGGTAAGTTTTCGATAAAACGCAATTTTTCTATTTCTAAAGCTTACTGCATTAATGGATCTGGGACCGCTAATAGCTTCGTACTAGGTTTTAAAAAAAACTGTGCATTTCAAGTCCTTAAAAGGCTATCATTGCACAGCGTTAAACGAATATATAGAATATATAATTATTTATACTAAGTATAAATGGGTGAGCTAGCAATTTACTATGTTTTTATAAAACTCCATATAGCAATTATTGCAAAATAGATATGGACGTAGCGTGGATTTCCCTTTCACCGTTATTCAAAATAATGTATCCAATAACCTCAATTATATTGCCTTCTTGAACGGTTTCAGAGGAAACTATTTTAATGCCACTAGAACGATCTATTTCCGACACATAAAAACCATCGGTGAAAATACCCGTTACAGCCACTCCGCTAATGGTTAGTTTTGTCAGGTCTGGCAAGTTTTTAGCGGCATTTATGCTTGAAGGAGTTTGGACATCGAAAGCTTCCAACATACTAATGGAGCTAATAATATCGTCTTCCCCGTTGTCATCCATCAAGATATCCGCGCATCCGTAAAAACCATCCTTGGCTGCTGCATTCTTGAACTCCAGTATCGCAGTTTTCCAAACTAATGCCCCAGTTTTTCTTATGGTATTGCTGATGGTGTTTCCATTTGCCCCATACATTCGCACGGTAATTCCATTTGAAGACGAGGCATCGTCGAAGTATTCAATTTTCAGGGTTATATCTTTGCCTGAACCGAAAAAGTAGTTGTTATCTATGTCGACCCCAAACTTACTTCTCCCAACCGTCTTGTATCCGGGTTTGCCGGAACCATAGACATTTGGAACTATAGCTCCTAGTGTTTCGCCCAGCCAAGCAGGGATAAAACGCATATGCAACCCATTGCCGGCAAAGCTCTTCGAGATATGCTCGTTGGGATTCCCTGATACGCAGGAGATATTTGGTGTGCCTTCAGTCGGAATGTTGGAAAATCTAAGGCGAATGCTGGCAATTGAATCAACATAATCGAATTGGCTCGCAATCCCGTCTTCGTAATTTTTTAAACTAAAGCTGGCATATTGTCCACTGGAGGCCCACCAATCAGCAATAAAGCTGTTTTCATAGACCAGAGTTTGGGTTCTCCACGCTTGGCTGTTTTCTTTTCGGATCATACTTGGACCAGGTATATAGTATGCTCCGGTAAAGGTCTCTGGTATAGGAGGCATCACTAGCTGAAGCGCATTAATTCCGTCATCAAAATACTCGACATCCAGATAAATCCGGTCAAAACGTCCCTTGGCGAACGTTGGCATCACCCTAAATAAGATCTCTAGGCCCATCAACTGAGAGCACTGTTTACCGTCAATCATAGCATTCGCAGTCTGCCAATCGGTCCCCGGAATGTTCATTGATTGTTCAAGCCAAGGTCCGGGTGATGCTCCTCCAAGATATAAAACGGCTTCCGTAGGGCCGGGCAATGTTATGTCGACAGTAACAGCGGAACCGGGAATAGGATTCACGGGCACTTGTGCATAGTTTTGGTTGGGATTTTGTGAGTCCACACTAATTCCATTTGCTTGAACTTTAAGCGCGCTTATGTTTGGGAAAGCATTGGCATCAAATCTAATTGAATAAAATCCTTCATTCGACGAAACGGTTCCAACGATGTGCTTGTTGTTGAAACTAGCTATATCCCCGGAAGCATCTGTAACGTGCGCAAATATATGCGCATTTGGAACCGCCCTGCCGAAACGGTCTTTAATAATGCCGCTTATTGTCGCCCAATTTGACGAAGTCTTATAAAAACAGCCCAGCTCTTGTAGACCACCGGCCCTGTTTGCTCCGTATAAAAATACGTCATTGTTCAGAACTCTATATCGCAGTGATGTCGTAGTTATAGGATTTTCAAGGTAAACAATGTAAGTTAACGCATTATCGGTTTTTTTAACTCGCGCAATTTCCAACCATTTCGACAATGAGGAACTCCAGGCTTCTAAAACGAACTCATTTGGATGGCGCATTGTGTCCGTTGTTAAATAAACCTCCACACAGTTAAATGTTTGGGGAATGCTCCAATTTACTCTCCACCAAGCTGTGGGAGGTTCTGGATTATGCTGTGTGGGCCAGGATTCCAAATGACTTCTCCACCCAGTCGAAAGACTGCCATCTGCGGCCTTCTCCGGATCATTTGAAGAATCTAAATGTGTCGAGGAGGAATAAGAAACGTCCGCATTTTCAAGCGGATTTACCACAAGATTGATATCGTCTAAGTTTTTATATCCAACTTGAACATAAATATATCCTCCAGCAGGCACTTCTACTGCGGCATTGTTCGAATTTATCGAAAGTATTTTGCCAGTCAAACAGTTCCAAGCCAAAGCGGATTCGTTCAAATCAAGTAGGCTGCGGTCGATTTGAATGGTCGTAGTGATCGGGGCATTTGTCAAGTTTGCTAATATTGACAGGGCTCCTTGTCCGGCCTTCACATACGTGCTTATTTTAAGCTCTGAAGTGGAGCTAATTGGTTTGGGCGAACTCCAATACGGAACCCAAGTTGCATTTCCTACATCAAACTCGTCATAGACTTTCCACGCGCTGGATGCGTGTTCCAATGGAAGAGGCATCATACCATGGACGAGCGCATAAGCGGAAGCTCGCCGCGCATCTTCGGCTTCGTAACCTGGTCGCCAATATTTTAGATAAAAGGCTGGCACGCCATATTGGTGCCCGATCATTTGAGCCCTAAAACCTTCTAGTGTGTAAGTTGAATTGGTATGGTCAATTCCGTAAGAATCAATGTTGAGCGGCTGGTTTTGCTCCGGATAGGCGTTTAAGTGTTCGCCATCGAGATATACATCTGCAAAAGACATGCATGGCAGCACTACGGATGAAGAATTATGGGCAATGATAAGGTTGTTTCTACCGCCCGTTTTCGACAAAAGATATATTTGTTTCATTAATGCCCTGGCCGCCAGAATAGGACAGGTATATTTCAAATTGCCACCGGCATAGTATCCGCATCCATGCGCCGTATTTTGGCATTGTTGCGGCAAAACAGGACCGTCGAGATATAACCCGTGCACATTCAATTGAGAATATGCTTTTTCAGCCCTGTCTAGGAACCAGTATTTCCAAGGGCTCTTCTGGCACATTAAATATTGAGTTGGACCTTGGCCGTCGGACCACGTCATAACCGGTTTCGCGGGCCAAGTGTTTGCATTGAATCCCGGCTTATTATTTTCAGTCCATATGCCGCAAGAGCTCAAAACCTTTATCCCATACTGATTGGCATAGTTTAAAAGGTTTGCCAGATCGGGATTGGTGATATAAGGATCGCCCATTGGTTGCGCATCCCACAGGTTCAGGCAATTTACTCCCATATTTTTCAGAGTCGCAAGCCAAGAGTTCTCTGGGGCAGTAGGGTTTCCCCAATAATCGTGATTCCATATCCCTATTCCGCCTCCAGGAAAAGCCCATCGGATCGCATGTGGAGCAAGCATCGGCTTTACGGGGCTCGCCATGAATCCAAATGTAAATCGGTATGGAGAGCTTGCCGAAACGGTTTTTGTGCCTGTAAGGCTCAGTTTCATAGTTTTTATCGGCGAAACTGTTAAAAAATATCCCGGCGGCGAAAGCTTTTCGTCAGACTCTGCAAACCACTGAAGCCCTCTTTTCTCGTCCCCAATCCACATATGATGCACAAACGGCAATGCCATTCCTCCAGATGGAATCAAGCCGTTATTCATTTGATCGGTTATCCAATTTTGCTGAGTAATTGGTTTGATGGGATGGTGGTGGAAAAGTTTCGCTACGGATTGGTTAAATGGAACTACAATATCCAGTGCCGACAACGTAACCGCACCGCCCGATTTAGACTCTACCGTCAAATCGCAGAGCATGAAGCCATCGAACTCTATCTGTATATCGCACGTTGCTTTCAGCGATGTGCTTGTGCTAGTCGTTCTAATTAAAACTCGGTCGGGATTTTGTTCAACTACTTCAAAATTATTGCTCGTCCAGTTTTGTAAAATGCCGCTTACTCTTGCATCCAATCTTATAGGATTTGAAATCAAATTGACTCCACCGCTAGTGATAGAAGATGGCAATAAACTGTTTTGGAAAGCATACGTGCGGTTCAAGCAAGTGACTGAATTATTCTCTACAATAAGAGGAGTCCACGGTGGGGGAACTACAGATACATTATTTATTATGGACGTCCAATAGCTGACGGACATCTCATAAGTCCCGTGGCCAATTATAGGTTCCCCCAGAAATGCAACCCTATCGCCTTCGTTCAGGAGAATTTCTTTGTCGAAATGTTTTTCATCGAAAGTATTCGTTGCCGTTACATCCAGTATTGGTTCGGACTGCCTTTCTGTAAGGCACAATAGGCGTGTTTCAGTCTGCGGATAAATATATCCGCTGCCTTGTATTCTATAATATCCACCAGCTGGCGCAGTCCATTGCAAAACACCCAACCCGGGCATCCGAGAGCCGCCGTCGCCTAATTTACAAGACGAAAGGCAAATTCTCGCCCATTCTGATGTCAATCCGACCTGCGGAGACCATAAATAAGGCGTATTTGGAGATTCCCACCAGTTTGAATAAATAGGGGAGGGAATCATAGGACTAAGAGAGCCAAAACCCTGCCAAGATGTTCCCGGGTGATATAAATAACTCCAATTATGGACAGGTTGAGTGGTTGGATTGAAATCGTTATACGCATTCCAAACTTCAGCACGCGGTTTTAGAGTGAAAGAACAAAGCAGTAAAACACTTAATGCCGTTAATAGAACTAACTTAAAATTTAAACCCTTAAAATTTAAATCATAAAACTGCTTCATAGAACTTTTTATCCAACGCTAAAAGCCCAGCCCCTATAATCGCAGCATCCGATATTATAGCGCTGGGCTCAATCTGAATTTCACCAGGCCAGTATTCATATTTTTCGATGGCGTTTCTTAGTGGATCCCAAAACACAGGCCCAGATTTGGAAACTCCACCGTTTATAACAAACAGTCTTTGGCCAAGAACATTCGCCACGTTGACAATTGCGATTCCCAAGCACGTCGCGGCTCTTTCCATAATTCTTAGCGCTACTTCATCGCCTTTGCTTGCAGCCTCGGCAACGTGTTTTGCAGTGATGTTTTTATTGGGCTCGTCGATCATAGAGGACAAAATCGTCCGTTGACCTGATTCAATAGCCCTCCTCGCCGACGATGCAATTCCTCTGCCCGATGCAATCGCCTCAAGATAGCCTTTTCCTCCAAAACGCAGGGGATCGCCTTCTTCAGCAACGACCATTAACCCAAACTCGCCTCTAGAAGGGTTGATGTATATTTCGCGGTTGAAGATATAAGCGGCTCCAACTCCATACCCGATCGAGACATAAGCGAAATTAGGATTGTCCCTTCCGTGCCCGAAGCGAGCTTCAGCAATGGCTGATGCCTGAATGTTGTTCGCTACAAAAACCGGGATATCAAATACTGAAGTTAAAAAATCGGCAATGTGATAGTTTTCAAGCTGCAGGTTGAAGCTGAGCTTGATAATGCCCAAACTGGAGTCAACAGTCCCCGGACAGCTTATTCCAATTGCAAAAGGCTTTTTATTGGTAAGCTCCAAATCTTTTATTCTCTTGTCAATGACTGATATCAGTGCATTTGAAACGGATTCCTCGCCGGTCATTTCCTCGAACTCGTCTTCATAAGATTCGTGAACTTTGCCGGCGAGGTCAATTATAGCGCTTTTGATGTGGTTAGCACCCAAATCCAAGGCCAATATCCATCCGCCTTCGGGATGAATGTCTACAAGGGTTGTTCTCCTGCCTTTGGTACCTCTTCTAGAATGGTCGGGAACTTCAGTTAGAATCCCTTCTTTCATCAAATCATTGACAAGCCGCCATACTGTCGGAATAGATAGATTGGTGACCTCGGCTATTTCCTTTCGGCCCATTTGCCCATTGATCCTGACAGCTTCCAAGACGGCCCTGCCATTAACTTGACGTAGTATGGGAATATCCATTCCTTGGGTCTTTTTCTGCATTTCAGTTACCAACCAGTTCTTAGTTGTTTACTTAGCGATTTTTGCAGTCAATATTATATTAAATTGCAACAAAAAGTCGATAGGCCTTTATAGAGCTAAAATTAGAGCAGCCAACGATATTTGCGAAGCCTATCTTTTCCGCACCAATGCGGCGCCAGCAAGCCCGGTCAAGCCGGTCAATAATGCAGCAAGCGCGCTCGGTTCTGGAATTACTACATCCGATGTCTGTGTTATTGTGAAGTTCCAGTATAGCGGGAATGTCTCCCATAACCCATAAACATTGACGCCGCCCACTGTGTAGTCGCAGCCAAAATAAATGGTCGTACCAGCGGCTAGATTAACAGTGAAATTAAATGTCGGCCAAGATTGCGTGTAATCACCAATAATGGAACCACTCCATACTTGTCCCTGGCCCGGTATGTTTATCCACGCGGTTCCAACATTTCCTGCATAGCCAGTTACCCAACCGTTTAGGTTATAGTCCCCACCTTCCGGCGCGGTGAATGCCAAAACGCCAAAACCATAAACCCTGCTAGGGTCGGTCAACATATGGTAGGAGTTTACTGCAAGGTTGCCATAATACTGGTATACTCCGCACTGCCAGCCATAGAAATCTTCCGAATTAGGGGCCCCCCACATCGGAGTGCCAGTTGTTATGAGAGTCCGCACAACCATAGGTGTGAAATTGTAAGTGCCATCCCAATGCCCAGTGCCTTCCTGGCAAAGATAAGACCACGGAGACGGGTCCACCCAGTCAAAATCGGCGTGCGGGTGATAGGTGTCACCAATTGCGGCAAACGAAGCCGAAGCGACGAACAGCAAAGCTAATAAGGTGACTGAGAACGAAACTTTTTTCATCTTCACTCCTCCTGTAGGACTAATTTTTATAGTCCGACGAAATGGATTGTTTTATTGGCTGCTCTAACTAGCGTTTAATGCCTGGCAGGTGCATTTATTCGTGCCCTGCCAGGCAATTACAAGATCTTTTTAATTTTAAGGAACTTGGGTTATATCAGTTATGCTATTAACCCTAATTATCGGAGTATTAGGTGACGACAAACCGCATACTCCGTTTACCACTACGAATCCGGACGGCGCCGAGTATCCTGATGGGGCGGCTATAGTTACGATGGCGCCGCTGCCATCGTCAATCTCGAACACATTGGATCCAACGCCCGATACAACGTTGCCCCATACTTGCACCAGCAATCCTACTGTGGACAAACCAAGATTATGCAAACTCTTTTGGACAACGCCTACCGGGACAAGTACCGATGCGGGCGCAGGCGAGGATATTTGCGCTGCCTGAATGGCTTTTTCGCCATTGACTTCAACCAAAGTGCCTTTTACGGCAACTTCCTGTCCTGGTGTAGCGGTTGTTGTTCCATTCACTCGAATGCCACTGCTTCTATCCGCTTCTTCAATGTAGAAGAAACTACCAAAGTTCGCCGTGACTGGTTTTGCAGGCAATTCAACACCTGTGTTTATTCCGGCTGACTTGGCGCCGGAGATTGTCGAGTATGGAGTGAATCCTTGTTCAGGATCACTTTTTGACACGCTAATCTTTCTGATTATTGAAGTCGTATAATCAATATCGTAGAATTGAATGTCACCAGTGGATGCGCCGCCGCCATAAACTAGATTCAAGCCGTCTTTCGTGCTGACATTTTCCAGTTTTATGGTTTTAGTCGCCCAAGTATTGGAACCGTCTTTATAGAGCAATGCCCCGACAACAAGTTCCGAATTAACGTCCGGCATCAATACCTGAATGTAACCAGCAGGGCTGTTGAAGTATTCAACGGTCAACCATATAGCCGGCAAGATTTCGAAGCTGTAATGGTTATCTATGTCTACATAGAATGAAGACCGATTTGCATTCCTGTTAATAAGAAAGCCAGACTTTCCAGTTCCTCCAACATTCTCAACAATGTTGCTAGGGTTATCGTTACCAGGCATCAGAGTCGGCGCAAGTCGCAAATATAGTCCGTTGGATTCACATCGAACAGCCGGGTGTTGGCCAGGGGAACCAACAGACCCGATCGTCAAATCCACTGTCTCAGGCATCTGCTTGGGAGCGAACCGCACAGATACTTTTTTTACATAGTTATCGTATGGAGCGCTAAGCCAGTTTTTTAACGAGAAAGAACCAAAGTTTTCTGCATTCGGATCAGAGCTATCAAACCGCCAGTAATTTTCCATAACTATTCCGTTTTCGAAAGTGAGTGTCTGATTTCGCCAAATGCCAGAATTCTCTTTCCGAATTTTGGATGGTGCAGCTTTGTAGTAATCATTCTTATTATCTTCAGGAACGTTCTGCAGAATCAATTCCATTCCGGCGTAACCGGTGTCGAAGTATTCGACATCGACATACATCTTGTCAAATCTGCCGTCGCCAAACTGCTTGGACAATTGAAAAACCATTTCCGAGGTGGAAATCTTGGCGCAAGGCGTTGGAGGAGTTCCAATTTCCGTGTTTTCAACATACCATAGTGATTCTTCGACTCCAGATTTGAGCTCTAGCCACTCGCCTTGAGATCCTTGCCCTAGGGTTGTCCATGCTTCTTTGGGACCGGGCAGAGTAATATCCAGATTGACAGTTTGTCCGGCGATTGGGTTTACGCTGACTTTTGTCACTCCATATTTTTCCGGATCCGGATCGGGTGCTGTCGCGCTTTGCCCTAATGCGTAGACGCATACTTCGTTTCCGCCCAACAGCGGCGAAACCATTGCAGTATCGATAACTACGCTGTATTGGCCGTTTTCATCGCTTCTCGTTCCGAAATACTGTGTGTTAGACCAGTTCCCAAGCGTATCCACGCCCGCTAAATAGTGGAAATAAGGATACGCATTCTTGACTGGTTTGTTATTGCTGTCTTTTATAACACCGCTAACAGTAGCCCACGAAGACGTATTCGAAGAGTTGATGAACTTCAACTCAGCTACAGCTGTCTGAGTATAATAACCGCTGGAAAATCCATCCATTATTTCACAACGATAGCGTACTTTACTGGTTGTATATCCTTGGGGATAAAGGAATATATAATGAGGCGCGTTGTTAGCCTTCTTGCCGTATGCTATTTGTTTCCAGTTGTTTAAAGAATCGTCCCATATATCGATAGCAAACTCTTTAGGAATATATTGTAAGTCTGGCTGAACATACAGCTCCACTTTATTGAATGTTTTTGGTGAATCAAACTCAACTACTATCCAAGGATGAGGATAGGGATAATTACCCCACGCTTCCAACTGCGACAACCAATAAGACGCTAAATCATCATCACAAGCTTTGTAAGATGTCCGAGTTGTTGTCTGTCGGGTCGAATGAGTGAACTTTGGCCAAGTTGTGCCCGTATATTTTGCTACATTTGGTTCATTTAACATAACATGGACAATCCACCAAAGAGGCGAATAGCCGAACGCTTCTGAAGAACCTGTCGTTATGGTTTGTCCAAAAACAACTTTTTCCCCGGCGCTCAAGTTCATTGTCAAATCAAACGCGGGGTCGGTATTTGGCGACTGACCAATACTCCCCGAGCCTGTCCATAATACATTTCCCGACCAAAGTTGCCCACTAGCTTGAGTCCGAATCCAAGCCGTCGTATCTATCGGTATTCCTTCGCCGCCATAAGTCATAACTTTGCCAGTGAACTTATAGCTTCCAGAAATAGGCGCAGTGAACACAAGAAATCCCTGAGCAGCTGGACGATTGTTTTCCGTATCGTTTTCGGTGCAGCTGCTAACCCGTAGTCGGGACCAAGAAGGCAATGCGGCAACCAACGGCACGCTATCCGCAGGATTTAATGCCGTCCCAGGAGCAACATACATTTTGATGATTTCTTCACCATACTCAAACTCGTAAGGGACCATATTGGTGAAATTAAAGGTGCCGTCCCACGTAGTTCCTATTTGATATACATAACTCCAGGGTGGGGACATTACGTCAGGTGTGAAACCAAACTGTGCATTCCAAGCCTCAGCATTAGCAGGAAGGGAACACACTGCGAAGAGAAGCAAATAGCATACGATTAGAGCGTTTCTCCTCATGTTTGACACTGCTCTCCTTTCACATTGTTAAAGGGTGAAAAAAATATTTCAACCCGGCCAATTGAAACTATCTTCACCCAACTTAATTTTAAGTATAGGCTGAGGAAAGCAGTTTGTCAATATTTATTTCAGAAATTAATAAAATAATTTTTCAAGAGGAAGTATTTACGTTTGAAAAGATTTTGTTAGGCGGACCATTGTTTCGTAGTTCCTTAAAACATCGTCCGTTATTTTGCGGCCATAAGGGGCGGCTGAAGGCATCAAAACAAAACCTTTGCCTTCTCCGCAAGTTCCTTCGACCAGGCTTTTAGCTACTACCTGTTCGAAATCACTGGGTGACAAGTTTTCGATGTCTGAAACTTCTATGTTGCCAAACAAAACCAAATATTTGCCATATTCGCGGCGAACATCGCCTAAGTTTACATCTCCTTGAGGTGGCGGTTCAATTGGATCGATAGCGGTAGCTCCCATCTCGATAAAATATGGCAGAACTTTGCTGATCTTCCCGTGGCAATGTATCCTGGAATAACCGTCCTCGGCATTGATCATATCGACAATAGGTTTCGTGTATTTAACTACGTATTCTTTGAAAAGGTTTGGAGGCAAGTAAGGTTCGGTTGCATATTCAGCTCCACATATTCTCCATAACCGTCCAGGAAGAGCTTTTGAGGTTCGATCGACAACATCGTAGATGCCTTTTGAAACTTTTTCCAGCATTTCAATGATTAGTTCTTGCTCTGTCAGTCCCAATACAACGAAATCTTCCATAGAAAATAAGCCGGCTACGGCGCATATGGGGTCGGCTATTTCTATCATTACAATGCCTTTTTCATCCAATATCCTCTCTTCCTCAATAATTTTACCGGTATTAATTTCATACTGAAAGTATTCATCTGGCAGTTGAAGAAAAGCTTTTGCATCCTCCGGGCTTTTCAGCAGATGTTCAAGAGTCCATACGGTATTGATATCGGGGTCGCGCCTCGTGAGGCTGGTTAGTTCCTTGTCTCCGATTTTTATTGAAGTTTTAGTAAAAACCGAACCATTATCATTTTCATAGACTTCAACCTTTCTATACTGCTCCACAATGTCAGGCTGCAAATGATTTGCAATAGGTGAAATCATTCGTGTGATGTCTGTTTCTTCTTCACACAATTCAAGAAGAGGCTTCCAAGAATCATCGTTATAAATATTGTAAGGACTGGGATCGTTTGGATCAACTTTAAAGCCGCCGATTTCATAAAAGTTTACTGGCGGCCTATCTACTGGTTTTCCATTCAGAGTCGCTAAAAGTCGCTCCCGCCTATTCACTGTTATTTTCCATTCTCAAGATAGTGTAACTATTCGCCTCTAAACTTATCGCATACCCTTTGGGTGTTTTAACCAGGCTTTCATTTGATACGGCATTGAAAACGCGCAGTTTTTTTCCGAAGCCGGACATCTTCGGGTCAATTCTTACGAACGCTTTGATGTTTTCATCAGTCAAGTTCACAACAGAAGCTAGGGCTTGCCGACCGAACTTGAGCCTTGCATTTATTAATATATTTGAGTTATCGCAGCTCATAAATGATTTTTGTTTCCAATAGGGATGCCATTCGGATCCGGCAGAACCGAAATCTAGGTATGCTTTCCAAGCATTTGCCGCATGTTCTAAGTTGTATGGTGACATATCGTGGGCAAGAGCCAATGCCGCGCCTTTGCGTTGGTCTTTTGGATCACTTGAATATTGTAAATAAAAAGCGTTTATGCCATAAGGATGTCCCATCATTTCAGCCCGAAAGCCGTCAAGAGTGAAGTATTTTCCATCGGGGAATCTGTTGATGTGCTCGCCCTCTAAATACGCATCGGAAAAAGAAAGAGATGGCAGGAAAATGGAGCCTGATGTGTGGGCGATTATGTACGTTTTGCGGCCCGTCGCCCGGCTTAAGAGATATATCTGTTTCATTTTTTCTCTTGCTGATAGGATAGGGGAAGTGGGAATGGTTTTGCCGTCTCTAATATAACCGCAGCCGTGTTGAGTATTTGCGCACTGTTGGGGTACGGCAGTGCCGTCCAAATAAATGCCACCTATACCAACTTCAAATAAAGCTTTGCGATAACGATTCAAATACCACTTTCGGTATTTTTCCACTCGCTGGCACATCAAATTGAGTATTTTTTCTGGATGTCTGGGATTTTGCCATTTATAGAAAGGTACGAAAAAATCATTTTCCCCAAACTCATCCTCTTTTTTCTGCTCTAGCCATATTCCAGCGTTTGATAAGGGAACAATGTTGATCCTGTTAGACGCTGCTACAGTGTTGTGAACCAACGGATTAAACGGCAAAGGATCGCCTTGCCTCCAATGGACGCTATGAAGGTTATAACAGTTGAGATGCAAATTTTTTAGACGGGCGAGCTGGGAGCCGTCGATATCCGTTGGGTTCCCGCTAACATCCTGATGCCAAAGTTTAAGCGATTGCCCTCCTAAATACCATCTGATCTCCTCCAACGGCGAGATTGGCTTGACAGGGCTTGCCATAAATCCAAATGTAAACTTGAATGGATTGTCGGCTGTGATCAGGTAATCAGATAAAAGTTTTAACTTCAATACTCTCGACTCATCGATTTCGGCAAAAACATCTGATTTTGTTAATGTTTCGTCGGTTTCAGCGAACCATTGCAATCCACCTTCTTCATTTCCAATCCAAATATGATGCACAAAAGGCAAAGATAACCCAGATTTCGTCAGCTTACCGCAGTTGATAGGGTCTTCAAACCACTTGTGTGCATAAAACGGTTTTGGCGTATCGTGATGGAAAAGCGTAGCGATTTGACTGTTGAAAGGAATTATTATTTCGAAATTATTCACATTAACTGAATCAGAGTTCGGTTTTAATACGAGATCGCATAGAAGGAATCCATCAAACTCAAAAAGCCAATTGCATTCTATGCTAAGATCCTCTGCTTTGGAGGCGGTAGTAAACGTAACTCGGTCGCTTTCTTTATTAAGAACCTTAAATGAGGTTCTTTTCCAAACTTGTTCTTTACCATTCGATTTTGCGGATATGGTTATCGCTCCAGACAATAAAGGATTTTCTCCGCTCTTTATTTGCAAAGGGAATAAATTAGACCCGAAATCATATTCACGATTCCAGCAGTTTAGTTTGTTCTCATTCAATTCAATAGGAATCCAGGGCTCGGGAACGGTAGGAACTCTCTTTATTGACGCTTCTAAATCAACGACGGATTCCGGGCTGGATTCATCTTCTATAGCTAAAATAATTTGGTCTCCTTTATTGAAAAGAAAGATGCAGTCGAAAGTTTCTTCAGCGCCCTCTTTTAGCGCAATTTCGGCTAGCGGTGTTTTACTAGCATCGGTCACTAAACTAACGGAGGCCTCTTTTCCATTTGTTAGTTTTAATTTGCCGCTGCACCAAAAATAATCCCCTGAAGGAGCTGTCCAAATCACTTTTTGGGAGCTATCTGATTTTTTTACTCTCAAGACTGTGCCACCAAAAACACTCGAGGAGAAAGACATCAAAATAAAAGCAACAAATATTATTTTCAATGCTTTAGTCTCCGTCTATAAAAATCGCCTATAAATCTTGATTCGAGCTTTTTAGTTGTAGACGTTCGGCAATCTCCAGCCCGAAATACAACGGGGATAATATCAAGCTATACCAATGTTCATCTTTGCTGGATAAGTCGAAACCGGCGTTAGCGGCGGATATTGCTGCGTTCTTCCAGTAGCTTTCGCCAGTCGCCTCGGCAAGATCTGTGAGAAGCAAGGCGTAGTGCAGTGTATGGCAAGACATAACCGGCATACAAATTGATTGCTCTGCAATCAACGGCCACTTTCCGTCTTGTTTTACAGCGAATGTTGTTCCAATCCATTCAGCCAAGTTAATAGCTTGTGCCAGATAACTAGAATCCTTATCTTTATTCTTAATTAAATATCTAGCGGTAGCAATGGCGTCCCAGTTGCCGACCGATTTAATTTCTGGGGCGACATCTTCATAATAACCAATCCATTTATAAGTTTTAAGCGGATTTTCAAGCACCCACTTCCAAGCTTTTTGTGATGATTCAAGATAACGCTTATCTAGGGTGATTTCGTATAACTGTTCCATAAGTTCTATGTTGAAAATCTGGTTTGATGTGTAGTCTTGGCACACTTTGCCTGTGGCGTTGGATACGCGATTTTGCCATCTGCCATCGGGAAGCTGAATATTTAATAATGTTTCCGCGATTCTTAATGCAGCGTTTTTGAGTTCATCGTTCTTGGTTAATTTCCAAAGCCGAAGATACTGTTGGCCGGTGAATCCGGCCTTGTCTATCATTATGCACTCGCCGTCGGCATTGCCCTCTCCCCCCATTTTCCCGTTCATTGTAGTGGAGTAAGGCAGGTTTGGTATCTTGTCGGTTGATGGAGTGCTGTTGCGAATATTCCAATCGGCTAACTTAATTGCTTCATCCAAGTATTTCGTTTCTTTTGTGAAGCGGTAGTAGTCAAGTAAAGCGTCGATTATCAAACCGTGGTGAAAAGCGGGATAGGCATAAAAAGGTCGTACTCCGCTTTTCATATACGTTACGCAACGATAGGTGTAAGCTGGCATTTTTTCTTCGCCGGGAACACCTTCGGTGCCTTCGGCGATAGCTTCGTTTAAAACTTGAGCGGCGTCCTCAACAGCTATCCTCCAACCCCTTATGGAAATATATGGCTCGCCTCCAAAAAGCAAGTCGCGAACCGGTCTCTTCGTCTCGAGTTTCACGTCTGGTTCGATAGGACTCGTTTTGAAATATTTAAACACGGCGCCTTTATGAGCATATATGCCAACCTTTCCTTCCTTTCGTTCGGAAACGCCTAAAATGGCAACCAATTTTTCATTCACATAAAAATTAGCCAAGTCTTCTTTTACCAAAACCACAAGTTTTTGATCCAATTTTTCAGCATCCTTGCTGAGGGCAAAAGTCTGATCTTTGCTCCAGGTTTTTGATTCACCTAGGATTTCACCTTGGGCGGCGAAGCCGCCAAAAGGCATCCAAATATAGAAAGCAGCCGCTCCTTGGTCGGATTTCCTGAAAATAATTCCTGCAGCGTTTCCTGAATAGTTTGTTTCGTCAACAGAGGCGAGGTTAACAATCGCTTCTATTTTAAGGTCTCTATATGCGGTGTCTAAAACAATGCTCTCCCAACGCCAGTCGTCAGATTTGAAGTGGATGTGGTTTTCAGGCACGGTCCAATTAGAGTTTTCTTTTACATTTTTGATTATATCTTGCAATGTAAAATCAGAATCCGAATAAGCAATAATTGGCATAGTCAAAACCCCTAAAACAAACATTGAGTGCAATATACTTCGCAGGATATTAGATTCCATATTATCTAACACCTCAAAAACCAGGAGCCCAATATCCGCCCCTGTATTTCAAAATTATATTAAAATCTTAATTCCAAATATTTTAGAATTGACAGATTCTAACAATTGGAATATCTGATGTCAATAATTATTTTAGACTGAAAATATAAATAATTGGAAT